>WNFI01023595.1_pt1 | contig 10042 bp, 14 predicted proteins | sample 5400471 | NCBI WGS metagenome assembly WNFI01 (sample SAMN13153348, study PRJNA577476) | soil metagenome | isolation source: 100 cm saprolite on Douglas fir-dominated hillslope | place: USA:California | collected 2013-09-17
CGCTGTCACCGCCAGCCTTTCATCACCCCTGCTCGATCACGCGCGCGCCCGGACCGGGCGACGCCACCACGGTACGCTGCACGCCCGGCGTCGCCGCCAGCGCCTCGGCGACGCGGGCGGCGTCGGCGGCGGCGCACAGCACCTTGACGTGCGGGCCGGCGTCGATGGTGAAGTAGGCGGCGACCTTCTGCGCGCGCAGCTCCAGCACCGTGTTCATCGCCGCCAGCGTGGCGCCGTTCCAGTAGACGATGGCCGGGTCGGCGGCCAGCGCCGTGGCGTGCATGCGCAGCGCGCTGCGCTCGGCGACGCGCCCCAGGGCGTCGAGATCGCGGGCGGCGATGGCCGCGCGCGCGTCAGCCAGATCCGCGTCGCAGCCGGTCACCCACGCGGCGTAGAACGGCGACGTGCGCGCCGTGCGCTCCATGGCCGCCGTCGAGCCCAGCGGCTTCGGCCCCGTCGCCGTCACCGCCACCACCATGCGCAGATCCCAGGCGCCCGCGTCGTCGATGACGTGGGCGACGGCGTCGCCGCCGTCGGCACGCTCGCCGCGCGCCATCTCGACGAAGCCGCCGAAGATCGATCGCGCCGCCGAGCCCGACCCCAGGCGGGCCAGCCCCGACAGCGCGGGGGGCGCCAGCATCAGCCCGGCCGCGCGCGACGCCGCCAGCGCCAGCGCCGCGAACCCCGACGCCGACGACGCCAGGCCAGCGGCCGTCGGCACCGAGTTCTCGGTCACCACCTCGGCGGCGTCACTGATGCCGGCCTGCTTGCGGACGACGTCCAGGAATTGACTGACCCGGAAGGCGAAGCGCTGGTCGGCGGGCGCGCCGCCCAGCCGCACCCGATCGCCGCCGCTGACGCCGCCGAAGCGCACCGTCGTGCGCGTCCCCATCTCGGCCAGCGTCAGCGACAGGCTGCCGGTGGCGGGCAAGTTCAGCGCGGCGTCGCGCTTGCCCCAGTACTTGCACAGCGCGATGTTCGTGCCGGCCACGGCGGTGCAGCTGCGTTCGCGTGGACGGAGCTCGGTCTGATCGACCGTCATGGGCGCGCCCCCGCGATCTCGGTCAGGAAGCCGTCGAACCCGTCGCGCCGCCAGCGCGCCAGCACATCTTTTTCGTGGCCGGGCGCCAGCGCGATCACCGCGCCGCCGCCGCCCGCGCCGGTCAGCTTGGCGCCGATGGCCCCGGCGGCGCGCGCGCCGTGCACCAGCGTCTCGATCTCGGGCGACGACACGCGCAGCGCCGCAAGCAGGCCGTGCGCGACGTCGAACAGGCGACCCAGGCCGTCGATGTCGCCGACCGCCAGCGCATGCTCGGCGACGGGGCAGAGCTCGCCGATCAGCGCCAGCACCTTGCCGGCGGCGGGCGTGCGCTCGCGCAGCCGGCCCACGTTCGCCACCTGCGCCGACGTGTCGCGCGGGCGGCCGGTCAGGCCCACGCAGATGGTCATCGCCTGCAGCACCGGCACTGCCTGCCAGCCGTCGGCGCGGCGGAAGCGCCCCACGCCGCCCAGGCTGGCGGCCGCGGCGTCGATCCCCGACGGCGATCCATGAAAGACCGCCTCCGCGTCGGCCACCGCCGCCGCCTCGTCGGCCGCCGAGCGCCCGCGCGCCTGCGCCGCCGCCCGCGCGATGGCCACCGCCATGGCCGCCGAGCTGCCCAGGCCCGCACGCGCCGGCAGCGGCGCCTCCAGGCGAAAATCCAGGTCCCGCGCCGCCAGGCGTTTCAGGATCGCGTCCAGCCCGCGCCCGACGGTGGTGCCGTCGTCGGCGCGGGCCGACAGCGACCAGGCTGGCACCGACAGCGCGCCGTCGCCGGCTGTTGCCTGGGCGGTGATGCCGACGCTGATCCCGGCGGCCAGCGCCGGCTGGTCGTAGACGACGGCGTGCTCGCCGACCAGGATCAGCTTGCCGTGGCCGAACCCGCGGCCCAGCGTCGCCGGACCGGTCATGCCGGCCTCTGCGCCAGCCACTCGCGCAACTCGCCGGTGATCACGCGCGGCGCTCGCGCCAGATCCGACACGCGCCGCACGCCGGTCAGCAGCGCCACCGCGCGGATGCCGGCGATCACCTCGGACAGGAAAGCCCGTCCGCCCTCGCGCCCGCCGTCCTGGACGGCCTTCAGCGCCGGCTGGGCTAATCCAGCCGCGCTGGCCCCCAGCGCCAGCGCCCGCGCGGCGTCCAGGCCGCTGCGGATCCCGCCCGACGCCAGGATCTCCACGCCCGCCGCCGGCAGTCCGCCCGCCGCCAGCCACCCGACCGCCGCCGCCGTCGGGATGCCCCAGTCCCACAGCGCCAGGCCCATGGCCCGCTCGGCGCCCTGCGCGCGGTGCGATTCCACCGCCGTCCACGACGTGCCGCCGCCGCCCGACACGTCGACGGCGCGCACGCCCACGCCCTGAAGCTGGCGCGCTCCTGCGCCGGATTCAGGTGGATGCACAGCGCGTTCGCTTGCACGCGCGCCAGCGCCTCGCGCACCGCCGCCGTCGGCATCGCCGCCAGCTGCACGACGCCGAAGTTGGCCAGCAGAAAAACATCGGGCGCCGCCTTCCGCACGTCGTACGTCCAGGTCAGCGCCGGGTCGACCAGCATGGCGCGCTGGCTGCCCAGCCCGAACGGGATCTCCAGGTCCTGCGCCGCGCCAGCCAGCGCGCAGTTGATCGCCGCCGCCGCCTCCGTCCCGCCGGTCATCCCCGTCACCACCAGCGGCGCGGCGATGCGGCGGCCCAGAAGGCGCGTCGACAGATCGATCTCGTCGACCGCCAGCTCGGGCAGGGCGCTGTGGATCAGGTGAACGTCGTCCAGCAGCGTCGGGCGGTGAAAGTTCGCTTGCCCTGACGCCGCGATGGCCAGGTGATCCGCCTTGCGCTGCCTGATGTCGCCGTCGTCGGACATGAACGTCGTCGCCACCTATAGAACTGTGCCCGACCGGCAGCAAGGTGTCACCGATTCGTTCAAAATGAATTGAAAACTTGCCGCCGCCGCAGGTCCCTTTCGCCACTGGTGTTTTTCTTGTGGGAACCTGAACAAGTGGATAGTCTGGATGTCCATGGAACTGGCGTTTCTTGGCGCGTCGCTTCTGGTGGGGGCGGGGGTGGGCGGCCTGGTCGCCTGGATGCTGGCCGTGGCCCGCACCCGCGCCGCGCTGGAACCGGCGTTGCGCGACAGCGATGGGCGGGGCCGCGCCGCCGCCGCCACCGTCGATGCCCTGCGCGAGCAGCTGGCGGAAGCGCGCGCCCGCGCCGAGTTGCTGGCCGACGAGCTGCGCGCCAGCGAGCGCGCCCTTGCATCCGACCAGGCCCGCGCCGTCGAACTGCGTCCACAGCCAGGCCATGGAGGGTATGGTGCGGCCGGTGCGCGAATCGCTGGAGCGCGTGGACCTGCAGATCAAGTCGATCGAACGCGAGCGTGGCCACGCCTATGGGGTCCTGACCGAACAGGTGCGCGCGCTGGCCATCACGCAAGAGAAGCTGAAGGTCGAGACCGGCAACCTGGTGAACGCCCTGCGCGCGCCGGCGGTGCGCGGCCGCTGGGGCGAGATCCAGCTGCGCCGCGTGGTCGAGCTGGCCGGCATGGTCGAGCACTGCGACTTCGATCAGCAGACGACGGTGATGACCGACGACGGACGCTTGCGCCCGGACATGGTGGTGCGCATGCCCAGCGGTCGCAACCTGGTGGTCGACGCCAAGGCGCCGCTGGGCGCCTACCTGGAAGCGCTGGAGGCCACCACCGACGAGGAGCGCGCCGCCAAGCTGCGCCAGCACGCCGCCCAGGGGAAGGCGCACGTGACCAAGCTGGCGGCCAAGAGCTACTGGGAGCAGTTCCGCGTCACGCCCGAGTTCGTGGTGATGTTCCTGCCCGGCGAGATCTTCTACGGCGCCGCGCTGGAACAGATGCCGTCGCTGATCGAGGAGAGCGTCGCCCAGCGCGTCTTCGTCTGCACGCCGACCACGCTGATCGCCCTCCTGCAGGCGGTGCACTATGGCTGGCGGCAGGAGCGCATCGCCGAGAACGCCGAGGCGATCAGCAAGCTGGGGCGCGACCTGCACGACAGCGTGGCCACGCTGATGGAGCATTTCTCGTCGGTGGGCAGCGCGCTGGGCCAGTCGGTCAAGCACTACAACGCGGCCATGGCGTCGCTGGAGGCGCGGGTGGTCGGCAAGGCAACCAAGCTGGCCGAGCTGGGCGCGCGCGGCAAGAAGGACATGCCGCTGCGCCCGCAGGTCGACGCCCGCCCGCGCGCGCTGGCCCCGGTGGAACCGCTGCCCCCGCCCGAGTTGGACGCGTAGCCCAGGCGCAAGGAAGACGCGCAGGTGGACTTCGTCGATCCGGAGCGCGCGGTCCGGCTGCAGTTTGTGGGAGGGCGCGGCCACTACGACACCGTCGTTCAGGCGGTGATGGAGGCCCGCCACAGCGTCTGGATCGCCACCGCCAACCTGAAGGAGCTGATGGTCGAGGACACGCGCGCCGTCCCCGGCCGTGCCCGCACCTCCCGCGCCCGCTACCGGTCGGTGCTGGACCGCTTCGCCGAGCTGGCCGCCAAGGGGGTCGAATTGCGCATCCTGCACGCCGCGGCGCCGTCACGCGCGTTCCGCGCCGCCTTCGACCGCCACGCCCGTCTCTACCGGGGCGGCCTGGAGCTGCGCCTGTGTCCGCGCCTGCACTTCAAGGCGGTGGTGGTCGACGCCGCCCTCCTTTATCTGGGCAGCGCCAACTGGACCGGCGCCGGCCTGGGGGCCAAGGGCGCCGGCCGCCGCAACTTCGAGCTGGGCGTGGTCACCCGCGACAACGCCCTGCTGGACCAGGTACAGCACCTATTCGACCGCGTCTGGCGAGGCGCCGAGTGCCGCGGCTGCAAAATCCGCGACCTTTGCCCCGGGCCGCTGGACACGAGGGTGCCCGGCATTGTCCCACCCGCCGCCCTGGCGCCCGACCGCTCGCGTCGCGCCTGACTTGTCCTAACAGGGCGACGTGCTTACGATCCGGGCGTGCGGGAGACGGTTCCATGACCCAGCCTCGTCTGAAACCAGAAGGTGACGGCCTTCTGTCGTTGGTGCGCGAGACGCTGGACGGGATCGGCCGCCTGGTCGGCGAGCACCTGAAGCTGGCCCGGCTGGAGATCCAGGCCGACATGCGCATCTACGGTCGCGCGCTGGTGACGCTGCTGCTGGTCGCGGGGATCTTCGCCCTGGCGTACGGCCTGGCCTGCGTCGGGCTGGCGCTGATGCTGTCGCGCTGGATGGCGCTGGGGAGCGCGTTCTTCCTGCTGGCCGGCGCGCACGTAGTGATCGGCGCCGCCGCGGGCGGATTCGCCGTCAGCCGCCTGCGCAGACTGCAGCCCATGCGCGAGTCCGCTCACGAGGTGAGTCGCAGCGTGATGGCGCTGACCAGCGCCGGCAGCCGTGACGGCGTCGCGCTGACGCGAGCGGCGGGCACCAACGACGGGGCGGCGGCAGCGGGCGTCGCGGGAGGGGAATCGTGGCCAACGATTCGTCCGTGAGAGAGACGCTGAGCCCCGACCTGGCGCGCGCCGAGCAGGAGATCGAGCGCACGCGCGAGCAGGTGGCGATGTCGGTGCTGGCGTTGCGCGACGAGGTGGCCCGGCGGGCTGACTGGCGCGAGTGGATCCGCGCGCGGCCGACGACATTTCTGGGCGCGGCGTTCGTGCTCGGGTTCTGGTGGGGGCATCGCCACCGGGACCGTTGACGGATCGGTGAACGCGCCGTGAAACAGTGAGGAGGGGACCATGGAGATTGCCGACAAGATCGAGGAGACGGCCCGCGAGTTCGAGGATCGCGTCCGTCCGCAGATAGACGAGGCGAAGAAACGCCTGACCGCGGTGAACGACGACGTGATCGACTACATCAAGGCCAACCCGGGCAAGTGCCTGATCGGCGCGCTGGCGCTCGGGTACATCATCGGCCGCATCGCCCGGCGCTGAAAGGGGACGCATGGCTTCTGAATCGGAGACGCGCGGGAACAACGACAAGGAAACCCGGACGACCAACGCGCTCAAGCGCCAGATCGGCCGGATAGAGAGCGACGCCGAGGAGGCCTGGTCGCGGACCCGCGACGTCTTCTCCGACGTCACCGAGACGCTGGACATCAGGGGGCGCCTCAACCGCCATCCCTACGGCACGCTTGCGGCCGCGGTGGGCGTTGGATACCTCCTGGGGGGCGGCTTCTTCACGCCGCTGACGGCGCGCATCTTGCGGCTGGGGTTCAAGATCGGCGTCCGGCTGGCGGTGCTGCCGCTGCTGAACGAGGAAGCCGCCAACATGGTCAGCAACATGGTCGGCGGTGAAGCGCCGGCGGAAACGCACCGGACACGGGGCCGGGGGCAGAGGTCAAATCAATCGAGTAACGAGGGGAAGGTGCCATGATGACAATGAAGGATCTGCGCAAGCTGAACAAAAATGATGTGCTCGAGGTTCTGGGCCTGGAGACCAAGCAGTCCACGGGCGCTTGGCTGGCCGGGTCGCTGGGCACCTTTGGCGTCGGGTTGCTGGTCGGCGCCGGGATCGCATTGATGCTGGCCCCGAAGCCGGGCCGCGAACTGCGGGAAGACCTCCGCGACCGCCTGCGCCGGGGCCGCGCCGACCTACCCAACGGCGAGAACATGGCCCGCGAGGCCGAAGGCAAAGCCTATTAGGGACCTTTCTGGCCTGGGCCGGGTCTGAACCGGCGTAAAAATTGCCCTGGGCGGGTGGCCCCTCGATACTGCATGGGCAGGGGCCATGCGCCGCGAAACCAAGACATGGGTCGGCCGGATCGTGGCGGCGGCGTCGGTCACGTTCGCGCTGGGCTACATCCCGTATCACGTCTACGCGCGGTCCGGGCTGGCCCGCACGTTGATGCTGCGCCGCGATCTGCAGACGCTGCGCTTGCACAACGCCGACCTGCGGGCCGAGAACGAGCGGCTGGCGCGCGAGGCGGACGCCCTGCGCTCCGATCTGGGTGCCATCGAACGGGTGGCGCGCGCGGAGCTGGGCTGGGTCCGGCCCGGCGAGATCGTCGTCGATCTGTCGCGCCCGGCGGGCGGGGCCAAACCGCCCACAGTGTTTCCGTCGCCGCCGGCGCGACCGCACCCGCAGTGACGGTGACCGATGAAGGTTGCCAAGCTTCGCCAGCGCATCTCCTTCGCCATCGGGCGAACGGTGCGCGCCACGCTGGGGTTCGCGGTGTCGGGGACGATGCTGGTCCTGCTGTGGCGGGGGTGGTTCCGCGATCTGCGCCAGCCGGGCGGTGACCTGCGCCTGGCCGGCGCGGCCGGCGTGCTGACGCTGCTGCTCGGGATGAAGATCGCCGCCCGCGTGCGCACGGCCGAGCGCCGCCGCACACCCCGGCGCGAAGCACTGTCCGACGCAGAGCTGGGCTTCCTGTTGCTGACGGTGGTCTACGTGCTGCTGGCGGTGTCGGGCGGCACAAGTTCGCCGGTGCACCCGCTGGTCTACGCCGTGGTCAGCTTCCTGGTGACGTTTCACCGTCTGGCCGTCGGCCTGCCGCTGGCGGCGTGCGCGGTCGGCTTCGAGGCCGTGCTGTCGTTTCGTCCCGACGCCGGGCCGCAGGCGTCGTCGGATTTTTTCAGCCATGCGGGCTTCATCGCCGTCTTCGCCTTGCTGAACGTCGTCTTCCTGCACGCCGAGGTGTCGCGCCAGCGCCGCGAGCGCCGCCGCCGCCTGGAGGAAGAGCTGGCCTCCATGCGCCAGGAGGCGCGCGACTTCCGCCTGATCTCGACTTCACTGTCGGCCGACAGCCGCGTCCGCTCGCGCGCCGAGGAGGAGCAGAAGCTGTCGCAGGGCTCGGTGGAGACCATCCACCAGCAGCTCTTCTACACGCTGGACCTGCTGAAGAAATCGATGGAGCTGCAGACCTGCGCGCTGCTGTGGCTGGACGAGAGCGGCGAGAAGCTGAAGGTCAAGGAGCTGTGCACCGAATCGTCGCACGTCGCCGAGTCGCCCATCCCGGCGCGCACCGGGGCGCTGGGCGCCATCCTGCGCGACGCGCGCGCCTTCGCGCTGGACGTCCCCAAGCTGTCGCTGCTGCCGTACTACAGCGGCCCGGCCGAGGTGGCGGCCTTCCTGGGCGTGCCGGTGGTCGAGGGGATGACGTTGCGGGGCGTGCTGGTCGCCGACCGCAAGGAGGCGCGGCCGTTCACCGAGGGCGACGCCAGCCTGATGATGAGCGCCGCCCATCAAGTGGTGCGCGTGGTGCAGTCCGAGCGCGTGTTCCAGGCCGTCGAGCGCTCCAAGCACGAGCACGAGCGCTTCTATCGCGCGTCGTCGGAGCTGAACCAGGCGCTGACCCTGGCCGAGGTCTACGACGCCGCCATCGCCGGCGCGCGCGGCGTGTGCGAGTTCGACTTCGCCGCCATCGCCACCTACGACGCCCGCCGCGCCTCGCACACCATCCGCCGCGTCGTCGGCCAGTGGGCCGACAAGCTGGACGGCACCACGCACGCCGATCCGTCGTCGATGGTGTCAATGGTGGCGAAAAATAAACTGGCCCTGCCCGCCGGCGGCGAATGGCGCGAGCGCGACGTGCCGGTGTTCTCGCACCCCATGCGTATCCGCGATCTGGAATCGCTGCTGGTGCTGCCGCTTTTGATCAAGGATCAGGTGATCGGCACCTTCACCGTGGCCGCCCGCCGGGCCGGCGCCTTCCCGTCGGACCGGCGCGAGATGCTGGGCGTGATCGCCAACCAGGTGGCCATCTCGCTGCAGAACGCGCACATGTACCAGGCGCTGGAGGAGCAGGCGACCACCGACGGCCTGACCGGCCTGGTCAATCACCGCACGTTCCAGGAGCGCTTCTCCGCCATGCTGGGTCGGGCCGACCGCCACCGCTTCCCGGTCTCGCTGATCCTGACCGACATCGATCACTTCAAGAAGGTGAACGACACCTACGGCCACCCGACCGGCGACGAGGTGCTGCGCAAGGTGGCGGCCATCCTGAATGGCCGCGCCCGCAAGATCGACATCGTCGCCCGCTATGGCGGCGAGGAGTTCGCCATCGTCCTCGAGGGCACCGACAAGGATGGCGCCCGCCAGCTGGCCGAACGCATTCGCGTCGAGGTCGGCCAGCAGAACTTCCAGTCGTCGAAGGGCCCCTTCCGCGCCACGCTCTCGCTCGGCGTCGCCAGCTATCCAGCCGACGCCCGCGCCAAGGCCGACATCATCGCGCGCGCCGATCAATCCCTCTACGCCGCCAAACACGGCGGCCGCAACCGCACCATCTGCTTCACCTCGGACATCGATAAGTCGAAAGCCGCAGCGAAGGCCGCGGCCCAGTAGGCACCGCCCTCTCGCGGTCCATCCCGCCGCCAATCCAGATCCGGATCCGGAAAAAGGACGGACCGCAGCGCGAGGCCGCGTCCAGCCGAGCTTCGTCTTCAGCCAACGTTCGACGCGGCCTCGCGCGAGGACCGGACGGCGCGGGTCACAATGCTCGGTGATGACGGGCGTTCGCCTCCGCGCCGAGCAGGGGTCACGTTGTTTTTGCGGGTGCTCCGGAAGAGAGCGCGCACCGGCGTGACGTTGCCTGCGCGTGGTGCGGATCAAACGGTTGCTCCCGATTGACCTTCGTAGCCGCACCATCCGGTCCTCGCGCAAGGCCGCGACTGGCGTTGGCTGGATGCGAAGCTCAGCAGTGTCGCGGCCTCGCGCTGCGGTCCGTCCTTTTTCCGGATCCGGACGGTGGCGGCCTTACAATCGAGACCAAGAGAGCGAAACCGTGACAGTGCCGCTCAGGAGTCCTAGGGTTTGCTGGTTTTGATCTTCACATCGTTGACGGCTTCAGGCGTGATCTTGCCGTCGTCGGTGGGTGAAGGCCGGAAGCGGATCTCGGTCTTTACTTCGATGACCATCTTGGACAACGTCTTGAGCAGCTCGTTGTTGAAGTCCAGGTGCTCCAGCCAGGCCCGCATCTCGCTGGCGGCGACGCGCATGAAATCGTCCTTCGAGCGGCTGGCCACGCCGACCCCCGCCGAAACCGCGCGCCGCACGAACGTTCCGATCCCGCCCTCCCGTTCCTGACGCTCGCCGC
>WNFI01028866.1_pt1 | contig 10042 bp, 9 predicted proteins | sample 5400471 | NCBI WGS metagenome assembly WNFI01 (sample SAMN13153348, study PRJNA577476) | soil metagenome | isolation source: 100 cm saprolite on Douglas fir-dominated hillslope | place: USA:California | collected 2013-09-17
AAATCTGAGACTGTAGGTGTCTGGGCCTATTGTGTGGCCCTTGAGTTCTTCGTGTGAATCCCAGATTTGACTGCCAGTCGAATAACCCCCAAATCTGGGATAGGCCTTTAGAATCAAGGATCCTGAATCCTGGATTCAAGGGATGCGCGACACCGGCACGGGCGCCTGCTTGTCAAACAACCGGCATCATGATGACGGGAAGCCAATTGGCGTCGCTTCGAAAGCAAAGGCAAGCTAGCTCGTTGGGTCGTCTTCCGCGGCTGCGCCGCTCCTCCTCGTCGCTGGGTCATGGTGCCCTGATCCTTGGCTTGGCGGCCGTCCTCGGTCCGGCTGCCAACGCTCAGCAGCCAGCCGCGATTCCAGATGAGCCGGTCTTTCGAGCCACCGTCTCGTTGGTTCAGATTGACGCCGTGGTCACGGACAGGCGTGGGCACTACGTCACGGACCTTGGGGCTGACGATTTCGAGGTTCTTGAGGATGGGAAGCGCCAAGCGGTGTCCAACTGCTCGTACATCCCGATCGAGAATCGCGGCGTCGGCGGAGTTGCGCCCCACGCGATGCCAGGAGAAGTCAGTCCACGGGAACCGCTCCGACGAGAGCAAGTGCAACGCTCCATCGTCTTCGTCGTGGACGATCTTCGTCTCGACCTCGTGTCGATGGTTTCCGTGCAGCGCGCGCTGAGGACTTTCGTCGACAGCCAAATGGTGCCTGGAGACCTCGTGTCCATCCTTCGCACGGCAGGGGGAGCCGGAGCGCTGCAACAATTCACAAGCGACAAGCGAATCCTCGGCGCCGCGATCGGTCGCGTGAGGTTCAATCCGCTGGCAGATGTCGATGCCTTTGCGCCGGTGGGAGCGATTCCCGTGCTCTCTTCCGCGACGAGCGGGAGGGGCTCGCCGGGCGGTGTGGCAGCTCGCAACCCAGAGCCCGAACGAAGGGATCTGTTCACGTTCGGCACCATCGGGGCCCTCCGCTTCGCGCTCACGGGCCTGCGAGAGCTCCCGGGCCGTAAATCGCTGGTGCTGTTCTCAAGCGGGTTGCCGCTCTACTTCCCGAAGAGTGCTAGCCCCACCGCGTTCGGAAGAGCCGTGTCGGCGCTCATCAATCTTGCCAATCAGGGCTCCGTCGTGGTCTACACCGTGGATACGCGGGGGCTAACGACGGGCCAGCTCACCGCAACCGACAATACGATCATCCCGGGTGGCATGGCCGAGACGTCAATCTCCGACTTCAAGGAAATGCTGGATGGGCGCGGCTTGGCGGGCCGCGTTTACGGCCAGGACGGCCTGTCCGCTTTCGCGGAGCCAACCGGCGGTCTCTTCTTTCGCGCCCAGAACGACATCTCACGACCGCTGAGAACAGTCCTTGAAGACCAGAGAGGCTACTACTTGATCGGATACGTCCCCCCGGCCTTCGCCTTCCGACCCGAGCAGGGAAAACCAAGGTTCCACAGGATCAAGCTCAAGGTGAAGCGAAAGGGCCTGGCCGTGCGGTCACGCAGCGGGTACTACGGCATCCCCGAAGACGATCCACAGCTTGCGCGTGACCGAAAGGCTGCGACGCTGCTGAACGCACTCGTGTCTCCCTTTGATTCCCGCGACGTCGGTCTGCACCTGAGCACACTCTTCTTCCAGGACGCGGTGCGCGGCCCGCTGCTTCACTCCTTCCTCCGTGTTGACGCGAGCAACTTGAGCTTCGCTCCGGACCAGGAGTTCCTCGTGGCGCAGGTGGAGGCCCTGGGCGTTACCTTCGATGACGAAGGTCGAGTCATCGAACAACTCCGTCGAGACGGGAAGATACGGCTCTCGCAAGACGCCCTCGAGGGGGCTCGACAGCGCGGCATCAACTACACAATCGACGTGCCCGTGAAGAAGCCCGGCGCATACCAGCTGCGGGTTGCCTTTCGCGACACGGCCTCGGGTCGCGTGGGTTCGGCGTATCAGTTCGTGGAGGTACCGGATCTGAGACGCAATCGCTTGTCGCTGTCGGGCATTCTCATGAGCGACGCGCCCTCGGGCGACGGCCTGGCCCCGGATCAGCCCCAGCGTGCCGAGGTTCTGGATACGGAGCGAGGCGCGGCGATCCAAGCCTCCCGTGTCTTCTCCCGAGGTCAACCCTTCTCCTACGGTTTAGTGATCTACAACGCGCAGGTGACCCGCGATGGCCGCGGCGTCGACGTCACGACTCAGATGCGACTGCTGCGTGATGGTCGAGTGGTCGTGACGGGGGAGCCCCGTCGGCTGGAGGTCGCTAAGGCAAGCGACATGAAGGCTTTTTTCATGGGGGGCACTCTGCTCCTTCCGACTGACATGCCGGAGGGTCACTATGTCTTGCAGGTAAATGTGATCGACGCTCTGGCACCACCCAAAAGACAAATAGCCATTCAGACTATCGACTTCGAAGTCGTTCGCTGAGCAGGGCTGGGGCGGCGGTAAGGCGAGACGTCGCGCCGTTGTCAGCCTGCGCTGCTCGAGGGGGCCCCGGGGAGACGGCCGAGGCCAGTCGATCGAGTGCTCACTTCAAGCCGCCGGGAACGTACAGGTTCAGAAGAACCGGCACCGACAGCCCGAATAGATTGGCGCAGGCGTGGCCGGCGATCGTCCAGCGAAGGCTACCCGTCCGCCAGTAAGCCATGCCCCACACGCCCCCCGCCAGACCCAGACCGACGAGCACGGCCGGATGGCGAAGCGCCGCAGAGTGCACTCCCCAGATCAGCGGATGGCTGAGGGCAAAGAGGGCGGTCGAGTAGACCACCCCCATCCCCCCGGGCCAGCTCCCAGCCACAACGCGACCAGGGTCGGAGACAAAAGGACATGCCAGCCCAGCACGAACTCGCGAACGGAGACGAGGCCCACCAAGAGCGCGAGAGCCGACCACACCCCTGACCCTCGTGGTCTTCGGAGCCAGAGCCGGGCGGGGTTCCCCTGTCGGCCCCACCAGATCAGGGTGGCCACCGCACCCCAGAAGACGAGCATGGTCGGGATCCAGGCCCAGGCCCCGATCGCGAGCCCGGCCAGGCGCTGAACGAAGAAACCCAGGGCGATGACGCCGATCGGCGACAGGATGACCGCCCACCGCCGCGACGATCCAAGAGGCGGCATCGGTGCCTCGACCGCCCTCTCCCCCTCCCCCAACTTGCACCTCCCGGACCCAAGCCTACTCGGATGCTCCTACTTCAGGGTGCGGCGGAGCGTGGCCGCGAGGTCTCCGCGCTTCCCGACCTCGATCCCGTCGAGTTCGAGCCAGGCCTGCAGTTGCCGGAGCTCGCCGGCCAGCCCCGCGGCCACCCGGCGCGCGTCCTTTCCCGGCTCCAAGAACGCGCTCTGTACCCTCAGGACCCGGCGCTGGCGGTCTGCCTTGAGGTCGCAGCGGGCGACGAAGGTGTCGTCGAGCAGGAACGGGCACACGTAGTAGCCGTAGATCCGCCGGGGCGCGGGCACGTACATCTCGATCGTGTACTTCATCCCGAACAGCCGCGCCAGGCGTCCGCGGTCCCAGACCAGCGAGTCGAAGGGGGTGACGATTCCGCGCGCGTCGAGGGTCCGGGGGACGCGCGCGCCCGGATGCAGGTAGGCCTGGTCTTTCCAGCCTCGGACGCGCGCGGGAAGGAGGCGGCCCTCCTCGACGAGCTCGGCCAGGAGCCGCTTGACGATGGGCTTGGCCCGCCGGCCCTTAGGGCCCTGCGGTCGCTCCCACCACGGTCCCGGCGGCAAGCGGTCGCGCCACCCGTCGATCTCGAAGTAGCCGGCGATGTCGTCGAAGGTCCCGACGCCGTAGGCCTTCGCGCCCAGGCAGAGCAGTTGTTTCATCGCCTCCTCGGGCGGCGGTGCCGGCGCGTCGAGGGCCGCCCGAGGGATGACCCGCTCGGTGAGGTCGTAGAGCCGCTCGAAGCCGCGGCGTCCGGCGATGGCGACCAGGCCGGCGTCGTACAGGTGCTCGAGGGTGGCCTTCCCCGCGCCCCAGTTCCACCAGTTTCCCGAACGCTGGCCGGGGTTGGAGAGCTCGGCGGCAGCGAGGGGGCCGCGCTCGGCGACCTCTTGGTAGACCCTGGCCATGTAGGCGCCGCGCTTGGACCGCATGTAGGTCCGCGTCTTTTCGATGTGCCTGTTCATGCGGTACCGCAGGAGGGGAAAGAGCGGGATCGGGAGCAGGCAAGCGGCGTGTCCCCAGTATTCGAAGAGCTCGCGCTTGCCGTAGGCCAGCGAGTCGAGCGCTCCCATCGGATAGGGGCCGAGGCGGGCGAAGGCGGGGACGTAGTGGGCGCGGGCGAGGACGTTCACGGAGTCGATCTGGAAGGCGTTCAGCCGCGCGGCCAGCCTGCGGACGTGGCCCAGGGAGGGCGCCCCCGGTCGGGGACCGAATCCTTGGCACGCCACGGCGAGGCGGCGCGCCTCCGGCAACGAGAGCGTGATCGGCATCGCGCCACCCCCGGACGGATGGACGGAAAGGCTATCTCAGAGAAGGGCCGGGCTCAAAGCCCGGGTCCGCCCACGATCGGGACCGGGCGCTGCCCAACCGGGCCCAGCCCGCTCCCCGTGCTCGGTTGCTTTGGCGCGTGGGGATTACCGCTTCGCCGCCCTCTTTACGCCTTTCCGGCGGGGGCGGGCTCTCTTCTCGTGCTTCATCGGCTTCGGGCGCGCGTGACGCGGCTGATAGACGCCGAGCCTTCCACCGCCGGGGAGGGTGAGGCGCGTGAGCAAACCCCACCCTAGGTTCTGGACCGCCTCGTGGGGGACATGGAGCTTCTCGAGGCCGGCCACGAACTCCCCCACGTCGTCGCACATAAGGTAGAACTCGTGTACGTCGTTCTTGTCCGACGGATGGACGGCCACCTCCGCGGGGGGCAGGCCGAAGATGAGCCAGCCGTCTCCCACGTCCACGCTGGGGAGCTTGAGCACGTCGCGCAGGAAGGCCCGGTCGGCATCCGGCTTTCGGCTGTTGATGATCGAGTGTGCTCCGACGATCATGGCGGTTCACCTCCGCGTTGACCGAGGAGCGCTGCCCCCGGTGGAGACGGCGGCGCCCGGATCCTGTTCCGGGCGCGGTTTCGCCGGGGCCTCGCCTGGTGGAGCCGCTCCCTCTGGTCTGACCGCGATCATAACCGGAGGATCGTGGGCGGCAGGAGGCGCTCGCGGGCGATGCGCAGCCCTCGCCTGATTTGCCGTCCCCGGCGGCCCCGGCTAAACTGATCCTTCATGAACGGCGCGAAGGCCTCGGCCGCGGGCGTCCGTCCCTTCCTGGAGCGGATCGGGGAGGGTGTCGTGGTGGGCGACGGCGCCATGGGCACGATGCTCTATGGACGCGGCGTTTTCCTGAACCGCTGCTTCGACGAACTGAACCTCTCGAACCCCGGGCTCGTGCGGGCCATCCATGAGGAATATGTGGATGCGGGGGCGGACGTCGTCGAGACCAACACCTTCGGCGCCCACCGCTTCAAGCTGGGACCCCATGGGCTGGAGGCCCAGGTCCGCAAGATCAACCGGGAGGGAGCGCGGATCGCCCGCCAGGCGGCGGAGGGGCGCGGCCTGGTCGCGGGCTCCCTGGGCCCCATCGGCAAGCCGCTCGCGCCCCTGGGCAACATCCCCTTCGAGGAGGCGGTGGCCGCCTACCGCGAGCAGGCGGAGGGGCTGGGGGAGGGGGGAGTCGACCTCTTCATGATCGAGACCATGCCCTCCCTCGACCAGGCGCGGGCGGCCCTGGAGGCGGTCCGATCGGTATCCTCGCTGCCGGTGGTCGTCTCCCTCACCTTCAACGAGGAGGGCACCACCTTTTACGGCGAGACCCCGGAGGACGTCGTGCGGAGCCTGGACGGGTGGGGCGTACCCGTCATCGGGGCGAACTGCAGCCAGGGCCCGCAGGCCATGCTCGAGACCGTGAAGCGCATGGCCGCGGTGGCGACCAAGGCTCGGCTGGCGGCCATGCCCAACGCGGGCGCGCCCGCGCTCGTGGACGGGCGCTACGTCTACTTGTGCACACCCGAGTACATGGCTTCTTATGCGCGGCGTTTTCTGGCCGCGGGGGTGGCGCTGGTGGGCGGCTGCTGCGGGACCACGCCCGACCACATCAAGAACCTGGTCCGCTCGGTGCGCATGGTCCAGCCCTCTCGCGAGGAGGCGGGGGTCACTCCCCCCTCCCGTCCCAAGGAGGCTCCCCCTCCCGTTCCCCGCGAGGAGAAGAGCGCGCTCGCCCGCAAGCTCGGGAAGAAGTTCGTGGTGTCGGTGGAGCTGGACCCGCCCAAAGGGGCGGACCCGGGCTTGATCCTGGAGCGGGCCCAATACTGCAAGGAGAACGAGGTCGACGCCATCAACGTGGCGGATGGTCCCCGGGCCTCCGCCCGCATGAGCGCGCAGTCCCTGTGCGTGCTCCTGCAGAGCAAGGTGGGGGTGGACACGATCCTCCACTACACCTGCCGGGACCGGAACCTCCTGGGCATCCAATCCGACCTGCTCGGGGCCTACGCCCTCGGCCTGCGCAACATCCTGGCCATCACCGGGGACCCGCCCAAGCTGGGGGACTACCCGGACGCCACCGCCGTCTACGACGTGGACTCCATCGGCCTCATCCGCATCATGGATCACCTGAACCACGGCTGCGACCTGGCCGGGAACCTGATCGGCCCCGCCCTCGGCATCCACATCGGCTGCGGGGCGGACCCGAGCAAACCGGACCGAGAGAAGGAGGTCCGCAGGCTGGAGCAGAAGGTGGAAGCGGGGGCGGAGTACATCATGACCCAGCCCGTCTACGACCCCCATTCCCTGGAGTCCTTCCTGGGGCTGATCAAGCACATCCAGATCCCGGTCCTGGTGGGCGTCTTGCCCCTGTACTCCCACCGCAACGCCGAGTTCCTCCACAACGAGGTGCCGGGGATGACCATCCCCGACGACATCCGGGAGCGCATGCGCAAGGCGGGCTCGGGGGAGAAGGCCCAGGCGGAAGGGGTGAGCATCGCCCGGGAGGCCACCCGGGCCGCCCGCGACCTGGCCCAGGGGGTCTACGTCATGCCCCCCTTCAACAAGGTCGAGCTCGCGGTGAGGGTCGTCGAGGTGCTGCACTAGGCACCGCCCGAGGTTCACTCTTGTCACGCCCCTGGATCGCAGCTCCGCTCCTCATCGCCCTCCCCTGGGCCTGGGGCGCGGAGCAGAAGACCCCCGTGTTCCCGGCCGGGGTCGACGTCGTCAACATCACGGTCACCGTGCGCGACGCCCAGGGGCGCCTGGTCACGGACCTCGACGCCCAGGACTTCCTGGTCCGGGAGGACGGGCGGCCCCAGCTGGTGCAGCTGTTCGGCCGCGCCACCGAGCCCGGCCACCAGGACGCCCTGGCCCTGGACCTGGGGTTGCTCCTGGACACCAGCGAGAGCATGCAGGAGCAGATGCGCCTCACCCAGGAATCGGCGGTCCGCTTCCTGGACTCGATCCCGCGCGCGCGCGACCTGATCATGATCTTCTTCGACCAGGACATCCGCGTCTCCCGCTACTCGAGCGAGAACCAGCAGGGGCTCTTCGAGCGCATCCTGGAGACCAAGAGCGCGGGCACGACCGCCCTCTACGACGCCATCAGCGTCTACATCTCCCGGGTGCAGGACTCCCCGGGCCGGAAGGTGCTTCTGGTCTTTACCGACGGCGAGGACACCACCAGCGCCATCAGCCTCTTCGACCTGATCCAGCTCGTGCGCTCCAGCTCCGTCACCATATACCCCATCGCCTTCCTGGGCAGCTTCGGCATGGGCAGCAAGAGCTACGTCACCTCCAAGGCTTGCCTGAACCAGCTCGCGGACGTGAGCGGCGGCCAGGTCTACAACCCCCTGACCTCCAAGGACCTGGCCGGGATCTACGACAAGATCCTGGACGAGCTGAAGGGCCAGTACGTGGTGGGCTTCGTCTCCGACAGCCCCCGCAAGGACGGCAAGTTCCGCCGGCTGAAGGTGGAAGTGAGCCGGAACAAGGAGACCCTCCGGGTGCGCCACCGGGCGGGTTACTACGCGCCCGGGGACGGGCCGCGGCCCTAAGAAGAGGCCCCTCCGCGCTCGAGGAGGGCCCCCACCTTCTTCTCCAGCTCCCGCAGTCTCTTCTGTAGCTCGGGGAGCTTGGCGAACACGGCGCTGGACTTGAGCCAGCCCCGGTTGTCGATGGCGGGGTAACCGGAGACGGTGGCCCCCGCCTCCACGGAGCCGGGGATGCCGGTCTGGGCGGTGGCGATCACCCCGTCCCCGATGGTCAGGTGGCCGGCCACCCCCACCTGCCCGGCCAGGGTCACCCGGCTCCCGATCTTGGTGCTACCCGCCACCCCGACCTGCCCAGCGAGGACGGTGTCGCGGCCCACCCTGACGGAGTGGCCGATCTGGACCAGGTTGTCGATCTTGGTGCCCTTTCCGATCCGGGTCTCGCTCATGGCCGCCCGGTCGATGGCGGTCAGGGCCCCGATCTCCACGTCGTCCTCCACCACCACGATCCCCAATTGGGGGATCTTCTCGTAGCGGCCTTCCTCGTCCCGGGCGAAGCCGAAACCGTCTGCCCCGATCACCGCCCCGTTCTGCACCACCACCCGATGCCCGATCCGGCAGCCCTCGCGTACCTGCACCGCGGAGTGGAGGACGCAGTCCTCCCCGATCTCCACGTCCGGGTAGAGCACGACCTGGGGATGGATGGCGGTGCGCGCCCCCACCCGCGCCCGGGGACCGATCACGGCCAGGGCCCCCACGTGGACGCCCGCCCCCAGCACGGCCGTGGGGTCGACCTGGGCGGAGGCGTGGACCCCGGGGGCCGGGTGCAGGGGAGGATGGAGGAGGGCCGCCGCCCGCGCGAAGGTCAAGTAGGGGTTGGTGCAGACGAGGCTGGGCAGGGGGGTCTGGAGGTCGGGGGAGAGGATGACGGCGGTGGCCCGGGTATCGGCCAGCCGGGCCGCGTACTTCGGGTTGGCCACGAAGGTGAGATCGCCGGGTCCCGCCTCCTCGATCCCGGCCACGCGCCGAACGTCGATCGCGCCGTCGCCCCGGAGGGTGCAGCCCAGGCGCGCCGCCAGTTCCCGCAGGATCACCCCGAGAGGGCCCCCGGAGGGGAGGCGCCTGTCCCCCGGCTCGCGCTGGCCGGGCCCGCGCTGACCGCCCCGTTGAGCTGCGCCCCTTCCCGCACGACCAGGACCTGGGCGTTCACGCTGCCCTGCACCCGCGCCCTCTCCGCCAAGAGGACCACGCGGGCCACGATCTCGCCCTTGAATTCCCCCGCGACCTCCGCCAGGTCGGCGGCGATCTTGGCGTCGACTCGGGAGCCCTCGCCCAGGAGCAGGCGGCCCGAGAGCTCCACCTCGCCCCGAAAGCGCCCCAGGATGTGGGCATCCTTGCCCTTGAGCTTTCCTTCGACGTCGGCCTGGGCATCGATCAGCGTGATCTTGTTGGCTTCCATGGCCCCTCCTGGGCGCCGGGCAAGCCCAATTGTAGGGGGAAACACTTTCGGACCCAAAGCGAGGCGCCCGAGCCGGGCCGTGTATCATGGGGGGATGCCCCCCCACCCGGAGGCCCCATGAGATCCCGGAGTCCCCGGCCGCCCGAGCGCGACGCGCCCCCCCCCGAGAGCCCCGAGGAGCCGGCCGTGCACGGGCGCGGAGAGGGGACCTACCGCGGCCGCCCCCCGGAGCCGCGGCTCGCCCCCTCCCTCGCCGACACCCATTTCGAGCTCAAGAGCGACTTCGCCCCCGGGGGTGACCAGCCGCGAGCGGTGGGGGAGTTGGTGGCGGGCATCGAGAGGGGGGACAAGCACCAGGTTCTGCTCGGCGTCACCGGCAGCGGCAAGACCTTCACCATTGCCTCCGCCCTGGCCCGGGTGAACCGGCCCGCCCTCGTGCTCGCCCACAACAAGACCCTGGCCGCCCAGCTCTACCAGGAGTTCAGTGCCTTCTTCCCCCGGAACGCGGTCGAGTACTTCGTCTCCTACTACGACTACTACCAGCCCGAGGCCTACGTCCCCCAGTCCGACACCTACATCGAGAAGGAAGCCACCATCAACGACGAGATCGACCGCATGCGCCTCTCCGCCACCCGGAGCCT
>WNFI01641161.1_pt1 | contig 10042 bp, 5 predicted proteins | sample 5400471 | NCBI WGS metagenome assembly WNFI01 (sample SAMN13153348, study PRJNA577476) | soil metagenome | isolation source: 100 cm saprolite on Douglas fir-dominated hillslope | place: USA:California | collected 2013-09-17
GAGGATGGCTTGCCCAATAATACCATTTACGCCATTGTTCCTGATGATAACAATAACCTTTGGCTTAGCTCCAATAAAGGCATCTCCCTATTTAATCCCATTACCCATGCTATACGGAATTTCGACATGGCTGACGGATTGATCGGCAATGAGTTTAATCGCTGGCATTGCTTTAAACTGCCCGATGGCAGGATTGCGTTTGGCGGAATGACAGGTTATACTATTTTCAATCCCGCCGATATTAAGGATGATGAGTTCCAGCCGCGGATACTTTTAAGTGACCTGCTGATCAACAATAGGTCGTTACCCGATAGTTCATCAGTTACTGACAGCAGCCTGAATGCTTTGAACAAGCTTGTTTTACCTTATGATCAAAACTTCCTGAGCTTTGAATTTGCAAGCGATGAATACAACCGCCCTCAAAAGATCAGTTACCGCTACCGGCTGCAAAATTTTGACAACGGTTGGGTATACACCCGCAATGAGCGGTTTGCCAATTATACCAAGTTGCCACCGGGTAGCTATAGGCTGGAGATCAATGCCTCCAATATCTCCGGTATTTGGAGCAATAAAATAAAAACACTGCAGGTGGTTATTATACCTCCCTGGTGGCATACCTGGTGGGCATACGTAATTTATATATTGATCGCTATAGGATTGATAGCATCTTTTTTTCATTACCGCTTAAGACGGATCAGGCTCGCACAGAAAATGATCTTGCAGGAAAAACAAACTCGTTTCTTCTCCAATATCACCCATGAATTCCGTACTCCGCTCTCCCTTATTATTTCCCCTATAGAGAAACTGCAACGTGAAACAAAGGATGAGCAGACCAGTAAGACATTATCCACGATACAAGGCAATGCTAATCGTCTCCTGCAGCTGATAAACCAATTACTGGATCTCTCTAAGCTGGACGCGGGTAGTATGCAGCTTAATTTTTTCCGTGGCAGGCTGGACCAGTTCATAGAGGAGATGGTGAGCTTATTTTTGCCGTTGGCAGAGCGGCAACAAATTGAGTTGACCGGTCAATGTCATTTTTCCCAGGAGTATTTATTCGATGCAGACAAATTAAAAACCATCCTCTTTAATTTGCTTTCAAATGCCCTGAAATTTACACCGGCCGGCGGCAAGATAGTTGTCACCGGAACAGAAGACGAAGACAAAAAGATCAGGATATTGATCCGGGATACAGGTATCGGCATACCGGCGGATAAACTTCCCTTTATTTTTGACCGATTTTTCCAGGCAGATGATTCCCGCATCCGTTTATACGAGGGAACGGGAATAGGCTTGGCCCTGGTAAAAGAACTGGTGGGACTGATGCATGGAACGGTTACGGCAGAAAGCCGGCCAAATGCGGGGACTTCAATTACCCTTATTTTTCCTGCTGAAAAAGCAGGCAGCAGCAATGCCCCGTCCTGGCAAAAAGAAACAGAGAAGGACATTGTTCATTTGCCTTATAACAGAGCCGTCCAGGCCAACGGTGAAAAAAAAGAAAGGCCGGAAACAAGTTTTCCGCTGTTACTACTCGTGGAGGACAATGAGGAATTGCTGGCTTTCCTGTGCGAAAGCTTTGAGCGAAACTTCCGTTTGATTACTGCAAACAATGGGGTATCCGCTTTTCAGCTTGCCAAAGAAGAATTGCCCGACCTGGTGATCAGTGACGTGATGATGCCGGAAATGGATGGTTATGCATTATGCCGTAACCTTAAGACAGATATTATCACCAGTCATATAGCAGTGATCCTGCTGACGGCAAAAATATCTTATGAAAGCCGTCTGGGTGGATTGCAGGTAGGCGCCGATGATTATATCAGCAAACCCTTTCACTTTGACGAGCTGGAAACCCGTATCCATAATTTACTAGACCACCAGGAGAAGCAGCGGGCCTATTACCGGGCACAATTACAGCAGAAGGACTCATTTTCGCAGACGAATGAAACCGAAAATCCATTTCTCAAAAATATATATGCGATCATTGATGATATGATCGATGATTCGCAATTCGGCGCGTCAAAGCTGGCTGAAAAAAATGCCATGAGCCTGCGTACGCTGAATAGAAAATTAAGTGCCACGATCGGGTTGACAGCCGGCGACCTGATCAGGCAATACAGGTTACAAAAAAGCCTGATCCTCCTTAAAGAAGGCCGCAATGTATCTGAAGCCGCTTATATGGTCGGTTTTGAAACACCGGCTTATTTCAGCCAGTGTTTCAAGGACCAGTACGGTGTTTCACCCAGGGATTATTTTGCTGTAGCCCGCTAACACAGGGCAACCTGCTATTATTTTGCCATGGCGGCCAGGATCGGGGCCCGGTCCAGATATTGGTATACCCTGTCTATTTTGTCGTTGGCATCAAAGTGGAATATCGTGTGTATCCTTTGCCTCATACTTTTACCGGTCTTATATTTTGCGCTTGTTATATACCAGGCCAATGCATAATTGCCTGTCAGCTGGCCAGGAGTCTGGGGTTTATTCACTTTAAGCGCCAGCCATATATCGCTGGTAAATGACATCGAATCGATCACATCCGTCCTTCTTTTTTTCCAATAGTCGGTAATAGCAGCTTTCCCGACCAGGCTGTCAAAATTGTTCCAGCGATATACGGCATTATCGGCGAATTGGGTCATCCAGCCGTCGATATCGCCGCTTTCCAGGTAGCCCTGGTGCTTCTTTGCGATGTCAACATATTTGGCATCGGCAAATTCATAATCTCTCGATGCCGTAGCTGAATCCAAGCCCGGCTTTGACTCGGTTTTCTCTTCCGTTTTCGGGCTGTTGGTGCAGGAAAACAATAATGCTGAGCAAATGATTAATCCGAATAACTTTTTCATACTGCAATTTTAGGAGTTAAGAAGATGGTGTCGGGAAGTGGAACGCAGGCCGGTTATAACAGCTTGAATTTCCTGCTGTTAAATTCGGTGCTTGCCAGGGGAAACCCTATCAGAATCCGGACAAAAGCTTTCAAATTCCGGACATTTCCCGGGTAACCTTCTTCTATGGCCAGACTATTTCTCCACTTCTGAAAATAGACCAAGACTACTAAGGATATTTCCACTAACTGTTCGTCCCTGCTTCAGGCCTGTATCTATCGAAGGCTGGTAATGAATTCCAGCATAAAACCTGGAATTACCTGCATCCACTCCGATATCCCGGAATGAGTTGAATGTGCGGGTAGGGAAGCCGAGATAATCCCAGGTGTGATCGGTGAGAGGCCCAATATTCCCATATATGGCGGTTAGTCCTTCTGAAGCCGCTGCAGAAATAACAGCATGTGCAGATGAATATTCCGGATGCGCCGGTGTTGTTATAAAAGAAAGCCAACTGGCATCTCCGAATACTTTCCTGATATAGGTTACTGGCCTGACCAGGTTATATGTGTATTTGGTTTTCCACACGCTGATAGCTGCATCGTTCAAACATATTCCAACCAGCGCAAATGTCAGTGCTGCCTTGTCGAGATGGCTATGTGTTTGCCTGATCACCTGCTGGATAATACTCATCCAGTGGCCGGGTGACGTAACGCCAGGCACATCTCTCCAGAATAATGCCCAATTCTTTTGATCGGTTGTCAGGCTTTTTGAAGCAGTATACAGATCGTTAACCATTTGATAAAAAGCAGATTTGGGGTCTTCAGAATACGAAGTGGGCGGACCCGGCTGTGCGTTATCGCCGCTGCCTGCAATAATAGGACGGTCATTCCCATAAAAAGGACCAATAGGTTTTGCAAAAGCCGGCGGAGTCAGTTGCCACAGGCCCGGACCCACGGGCAAGGTATAAGGTAGTGCATTATTTTCATTATACCCGTCTGTTTGGGACCATGCAAAAACAGCGTCAGCGATGGATTTGCCAAAACCAATTGAGCGGTTAGCTACATGGTGAGGCAGCCAGATGAACGTTGAATTTATTGCATTTTCGAGTGAATCGATCGCAGCAATATCCGTCGTATTTGAATTGGCAGTTGTAAAAAAACTTCTGTTAAATTCAGCTAAAGATGCATTTACACTCGAAGGCCAGTAATATTTTTTATCCTGGTCTGCTTCCGGCAAGCCTGAAAGCCCATTGTATTTATTCTTCCAGGAATCTGACCCGGGATCAATCGATTCATAAGCACAAATGCCGGAATAAGCGAAGGGTCGTGAAAAAGCACTATTGGAAATACCCTTCGCATCTTTAAATAACCGGATTTCCAGCGTGAACCATTTATCGATAACATCGGACGAAAACGAGGATGGCTTGAAATCATCCCGGAAACCATCCTCTGATTTCCTGCAACTTGTGAAACATACAATCGCCATGACGAGGTACATCAGGAATTGATTTACTGACCGGCCATGCGGCCATAGTAGAAATTGCTTCATAAAATGCTTTTTTTGAGTTAAATGAATAATGAGACCTGTGGCATGGAGATAGCACCTTGAACGGGTAACATGCAATGGGATTATTAGTCCTTGAACTCAGGAGAAGCCAATGAGTATTGGGCGGAATTAATTGGGTGGAATTAATTTGCCGGTCAATCCGGCCAACTGATCAGTTTAAGTTCTTTTGTTATGTGAAGGTCACTAATATTAGTAATAAAACATAGCACAAAGACGACATTTATATTTGCAACACAAACTGAGGTCGCAAACTCCTATGTAATAGCTCTTTATCTATTAATAGTATTGCTTCGTAATTGACGATTTTAAAAGGGGCCTTTAGAAAAAGGCCCCGCCATTGATTATGACCATCATTCTCGCATGATGACTATTTTTGTTGACTAATTTTCAAATTCCTGTATTGCCTCCATTTCATCATCGGCGATACGTAAAATTTTAAGGCTTTTCCCATCCCTTACCTGTACCAGGTATATCGTTCTGTTTTTACTTAAATTAATTTCATTCACAAATGTAATAGCATAATCATAATAGGTGCTTTTAACGATACTTCTGATATTTTTTGGCAATTGTGGTTCCTGATAGCTGGCAATAGTAAAAAGCCAACCGCCATTGCTGTTGTAATAAGCTCTGTTCAAAATTCCTTTATAAGAAAACCTGCACACAACCCCCTTATCCTTTAACTGAGACCATTCTACTGTTGTTGCTTCATGATAAACTTTTGAAAAATTTCTAATAGCTTTTGCATTGATCGTTTTAACGGTTTCATTGCTGCCAACGCCCATAATATTCGATCCGGTATTTGATGTTTTCACTGCATAAGTATTCATTTCAGTTTGCGCCTGAACATTATTAAATGTTGCTACTGAATAAATTGCTGCGAGAAAGAATAACTTTTTCATTTTTCCAATTTTTAATGGTTATAGATTTTCTGTTTATTTACTGTTTACAGGAACAAATCTATAATGCAAATGAGGCGGATACCAGGCAGATTGATCAAACTGCGGTTTAACGGGTATAGTTGACAGGATAGAGTGAGTATTTAAAAATTAAAGGCGGCCGGGCTGTAGCTTTTTTAAAAGCATTTCCTTACGGCTTCGAGATACATCAACAGTGGTTCCATCGCTCATTAGCAGGTAACCACCTTCGCCTTTTACGTATTTATTAATTTCGTTAAGGTTAATGAGGTAGGAATGATGTACCCGCATAAAAGCATGATCTTCAAGCATTTCTTCCACTTCTTTCAAAGTCCGCGAAACAATAATTTTCTGTTTATTTTTTAAAAAAAGAACCGTGTAATTACTGTCCGAAGCGCAACTAATGATGGATTCAACTGCGATCATTTGCAGGCCCTCCATAGTGGGCATAGCGATTTTTAAAATAAGAGTAACCGGCTGATGTATTTTTTGAAGCAATATTTCCAACTGCTGTGGCAATGGTGGATGTTGTCGTTGAATTACTTTTTGCACCGCTTTCTGTAATTCTTCACGGTCTATGGGTTTTAATAAATAATCCAAAGCGCTAAAGCGGATGGCTTTAATAGCGTATTGGTCATAACTGGTAGTAAATACTAATTCGAAATTTAAGGAAGGTAATTTTTCAATCAGCTCAAATCCATTCATATGCGGCATTTCAATATCAAGAAATACCAGTTGTGGATTTTGCAACGGGATTTCCTTCAGTGCCGCAGCTCCAGAAGCACAAATGGCAACTACTTTCACTTCCGGACAATATCGCCCAAGCATGGTACCTAATGATTCGGAACAATTCGGTTCGTCATCTACAATAATTGCTTTTAACATAGCTTGGCAAGTTTAGGCGTTAAACTATTTCATCATTGATTTCTTTATATTTTATTCTCAATAAGACTTTTGTTCCTGCCGCATGCCCGATATCATCGAACAAATCTTCAATGACAAAGTCATTTCCTGCAATTCCAGCATTCCCATTAATTAGTGCCAAACGCTGCCTGGTTATTTGAATTCCCATTGATTTCTTTTTTTCAACAGATTTACTCTCAGATGTCTTGGCGAATGAGCGTCCAACTCCATTGTCTTCAATAATGCATATCAATATATTTTTTTCGACTTCAAGGCAGATATCCAGCCTGCCAGGATCTGCTTTATGCAACAACCCATGCCAAATCGCATTTTCTACAAAGGGCTGAAAGAGCAGGGGAGGAATGAAAATGGCGGAAGGATCCATATTTGTATCTATATGAATGCAATAAGTAAAAGTATCTTTAAACCGGAGTTTTTCCATTTTAAGATACAATCCTAACATTTCCAATTCATCTTCCAGGGGGACGTATGATTTTTTTGAATTATTTAATACAGTTCTTATAAGTCTGGAAAATTTAGTTAGATAATCGGAAGCCTCTTCTGTTTCATTTTTCATTACGAAATTGTTGATAGAACTCAGACAATTGAATATAAAATGCGGGTTCATCTGAGCTCGCAACGCCTGCATTTCCAGCTCCCTGAGCATGCCACGCTCCCGTTCTTTATAAATTAACCGCCTCCGCTGCACCCGTTCAAATATAAATATACCCGCAGCTAAGAACAAAAAGTATATACAATAAGCCCACCAACTTCTCCACCATGGAGCAGAAATAATTACAGCAATCTCTTTTTCTGCCGATGTACCATTGGTACTATTTGAAGCCTTTACCCTAAAGACATATTTGCCGGGTGGTACATTAAAGTAATATGCTCTCTCTTCAGCCCCGGATGGTCGCCAATCCTCATCATAATTTTCCAGTTTATAATAAAATGTTTTATCCCCGGGATTGCCATAATCTATTGCAGTAAAGCCAAGGGAAAACATATTTTGGTCATGTTTAAGATGGATCTCTTTAGTCCTTGAAAGTGGCTCTTTCAGAAGCCCATCCGGAGCGGCTTTAGCAAGCAGCCCTTTCAGCCAAAAATTGGTCAACTCAACTTTCGGGACACAGGCAGTTACCTTAAGCTTATCAGGATAAAAAGCGTAATAGCCTGAGGAAGTGCCAAAAAATATTTCTCCATCCTGCCCTTTATATGCGGATGCCCCCCAATTAATTTGGGAGGAGAATCCATCTACGCCATTTTTCTTGTCATAAATAATAATCTGATCCCTCGTTTGGTTGATCCTGTAAATTCCGGGCGATGAAGCTATCCATAGATTATTTTGATCATCACTAATTATTGATATTACGCTATTAATTCTAAATCCGGCATTTCCTTCACCAAATAATGAAAAGCCATCTGATTTTTTATCATACCGATAGAGCCCATTTGTCGCACCTACCCAAATTATACCGTTTGCGTCTTTATATATGCTGGTAACGAATACGCTGGGAAGATAATGTTTAAACTTTCCTGTTTGCAGATTCATTCTGTTTATGCCAGCATAATAGGTGCCTACCCAAAGCACATTCGATTCTTCTTCAAGAATGGATGTCACTACATTTGAGCTTATACTGTTGGTGTCATTTTGAATATACTGATAATGAGCAAATTTCCCGGCCTTTCGATCCATCAGGTCCAATCCGTCATCAGTGGCAACCCATAAATTTAATTTTCTGTCCTCATAAATTATCCATATATTGTCATTACCTAAGCTTTCATTATTTTTGGGGTCATGCTGAAAACGGGTAAAGATCCCTGCATTTGGGTTGAACCGGTTAATTCCTCCTCCCAAAGTACCCAGCCAAAAATCTCCCAGTTCATCTTTAATTATTGCTTCAACTGTATTGTTACCTAAACTATTTGGATTTAACGGATCATTTAAGAAGCGATGGGAAGTTCCGTCTTTAAGATCTTTACGTATAAGTCCACTCTCAGCACCGAACCAGAGAACAGTTGGCGTTTCTTCATAAAAAGAATGTACTACACCGGTATTGGTTTCATATCGGGGGATATTATTTGTGAAAAGGTCAATCCTGTAAAGGTTAGATTCCTCGGTACTCAACCAAAACTGGCCATCCTTTGAAGCATATGCCCACCAGCTGCTGTTATCCTTGAAAGTACCGGATCTGTCAGCATTATTACCATAATGGGTTACTTTCTTTGAAAAAGTATCATACCGGTTAAGCCCGTTGTGCAAAGTTCCAATCCATAAATCTCCAATGGCATCTTCCGTGATAAATGTGATATGATCACCAATATTATCAACAACAGGGGGGCGGCTAAGCTGTTCCGGCTTCGCCGGGTTATAAGTATAACGATCAAATACCCCGGTTTTTCTGTCCATCGTATGCAAACCGTCTCCTCCGGTGCCTACCCAGAAAACACCTCTGCTGTCTTCAAAGATGGCTCTTACCTTATTATTTATCAGGCTATGCGGATTTTTGGGATCATTCAGGTAACGCGTAAAAGTTCCTGTTCCCCTGTTAAAGCGATTTAAGCCGCCTTTGCTAACGGGCTCCACCCACGGAAACCCCGTTCCAATCCAAAGTGTGCCCTCGTGGTCTTCATAAATAGCTCGCACTATATTGTAACTGAGGCTTGTTGAATCAAGTTCATTATTGCTGAAATGTTTGAATTTGCCGGGTTTTTGATTTAAGAGATCCAGCCCGCCATTATTACCTACCCACAGGTTTCCCAGGTGATCAACCAGTAACGCGGAAACGGTATCATTAGCTAAACTGCCCGTATCGTTTGCCTGATGACGGAAATGAGTAAATGTGTTGGTCTCGGGATCAAACCGATCAAGCCCCGATCCAATGAAACCAATCCAGATATTACCGAAGGAATCCGCAATTAAACATTCAGGGTACGGGCCGCCGAGTGAGTTGGGATTTTTACGATCATACGGGTATCTGGTCATAAGAGTACCATCATAACGGATTATACATTGGTGGTCCTGATCCGAAAACCACATAACACCCTGCTGGTCCCGGGTAATGCCGTTGATTTTTCCTAAAGAAACTCCATTCGAACCAGAAACAAGATTGAATTTTATCTGCTGGGTTTGTGCGGGGCAATTTCTTATACTGAATAGAAGAAAAATAAAAATGTATGGAAAATGATGAATTTTCATATCATTATTTATTTAACCACCGTGGGCTTTGCTTATATCATAGTTCAAATTCTATCCCAATCCCTATCGGTAGGCTTGGTAAGAATTATTCTCTCTTTTCTCCCGTATCTGCCTTTTAAAGTTAGCTAAATAAAGTGATTTTTATGACAATAGGTTCTTTCAAATTTAGTTCAGCTGCCCTGTATATTTAAGATGAATGAGTAGTTGGCTAATTAGACTGATCGGTTGCAGAAATCATTGAGCAGTTTGCAAAAACACAGTCATAACCAAGCTGGTAAAGAATCCAGTCTTTATATAGACATACATCACCTGGGAGCAGGCAAAGTGACAATGTTTGCCTAGGTGTGAAAATTAACTGTATTTAGCGGCGGAATCAGTAATTTTATAACATAATCTAACCGGATGCGTATACTACTGACGATATTTACATCGATATTTTTCCTGTCACCAAAGGCCCAGACGCCTCAGTTGCCCGTCAGCCATTTGAATTTTACACAATGGCAGCCCTACCCCATTTACAATCAGCCAGTTGCCAGTAGTCCTTTAGATCACAAATGGTATTTTAGTAAATATGCCGGCCTCTCCGCCGGTTCTATTTTTTTCCCTGGCAGCACAAGCTTTTTAGCGGTGCCGGTAGGGTTACA
>WNFI01214232.1_pt1 | contig 10041 bp, 5 predicted proteins | sample 5400471 | NCBI WGS metagenome assembly WNFI01 (sample SAMN13153348, study PRJNA577476) | soil metagenome | isolation source: 100 cm saprolite on Douglas fir-dominated hillslope | place: USA:California | collected 2013-09-17
AACGGCCAGACCCAAATCGCGTTGAATAATCTCGGCATAATGAGCCAGGGCGGCATCAAGTTCTGCGACCATGGCTGGGGTGGCCCCCTTTTGTGGACCATATACAGCCGACGCTCCGCGAGGCCCACACAGGGGATTGGAGACGTCACAGGCTACATCAACACTACATTCCTGAATACGTGGGTCCATGCTGGCTATCTCAATGTAGGCAAGAGTAGCCAGGGCTGATCCTCCGCGCTCAATAGGTGTACCCTGCTCTGTTACCAGCGAGGCTCCCAGAGCCTGAGCCATGCCTGCTCCACCATCGTTGGTGGCACTCCCACCAATGCCAATAATGAAATGGCGGCAGCCACGTTCTAAAGCTGCCAGGATGAGTTCACCTACACCATAGGTTGTTGTGATACGGGGATCTCGTTGTGAGGGTGGGACCAGTGGTAGCCCGGCGCAAGCGGCCATTTCCAGGACTGCTGTATGCCCGTCGCCTAATACTCCAAAAAATGCTTCGACGGCTTCATCGAGAGGACCTGTCACTGCCTGGTGGACCATTTCGCCACTGGTCGCATCTACTAGCGCCTGTACGGTACCCTCTCCACCATCTGCGATGGGCACTATGTCGATGTCTGCCTCGGGATAAACTGCTCGTGTACCATCCGCAATGGCCTGTCCAGCCTCAGCAGCAGTGAGACTCCCTTTCAACGATTGGGGGGCGATGACGATACGCATGAGAATTCCCTCCATGAGATATGAATGATCTTCTACTCCCCTTTCCCCACTTGCCTCTAAGTACCAAGATCAAGCCAATCTATACGATGGACGAACATGTACAGAAGCATTATATCAGACTTGATTTGCAAGCTGCACCTCTCTGCACTATACTAACAGCAGTTTGAAAATTATTCCGCAAATTGCGCCTGACTGGCGTTGTTATATGGAACTTGGAGCTTTCTATGTTACAGGGACTGGATTTCTCATGGCATTGGAATCCGATTATAGTGATAAGTTTGCTGCTTCTCTGTCTACTTTATGTTGTCGCCATTCGGCTGGCACGTAGATACAAGCCTGAGGAGACGCTTCCGTCTTACCGCATGATAGCTTTTGCATCTGCTATTATCCTTATAGCGCTTGTTTTACTCACACCGCTTGATACGATTGCCAGAACACAACTCTTCGCGGCTCATATGATCCAGGCGGTTACGCTCACCACGCTTTGTGCACCTCTCTTGCTGGCTGGCTGCCCTGATTGGCTCTTGCAGCCCCTGATCGATCAACCTGTTTGGCGTCAGATATTTCGCTTCCTAACCCGGCCCCTGGTTGCCTCGATTATCTTTAACCTGACCTTTTTAACCTGGCACGCACCTAATCTCTATAACCTGGCTCTGGATAATAGCACACTCTACCATGTGGAACTGCTCAGTTTTCTGCTTACTTCTCTACTCAATTGGTGGCCACTCATCGGTCCCTTGCGCCGCTTGCGCAACTTGAGCTATCCCATGCAGATGGTGTATGCTTTCTTTGATGGGCAGCCTGTGGATATCTACGCGTTCTTGCTTGTTTTTACCGGAGTGGTCTTCTATACGCACTACACAATTCCGCATCAGTTCATTGAATGGGGTTATTCAGCTGTAGCTGATCAGACCATTGCTGGCGCCTTTCTATTGATTCCGGGATTGGTTGATCTCGTTGTTATGTCGCCCCTCTTCTTCCGCTGGTTAGGTCAAATAGAACAGCAGTCAAAAATAGCCGACCAAAGGCGCCAGGAAGAAGAAGAGGCTGAAGCAGCGCGCCATGCTGCTGAGTTAGCCGAGGCGGAGACTTCGGATGCCGAGGCCTAGGACGAGTAAATCGTTGTCAGCAGGCTTGTTGGTACTATTAACTGCTGCTTCCTGTATCCTCTCAAATGTATTTTAATGATACAATCATTCTATGCTAGTAACCTGTTCTATATACTGGCTTTGTTGTTATGAGAGCACTACTTCTGTTTTTTTAGGTGACTAGTGATAGTCCATCTTACGTACTTGAGGAGGATACTTAATCATGGATCATAGCCTTGTTACAACTGGATTTGAACTCAATGGTTTTCACATTGTCAGGCACTTTGGAATTGTGCGTGGTATTATTGTGCGCTCTCGCAGCATTGTGGGCAATATTGGGGTGCGCTATGATGCCACCGAGATTAGTGCTGGTGTTACCGAAGTACTTTGTTATGGGACGGCTGTATTTGTTGTTCCGGAGCAAGGTCAAGGGTAACAAAAACGAGCGCGCTCGTTCTTGTACCTTCGTCATAAATTATCTGCGTGCGAACCATTTCAGCAGGGGTACTGCCCTGGCGTTCAAACTGCCCATCATCTCTAAATCTTCACTATTGAGGGGCTTAATTAGGATGAGTAAGCCAACACATAGGATCAAAAATATCACACCAGAAACTCCCAGCAGAAGGCGGCTATCAGGATGCCAGAGAATACCAGGTAGTGCCGCCAATATAAGTCCCAAGAGGAATCTCCAGGTAAAATCCAGGGGATATTTGCGGGGCAGGACACGCCAGAGAAATGCAAGCAGCAAAACACCCATGAGTACCTGGGCCAATCCATCGGCGACCAATGCTCCGGCGGGTCCCAATCGTGGAATCAGTACAATGCCGAAGCCTACCACAGCTAACAAACCTAGCCATTGACTGAGTACCACCAGCCTTGGCTTCCCAATGACGTACATGGCATAGGGATGCATAGTTGTCCCAAGGACACGGGTCACAATATTGAAAAAGAGAAAAATAGCCAGTAGCGGTCCTACAGGATCGTAGTTACTACCGTACAGGGCATGAGCGACATTCTGAGCGTTGAAGAGGCAGAACATCAGGACCGGAGCTGCTAGCAGGGTTTCTATCTTAATCAGAGCTTGCCAGGAGTGGGCCAGGCGGTCGTAGTTTTTGCCTACGAATGCTGCTGCGAGGGCAGAACTGCCAACACCGCCAAAGCCTGATACCAACAGCAGGCTGGCAGCGTGCGCCAACTGGAATGACAGATTAAAGTAGCCAATCTGAATGATGGAAACGGCAAAGTATCCTAGAAGGATGATGGATACCTGCTTGAGCAAAGCTCCTGACACGAGGTTGGTCAACCAGGCCGAAAAACCGAGTTGTACTACTGGTTTAAGAGGCTGGATGTAGGTGGCTCCACGAGCGAAGATAACAGGAGTCAACCAGACGATAAATGCCAGTGCGTTAACCAGTGAACCTATGGCGAAGAGCCAGAGAACGCCATTAGTGCCCCATCCGAGTTGCAGTACGACAAAACTCATTCCTAAGAGAAACAACTGGGTGATGCTGCCAACAACGAAGACGAAGCGCATGCGCATCAAGGACGCACAGATAGCAGTGCTCAAACCGCTAATGCCGTTGCCCAGCACGTATACCGCGATAGGCGTAATATGGCTGAGCAATGTCGGATCACGTAAGCCTGCTGCCACACTGGCAGATCCATCGATGGGGATGGCCGCGATAATTGCTGCCAGAATGGGGAGGGCAAAGAGCATAATCACAAGACTCAATAGCAGAATGGCAAAGCGTAAATAGAGTACACGGCGCATCAGCGCGGCGGCAGAGCCCTTGCCATGCTCAGCAAAGACGCGAGGTACAAAGGTTGTGGTAGCATCTTCCAGGCCAAGGGCAACGATATAGGCAATGGTGTTGAAGGCAGCCATAGCTATAGCATAGACACCATATTCTGCCACTGACAATTTGCGTGTCACGATAACCGTGATCAAGAACAAGGAAATAAAGACCCACAACCCATATCCCTGATTGAGCAGGTAGCTACCAGGTGTGCGCTTGAGGAGCAGGCGAGCCTCTTGTTCACTGTGCGGTATGTCTGCCAATGAACTTCCAGGCTGTATTTGTTGTGAGTTACTTGTCAATGGTTGTAGTAACCCTCTTGAATCAATTTTATTATTCACCCACTCATTTTGCTCCTCTGACCTCTGCTTGTCAAGTTTATCGTCATTCATGCTAATTAGGCGTAGAGGACGAAGAGAAGGTTTTTGCATATCTTAGCCTATTTCGCCTTAAAAATAGAACGGCTAAGCCAACCGATAGTCCCAAGAGCGGCGAATAGTTCCAGCACGCTGACATTAGCGGTCACATGATCTGGCGAGACTAGATAGAAAGCTCCTACTTTAAAGGTTGCTGCGACGAGGAATGCTCCCAGACCGACCCAGGCTGGCAGTGTGGCGAAGAGTAGGGCACGTTGCCAGGTCCGGCTGAGAAAACCAATGAGCGTGGGGAAAATATAGAGTAGGAACGTAATTATCGGCGAAATTTGTGGGGGAAATGGACCATCAAGTGCAGCGTTAGCCGCGTTAGGTAATATACGTGTCCAAAGCTGTGCTGGTACCAGGGCTAATCCCACCAAAAGCGTTTCTAGTACAACCAGGCCGATTAAGAGTAGGTTCCATTTTTTTTCTTGCACCGATTCTGCTCGCGATGCGCTTGAACGAAGCATCACTACCTCTTCTATTGTATATAAAGGCATTCTTGGAAATGCCACAGAAAATCAGGCAAGTATACCTGCCTGTGGTCATGGTTGGTCTTATGATGTTGGAATGTGTAACAATCCCATTTCATACTTCATCATCAGAATGCGGCGCACAGAGTCATCTATCCGCTGCATGCTAATGCTGCCATTATTAATGGCCTGCTTAATGCCATCGATCATATTCCCCACTTGACGAGGTGAGGTGGCGCCCATCAATAGATCAGACCCGGCTTCAACTGCTAATGCTGCCGCCTGTGCTTCTGAATAATAGGCTGTAATACCCTCCATGGTCAAGCTATCGGTCATAATTACACCCTGAAATCCTAGTTCATTGCGCAAAATGCCCGTAACAAGCTTATAAGAGAGTGATGACGGATTTTTGCTATCTATCTGGGTGACAATCTCATGGGTTACCATAATGGCATGAACATTACCCTGGCGAATGAGGCTGCGGTATGGCGCCCAGTCAATTGCTTCTAGTTGACTTTGCGAACGTGTCAGATATGGTACGGCGTTATGGGGATCTGCGCCAACATCTCCCAGCCCTGGAAAATGCTTGAGGGTGCCCAAAACTTTACCACTCTGCTGTAAACCCTTAAGATAGGCGGCAGCCATTTTGGTAACAAGCGTGGAGTTATTGCCAAAGGTGCGCAAGTACAATTGGGGATTGTAGATGTTGGTGACATCTACGACCGGAGCGAGATTCAAGTTAATACCGTAGTATGAAAGATCTTTAGCATCCAGGATACCTTCCGCCGTAGCCTGCGCTGGATCATTGGTCTGACCGATAGAGGTTGCTGATGGACGAGCACCGTCAAGACTTATCAAGCGATCTACCGTCCCTCCTTCCTGGTCAATAGCTACTGACAGAGGGATAGGAACACTATTATGCTGCATTTGTGTAATCAGGTTGCGTAATTGGTTCCTATCATGAATATTATTATTTGCGCTGAAAATAAGGACAGCTCCGACATTGTATTGGGAGATCATCGTGCTGATATCTAACCCGTAGTCCGGGCCTGTGAACTGTACAATCATCATCTGACCCAGTTTCTGATCCAGTGTCATACCATGTACAATCAAATTAATATATTGCTGGGGGGTGACTGACTGAGTAGCTTGAGCTGTAGCTCCCGGCCTTGGTTGGTGGCGGAGTTGATTGGCGATATTATTGAGTAGATTAGGGTTATTTATATTGACAGGCCCGCCCAGGATATAAGCCCAGCCATGAGCTCCAATAAATTGTCCGGAGCCGAGGGCTGTGGCATTGAAGACCAGGATGAGCAGTAACGCCGCGAGGAGTATTGCTCCACCTCGTGACATTGGTTTTTGCGGCATGGAATAATGATCTCCAGCAGGTGAATGTACAGAGGCTAGTTCGCGGGTTGAAATAGTTTCAATAGCCTCATATTCCGTTAAGGGTAGTATAGGAGTGGTTGGAATAGGCGGCATCATTCTGTCTTCCAGGGTGCCAGAAGGTACAGGTGTAGATGGATCAAGCGCCATAAACAGATTTTGTGCGGAAATAGTATAAAGCTTGTTCGTATCAATGGCTTCAATGAAAGCCTGTTCAGAATTATTGTCCGGACCCAAAGTCTGTTCATATCTACTCTGAGTAGCATTGTGTTTACCCCACTCTTCATCAGCCAGGGAGGATACATTATTTATCAGCTCCGATATCTCTTCAATTTCGCAGGGAGCACCAACATGCACGCTAGTTAGTTCAAGTGTATCACGTTTCTCTATAGATGTATTTTCAGGTATGTCACCAGGTTTCCTCATACCTTTTGTTTCGATGGAGGGCTGGTGCGTTTTTTCTAAAACGCTTGATGTAGCAGTTGCTTCAATAACTGGTAGTTTAGCGGTATCTTCTAGCTCATCCTTATCTCCTCGATGTTTTTTAGCAGAGAACGAAGGATTAGATCTATTCATACACCTGCCTCTTTCAAATGATGAATTTTATGAAGTAATATAGACAAATATTAATTTAAATCTGCTTCAGTGTTATGAACGGTTCAGTTATGCAAGTTGTAACCGCATTGGACTAAAGGCAAATTATGTATTAGCCACTTCAAGTAAAGCATATGTTACACAGGATTTCTATGCAATACGTCACAAATTTGAGATGGTTACAAAAAACGCAATACCAGGTTGTTTGTTAGCTACCGCTTATACTTGTTTGTATTCATTGAGTGGGATATACTACTTCTACCACAGACCTGTAAGAAAATTGAAAGGCAGCTATAATTGTATGACAGGTGTGCAGCATCCCTCCAATGCTATAGCTACAACTACAAGACGATCACTATTGTTTCGTATTGTACGCAGCGTGCTTATCTCTAGTGCCATTACATTTCTGCTCAGTTTTATCGAACTGAGCATGCTCTGGCTTTTCAATCCATTTTCGCTGCCTGGTAGCCACAGCCAACCATTTGCCGCACTGGTTACCTTGATCATACACCTGCCACTATTATGGCTTGTACCTTTGATTGAAGTAATAGCTATTTCTGTTGCTACAATCGCTGTAATGAAACCACTAACCATCCTGGCATATGTACGTGATGCACAAAAGGCGCTTGAGCGTTACCGAACTCTCTATACTCCGCTTACATCGCTGGCAGTTGTTTATAAAACGCCGGTAGCTTACTATGAGTATACACCCGATCCCTTCACTTCCAATCAGGAGCAGAGCCTTTCACTGGACGAGCTACTGGTTCACTTACCAGATACTTCGCTATTACTGCTGGGTGCTGCAGGTTCGGGTAAATCTTTGGCTCTACAACATTGTCAGTATCTTGCTTTGCAGCAGCGCTCAGCAATATGGCGTGGTCGCAAAAAAATTCCCATTTTCATTCCTCTCAAATTCTATAACCTGTATCTCAAAACAGTCCAGCACAGCAATATGCTGCGTAATGATCAAGCAGATGCAGATAGACAACCTGACGCTGTGCGCCAAACAGGGCTATTGGATTACCTTCTAGAGAGTGATCTTGCAGGTATGCAACATCTGCGCCCTTACCTCAAGAAACTGCTGGCACAGGGGCGTCTGTTGTTGCTCTGCGATGGCTTAGACGAGGTGGATGCTCATTACAGGGCTGCTGTCTCAGCAGAATTGGCAGAATTGCTGCTGATGACGCAAAATCGCTTTGTGATTACTTGTCGCGAAGCAGATTATCTGGAGCAGCAGGATATAGTGAAATTGGTCAATGAGGGTCATATAGAGCGAGCATTGATGAGGCCTCTCCAACTTGAGCAAGTCCGCGAATTCATTGAGCAATATATTGAAGATCAGCCTGGAGGCTGGCAGCATACTGCAGGCCAGATTATGCAGTTAATTGAATATAATTGCCTGCGTTATCTCTGTACTAATCCTTTCATACTGTTTACATTATTGGAAATCATCGATACTGTTGGTATTGAACGAGGCAAAGAGCTTGATACGAGAGGGCTTCTCCTGCAAGAATACGCTGTTCAGTTGCTTGAACGAGCACAGAAACAGCCTACCTGGAAAAAAGGAGCGCCTGCCGAGAGTGAGATAGTGCATGTGCTCAGTAGTATTGCCTGTGCCGCACACTGGTCAGGTGATCCGTATGCATTAAATATATCTGTTTCTGTCCACGGGGGGCGGCCTGATGAAGCTGTGGCTGAGGGGCTTGTTGCCTGGCTGAATGAATGTGCGCCCAGGGGATTATTGGAAGGTACACCATCTCAGTTTACATACGACCTGACGGCATTGGCCAACATCCTGGACTTTGCTCAGGACGCAGGTCTCATCGAATTAAGTTCGCAAGGGATACTCAGTTTTCGTCATGCATTATTTGCAGACTATTGGGCGGCTGAATATTTTTTAAATAACGCTACCAATGAACAAACATCTCCTCCATCACTTGCTAGCGATTTCCTGGCGCGCGTTGAATATTGGAGTAATATCATCGCGCTCTGGGCTGGTCTAGTAGATAATCCTATACAATTGGCAGAGTGGTTCATTAAAATGGGGCGCGTACATGGGGAAAGTGTTACTTCATCTACAGGCAAGATAACTGTACCTTTGGATATTTCTTCACTGTCTTTTTTGCAGATGGTAACACTGAGCATGATTTGTATGGGAGTTACCTGGACGCCTCCACAGGCTGAGATTCAGCGAGAAAGTGTTCTGCCTACGTCTCTAGCAACGATGCTAACCAATGTGATGCATAACCAAACTAGCAGGGACGAATTGGCACATCTCTTCACTGGTTGTGCCAAAGAGGGTGTCCAGGAAATGTATTATGCATTGATACCCTTGTTGACGGTGGAAGGTATTGAGGAATTTTTAGTACTACTCGATATGACAGTTGTTCTTGAACTGCTTTTTACATATCTGTGTGATACCGTTGATCTGCCCGCATTTGAGGCACAGGTCAAACGTCTGTGCCGTATACTGTGGCAATTTGGCGAAGAAGCGGTTCCCTATGCTGCACAACTGAGCCAACCAGCACCAAACAGAAGCCTCCGATTACAGACTGCCTCTATCAATATTCTTGGAGGAACGCAAGCTAGCAGTGCCGTGGAACCTTTGATTGCTTGTCTATCGGATCAGGAGCAGTATATTGTTGATCGTACAGTCAAGTCGCTATTACGACTTGGGCCAGAACTTAGCCTGCTTTCTATCTTACAGGAGCTTGAAAATCGCTCTCCTGGCGCAGCAACACGCCAGATTCACGAGGCTATTCTTAGCATACTCGTGTACTATCTTGAGGAGAAGGATCCACAAAAGCAACTCAGCGTAACTCAATACCAACATATCCTGGAGAGCATCATTTTCGTCCTTGACTCGAGCTATACTTTTGAAGCTGAGATCCAGCAACAGGCGCAGCAGCTTCTAGTTCACGTGGCGAGCGGACCAATTTCTTCACCTTCAGTGGTACATATATCATCGACAAGGGAAGCATCTGGTGTGACTACCACGGAAACCATTGACCCTGTGGCACAGATGGTGGTCAATCTTTTGATTAAATATCTCTCGTCGGCGGACGAAATGCTCTTACACAATGTAACGGATGTCCTCCAAGAAATAGGTAAAAATGCTACACCCTATATGCTGGAGTATCTGCGGCAAAATGCACCAGAAATTGTGCGGATGCGCCTGGTTGAAATCGTAAAGAATATCCATGATACGCGCTCTCTGCCAGGCCTACTGCGTCTTGTGGCTGATCCCTCTCTACTCGTGCAACAGCAAGTTGTAGCGGCTCTGCATAGTTATAGCCCTGCGAGTATTCCAGGCTTGATAGATCTCCTATTGTCGGATCCCAATGAGCTCGTAGCTGAAAGATCTGCCTATATTTTGGGTGAGATTGGTGAACCGGTCGTTATGCCTGTGGCTCAGATCATGCTCAGGATTGTACCAGGACGCACACGCTTGCTGGTGCAGATAGCGGAGCGCTTGCACGATGAGCGTATGTTACCCATGCTCATTACTCTCACGCGCACTGGTCAGGCTGATCCTTTGTTGACGATAGCTGTCGTACGCGCTCTC
>WNFI01652778.1_pt1 | contig 10041 bp, 10 predicted proteins | sample 5400471 | NCBI WGS metagenome assembly WNFI01 (sample SAMN13153348, study PRJNA577476) | soil metagenome | isolation source: 100 cm saprolite on Douglas fir-dominated hillslope | place: USA:California | collected 2013-09-17
CGTGGCGGGCAGCGTGCTCGCGATCGCGGGTGCGGTGCTGGTGCACCACTGGCACGCGCGCCAGCCGAAGGATGCGCGCGGCTCCAACTTCCTCGACCGCGGCCAGCCCGTGATCCTCGAGGGCTGGGCCAACGAAGCGGCCCACATCGCGCGCGTGAAGTACCGCGGCGCGTGGTGGGACGCGAAGCTCAAGGCTCCCGGCCCGCACCCGGCACCGGGAACGACGCTCTATATCGAGGGCCTCGAGGGCAATACCCTGATCCTCGAAACCGCTCCGCCCGCGCCATGATTACGCGCCGCCCGGTCGTCGTCGCCGCACAACAACCAACAACGGGAGGAGCCTCTATGTTATGGAAGACCATCATCGCGGTCATCGTGGCCATCGCCGCGGCCGCGCTCACGCACAGCGCCCTTGCCACCATCGCGACCTTCCTGGTGGCGATGATCATCGTCTTCATCTTCGAGGGCGTGCGCATCGTGCCGCAGCAGCAGGCGTGGGTGGTCGAGCGCCTGGGCAAGTTCCACGCGGTGCTCGAGCCGGGCCTGAATCTCATCGTGCCGTTCTTCGACCGGGTGGCCTACCGCCATTCGCTGAAGGAAGTGCCGCTCGACGTGCCCGAGCAGATCTGCATCACCAAGGACAACACGCAGCTGTCGGTGGACGGGATCATCTACTTTCAAGTGGTCGATCCGCGGCTCGCATCGTACGGCTCGTCGGATTACATCCAGGCGATCACGCAGCTCGCGCAGACGGCGCTGCGTTCCGTGGTCGGCAAGATGGAGCTCGACCGCACCTTCGAGAGCCGCGACGAGATCAACCACACGGTGGTGATGGTGCTCGACGAAGCCGGGCGCACCTGGGGCATCAAGGTGCTGCGCTATGAGATCAAGAGCCTTACGCCGCCGGAATCGATCCTGCGCGCGATGCAGGCGCAGATCACGGCCGAGCGCGAGAAGCGCGCGGTGATCGCGACCTCCGAGGGCAAGCGCCAGCAGGAGATCAACATCGCCGACGGCCAGCGCCAGGCGGCGATCCTCGAATCCGAGGGCCAGAAGCAGGCGCAGATCAACAAGGCCGCGGGCGAAGCAGGCGCGATCGAGCTGGTCGCCAATGCCAACGCGAACGCGGTGCGCGCCGTCGCCACGGCGATGCAGATGCCCGGAGGGATGGAAGCGGCGAACCTCAAGGTGGCGCAGCAATACGTCGACGCCTTCGCCAACATCGCCAAGGTCGGCAATACGCTGATCATCCCGAGCAACATCTCCGACGTTGCAGGGGTGGTCGCGAGCGCGATGACGGTGCTCGAGCGCACGCGCGCGGGCCAGGCGGCGGCGAAATAGCGACCGGCTACGCGATGCAGCATCGGCTGGAGGGCCTCCATGGCATACGGGGCCTTGCAGCCGCCACGGTCGCGTTCTTCCATCTGACGGTGATCGGCGGCCTGCAGCCGCCGTCGCTCGTGGCGCCGGTGGTGGCGCACTTCTACCTCGCGGTGCACGTGTTCTTCGTGCTGAGCGCGTTTGCGCTCGCGTACTCGGCGACGCAATCGCCCACGGGCTACGGCGCGTATCTCGTGAAGCGCTTCTTCCGCATCGCGCCGCTCTTCTACGTGCTGGTCGCGTGGACCCTCTACCGCGGCGGCTGGCCCGATTGGGCGACGCTCGCCGCGAACCTCTCGTTCACGTTCAACCTGATCCTGGACGGCCTGCTGTGGGCGCTGTGGCAGCCCGATCCCCGGCTCGGCGAGTACGTGTACTTCTTCATCGGCTCGAACCTGAGCCCGTTCATCGCCGGAATCTGCGCCTATCGCGTGTTTTCCCGCCTGGCCACGACGCGGCTTCCGGAGCGCTTCAGGGCCGCGCTGCTCCTCCTCTGCGTGAGCGCGCTCATGCTCGCGTACGCCGACCCGCTGCATCTCTACGAGCGCGCACGCGGTCTCTATTACGCCTTGTGGAGCGTCCCGTTCGCGATGCTCTGCGTCTCGCAATCGCTCTATCCGGCGCGATTCTTCGCGAGCCGCGCGCTGCAGTGGCTCGGCGACCGGAGCTACTCGATCTACCTGCTCCATCCCGCAATCTTCTTCGTGCTGAGGCCCTGGTATCCCGCGCTGATACGGGCGACGGGCGTGGACGGGGAATGGCAGCTTGCGATTCCGTTCCTGGTCTCGGCGCCGGTGCTGCTTGTGGCCGCCGATCTCTCGTACCGCTTGATCGAGAGCCCCGGCATGCGCATGGGCAAGCGCATCGCGGGCGCCGCGCGCGGCCTTCGCGTAGCCGTCCCCGCAAGCGATCCCGCCAAGACCTGAACAACTCCTCGACTAGAATTACGGATTCACGGGGGACCCCAATGGCGGACAGGGAATTCGGATTCGAGACGTTGTGCCTGCATGCGGGGCAGATACCGGACGCGCAGACGGGAGCGCGCGCGCTGCCGATCTACCAGACGACGTCGTACGTCTTCGAGAGCACCGAGCATGCGGCGAGCCTCTTCAACCTCGCGACGTTCGGCAACGTCTACACGCGGCTCTCGAATCCGACCACGGCGGTGTTCGAGGAGCGCGTGGCCGCGATCGAGAACGGCCGCGCCGCGATCGCCACCGCCTCGGGGCAGGCGGCCGAGATGGTCGCCTTCCTCAACATCCTCGAGAGCGGCGACCACGTGGTCTCGTCGGCCAAGGTCTACGGCGGCACGAACACGATGCTCAACGTGAACTTCAGGAAGCTCGGCATCGATTCCACGCTGGTCGACCCCGACGACCCCGCGAATTTCCGCAAGGCGCTGAAGCCCAACACCAAGGCGATCTTCTCCGAGACGCTCGGCAACCCCGCCATCAACATCGTGGACCTCAACGCGATCGCGGCGATCGCCAAGGACGCGGGCATCCCGTTCATCGTCGACAACACGGCGGCGTCGCCCTACCTCTGCCAGCCCATCAACCACGGCGCGGACATCGTGGTGCATTCGGCGACCAAGTTCCTCGGCGGCCACGGCACCACCATGGGCGGCGTGGTGGTCGAGAGCGGCAAGTTTCCGTGGGACAACGGCAAGTTTCCCGCGATGATCGAGCCCTCGGTCGGCTACCACGGCGTGAAGTTCTTCGAGACCTTCGGCGACTTCGCCTTCACCATGAAGGCGCGCATGGAAGTGATGCGCGTGTTCGGCCCGACGCTCTCGCCCTTCAACGCGTGGATGCTGCTGCAGGGGATCGAGACGCTGCCGGTGCGCATGGATCGGCATTGCGCCAATGCGATGGCCGTGGCGCGCTTCTTGAAGGACCATCCGAAGGTGAGCTGGGTGAATTACCCCGGCCTCGCCGAGAGCCCGTACCACACGCTCGCGATGCGCTACATGCCCAAGGGCGCGGGCTCGCTCCTCGCGTTCGGCATCAAGGGCGGCTTCGATGCCGGCGTGAAGTTCATCGAGAGCCTCACCTTCGTGAGCCACCTCGCCAACATCGGCGACGCGAAGTCGCTCGTGATCCATCCCGCATCGACCACGCACCGCCAGCTGAGCGAGGAAGAGCAGAAAAAGGCCGGCGTCCCGCCCGACATGGTGCGCCTCTCCATCGGCCTCGAGAGCATCGACGACATCCTCTGGGACATCGAGCGGGCGCTGGACAAATAAGAGGGTCAGACTCCGTCATTAGCCGGCCAATGATGGAGTCTGACCCTCTTATTTGCGGTCGGGGTCGAGCGCCGACTCCAGCTCCTTCTTCGTGACGTCGAGGATTACGGCCTCGATCCAGGGGACGTAGGCGGAGACGCGCATGTAGAGGTCGACGTCGCCGGCGTTGCCGAGGATGTGGTCGTGGTTCTCGTCGACCAGCCGGTGGCTGATGCCCACGACGACGATGCTGCCGCCGGTCTCGATGAAGAGCGGCGCGCCGTGATCGAGCGGTGTCGCCGCGCCCTGCAGGTCGGAAGCATCGTCCGGCGCCTTGATCTCCAGGCCGAGCGTGTTCGGCGTCACGCGGTCGACGGTGTTGATCCCCGCGCGCGGGCGCCGGTCCGCCTGCCGGCCGGGCTTCGCCGTCTCGCCCTGCTTGAGGACGTCGCCGTGCCCGACCATGACCACGGTCTTGCCCTTCTCGTCGTCCAGGCGGTAGAGCACGGTGGGTTCCACGCCTTTCACGGCCCGCCGCAAGAGGATCAGCCCCACGTCGTTCACCACCCCCGCCCTCCCCTCGGGATGGACGAATATCGACGCGATCTCGTAGTTCGCGCCCGCGATCGTCACCTTGGAGCGGGGTTCCGCGTCGCGCACGATCGACGCGACGTCGCCGGAAGTCAGTATCCAGCGCGGCGCGATCAGCACGCCTTCGCCGCCCTTTTCCGTGAGCAGCAAAGCCGACGTGTATTTTGTCGCGAGCTCGAGGTATTCGTCGTCGTCGCGGTCGGAGCGGACGAGGATCGCGGACGCCGGCAAGGCGGCGCCAAGACAGATTGCCGCAAGGAAAAGAAAGCTTGGCCGCATGGTCTCCATCACGGGTTAGTATTCATACATCCATGCGCCGCCGTGAATACCTACCGGTTGGGCGCGCGGGTCCGGATTCACTAGAATACGTTCGAAATCTCTTGGAGGAGATCCACATGCAAGTCAGACGCGCCGCTTCCACCGTCATCACGTTGATCGCGGCGGGCCTCCCGATCGTGGTCTCGCTGAAGGGCGGGGCCTCGGGCGCGGAGGCTCTCATGTACATGAAGTCGAGCCCCGGCGACGCCAACAAGGTCCTCATCGCCTACTCGCTCATCTACATGCTGCCGCTCTCGGCCAAGATCCCGTTCGACTGGCGCGAGCTCACGCCCGTCTCGGTGATCGCATTGGACGAGTTCGTGCTCTGGACCAACACGACGCTGCCCTACAAGAACGTGAAGGAGTTCGCCGCCGCCGCGAAGAAGGCCGACCCGGTCTTCAAGATGGGCGGCACGGGATCGAAGCGCGAGGACCACGTCCTCACCGTCTTCCTCGAGAAGAAGACCGGCGCCAAGTTCGCCTACCTGCCGTACAAGTCGGGCGGCGAAGCAGCCACGCAGCTTGTCGGCAACCACACCGCGTCCAACGTGAACAACCCGTCGGAGAACCTCGAGGTCTGGCGCGCGGGGCAAGTGCGCCCGCTGTGCGTGTTCTCCAAGGAGCGCATGCAGTACACGGGCAAGGTGACCGAGACGATGTCGTGGCACGACATCCCGACCTGCCGTGAGGAGGGCGTCGACGTCACCTACCAGATGCTGCGCGCCATGTTCCTCCCCGGCAACGTCACGCCCGAGCAGCAGGCCTTCTACACCGAGCTCTTCAGGAAAGTCACGCAGACCGCCGAATACAAGGACTACATGGAGAAGCAGGCCCTGAAGCCCGTGTTCCTCACCGGCAAGGACATGCTCAAGTTCCTCGAGGAAGACGACGCCCTCAACAAGGGCCTCATGACCGAAGCCGGCTTCGTCGCGAAGTGAGCGACGCCGGAATCGAGATCGTCGCGGGGAACCCCGACGAGCCTCCGGACGATTCCCCTGCGGTCGCGGGCCAGCGCAAGGTCGAAGTCATCACCCTGGCTGTGACGCTCGCGTTCGCGCTCTTGATGGCGTGGGACAACCGGCGCACCGGCATGGCGTGGGAGTCGACCGGGCCGCAGGCGGGGTATTTCCCGTTCTGGGTCTCGATGATCCTCGCCGGCGCCTGCATCTGGGGGCTAATGGCCGAGCTGCGCAAGTGGCGCGAGCCCGACGAGCCCTTCGTGAGGCGCAACCAGTTCAAGCGCGTGCTGCAGATGTTCGTGCCGACGCTGCTGTACGTGCCGGTGACGCAATGGCTGGGCCTGTACGTGGCGAGCTTCATCCTCATCGCGGGCTTCATGATCGTGGTGGGTCGCCTCAAGGTGTGGATATCCCTCCTCACCGGATTCATCTTCTCGGCGCTCATGTTCGCCACCTTCGAGATCGCGTTCGACGTGATCATGCCGAAGGGGCCGCTCGAGCACCTCTTCGGCTACTAGCGCGAGACCATGGAATCATTCCACCTCCTCCTCTACGGCTTCAGCGTGCTGATGACGTGGAAAATCCTCGCGCTCATGATGGTCGGCCTCACGCTCGGCATCTTCGTGGGCGTGCTGCCCGGCCTGGGCGGCCCCAACGGCGTGGCGATCCTGCTGCCGCTCACGTTCACGATGGATCCGACATCGGCCATCGTGATGCTGTCGTGCATCTACTGGGGCGCGCTCTTCGGGGGCGCCATCACGTCCATCCTGTTCAACATCCCGGGCGAGCCCTGGTCGGTCGCGACCACCTTCGACGGCTACCCGATGGCGCAGCAGGGCCGCGCGGCCGAGGCGCTCACGGCCGCGTTCACCTCGTCCTTCATCGGCTCGCTCGTCGCGGTCCTCCTCATCACTTTCCTCGCGCCGCGCATCGCCAGCTTCGCGCTCAAGTTCGGCCCGCCCGAGTTCTTCGCGGTGTATCTCCTCACGTTCTGCTCCTTCGTGGGCCTCGGGCGCGAGGAGAAGCACAAGACCGTCATCTCGATGGCGCTGGGCCTGCTCATCGCCGGCATCGGCATGGACACGGTGTCGGGGCAGCTGCGCATGACGTTCGGCTCGACCGAGCTGCTGCGCGGAGTGAACTTCCTGGTCGCGGTGATCGGCCTCTTCGGCATCAGCGAGATACTCCTCACGATGGAGGAGCGCCTCGCGCTGCGCGGACACGCGGCCAAGATCAGCCTCAAGGTCGTCCTCAAGGTGTGGAAGGAGATGCCGCGCTATTGGGCCACGTTGCTGCGCTCCTCCGCGATCGGATGCTGGCTCGGCATCACCCCGGGCGGGGCCATCGCGGCCTCCTTCATGGGTTACAACATCGCCAAGCGCATGTCGAAGGATCCCGATTCGTTCGGCAAGGGGCGGATCGAGGGTGTCTTCGCGCCCGAGACCGCGGCCCACGCTTCAGGCACCTCGGCGCTGCTGCCGATGCTCGCGCTCGGCATCCCGGGCTCGGGCACCGCGGCGATCCTGCTCGGGGGCCTCATGGTGTGGGGCCTCAATCCGGGGCCGCTCCTCTTCGTCGAGCACAAGGAATTCGTGTGGGGCCTCATCGCCTCGATGTACCTCGGCAACGTGGTCGGCCTGATCCTCGTGCTCACGACGGTGCCGATCTTCGCCTCGGTGCTGCGCGTTCCGTTCGCCGCCATCGCGCCGATGATCGTGGTGTCGTGCGCGATCGGCGCCTTCGCGATCCAGAACGCGATGTTCGACATCTGGCTGATGATGCTCTTCGGCGTGCTGGGCTACGTCTTCAAGAAGATCGGCATCCCGATGGCGCCGCTCACGCTGGCGCTCGTGCTGGGGAGCCGCGCGGAGGACTCGTTCCGCCTTTCGATGATCGGCTCGGGGGGCGACATGCGCGTCTTCTTTTCCAACGGGCTCGTAGGGTCGATCACGACGCTCGCGCTCGTGCTCCTCTTCTGGCCCCTCATCGCCCGCGCGATCGGCCTTTTCTCGAAGCGCCCCGAGGCGGGAGCTGTCGCCGGAAAATGACAGCGCCTGCTCGCAGTGGCCGCCGCGATCGCCGCGGCGCCGTTGGGCGCCTCAGCGCTCGGCAACAACGAAAAGGGCTGCCTCGTCGGCGGCGCCGTGGGTGGAGTCGCCGGGCAGGCGATCAAAGGCGACACCAAGAGCACGCTGATCGGGGCCGCCGTCGGTTGCGGCGCCGGGGTCCTCGTCAACAAGCAACGCGTGAAGAAGAACAACGAGGTCGCCGATCTCAAGAAACGTAATGCCAGGCTCGCGCAAAAAGTGAACCGCGACGAGCAGGCGCGCTACAGCCGCCAGGACCCGCGCAATACGGAGCCAGTCGCCCGGTAAGAGCTCGGCAGGCAGCGCGCGATCGAGTCTTCGACCGCGGCGAAGTCCCGGTCACGACGACACGGCCTTATCCCTGACGGCGGGGCCCGCGAGGGCCATCGCCCTGCGGTAAGCGGGGCGCGCCTCGATGCGTTTTAGGTACGCGCCGATGTTGGCGTAGGGCGTGAGGTCGTAATCCAGGTAGCCCCGCATGGTCGTGAAGGGGAACACCATCATCACGTCCGCCGCGGTGAATTCGCCGCCGGCGAACCACTCGCGCCCGTCCAGCTCCGCGTCCACGTAAGCCAGCATCTGCGCCATCCGGTCGAGGATGCGTTTCCTCACCGGGCTTTCGGCTGCCTCCGGGACTCGCGAGAGCACGAGCGCGATCAGCATCAGCGACATGAGGCTTCCCTCGGCGAAGTGCAGCCAATACACGTAGCGCGCGTAATCCGCTGACGTGGCAGGGAGCGCGAGCCGCCCGCCCGCATGCCGGTGCACGATGTAATCCACGATCGCGCCGGATTCCGCGAGCAGGAGATCGCCGTCGGTGATGAGCGGCGCCTTGCCCAGGGCGTGCATCGCCTTCATCGCCGGCGGCGCGGCCCCCGTCGGCTCGCGCTGGAACCACTCCAGCTTGTACTCGAGGCCCAGCTCCTCCATGAGCCAGACGATGCGCTCGGAGCGCGAGGCGGAGAGGTGGTGGATCGTGATCATGGCGCCTCGTCTCTCGTAAAGGTGGCGGATTGTAAAGCTTCGCGGAGGCGGCAACGGGCATGGCATTGAGGGTCCCGGGGGAACGGAGTAGAATTCAAACGAGCGTTTGAATTTTCGCTTTTCACGGCACCCTCACCCCAAACTTGGGGGACAGAGCACATCCGGCATCGAGCTGTGATCTGTCCCCAGGCGAGGGAGCGAATGTAGGAAGCGTCTTCGCGAAATACAGAGAGCAATAAATGGCCGCCCCACGTCCTGCACGCAAGAGCGTCGCCATCGACGCCACCTCCGCGGATACCAAGACGCGCATCCTCGATGCGGCGGAGCAGCTGTTCATGGAGCACGGCTTCGAGGCGACGAGCCTGCGCCAGCTCACCTCGGCCGCGGGCGTGAACCTCGCCGCGGTCAACTACCACTTCGGGTCCAAGGAAGAGCTCTTCCAGGCGGTCCTCACGCGCCGGCTCGATCCCATGAACCAGGAGCGCATCGAGCTCCTGCAGAAGGTCGAGCGCGAGGCGGGCGGCAAGCCCCTGTCCTGCGAGAAGATCCTCTTCGCGATGCTGATCCCGGCGCTGCGGCTTGCGCGCGACGAGCGGCGTGGGGGCAAGAATTTCCTCCGCCTCGTCGGCCGCGCGTACGCCGATCCCGCGCCCTTCATCCGCCATTTCCTCTCGGCGCAATACGCCGGGATGATCGGGCGCTACAAGGAAGCGTTCCTCAAGGCGCTGCCGCACCTCTCGCGCCAGGAGCTCACGTGGCGCCTGCACTTCGTGATGGGCGCGCTTTCCTATACGCTCGCGGGCACCGACGCGCTCAAGCTCTTCGCGCAGGTGACCTCGACCGACAACGACGAATTGCTGCTGCAACGCCTCGCGCCGTTCCTGGTGGCGGGCCTCAAGGCCCCGGCACTGGCGGACACGCGCAAGCTCGAGCTGGTTTCGGGCGATTGACCCTCACCCCGGCCCTCTCGAAGTGAGAGGGGAGTAGCACAGGAGAACCGCAATGATCATCGTCAGCTTCGTCCTCGCCGCCATCGTCGTCGCCGGAGTGCTCGCCTACCACCGCGCCAACGGCCTCGCCTGGTCGATCGGGCTCGCCGCGGGCGCCGCTGCGCTTACCTTCGCCACCGGCCTGCCGGTGCCCGCGCTCACCCTGATCTGGATCGCGGTCGGTGTGTTCGCCGCGCTTTCGATCGTGAAGCCGCTGCGCCGCGCGGTCGTGACCGGCCCCATCTTCGGCATCTACAAGAAGATCCTGCCGCAGATCTCGCAGACGGAGCAGGAAGCGCTCGACGCCGGCAGCATCTGGTGGGACGCGGATCTCTTCACCGGCAAGCCCGACTGGAAGAAGATGCTCGCCTATCCGGAGGCGAGGCTTTCGTCGGAGGAGAAGTCCTTCATCGACGGTCCCGTCGAAGAGCTGTGCGGGATGCTGAACGAGTGGGACATCACCCACAACCGCATGGACCTGCCGCCCGAAGTGTGGAAATTCATCCGCG
>WNFI01100017.1_pt1 | contig 10040 bp, 11 predicted proteins | sample 5400471 | NCBI WGS metagenome assembly WNFI01 (sample SAMN13153348, study PRJNA577476) | soil metagenome | isolation source: 100 cm saprolite on Douglas fir-dominated hillslope | place: USA:California | collected 2013-09-17
ATCATCGTTAGCCAGATCGTGGGATGCGACGAGAATGATGCTGCCAAATTCGTTCAACGCGCGGAGGGCGACGTCAAGATTGCCGTGCTGCTTGGTCTGGGATGGGAGCAAGCCGAAGCCATGGAGGCATTGCTCAAACACGAGGGCAATCTGAGATCAGTTATCGACGGGTTGGCCCATGATCCAACATGACCGGGCCCAGACGGCCATGGCCCGGGAGATCCGGGAGATCCCGCTTACAACCGGGCGCCTTCTGGCAGAGCATGATCTGGTCGCAAGCGTCGCAGATCGCATCCGCCACGCCGACCCGCGCGTCGTCGTGATTTCAGGCCGTGGCAGTTCCGCAAATGCAGGAACTTTCCTTCGCTATTTGTTCGAAACCCGCGCGGGTCTGCTGGTTTCGACGTCCGCTCCCTCGGTCGTGACAACCTACAGACAATCGATCGATATGCGAAACGCGGTGTTCATTGTCGTATCGCAATCCGGCCGAAGTCCCGATCTCGTGACGGGAGCGCGATCGGCCAGAACAGGTGGAGCCCTGACAATTGCAATCGTAAACGATGTGACATCGCCCGTTGCCCAGGCCTGCGAATTGACGCTGCCGGTTGGCGCAGGCCCGGAGCGCGCAGTCGCGGCTACAAAATCTGTCGTACTGTCGATGGTCATAAGCGGGCAACTTGTTGCATCGCTGACCTCCGATCATGCCTTGAGCGAAAAGATCAAGCAGCTCCCGCAAAGGTTCAGTCAGGCGCTAACCTGCGATTGGTCGGCCTGGAGCGGCAGCTTCGCAGCGGCACGCGCTGCGTTCGTCATTGGGCGGGGATTTGGACTGGGACCGGCGCGCGAGATCGCCCTCAAGGTCGCCGAAACGATGCGGCTGCCGACGCTGTCTTTTCCGTAGGCGATCCAGGCGGAACACTTCCCTGGATAGGAAATGACGATCCAATTTGCGATGCGATTACGATGTTGTTGCCAGCCTACGCGACCATCGAGCAGGCTGCGCGGGATCGCGGTTTTGATCCGGACAATCCGCCAAATCTCACCAAAATAACCGAAACGCTGTGATGCCCGGCTTTATGGCGAAGCCTCGTCATGGCCGGCCTTGTGCCGGGCATCCACGTCCTTGCTGGACTTAAACAAGAAAGACGTGGATGGCCGGGACGTCTAGCGTGAAGACGCGCTTCGCGCTTTTTGCCCGGCCATGACGATAAAGAGAATCGGTTTCAACTGGTTAGAGAGAGCCTGAAAATGTTGTATGCATTTTCAATCATACTCTCGGGATAAGGTCTAAACCCTCATGGTGAGGAGCGCGGCAACGTGCGTCTCGAACCATGAGGCCGCGGGATACGTGGTCAGGATTCGATCCAAGCGGAACAACACTAAAAAGAATTACTCCGCGGCCTCGCGCACATGGCGCGCGGTCCGCGAACGCATGGTCACGAGTTCTTCGGCCGCGGTCGGATGCAGCGCCATCGTGGCGTCGAAATCGGCCTTGGTCGCTTTCATTTTGACCGCAATGCCGAGCACCTGGATCATCTCGGCCGCGCCGTCGCCGACGATATGACAGCCGACGACGCGGTCGGTGGTGGCATCGATAACCAGCTTCATCAAAACCCGCGTGTCGCGGCCGGACAGCGTTGCCTTGATCGGCTTGAAGTCAACTTTGTAGATATCGACGTGACTGAATTGCGCGCGCGCCTGCGCCTCCGTCAGTCCCACCGTGCCGATCTCGGGTTGGCGCGTATATATTCGGCGCCGAGGTGCGCGAGAAACCATCGACCGCGATCCCGCCATTGCCCGGATTGATGGCGACGCCGGCTGTCTCGAGCCCGAGATTGGCGACATTGGGATGCCGCCCGATCGCAAACATCACCTGATCGGATGCAATGCTCGAGCCGTTGGACAGGTGCGTGGTGAATTCCTTGCCGTGCTTTTCGACCTTGTCGACCGTGTTGCCGGTGATGATGCTGATGCCTTCTTTTTCCATCTCGGCGCGCACATGGGTACGGACGTCGTCATCGAAGCCACGCAGGATGTTCTCGCGGCGATAGATCACCGTCACATCCGAACCAAAGCCGGCAAAGATGCAGGCAAACTCCAGCGCGATATAACCGCCGCCCTGAATCACGATCCGCTTTGGCAATTCCGGCAGATGAAACACTTCGTTCGATGAGATCACGTGCTCGATGCCGGGAATGGCAAGCCCATGGTTTGGGGCGCCGCCGGCCGCGATCAGCGCATATTTTGCCTTCACCGCCTCGCCGGTCGCGAGCCGGAGCGTATGCGGGTCCTCAAACACCGCGCGCGTCTTGACGATGCGGGCGCCGGATTTCTCCACATTGGCGGTATAGGCGGCCTCCAGCCGCGCGATCTCCTTGTCCTTGTTGGCGATCAGGGTCGGCCAGTCGAAGGTCGCGGAAGGAATAGTCCAGCCGAAGCCGGCCGCGTCCTCGATCTCCTGATGGATGTGAGAGGCATAGACCAGAAGCTTTTTCGGCACGCAGCCGCGGATCACGCAGGTACCGCCCATCCGGTACTCTTCGGCAACCATGACGCGCGCGCCATGGCCGGCGGCGATCCGGGCGGCGCGAACGCCGCCCGAACCTCCTCCGATGACGAACAGATCGACGTCGAACTCAGCCATGGTCACCCAGCCCGGATGCTATTTTTGACGCGTTTTCTTCACGCGAACCGGCATCCACTTCGCTCGAAAACGCTATGGAAATCATATTTCCTTGCCGCGTTTGCGCATTTCACCGCGAAATTCGCCATTGACGGTCTCGCCAAATTGCTGCGCCCATTGGTTCATATAGGACATGCTGAACTGAATTGCCCGGGGCTCGGTGGAGAGCAATTTCTGGCCAAGCGGCGATTTGTAGAACGTCACCAGATCCTTCAATTCCTGTTCGGAAAACTCGCTGGCGTAGACCTTCGCCATCCCGTCGCCGATTTCCTTCTCGCGGCCGGCAAGCTTCTGGGCGACGATCACGGCAACCTCATTGAGATCCTTTTGATAGTTGAGGTTGCTTTGCATCAACTGATTCTTGGTCTGTTCAACGATGTTGGGGACCGCGTTGGCGTACATGGCGCTGGCGTTTTTCATCGCCAGAATTTCCTTTGCCGCGGCGATCGCCGCCGGAGAAGCCTGTTTGAGTGGCGGCGGAGACTGAGCCCCCGCTGGAACGCCAGCGACGGCCAGTCCCAACGCCAGGCTTGCGGCCGACAAAATTCCCGAAAGGCGCTTCATTCAATTCTCCTAAGATTGCGGCGTTACGGCCGTTCAACTACGCGAATTCCCTCAGAGCCTGCCAGCACTGCGGTGCTGGCAAGACCGATGAACAGCCCATGCTCGACAACACCCGGTATCAAGGCCAGCAATCCGGCCAGGCGCGGAGCATCGGCTATTCGTCCGAGATGGGCATCGACGATCCAGTGGCCGCCATCGGTGACAAAAACGTGGCCGTCCTTGCCCTTGCGGACCACCATTTGCCCGGAAACGCCGCTTTCCGCAAATGCCTTGCCGATGGCGCGGCGTGTCGCCGCGAGGCCGAACGGAACGACCTCGACCGGCAGCGGGAAGCGACCGAGGACTTCGACCCATTTGGAATCGTCGGCGATCACGATCATGCGATCCGACGCTGCGGCCACGATCTTTTCGCGCAGCAGCGCGCCGCCGCCGCCCTTGATGAGATCAAGCGCCGGATCGATCTCGTCCGCACCGTCGATCGTGAGATCGAGCCGATCGACATCATCGAGTGTGGTCAATGGAATGCCGCACCGCACCGCATCAGTGCGGGTTACTTCCGATGTCGGCACGCCGACGACGTTGAGGCCGGCGCGAACCCGTTCGCCGAGAAGCTCGACAAAATGCTTCGCGGTCGAGCCGGTGCCGAGGCCGAGTTTCATGCCGTCGCGCACATATTCGAGCGCGCAGGCCGCCGCTTGCCGTTTCAATGCGTCCATACTCGCGTGCAAAACGTTGCCCCCAAGCGCCGCTCGAGTCCGATTTATGGCTCGGATCAGACTTTAGCGTTATCTTTTTGTTTGAGCATGATCTTTCGGAAAACCGGTCTCCACTTTTCGAACATCATGCCTCTAAACCGATCAGGCAACAGGCGCTGTCCGGCTGGGCATATCTAGCGTCGTTTTGGAAGGAGGAACAGCGCCATGCGTCGGCCCCGCGGCATTTAACTTTAACCCTTGGACCGGAACGAATGGCGCAAGGCACTAGCGAGCCGCCGCTTTGTCCATCGCCGCCATGATGGCGGCGAACCGGTCTTCCAGCTCGTCGCGCGTTTCCGGATGCGTGAACACGTAGAGCTCCTCCTCGCGGATCGCGGCGAGAACTCGCGCCGCGACATCCGACGGGTCGAGCCCGGACTGCAGGCGTTCGGCAAGCTGGGCGACCAGCAGGCCCGCCGGGCTTGCGGGATCCGGCGGCTGCGCCGGTCCGTAGCGCTGCGGCCGATTGCGGCCGCTCTCGCCGATCCGGGTGCGAACATAGCCGGGACAGAGCACGGTGACCCCGATGCCGAACGGCTCGAGCCGCGTCGCCAGCCCCTCCGACATCCCGACCACCGCGAACTTGCTCGCGACGTAAGGGCTGAAGCCGAGCCCGCTATTCATCCCGGCCATCGACGCGGTATTGACGAAGTGCCCGCCTTCGCCATGGGCGCGGATGTGCGGAAGGAAGCTACGGATGCCGTGCAGCACTCCCATCAGGTTGACGTCGAGCACCCATCGCCAATTGTCGAGCGAGATATTGTCGATGCCGCCGGCTGCGACGACACCGGCATTGTTGCAAACCACATGGACATTTCCAAATGCCTCATAGGAGGCTTTCGCCGCACGCTCGACGCTGATGGGATCGGCAACGTCGCAAGTTACGCCGCGTATATTTGGCCCGAAATCGTGCAGGCTTTTGACGGCGGCCGCCAATGCGTCGGTCTCGATGTCGGCGAGCATCACTTTCATGCCGGCTTGCGCGAAGCCGGCCCCGAGCGCGAATCCGATACCACTGGCCCCGCCCGTCACGAACGCCGTCTTGCCGGCAAGCTCGCGCATGATTGTCCCCGCTATCTCCGGATTACGCTCGAACCCTGTCCTCTCCTACTTGCATGATTGTGCGCAGATCGATAGCGATTTTCGATGACCTCTGCCCGCACTGTCGTATTCGATCTCGACGGCACGCTCGTGGATACGGCGCCCGACCTGATCAACGCGCTCAATTTTGTTCTCGGCCGCGAGGGCCTGCCCCCGGTCCCGCTGCATTCCGCGCGCAATATGATCGGCGCGGGCGCCCGCAGGCTGATCGAACGCGGCCTGGAATTGGAGGGGCGCTCCGCCGGTCTCGACGACATCACCCGACTCACCAGCGACTTCATCGATTATTATGCGGCTCATATCGCCGACGTTTCGCGCCCGTTCGAGGGCCTGGAAGCCGCGCTCGACGACCTCGGGGCATGCGGATATCGCTTCGCGGTTTGCACCAACAAGCTCGAGTGGTTGTCGAAGCTACTGCTCGACCAGCTCGGATTAAGTTCACGATTTTCGGCGATTTGCGGCGCGGACACTTTTGGCGTTTCGAAGCCCGATCCAGCCATCCTACGGCAGACGGTCGCGCGCGCGGGCGGCCATCTCTCGTCCGCGATCATGGTCGGCGATGCCGGCCCCGATATCGGCGTGGCCCGCCGTGCCGGCATTCCGGTGATCGGCGTCGAGTTTGGATATACCGATGTCCCAATCGCCGACCTCAAACCCGACCGGCTGATCAGTCACCTGCGGGAGCTTCCGGCCGCAGTGGAGAGCCTGATGCTGCAACGAAACTCCATCTAGGTCTTTGATTTGGCTGATGTTTTCAAAATGTCACGCGTTAACCAATACTTAACGATGCAAGGCCCAGCGGTTGCGTGGCTGTCCTGTCGCTCCTATGGTCGGCGCGGGGATTGTGCCTGTTTAGCCGCAATAGAGTGGCGGATGATCATGCGTCGTGTCATCGCGATTGCGGCAGCGGGGGCCAGCCTTGCCGGCTGCTCCTCGTTCTCCTTCGACGCTTTCAGGTCGACGCCCCCAACCGTACAGGTCCAGCTCGAATCGGTGCCGTCGGGCGCCGATGCGCTCACCTCGCTCGGGCCAGGGTGCAAGACGCCCTGCTCGCTTGCCGTTTCCGTTCCCGACGCCGGTTTTTCGGTCACCTACGCGCTGAACAAGTTCCAGCCGGCCACCGTCCCGGTGCAGGTCATCCGCATCCCCGGAGATATCTCCACCCCCGCCTCGACCACGGTCGATCCCAACCCGGTGGTCGCGGAACTTCAGCCGGCGGGTCCACCGCCGAGGGCGGTGCGGAAAATGGTGAAGCCGAAAAAGCCAAAACCCAAAGCGACAGCCGCGGCACCTGCCTCGTCGCCCTTCCCCGATCCGGCACAAGTGCCCGCGCCGGCCACGCCCAGCCGCTGACTGGTCGCACCGCGCCGGACAGCGGATTGTATGCCAACCGCATCATGCATAGATTGCGAGTTGCGGAACTTTGATCCGTGCTGGATCATGGCAGCTGCCGCAGTGACAAGGCCTATTGAATGACCGGACCCTCGTTGAGTTCTTCCGCATCGCTGTTCCGTCCGATGACCGATCCGTTCGGACGGACGATCAGCTACTTGCGGGTATCGGTCACGGATCGCTGCGATCTGCGCTGCTTTTATTGCATGTCCGAAGACATGACCTTTCTGCCCAAGGCCGATTTGCTCACCCTTGAAGAGCTCGATCGGCTCTGTACGGCATTCATCGCCAAGGGCGTGCGAAAGTTGCGGTTGACCGGCGGCGAACCGCTGGTCCGGCGCAACGTGATGTCGCTGGTGCGCTCGCTCTCGCGCCATCTCGATACCGGCGCGCTCAATGAACTGACGCTGACAACCAATGGCTCACAACTGGCGCGTTTCGCCGGCGAATTGCGGGACTGCGGGGTACGCCGCATCAACGTATCGCTGGATACCCTCGACGCCGCGAAATTCCGTGCCATCACCCGCTGGGGCGATATCGACAAGGTCTTGGGCGGCATCGAGGCCGCGCGCGCAGCCGGTCTCGCCGTCAAGATCAATGCGGTGGCGCTGAAGAATCTGAACGAGGAGGAAATCCCCTCGCTGATGGAATGGGCGCATGGCAAGGGTATGGCGCTGACGCTGATCGAGGTTATGCCGATGGGCGACATCGGCGAAGGCCGCATCGATCAGTATGTTCCGTTGTCGCTGCTCCGCGCGCGCCTCGCCAAGCAATACACCTTGACCGACCTCGACGATAACACCGGCGGCCCCGCGCGTTACCTCCGATCTGCGCAAGCCGCTGCGGGCGTCCGCCGACAATGAACTCCTCAGTCTGACGATCGACCGCGCCATCGGCCTTAAACCGAAGGGCCACGACTTCATCATCGATCGCCGGCACAACCGCCCGAGCGTCAGCCGCCATATGAGCGTTACCGGCGGCTGAGGCGCCTCCGCCCAAGCGATCGGCGGGGCGAATATTCCCCTTCATTATCAACAAACTTCCAATTGACGGCGGCTCCGGGCGCTGGAATGGTGCGCTTGCTTTTATGCTTGCTCGGCTGGATAAGCCGCTGCGCCTGATGGGCGCAGTCAAGACGGCAGAGGCGCAATTCGGGGAGGACTATCGTTGCAATCGCTTCTTACGATAAGCCGTGGAATCGACGCGTGCACAAGGTGGGTGGGCAAGCGTCTGGCTTGGCTGATTCTGCTCGCCGTTATTGTTTCCGCGCTCAACGCGATCGTGCGGAAAGCTTTCGACACCTCTTCCAATTCCTGGCTCGAGCTGCAGTGGGTGCTGTTCAGCATCGTGTTCCTGCTGTGCTCCTCCTGGACGCTGCTCGACAACGAGCATATCCGGATCGATATCGTCAATAACCTGCTGCCGAAGAAAATGCGCGACACCATCGATGTCATCGGCCACACGTTTTTTCTGGCTCCGCTGTGCATCGTCATGATCATCACGGGCGTTCCGTTCTTCCGACGTTCCATTGAAATCAACGAGCAATCGGGCAATGCGGGCGGCTTGCCGCAATGGCCTGCCAAATCGCTGATCATGATCGGATTCGGCATGCTGCTGGTGCAAGGCATATCCGAGCTGATCAAGCGCATTGCCGTGATGCGCGGTCTTATCCCGGATCCACACGCATCGCAGGTGCCTGCTCTCGAGGCCGAGGTCGAGCACCTCGTCGAAGCGCTCGAAAAACGCTGATCGCCGGACGCGTCGCAAAGGAATCTAGATGTCCGCTTTTCTTATCGCCAATATGGCGCCGATCATGTTCGCGTCGCTGGTCGTGGTGTTGCTGCTCGGTTATCCGGCGGCATTCTCGCTCGGCGCGGTCGGCCTGATCTATGCCTTCGTCGGCATCCAACTCGGAGAATTCCGGCCAGACTTCCTGCAGGCGCTTCCAGAGCGTGTCTATGGCGTGATGAACAACGACACGCTGCTCGCCATTCCGTTCTTTACCTTCATGGGACTGGTGCTCGAACGATCGGGCATGGCGGAGGATCTGCTCGACACCATTGGGCAGTTGTTCGGCACCATCCGCGGCGGCCTCGCCTATGCGGTGGTGTTCGTCGGCGCGCTGCTCGCCGCCACCACCGGCGTGGTCGCGGCCTCCGTGATTTCGATGGGCCTGATTTCGCTGCCGATCATGTTGCGCTACGGATACGACCGCCGCATGGCCACAGGCGTCATCGCGGCCTCGGGCACGCTGGCGCAGATCATTCCGCCATCGCTGGTGCTGATCGTGATGGCCGACCAGCTCGGCAAGTCGGTCGGCGACATGTACGAAGGCGCTTTCGTCCCGGGCATTGTGCTCGCGGGTCTCTACGCCATTTACGCTTTTTTCGTCACGCTAATCTTCCCCAAAGCGGCTCCGGGCCTGCCGGCCGAAGCGATCGGTTTTCGCGAGGAGAGTGGCAGCCGCGGACTGGCTTCGCTGGGGGTGCTGACGCTTGCCAGCGTGGTGTTTGGATGGTTCGTGATGCGGAACTCGAACACGCACGGCGCGGATTTCGTCGTGCTGAGCATGTTCAACGGCATCCTGTTCGCATTCTTCGTGGCCGTTCTGAACTGGATCCTCGACAAGCTCACCGGGTTTCGGTTTCTGTCCAAGATGGCGCAGCAGACCACTTTCGTGATGGTGCCGCCGCTGTTCCTGATCTTTCTGGTGCTTGGCACGATCTTCATCGGCATTGCGACTCCGACGGAAGGCGGTGCGATGGGCGCTAGCGGTGCGCTCATTCTCGGCGCCGCCAAGCGAAGGCTGAACTGGGACCTGATCCGTCAGGCAACCGAATCAACCGCAAAGCTATCGGCATTCGTGGTCTTCATTCTGGTCGGCGCGCGAGTTTTCTCGCTGACCTTTTACGGCGTGAACGGTCACGTCTGGGTCGAACATCTCTTGACCTCCCTGCCCGGCGGCCAGGTCGGCTTTCTCATTTTCGTCAACGCGTTTGTCTTCGTGCTCGCGTTCTTTCTCGATTTCTTCGAGCTTGCCTTCATCGTGATTCCGCTGCTGGGGCCGGCCGCGGAACACCTCGGCATCGATCTGATCTGGTTCGGTGTGATCCTCGGCGTCAATATGCAGACGTCGTTCATGCATCCACCATTCGGATTCGCGCTGTTTTATCTACGCTCGGTGGCTCCAAAGGAATACTATATCGACCGGGTCACCGGTAAGCGGATGGAGCCCGTGACGACCGGGCAGATCTATTGGGGTGCGGTGCCGTTCGTCGTGATCCAGGTGATGATGGTGCTGTTGGTCATTCTGTTCCCGGCGATGGTGATGCATTACAAAGGCGCGCTATCGACGGTCGATCCCAACACGATCAAAATCGAGATTCCGCAGATGGATCTGCCGCCGCTCGATTTCGGTCCTGCGCCGAAGCAATAGCATGTTTAGAGCATGATCCGGAAAAGTGGGAAGCGGTTTTCCGAAAGAGATCATGCTCAAACAAAAGATGAGATCATGATCCGATTCAATGAATCGGATCATGATCTAG
>WNFI01178499.1_pt1 | contig 10040 bp, 8 predicted proteins | sample 5400471 | NCBI WGS metagenome assembly WNFI01 (sample SAMN13153348, study PRJNA577476) | soil metagenome | isolation source: 100 cm saprolite on Douglas fir-dominated hillslope | place: USA:California | collected 2013-09-17
TTGGATATCAGCGATTTGCTGGGCGCTGGTTCCCTCGACATAGGCGGTGCGGCCTGCAGGAAGAACATCAGAATCATACGAGACGACCGTCACGCCATTTTGTTGCGCCCGCTGCAGGGCCGGAGTTACCGCAGCAGGGTCATCAGCGGAGATAAAGATGCCCTTGTATCCATTGGCGACGGCATTATTGATGAACTGTACCTGCTGAGTAGCCGAGGACGTGGTGGGGCCGCCGTAAGTCAGTTGATAGCCAAACTGCTGCGCGAATTGCTGTGCGCCCTGGTCGGCCTGCGTGAACGGCGGAATGCCGGTGAATTTTGGGATCATGTACAGCTTCGTGGTCGGCGTTGGGGTGCTGGCCGTTGCAGAGCCTCCCCCACTACTGCTGCTGCCGCCGCAGGCGCTCACAAGCAGCGCGACTAAGATAAACGATACGCAGAGCGTGAACAGCCCTCGATGGCGTAAAGATGCCGCGCTGGAATACAGTTTAACGTTCATAACGTACCTCCATTGCTGTCGCTGTGGCTTTGAGATGCCACAATAAATATCACATTAGTACGGGGAAACGAACTCATGGAACACTTTTATACCCTTGCTCATGAGTCGGATGGTCCTCAACATTGATCGATGCAGTCTGTGACACCTCCTCTGTTTCTGATGTTGCTGATAAAGCAATGCTAGAGCGCTGTTCTCTCCGGCGAAACCGATTGCGTACAGCGCCGATAGCCGCTCCTCCGCTGATGGCAATGATCAGCAAGATGCCGACGCTGATTGTTTGCTCCTGACCAGAGAGTCCTGCCACGCCCAGTCCGGTCTCCAGCACCTGCAAGAGAACCAGCGCTAATACCACGCCCTGAATGGTGCCGCTTCCTCCGTACGCACTGACCCCTCCAAGGATGACAGCGGTAATCGCCGGAAGGAGTTGATCGGCTGCCATGTTGGCTTGAGCCGTGTCAAAATTGCCAAGATAGAAAATGGCGGCAAGCGCAGCGAAAACTCCTGCGATGACAAAGACGAGGATGCGTGTGCGAGCGACAGGGACGCCGGAGAAACGGGCAGCCTGCCGGTTGCCGCCAATGGCAAAGACGGATTTGCCGAAAGCTGTCCAGTGGATAACGAACGCGAGAATGGCCGCGCAGATAAGCAGAATAGCCGAGGCAATTGGAAAATCGCTGCCAAACAGCCCTCCCGATCCAAGTTGCACAAGCGACGCCGGGAAGTTAATGATGGCCTTTCCCTGCAAGATGAGAAAAGCAATACCTGTATACGTACTCATTGACCCCAGCGTAACGGCCAACGAGGGAAGCTCGAACATGACCACCACTAACCCATTGACGAGTCCCAGAATACCCCCCAGAATGATGGCCAATCCCGCTGCTACCCAGATATTCATCCCATGTTGCCAGAGGACAGCCATCACGACGCCACAAAGAGCGAGCATCGAAGCAATAGAAAGATCGATATCGCCGGTCATAATCACCGGAGCAACGCCGAGCGCCAGGAATCCCAGAACCGTAGCGTTGAGGGCCATCGTTTCGAGATTGAACGGCGTGAGAAAGTTACTCGATGCCGCCGAACTGCCTGCCATCACGATCACAATCAGCAGGCACAGCCCAACCTCCCAGCGCGTGATCCAATGCAGGGCAACATTGATCCAGGAATTAGCCGCATCACCGCGTGAGGAGGAACGGCGAGGTTCTGTACCCGGAGGGCGACGAGCCACTGTACTCACTGCTGAACCTCCGTTTTTAAGATCTGCGGCGTATCGTTAGCCGACTGGCTCCTGTTACGAATAGCCGGTTGTTGCGAGCGCCGCATCAGCACAGCGTAAAGAGCAACGGCGCTAATGATAGCAACCCCCTGCAGCGTTTGCTGAGCAAAGATCGATATCTTGAGTAGAGCCAGGACATTTTCAATTTCGAGCAGCAGAACAGCACCGAGCGCTGCACCGAGCGGCGAACCGGAACCACCGAAGAGGCTCACTCCTCCTACGACTGCCGCTGCGATGACCGTCAGTTCAAATCCTGCCCCGGCAGTAGCATCGACATTCCCATACTGGGAAGTGAACAATAGGCCCCCAAAGCCGGCCAGAGCGCCACAGACGACAAATGCCTCAATGGTGCGGCGGCGCGTTGGGATAGCCATGTAGCGCGCCGCCTCTGGATTCGACCCCATCGCGTAGAGATCACGTCCCCAGCGCAGCATGCGCATCACGAAACTAAACAGCACAACCCAGGCCACCGCAATCCATACAAAACTGCCAACACCCAACCACGACGTTGTATAGAGCTGGCTCAGCCACGTCGGAAGCTGATAGGCATAAACCTGGGACCCACCAGAAACCACCACTTGCAGGCCACTATAGATAGAAAGTGTCGCCAGCGTGGCAATAATAGCCGGCATACGGGCAAAGCTAATCAGGACACCATTTATCAACCCTAAAATGATACCAATGAGAAAAGGGAGCAAAAGCGCGATAAGTGCGACTCCTACGCCGCCAAGCCCACTCAACTGGCTGATTAGCGATCCAGTAATAAAAGCCGACAGTCCAAGAATAGCGCCGACGCTCAAGTCGATTTGCCGGGACAACAACACCAGAGATTCACCAATGGCGACGATGGCAACGACTGCCGCATTATCGAGCAATTCCCGCAGGTTTACCCCGTTACGAAATGCTGGGATACTGATTGCCGCAACAACGCTGACAACGACAACGATAGAGATCAACCCGACCTCACGAATGCGAAACAGTCTTGCTAGCCCGAAGCGACCTCTCTCCCAAGGGCCTGGCTTTACCAGAGGAACGTTCATGTTGATGCCTCCACGATTGACTGTAACCCAGAAGCTGCAGCCATCACCGTTTTGCTATCCACAGGACAATCGAATATGCCGGTGACACGACCTTCGCGCATAACAACCAGGCGATCGCACATTGAGCGTACCTCCTCCATTTCGGAGGAAATAAAGATAATACCGACGCCAGCCTGCGCCAGTTCGGAGATAATCGCCAGGATATCAGCCTTTGCGCCGACATCGATACCATGCGTCGGCTCGTCGAGAATAAGAACGCGAGGCTCGGCAGCCAGCCATTTCGCCAGGACAACTTTCTGCTGGTTGCCTCCCGAAAGTGCGCTCACAAGGCGGTCGCGGCGTCCCGGCTGCAATCGCACACGCTGCGAGAGCGCGTCAGTCACGCGATTAACTCTCCTTGTTGGCAGGACGCCGAACCAGGAGAGAAGTCTTTGCCAGACAGGCATGGTGGTGTTCAAAGGTATCGTCATGGTTGGTACCAGACCATGTATCAAGCGATTCTCCGGCAAATACGCCAGGCCACAACTGACGGCATGATGGGGCGAGCGCGGGTGGAACGGGTAGCCAGCGAGGATAATTTGACCGGCGTCGATAGGATCGATGCCGAATAAGGACTGGGCAAGCTCTGTGCGCCCCGCGCCGACCAGGCCAGCAAAGCCGAGAATCTCTCCCTTTCGCAAGGTGAACGACACATCCTCGAAATAGCCCTTGTGCGTCAATCCTCGTACTTCCAGCACCGTATCACCAAGCCTGGCAGGCTGTTTGGGATAAAAGGTGGAAAGCTCACGTCCAACCATGTCGCGAATAAGCTCGGGGATGGTGACTTCTGAAGTAGGCTTCTCCGCCACCTTCTGGCCATCGCGCAGCACGATCACGCGATCTGTCCACTGATATACCTCTTCAAGACGATGACTGATAAAGAGAATCGTCACTCCCCGGGCTTTCAGGTTGCGCACAATCTTGTACAAAGCAGCTACTTCGCGAGCAGAGAGAACGGCGGTCGGTTCATCGAGGATCAAGAGCTGCGCTCCAATGGAGAGTGCCTTCGCAATTTCGACGAGCTGCCGCTCGGCCACGCGCAATTGATAGACAGGCGTTTGTGGATCAAGAGGCAAATCAAGTTGTTCCAACAGACTACGCGCCCGTTCATGCATCTGACTCCACACAATTGTCCCCCGGCGGGTCAATTGATGCCCGGCGAAAATATTTTCAGAAATGGAGAGGTCAGGGAAAAGCGTCGGCTCCTGGTACATCGCGGCGATGCCCGCTTCTCGTGCGGCACGCGGATTCGTGAAAACCCGCTCAGTTCCCTTGACGATGATGTTCCCCTTGATCGGCTGTACAACGCCGGTCAGTATTTTGACGATGGTCGATTTGCCCGCGCCATTTTCACCGACAAGCCCCACAACTTCGCCATCTGCCAACGAAAAGCTCACTGCTCGTAGCGTCTCTACAGCGCCGTAACTGTGGTGGATGTCACGTAACTCAACGACAGGTGCCATGAGCAATCCCCTCTTGAAGTTCTCTCGTTAGCTCACAGAAGGAGGAATTGTAAACGATTCCGGCTCCAATACCAACGATTGTAGCATTCTGGTAGGCCTAAGTCAAGACTTTTTGTGCTAGCCTGGGACACCAATTATGGAAACAATATCTTATACTGATGTCCGTATGTTTACTTCAATCGAGATAGATATTCTTCTCACCCCGCGTAAATAACTCTCAGGAGGGATTGACAGGGGAGATATCGAATGATATAACTAAAAACGAAACTGGAATCGTTACTAACACCTCCGTCTATAAGGATGGTGCCTATTTTCAGAAAAGGACTACCAGTCTCATGTCATCGCAAAAGATATACTCACCCGACCGGCGGCAATGGCTGCGTAGTATGCTCCTCATCCGGTGCTTTGAGGATAAGGTGCAGCAACTGTTTATGCAGGGACTGGTTCCCGGCACAACCCACCTTTGCCAGGGGCAAGAGGCAGTATCGGTGGGCGCCATCAGCGCCATTACCTCTGCTGATTACCTGACCATTACGTATCGGGGGCATGGCCAGGCATTGGCACGAGGAGTAGATCCCGAAGTGGCCTTTGCCGAATTAATGGGCCGCGAGACCGGTCTTTGTAAAGGGCGCGGCGGCTCAATGCATTTCTGCGTGGCACTTCGAGCGTTGCACTCACCTTCTTCGGTGATGGCGCGACCAATATCGGAACATTTCACGAAGCGCTGAACATGGCAAGCGTGTGGAAAGCCCCGGTAGTATTTATCTGTGAAAATAATCTCTACGGCGAGTACAGCCCAATTCGCACAACGACGCCCTTTGATGACCTGGCAATACGAGCGACCGCCTACGCTATACCAGGCGTGACCGCCGATGGCAACGATGTCGATGCTGTCTACAACGCGACACGTACCGCAGTTGAACGGGCGAGAGCAGGAGAAGGGCCGACATTTCTCGAATGCAAAACCTACCGCTACAGCGGCCATTCGCGAACCGACCCGGCTAAATACCGCAAGCCTGGTGAGCTTGAAGCGTGGAAGAGCAGAGACCCCATCAAACGCCTGGGCGAAGCTCTGGTCGCCGAGGACATCATGAGTGTTGCTGAACAGGATACCATGCGCCAGGAAGTGCAAGACCTGATCAATGCGGCAGCAGAGCGAGCCGCCGCCGCTCCGTGGCCCAAACGAGAGGAGATTGACCGCTATGTCTACGCAGAGTGAGCGAGAGGAAGCCACGCAAGGCAGCACCGCCGAAGAAATGACCTACCGGCAGGCGATCCGCGCTGCGCTTGCTGACGAACTGCGTGCAGATAGTCATGTTGTTTTGCTGGGGGAAGATATCGCCGCAGCAGGAGGGTCATTCAAGACTACCGAGGGTCTGCTCGACGAGTTTGGACCGCAACGTGTAATCGATACGCCGATCTCAGAAAATGGCTTCGTTGGAGCCGCTCTAGGAATGGCCGTCACCGGAATGCGCCCGGTAGTTGAGATCATGTTCGCTGATTTCTTGCTCAGCGCCAGCGATGCCATTGTAAACGAAGTCGCGAAATTTCGTTTTATGTCGGGTGGTCAGACAGAAGTGCCATTAACCATCCGCGCTATTGGTGGCGCGACAGGCCGCTTTGGCACCCAACACTCGGCGACTGGGGAATCATGGCTCTTACAAACGCCAGGCCTTAAAGTCGTCGCCGCCAGTTCGCCCTCTGCTGCGTATGGGCTCTTATGCGCAGCGATACGTCTGAATGATCCGGTGATCTTTCTCGAACACAAAGGTATGTATACGCAGAAAGGACTGGTGGATCGCACAGGATCCTTGCCGCAGGTGGGACGTGCCGACATTGTGCGTCATGGCAGTGACGTCACCATCGTTGCCACACTATTGATGGTGCCACGCGCACTGCGCGCAGCCGAAGCACTGGCCGCGGAGGGTATCGAAGCAGAGGTGATTGACTTGCGCTGGATCATCCCCCTGGACAGTGAGACTGTCGGAAAGAGCGTGTTGCGTACTGATCACCTCGTCATCGTTGAGGAACAGGTTCATCCTGGCGGTTGGGGAGCCACGCTCATCAGCCTGCTGGCGCAGCAGGGGTTGCCCCGAAACACCCGTCCGCGCGCTGTGAGCATGCCAGATGCACCTATCGCTTTCAGCCCGGTGTTAGAGGACGCAGCTGTACCGGATGCTGAACGAATCGCCGCGGCAGTACGCGCGCTCGTACACGAACAGGGGAGATGAATCAGCTATGACAACACATGATCACACGGCCGGTGAATCGTACCTTGCCCTTTCTGTGCATAGCAAGCTCCCCAGACTGACTATTGAACGGATTGAGACGGTCGCGCTGCGCGTGCCCCTGCATAAGCGTTACAGCGGCAGCGCGTATTCGATGGTCAATCGCTGTACGATCATCACGCGACTCTATACCCACGAGGGAATCATTGGCGAGGTATACACCGGCGATACCGACGCGGAGCAGGATACCATCGTTCGCATCATCCATGAGGAGCTGGCGCCCGCCCTGGTCGGTCAGGATGCCACGTATCCTGAGCGGTGCTGGCAACTGATGCAGCCATCAACTTACGACATCTTGAGAGATCGTGGGCTGGCGCTTCAGGCCATTGCGTGCATCGATGCGGCCATCTGGGATGCGTTCGGCAAGGCGCTTGGACTGCCACTCTTCCGCCTCTGGGGTGCCTATCGCGAAGCGCTCCCGATCATCGTGATCGGGGGATACTACGGGCTTGATCGCGCCCAGATTATGGAGCAAATGCAGCGTTACGTGCAAATGGGTTTTGCAGGTTGCAAGTTCAAAGTGGGCGGCGCATCACCAAAAGAGGACGCGGTGCGTGTGAAAGCCGCCCGTGAGGCAGCAGGCAATGACTTTATTCTGCTCGTTGACGCCAACCAGGGCTACACCCGTGATCAGGCAGTGGATTTCGCCCGGCGTGTGGACGATCTGGGCATTCGCTGGTTCGAGGAACCCTGTCGCTGGATGAATGATCGCCGCTGGATGCGCGATGTGCGTCATATGACCGGCTTGCCGGTCGCAGCCGGGCAGAGCGAGTTTACGATGGTCGGGGTGCGCGACCTCATCGTCGACGATGCTATTGATGTCTGCAACTTTGATAGTTCCTGGAGCGGCGGACCGACGGTCTGGCGCAAGGTGGCTGGCCTGGCGGCAGCATTCGGGGTCGAAATGGGGCACCACGAGGAGCTGCAGGTATCCGCCCATCTTCTGGCTAGTATTCCACATGGGACGTATGCAGAGTGCTTTGACCAGGATCGTGACCCGATCTTCTGGGGACTTTTCAAAAATCACCCGGTCATTGCTAATGGGATGTATGTGTTACCTGAAAGGCCTGGCTTCGGCCTTGAACTCGACACCGATTTCATTGAACGCTATCGCGTGGGTACGTTCGTGACTCCATCATAAAAAGCGGGAAAAAAGGTGGAACATTCAAGCGGTGTATCAAGATCAAGAAAGGGGTTGTACAGTCGTGGCAAAAGACATCCTCATGCCGAAACTAGGCTATGACATGACCGAGGGCAAATTGCTGCGCTGGCTGAAATACGAAGGCGATTCGGTCAAAGCAGGTGAAGCCATTTTCGAAATTGAAACTGATAAAGTAACTCTTGAGGTGGAAGCATCCGATTCCGGTATACTACAGCATATCCTGGTTCACGAGGGAGAAGCGTAGCAGCAACTCTATGCATTCCACTGGGATCGATGTGTTATGAACCATTCAGATGGGAAGAAAGAACCGAATCAGAACACAAACTCCGGGAAAAGACCGAGTATGAAGCAAGTCGCAGAATATGCCGACGTGGGTGTTTCTACCGTCTCGCGTGTCGTTTCCAATCATCCGGATGTGAGCCCGAAAATGCGCCAGCGGGTGCTTCTTGCTGTACAAGAACTGGGCTACGAGCCAGATTTTCTGGCCCAGAGTCTGCGACGTGGAGCGACCTCTTCAATAGGCTTCGCGCTCAGTGATATCACGAATCCGGTGGTCGCCCATATTGTACACGGAGCCGAAGAAGTGCTGCGCAACATGGGGTACACTCTGCTGATCATGGACTCGGAAAACAATCCGGTACTTGACACCGAGCATATCCGCTTTTTGCATAGTCGCCACGTCGATGGCCTGATTTTCCTGGCGACGAACGAACGCCGCAAAGCGACTATAGATGCCCTCTCGGCCCGCAAAATTCCTATTGTCGTGATTGATCGCGATTTCCCCAGGCGGCTGCGCGCCAGCGCGGTACTTTCGAATCACCGCGCTGGTATGGCAGCAGCCGTCGGGCACTTGCTTGATCTTGGTCATCGTCGTATCGGGTTCGTCGTATGGCCGCCCCACTTGCGCCCCGGCCGCGAACGCCTGGCCGGTTTGCGCAACGCCTTCAGCACGAGAGGGTTGCCGGACACTTCTATTCCCGTCTTTGGCCTTTCAACAGAAGACGGAGAAGCCGCAACATACGGACTCCTTGACTCGCCGGAATTACCTACGGCAATTATTGCAGGCAGCAACCAATTGCTCATCGGCTGCCTGCGCGCTCTGGCTAAAAGAAGACTGCGCCCCGGGATCGATATGGCTTTCGTCACCTGTGATGATGTTCCCCTGGCGGAGTTGTTCACGCCGCCGCTTGCCGTCATTGCACGCGATAACGCCGCTACCGGGCGCACCGCCGCCCAATTGCTCATGCATCGCCTGAACGGCTCGGATGAGCCGGAGACGGTTACCCTGGAAACCCACTTTGTACCTCGCGCCTCGTGTTTTCCGCCGCCATAAGGTGATGGACAGGCACCTTAACGTATGTATGTTATGTAACGGAGGATTGTGCCCATGATCAGACGAGCCTTCTTGATGAAATTAAAACCCGGAGCACTGGCCGAATACAAGAGGAATCACGATCAGATCTGGCCTGAATTGGTGGCCGAGATCAAAGCTTGTGGCATCACAACCATGACGATCTTTGAGAAAGACCCTCTCTTGATTATGTATTCAGAAATCGAAAGCGAAGATGCGTGGGATAAGCTCTGCATTTTCGAGGAGGAATGGTACATGGCGAAGCTGCGTTTAGGTGTGATCGGCGCCGGCTCCTGGGCGGTGGCCTCTCACTTACCGAATCTGGAGAGACATGCCGATGTCGTCGAGTTTGTGGCAGTGAGTCGTCTCGGTCGCGAGCCATTGGAACGCATCCGTAAACGATTCGGCTTCCAGATTGCCAGCGAGGATTATCATGATGTAATCAACGCTGGTATTGACATCTGCGTCGTTTCAAGCCCATCTGGCTTTCATTACGAACACGCGAAAGCTGCCCTGGAAGCCGGGGCTCATGTCCTTGTCGAGAAACCAGTGACGATTGATCCAAGGCAAGCATGGGATCTTGTGGAAACAGCGAAACGCCTCAATCGTCACGCGGTTGTTTCCTTCGGCTGGAACTACAAGCCAATGGTGCGCGAGGCGAAACGTTTGATGATGAGTGGTGGAGGCATTGGAAAGATCGAACAGGTCATGATCACGATGTCCTCGCAGACGCGCGAGCTCCTCTCCAACACCGGAGCCTATCCAGCCGCGGCGCCTGATAGCTTACCCGAAGCGGCTACCTGGACTGATCCTCGCTTATCTGGTGGTGGATACGGGCAGGCGCAGCTTTCGCACGCGCTCGGCCTGGCGTTGTGGCTGACTGACCTGCGTGGCAAAGACGTTTTTGCGCTCATGTCGGCACCGCT
>WNFI01229202.1_pt1 | contig 10040 bp, 5 predicted proteins | sample 5400471 | NCBI WGS metagenome assembly WNFI01 (sample SAMN13153348, study PRJNA577476) | soil metagenome | isolation source: 100 cm saprolite on Douglas fir-dominated hillslope | place: USA:California | collected 2013-09-17
GTGTGGGGCGTGGGCGCTAGCGCCGGGTGCGTGCCCCAGATGAAGTCCATGGCGGCCGGGCCGAGGTTTGTGACCTCGTATTGGACCTTCACCACGGGCGAATTGCCGCTGAGGGTGACGGTCTTTTCCGCGCGCACCGGACTGATGGGCCCGTACGCGGCAAGCCGCGCGACCATATCGGCGCCATCGCGCTCGGCCGAAACCACGTTCCAGCGGACCGACCGCAACTCGCCCAGGTTCGGATACATTTCGCCCTTGTATTCGCAGGCGTCGCAGGTCGGGAAGCCTTCGTCCCAGCCGCCGCACCAGTAATTGTCAAAGTTGGCTTCGACGGCGAAAGTCTGCGGCAGAACGCGCGGGTTGTGCCACAGAAAATTTCTACCCGTGGGTTTCCAGATCAGGTCGTAGATCTTGGCGCCGACGTCCGGGAGAATGCTGAGGGCGAGCCACTCGTTCTCCAGCTGGACGGCGCGCAGCGAATGGATGCTGGCGTTGGGTTGTATCAAGGCAGGGCTCATGAATCCGCCGGCGCGGGTGAGGCCGCTTCGGCACGGGCGCGCTGGCGCTCCTCATAGACTGTTATCAGCAGGGTGCTGGCAAGCACGAGCACGCCGCCGGCGATCATCGGCGTGGTCAGCCGCTCGCCCAAAACGAGAGCGGCGATGATCAAACCGAAGAAGGGAATCAGGTAATTGGAAAGCGCGGCCTGCGTGGCGTCGAGGCGCGTCAGCACATTGAGGAATAGGACCATCGAGAGGAAATACTGGAACGCCGCCAGCAGCAGCAAGCCGATCCAGATTTTGACGGTGAACTGCGGCAGATCGTGAAAGCTCCCAGGCTCGGCGTATAGTGTGATGGGCAACAGGAACGCGAACACGGCGTAATAACTGTACAGCAACACGCGCAGCGGCGAGTACCGCTCCAGCAGCTTCTTGCTATACACGTTGTAAAACGCGCTGCCGTTCACGCTCAGGAATATCAGGATGTTGCCCCAGAAAAATTTGCTGCTGGTCAGGTCGAGCTCCTTCCAGTCTACGCCCGAGCACTCGATGACGCCGCCAATGGCGAGCGCGAAGCTGATCCAGCGAATGGGCGACATGCGTTCGCGCAGAAAAAAGTAGGCCATGACGGCCGTGGAAACCGGAAGCGCGAGCATGATGAGGGCCGCATTCGACGCCAGGGAGAATCGCAGGCCCCAGGTGATGAACAACTGGGCTACCACCTGGCCGAAGACGCCGATGAGAATAAATTCCCATACATCGCGCGTGGGTATGCGGGTTTTGAGCTTGCCCTCGCGCTGCAAAATCGGGATCAGCATCAGCGTGGCAAGCGTCATGGGGAAGAACGTCGCCGCCACCGGACCCATTTGTTCCTGAACAATTTTGACCAGCACGAATTGGCTGGCCCAGATGAGATTGCACGCCAGCAGCAGTCCCCAATCGCGCAGGCGTGCGCTGCTGAGGCTAGACATGCTGCTGCACGGCCGCGGACTGGCAGAGATCGTAGGCGAGCACGACTTCGCGCAGGCGCTCACGGCTGCAGGGCACAAGCGGAACGCGCACTTCATCCGAACGGAAAATGCCCAGGTGCTTGTAGAGCGCCTTGGTGTTCTGCACTTCGTCTCCCAGGCCGAAGAGGTGAATGAAGGGCAGGACACGCTCCGAGAAAACGCGCAGGGATTCAGCGGTTTTGCCCTCGTGAAGCAGACGCACGGTTTCCTGATAGGCGGCCGGAAAGACAGCGGGAGCAATGATCATGCTGCCGTCGACGCCGAGCATCAGGCTGCGGAACGCGACGACGTCGTCGCCTGAAAACACCGTTACGCCATGCTGCTTCAATACCGGAATCTTGTCGAGCGCGTGGTCGGTCAACTTGACCGACTTCAGATGCTGGCAAGCATCCACCATGGCCAGCAGCTGGTCGGCGGTAAGCCATGTTTTCGTGTAGACCGGATTGTCGTAAAGCACCAGCTCCAATCCGGATGCACGGTCGAGCGCGCGAAAGAACTCGAGGACCATGGGAAACGTGTTGGGAAAATAGTAAGGGCAGGGAACCAGTCCGGCGTGGATGCCGAGTTCCTCCGCGGTGCGGGCGAGCTTGGTCATCTCCTCCAGGCTGGTGTGCGTGAGCCCCACGGCGATGGTTTTCGATGGAGGAGTGTTGCGCGCGGCGAACTTCATGAGTTCGATGCGCTCGTCAGTAGTGAGCGACGGCGCTTCGCCAGTGCTGCCGCAAAGTGTGTACCCTTCCAGTTCCGGAAAGAGGTGATCGAAAAGCCTGAGCAGGCTGTCGAAGTCGATGCGATTGTCGCGAAACGGCGTGGGAATCACCGGCAGCGATCCGCTGATTTTCAGGGAACTACCCTCCTTATTGACGGTTCTTTCGGCGAACCCGGGCCGCAATCTTCGGGGCGGCCACTGCTTCTCACGTATTGAAACCGCTTTCAGATGATATTCGGGCGGCCCTGAATGTGTCAACATAAGGACCATGGTTCGGCAGTATCTGGTCCCCGCCGTGACGCGGGCGTTGGAGGTGATCGAATTGCTCTCCAAGCAGGATACCGGCATGAGTATTTCGGAAATTCACCGGGCGCTGCGGCTGCCGCTCAGTTCGGCCGCGAACATTGTTTATACGCTCAAATCGCTCGGCTATCTGGAGCGCAGCGAAGAAGGCTCCCGCTACCGGCTCAGTCTGAAGATGCTAGGCATTTCGCGCCGCGTGCTGGACCGCATGGACTTTCTGAGCCGGTGCCACGGGTTGCTGGAGGAGTTTGGCCGTGAATCGGGGCTCACGGTGCACCTGGCGGTGATGCGCGAGGGTGAATCCATCTACATTGACCGCGTCGCTAACGACGGTTTCGTGCAGTTCTCGAGCTACGTGGGGATGCGCTGGCCGGCGCACAGCTCGGCGGTGGGAAAAGCGCTGCTGGCGTTTCTGCCGGATGTGGAGCTGCACCGCACGCTAAAGCACATAACGCTTCATAAGGTCACCCCGCGAACCATTACTTCCCGACGGGCGCTCGAGACGCAGCTGGCATCCTTCCGCCGCCTGGGCTATACCTGGGAAATGGAAGAGGGCGAGATGGGCGTGGCGTGCGTGGCCGCGCCACTATATGGGCAGGAGGGCCGGGTGGTGGCGGCGGTCAGCGCAACCGGCACCATACAGCAGATCCCGAAGAACCGCGTGGCCTCTACCGGCGCGATGGTGAAGAAGTACGCGCATTTGATGTCTGCGCGGCTCGGCGGGGAGAACTGATTCAAGCCGCGCAACAAATCAGGTCCAGCCAACGCAAGCAGGTCAGCGCGACTCGGCTTGCTCTTCCTCGGATTTCAATTTTGTGTAAGCCTCATATTCGTGGTCGCCATCGGCAGAGCGCCCTGCGCGTTTCAGCGCGCGTGACAGCGCGAAGTGCATCCGGCTGCTTCGCGGGTCGAGTTTCACGGCTGTTTCCAAATGGCGCAGGGCTTCTTGCACGTCGCCTCGATCGAGCGCCAGCGTTCCCAGATAGAAGTGAGGTTCAGCGAGCGAGGGGTCGAGAGCCGTGGCCTTCTGAAGCAGGTTTGCGGCGCGCGCCGTCAGCGCTTCGTTGGATGCGGTTTTGAAAAGCGCGGTGCCATAGGCTTCATAGCATTCGGCATTTTGCGGAAAGCGCTTGATCAATTGCTCAAAACTTTGTGACGCTTCGGCGTCCTGGCCGTTGGACCAGCGGGCTAGCGCGAGGGCGCGCAGGGGCTCGGGCGAATCCGGCTTGAGCCTTACGGCGATGGTGTATGATTTGACGGCATCGCTGTGCTGCTGCAGCTTGGTTTCGATGGATCCCTTCAGCGCCCAGGCATTGTAAGACGCGGGCAAGCGCTCGGTGGCCCGGCCGGCTATCGCGAGCGCCGCGGTGAGACGTCGGGTGCTTGTCGCAAGGATGCCAGCTAGCTCGAGATAATAGGATTCTTTGGAAGGATCGAGCTCGATCGCCTTGCTCAGCGCCTGAATCGCCTCGCCGCGCTTGCCCTGTTTTTCAAAGCACCAGCCCAGCAGATTGTAGGCTTCGCCGGTGGCTCGTTCGGTGGCCCCCAGTTCCGCCAGCGTTTTTTCCGCGTCCGCAAAACGATCCTGATGGTACTGCGCCAGAGCGATCTGGTACCCAAGCGCGGCGGCATCGGGAAAGGAAGAACGAAGCGACAAGAAGACGCGCTCGGCCAGTTGGTAATCCTTGCCATCGAGCGCCACGCGTCCGGCCACATAAGTGACCTGTCCGTTGGGCGCATGCGAAATCATGGGCTCCAAGGTTGCGCGCGCTTTGTCTCTCTGTTCGGTGTGGTAGTAGGCGGCGGCCAGGGCAGTCATGGCAGCCGGTTGTGCCTGCACCAGCGCCGGTATGGCCGCCAACAGCTTGACGGCGCGCGCGTAATCACGTTGCTTCTCGGCGACCATGCCGAGGATCAGCGCCGCCTGCTGGTCGCCGGGGTCGGCCTTCAGGACTCTTTCCAGGTTGCGGCGGGCTTCCGGCAGCCGGTTGAGCCGCCACTGGTTGGTGGCCAGGTTACGCCGCGTGACGCTGTTCGCGGGATCGCGGACCAGGGCCTTTTCCAACCAGCCGGTGGATTCCTCAAGTTTCCCGGACATGGCGAGCACACTGCCCAGGGATCCGAGAATTTCCGGATCGTTGGGGGCAGATACCGCGGCCTGCCGAAGCTCACTCTCCGCCCCCTCGAGGTTGCCCGCCTGGGCGTAGGCAAGGCCTCTCTGCTTGTGGTCTCCGGGCGGCGACTGCGCCCATGCGAGCGGAGTAATCAGGACCAAGGCAATTGAGAGAATTCGCGGCGAACGGAACATGCAGGCCCGGTACGTTCATTATCACCGATCAGGATGGAGCAGGCGGAGCAAGGGGAGCCCGCGGGGGCCGGGAAAATATTAACGGCGCACCCTCTTGACAAGGCTGCGGCCTGATATAAAATCAACACATTGAAATCGGCTTCAATACTTGGGAGTCTTAGGCTACTGTTGTCTGCTGCGAAACCAGAGCTATGAGGAGGGAACAGATGCTGTCATTGCGTGCGTTGTTTCGGGTGCTATCACCGGCAGTATTTGGATTGTTTCTGCTAGGCGCTGTACTCGACGCGCAGATCAATCGCGGTGTCATCGAGGGCATCGTCAGCGATGCGCAGGGCGCCATCATGGCAGGCGTCCAGGTGGAGATCACTTCGGTCGACACCAATGTCGTGCAGCGCGTGACCACCAACGACTCGGGCTATTACCGCGCCAGCGACCTGGTGCCCGGCAAGCATCGCGCCCGGTTCTCGTTTGCAGGGTTTTCCACCCTTGACATGACGGACATCGAGATACCCGCGGGTAAAACGACACGCCTGGACACGCAGATGCGCGTCGACGCCACCCGGCAGACCGTGGAAGTGAAGGCCGAGGCCCCGCTGGTCGAATCCGGCGCCGCAAACTTCAGTACTACCATCGAAACAAAATCCATTGGGGAGATTCCGCTCCAGGGACGCGACCTCCAGCAGTTGGTATTTCTCATTCCCGGCGTCAATAGCGTGGCTGGGCCTCCCGGCAGCAACTTCGGATTTAACAGCCAGTTCGGGACATTCCCGGATCCATCCAATGCACTCGGTTCGAATGTCGCGGTCAACGGCGGGCAGGGCGGAGCCAATGGTTGGTACCTGGATGGCAACCTCAATTTGTCCAATTTTTCGGAAAACGTGGTGATCAATCCCACGCCCGACGCGGTGCAGGAATTCCAGGGCATCACCAGCGGGTTGGGCGCGGAATACAGCCGGACCGGCGGCGGCGTTTTCAGCGTAGTGCTCAAATCCGGCACCAACGCCTTCCACGGGAACCTGTACGAATTCCTTCGCAATGACGCCACCAACGCGCGCAATCCTTTTACGTCGATCGATGAATCGGGGAATCTGATCAAAGACCGTCAGCTGCGCTTCAATAACTTTGGCGCCACGCTCGGCGGCCCGGTGACAATTCCAAAAATTTATAACGGCAAAGATAAGACGTTTTTCTTTTTCTCTTACGATAAGACGGTCCTGCACCTGCTCGGCAACCAGACATTCACCGTTCCTACCGCCCGTATGCGCACGGGAGATTTCAGCGAAGATCCCAGTGTGGCGCAGTATGGCATCTTCGATCCGTACACCACGGTTGGACCGGATGCCAACGGTGTTTTCAAGCGCCAGCCGCTGCTGAATCCCGGTGGCGGGCTGGCCACGCAGATTCCCGCCAACCGCATGGATCCCACAGCCATGTACTTCATCAATTCCTTCCCGCTTCCCAATTACAACAACCCGCTAAGCGGCTGCCCCATGGGGAAAGATGGATTCGCCATTTGCAGCAATTACCTGGGCGCGGTGGGGAGCAGTCAGAATCCGCTGAAGACCTCGTTGAAATTCGATCACGCCGCCAGCGAGAAAAGCCGCTTCTTCGCCGAATGGCTCTACAGCCCGGTTCCGTACCGCAACTATCGGGTGCCGTGGACCGGCGCTACATTTCCGTGGAGTCAGGTTGGATTCGGCGCGACATACCCGGTGGATTTCACCAGCAACATCATCGCGCTCGGCAACACCTACGTGATCCGGCCGTCGCTGATCAACGAAGTTCGGCTCAGCTTCAGCAGGCAGTTCATGAGCACTCATCCGTCGCACCCATATCCGGACTCGATTACGGATCAGACGGCGACGCAAGAGAAGTTGACGGCCAATCGTTTTCCGTCAGATCCATACTTTCCGGTTCCGCAGTGGAACATCAGTGGCCCGAACGGCTCGAACATGACGTTTGGACCGACCACCTGGGTCAACATGAATACCGGCGCGGAGGCTTATACACTCCTGGATAACGTAACGAAAATCCTGGGCAAACATACGATCAAGACGGGCTTTGTTTACCGGCTGGAACACTCCATATATGAGAGCGGCTTCCCCACCAGCTTCAATTTTGGCGGCGGTCTGACCGCTGATCCGAACACGGGGCTGGGAGGAAACGGCCTGGCGCAGTTCATGCTGGGCGGGGTATCGAGCAACAGCCGCGATTCGTCCACCGGCGTCATGTGGACTCCGTACGAGCGGTTCCGTTATTGGGGCGCTTATGTTCAGGACGATTTCCGCATCACGCAGAACTTCACCGTGAATTTCGGCTTGCGGTATGACATTTACGGACTCTTCCGGGTGCGCACGGGTAACGGCACTAACTTCTGCCTCGGCTGCCCGAATCCGGACACGGGTTTGAAAGGCAAGGTCGTCTTCGAGGGCGATCCGGAATTTCCGAAGGGCGATGTTGCGCCGGCCCGGAAAAACAGTTGGGGCCCGCGCATGCATTTCTCCTGGACTCCTTTCTCCGACCGCAAGACGGTGGTCCGAGGCGGCTATGCGATCTTCTATAGCAACGCCTTCACGCTGATCAATTCTCCGGGTCAGGCCGCCGCGAACGCGCCCGGCTGGAACCAGGAATTCGACTGGCAAGGGAGTTTCTATCCCAACCAGTGCGCGCCGCATTCCGGTCAGTGCGTGGCGTTTCCGCTGAGCGATACGACGACCGACAAAGCCAGCCTCACGACTCCGCCGATGGCTGCCGGTTTTCCGGCCGCCAACAGAAACCCGCTCTACGGCCTGCTGGTCCAGTTCTTCACACCGCCGGTTCGCGATCCCATGGTCCAAACGTGGAATTTAGAGGTGGAGCGCGAGCTGCCGGGCCAGATGATGGTGAGCGTGGGTTATGTGGGCAATCACGGCACGCACCTGGTGGGAGAATCGTTCCGCCAGTATAACTACGTGCACACAGCCGATCTGCTGAAGTATCACAACGCCATCAACGCTACCATCCCGATCACGGATGTATATTCAGGTCAAACCGCGACCATGCTGCAGCAGATCTGGGGGAGTCCTACGTTGCAGCGCAGCATCCTGCTGGGAGATTATCCGGCGTACGGAACGGTGCAGAACAACACCGCGTTTGAGGGTACCAGCATTTATCACGCGTTGAATGCGCGGGTACAGAGACGCTTCTCGCACGGATTCGATTTCATCGCCGTTTACACATGGTCCAAGAAGATCACCAATGCGGAAGTGGCGAACATGGCGACCATGTTAGTCGATCCGCTGCATTGGAATAAGACGGGGGGGATTGGCGGCCGGCTGGGCGCCATTGGCAACTACGGCGGCACGTTCCAGAATATGGACAACAAGAACGCGGATCGCAGCATCGCCTTCGATGACATCCCGCAGATGTTCAACATAGCCGGCAGCTACGAGCTCCCACTGGGGAAGGGCAAGGCTTTCCTGAATAACAGCCGGGTAGCGGATGCCGTTGTCGGCGGATGGCGGCTGACTGGGAATTTCAACGCTCAAGCAGGATTGCCGCTCGGCGTGTCTTGCCCAGGCGACCAGCTCACGAGCCGCTGCAACCTGATTGGCGATCCTAATTTTTCGGGCAGCCGCTCCAAAACCCAGCGAATCGCCCAATGGATTAATCCGGCGGCCTTCCAGCCTCCCTTTGGCGGCGATCAGACTTTCTGGGCCAACTACGATCCCACCGATCCTCGCGCCTGGCAGTACGGCAGTGCAGGCGCCCGCGTACCCGGCCTTCGCAGTCCCGGCTTCTGGAACCTGGATACTTCGCTTTCCAAGCAGTTCCACCTCACCGAGCAGAAGTATTTCGAGTTTCGCTGGGAGCTGTTCAATTCGCTCAACCACCAGAACCTTGGATTACCGAATACCAGTTTCTGCCTGCCGGCCAATGCCGACGGCTCGACGGATCTGGTGCACCAGGCAGGCTGCAGCTTCGGCCGGATCACGAACATCCAAACCGACCCGCGCGCGATGGAATTTGTGCTGAAGTTCTTCTTCTGATTTGGCGGGGCGGCCGGGCGTGGTGTGTGGTTCTTGCACGCTCGGCGGCAGCTCTAGCGCCTTTGTCAGGGCGCTCTACCTGGGGTTCGGAGACCTGCGGCTTGCGGTATCCTCGGACCAAGAACCGCAGGTTCCCGCAAAAGGCGCGTGACCCTGCGCTACGTTGATGGCGGGCGGGTGCCCTTACCCGTAGTTGTCACCCCAAGAGCGGCTGGCGCATGTCTACGACGCTCTCGCCACGCGCATCCTGGTGCTGGACGGGGCGATGGGCACGATGCTGCAACAGCGGCATCTCACCGCAGCGGATTTCGGCGGCCCCGCGCTCGAAGGCTGCAACGAGAACCTGGTCAAGACGCGGCCCGATGTCGTGCTCGACATTCACCGCGAGTACTACAAGGCCGGCGCGGACATCGTCGAGACCAATTCTTTCGGCGGCACAAAAGTTGTGCTGGCCGAATATCAGCTTGCGGATCAGGCTTACGACCTGAATTTCACGGCCGCGAAACTGGCCCGCCAAGCTGCCGATGAATTCTCTACGTCCGGGAAACCCCGCTGGGTCCTTGGTTCGATGGGCCCCACCACCAAGGCCATCACGGTTACAGGCGGCATCACTTTCAGGGAGCTGGAAGAGAACTATTATGAGCAGGCCAAGGCGCTGATCGAGGGCGGCGCCGATATTCTGGTGCTTGAAACCTGCCAGGATACGCGCAACGTTAAAGCAGGACTGCTGGGCATCCAGCGGCTGATGCGCGAAGCGGGCCGCAAGATTCCGGTCATGGTTTCAGGAACCATCGAGCCCATGGGAAGCATGCTGGCCGGACAGACCGCGGACGCCTTCTGGAGCTCGATCTCACACGTCGACCTGTTATCGGTGGGCCTCAACTGCGCCACCGGCCCCGAGTTCATGACCGACCATATTCGCACCTTGAGCGATATGGTGACCACGCGCATTTCGTGTTATCCGAACGCGGGCTTGCCCAATGAAGACGGTAAATATCTGGAGACGCCGCAATCGCTGGCGGAACAACTGGATCGGTTCGCCAACCACGGCTGGTTGAACCTGGTGGGCGGCTGCTGCGGGACCACCTCGGCGCACATTCAGGCTATCGAGCAGATGGTGGAAGGCAAGAAGCCGCGCACGCCAAAAGCGTCCGCGCACCGTGCCTATTATTCGGGCATCGA
>WNFI01429416.1_pt1 | contig 10040 bp, 13 predicted proteins | sample 5400471 | NCBI WGS metagenome assembly WNFI01 (sample SAMN13153348, study PRJNA577476) | soil metagenome | isolation source: 100 cm saprolite on Douglas fir-dominated hillslope | place: USA:California | collected 2013-09-17
TGCAAGGATGTCCGGAGAGACCAACGGGTCAGCAAATTATCCATCTTTACGGAGGCTCAGTTCAATGACTTCCTTCTGGACTCACCATCCTCTCGCGCTGCCCCAGGTCACAGAAACTGGCTTCGCTCCATGATGCGTTCTGACCATCGTATACTGTTTACTCACTCTGATTTCCATCCGAGGAACGTGATGGTCACTGATCAACCTGACGGTCGTGTCGAGCTCTCCGGCATCATTGATTGGGAATCAAGTGGCTTCTATCCTGAATATTGGGAGCAATTGAAGGCCCTCAACACGCATTCTATCAAGGACACAAGCGATTGGTGGGAACACTTGCCTTCATCCATCCTAGGCTATGATCAGGAAATTGTCCTAGATCGAGTAATTGAGACGACTGTAGTGTATTGATGTTTGACATTGTGCAACCTTGTCTATCTGAAAACGAAGATGAAGATCATGGATTCGCTATCCGTTGTACTACCGAACGGTAAATCTCGACTGTAATTTGACTGTAATCGTGGATTTGGGTGAGAAAAATTACGTACGAAGAAGCCTTATTTCAACTAGGGTGTTGGGCCCAAATCAATTGAGGATGAATACGTACTCATCATACGCATGTTTCTCTAGTACAATGCGGGTGGGGGCACATATACTATACACCATTTCCTCTTTGCCTCTCTACTTGTGCCCCACGCTGCCATCGCCTTACTGGTAAGTTGGAGCCAGCCAATGTGTTGTAGCCGTTCGCGTATAAGCCTGCCCTTCCAGTAGTGTATACAGAACCCTTCTTCGGCATGGTACTCTTCAGTGCTCAAATTGCGACGCAAGACGTGTAACAAATCTTGACTATCACAAAGAGGTCTGCATTGCTTTCTAGATTGGCTCGTGTCATTCCATGAATTATATTATTTACTCTGACATGCACTTCGTACATGACATTGACAGTATAGCTTGCTCCGGACACACCGGAACAAGGTTCCCATGTAATAATTTTAAGCACCGAGAAATTCCACCCCATAATTTAAGGGCTGGGAAGTGGTATCATCTACACCAAGAATGGAATGTTGACATCATGATGTTGCTGCCTTGATGAGTTTTGCCAATCCAACCATACGAGCCTTCCACGATTGTCCGTATAGAGTAGCAATCAGACCGCTCACAAAGTCCCTATTGGATCACACATACTTGAGTACAAGATCCGCAAGGATCAGTACACGACAATAACATACCAACTGTGGACAATGCTCCGGATAGGATAATCGAGAACTCGAGGGATGGACGTTTCCGCCAAAAGTGGGAATTTGTCAACCACGATGACCTTTGGATTGGTAAGAGCTCGGAGGCCTTCCGGCCCGCCTAACATTCGTGACCGTTTAGGATTCACATATGTCTAGCCAAAAACGAAGAATGACAAACCGAATCGCCCGTATCCACTTCTCTTCGTGCCACCGAAAGGTAAATCCTGACTGTGATTCAAGATTAGAGCCGGTGAGGCTGCATGCGAAGAAATCTTACTTCAACTAATGTAATGAGCTTGAGTCAGAATTTAACCGCCCCTACGGGTGATTATTAACTTACGTAGTAAACGGCGAAATCATTTATGGAAACCATGCCGCACTCCAAAGACATAGCTAAACTCTGGCACTGACGTTGGTCAGGTCCAAATATGCAGGCGCCTAATCCATATGGTAACCTATTCGCAATTTCAATCGCTTCATCAACCGAGTCGTATTTCATAACAAGCATAATAGGGCCAAAGACTGATCAAAGTACCTTGGTAAATACCAGGGCTAGACGAATGGGACTGAGTCACGAACCTTCTTTCCGAGCAATTTCCATTTGTTCATTAACGTTGCCTATAAGGGTAGGCTGGAAATACGCCCCATGTTCCAGATATGGGTTCCTCCATGGAGTTCCACCACAGACAACACTGGCACCTTGCGATTCAGCATCAGTTATAAGACGCTGAAGTTCGCCGAACTGGGTATCATTGATCATTGAGCCGCCATCGACGATAGAAACAAACCCCTCCGCAGATGATGAAAGAATCGAGCCAAGACGTAGCTTTCGGACCCGTTCGGACATTTCAGTCATGAACTCCTCGTATAGAGAAGAATGAATGATGAATCTTTCAATCCCGATGCAGTTTTGACCCATGGATTGACTGCACATCTCCGCAACCACGCCGTTGAGCATTGGAATAGACGCAAAAATATCTGGAACTCACAAAGCGCCTCGCATCCAGACACTAGACCATTTCTGTATACTTGTCCGGGGGAGAATTATACAGGGGTCCTTTCCGCCAAGCTCCAATGTTACTGGTGTGAGGTTAACGGTGGCCGCCATGGCCACCTTTCTCCCTACAGTCTACAACGGCTGTGTCAGTGGCACAGATACAGTCTCTAAAACCAGATGCACCTCTGATCCAATGAATGTGATGTGTTTGATAGATGGATTCGTCGTCAAAGCTTCAGAGTCATCCGGCAGGCAGCAGACTAGCTGTACAAATATCAGAATGAAAGGAGAGAAAATAAGTGTAGACGCGAACCTGAACAATGTCTGGATTCCACCCGCAAGCATACAAGCATTCTCTAACGGCTCCAACAAACCACCTTGATGACCACATAACATGCTCAGAACACTTCACCACAATCGCGTTACCTGAGAAGATGGCTGCGATTATAGGAGAAAGGGCATTATGCAGTGCTGTGACCCAGGTATATGGTCTCAGAGCACGGCTCGGATGGGAAGAGGAAGTGACGTACGATAGTTCCACGAAACAATTGCAGCAACGACACCAAGAGGCTCGTAATGAACTGTGGATGTCTTGTGGCTAAGGATCATATTCCCTCGACGTCGTTCAGGTCGTAAGGCATTCTCCCCGTAATTTATTATCCATTCCAATTTGCTGCAGGTAGTTAGAATTTCACCGAGCGACGCATCAATCACTTGGAGGGCACTGAGCTGGCACGAGAAGGCTAATCAAGGATGTTCTTCAACTTACTTGTCTTCCCAGTATCTCTACATGCGACCCTGGCACAGACTTCTTGGTCTTTGACAAGCCATGCAAGTAGACTCCTGAGAACACGACGCCGATCATTCCAGGAACTAATACCCCACTCGCTTCGCGCATCTCTAGCAAGGTTTATCTTGGAAGCGATGTCGGCCGGGGTGTCCAGAGGGAGAGTTTCAAGATGGAGGCCAGACGCAGGGTCGTAGCAGGTGATATAGTTATAGCCTTCTACAAACGCGGGAGGAGCAAGTTCTGGGTTTTGCAAGTGGGAATCCAAGGATGGATTTTGTATGACGATTGCTTCGTAATCCATATATGACCCCTGAAGATGGAATTAACAAACAAATGTTATGAGGCACGCTTGCTACGCACGGGAGGTGCTAGCCATCTGAAGGGCACAGCACGGTTTCGAGCAGTGGTATATCCTCGGATGACAGAATATATGCCGAGTGCTGGTCCAACAACCGAATAACAATCAGGACCACGAGGAGAACACAGAAAATGGACTCCTGACCCATAAAAACGCTGAGCGACCAAAGGAGCTCGCGCTCGGTTAAGTTGAACAAGGATCGTTCCATGTTGAGATACGTTAAGCAAGCACGGCGGTGTGTTGGTAAAAGTAGCGAAGATGCCTGATCTTCGAGCCTTTACCAGGTACAAAAGCAAAGGAAGAAAACAGTTTCTTTGTTCAACACCACGAGGCCGCCCAGCCTGGGAACTATTTTACATAATCAACGTCAGTTCCTTCTTCAGGAGTCTCGTTGATAATCTCGAAATGATCTCCCTCAGCGCTAGTGCTTATCCGCAGAAGGGCCTAGATGATGGCGAATGAACAAGTTTGTTTGCTCCACGGTTCAATTCAAAATCTCTCCGCTGACTGCACAGAGGGCAGTTGCGCTCCTTACATGGGTCCGGAGAAGACTCTAAGAAGACTCAGGGGGATTGGGAGATGATGATTCATGTTTATTACCCGCTGTTGCATGATAATGCAACAGTGCAGCTCTCCCTCAGAGGAGGCCCTGATCTGTTACAGGTGGTTTACATGTGCGATAGAGTCCAACAAATCAATTAAATATTTCGAACTCTATCCTTTCGATGTGCCTAATCAACTCTCACTGATGATATCGGCTGCGTATAACTCTAGATAACTCTGCAGGAGACTTGGAATCGATTATGTATCTGGTGTTTAGATGGCACCGACCGAGGCACGTGAAAACGATTATAGGCGCCGGATGGGTGTATCGGGATTATGGACCCTGCTACAGCCAGTTGGGAGGCCAGTCCAGTACGTCCTCTTGTGAAAGACTGCGCACCCTATTTAATACATTTCCTATGACAGATTGGAAAATATGGAGGGCAAAAGGATGGCGATTGACTCGAGCATTTGGCTTTATCAGTTTCAAGCGACTATGAGAGACAAAGACGGAAGAGTATTGGTTAACGCCCATGTTCTTGGTTTTCTTCGCCGGATCTCCAAGCTCTTATTTTATGGAATAAGGCCTGTTTTTGTGTTCGATGGTGGCGCGCCTTCTCTCAAACGCAATACAATTGTGCGTTATCAAGGTTTTCGCTGTTTCGAATTCGTAACTCAAGCCTATCTGAGTAGGCAGGAAGAAAATTGAAGAAAGCTGGTGCCTCCCTCGACCATGCCCGCACTGCGGAGAAGCTCTTGGCTGCGCAGATGCGAAGAGAGGCGGTTAGTCGACACGTCCCGGTGTGAGTCAATTATTTCCATCTTTGAGCTTTCCCATACCCATGGAAGGCAACAGGGAGATGAGTCCTGAAGAAGCGGCTAAGAAAACTGCTGAGGATTTGCTTGCTGGAGGCACTTACCTTAGTGATCCATTGCAACCTTCCACTGAAACTCCCAAGACACCAGAGAATTCCTCGAAAGGGAAAGCAAAGGCTGCAGTTAAGCCCACATCTCCAGAATCATCAACGAAAAAGAATCTTTGGCACGATCATGATCCTTATCGACTTCCTGCGATCGATCTACAGGCCGTAATTGCCAAAGCGTCCGATGCCCGAACTCCAGATCCTCGCCTCGCAACAGAAGACGAACTTCGAGCTTTCATCGACGAAATGGTTCCCGAAAATTTCGATACTAATTCAGAGATGTTTCACTCATTGCCCACCGAGATCCAATATGAGATCATTGGCGATCTTCGGCTGAAGTCTCGTCAAACCTCCCATGCTCGGCTCCAGTCTATGCTTTCGAAGACTCATGATGCTCTTGATTTTTCAAAGGCTCAAATTGTGAACCTGCGACAACGCAATGGATTAACACAACAGCTGCTCGCGACAACTGAGAGTGTAGCCAGAGTTCAGCAGATGACCATTCCAATTCGGATCGCAAGCGAACGGAACAGACAATATGTGCTTATCAAGAACGAGGGTAGTGAAGGAGGATGGGTACTTGGTCTTCGCGATGACGGCACATCAGCAAAACCCATCGAAATCAAGGATGAGGATGAAGACCATGATAGGGACGATAATGAGGAATCCGATGATGATATGGAAGAAGTTCTTCCTCCTCAGTAAGCAGTGGATTCCTCGATGTTCCTATTATCTAAACTAAAATTTCAGAGAGTATCATGATCCTGACTTGCGAGAACATACGCGGGGTTTGCTTGGGAAGGCTGCTATAATTCGTCAATCCGGAAGCGTTGCATCATCATCCAAGGAAAAATTCTCAAAAGTCCATAACACTGATACTTCAAGCGCTTCTCGGGGTCATGCTTTGTTCTTGGACGATGAGGAGGAGGAAGAGGACTCAGATGTGCTCGAAGCAATTCAGCAATCCGTAGAGGAGCAAGAGGCAAAGGACCTCCAGGTGGCATTAGAGGCATCTCGACATCACGAAGATACAGAGCGAATGCGACAATTCCAAGTCTCGCGTACGGCCCAGGAAGCTGGCTCCACATACGTCACGTTAATGAGTCGTGTGAGCGACCATGCTGCTAAACTTGCAGCCGTACGAAGCTCAATAATGACGGAACATACCCGTTCTGGCTCATCCGTAACCCCCTCCACGCCCCAGAAACAATCTAACTCTACCTCAACTCCAACGCCTCTGCATCCATTTCAAAATGCAAGCGGCCGGCCACGACTATCACCATTGCCATCTCCTATGGGGTCTACCACGCCCCAGCGATTATTGCCTAAATCTTCCCCGTTAGACTCGTCTTTGTCACGTCAACCATCTTCTTCGTTCCCACCACCTGTTGAGAGTAGCAAGCCATCTGCTCAAGACCCTTTAATCTCAACTCCCAACACGCCTTCGCCGTTGTCACGAGGCAGACGAGCATTGGATCACTCAAATGATTCAGGAGTGAAGGAGAAAGAGCCACCCAAGATGGTCACTCCTCCTGGACACAAGCGATTTTTGTCTTCCCAGACAGGATCCCCCAATTCGTTTCCTAACAAAAAAGCCGCAGGCCAAGTCCACCCCCCGCCTAGCAGGACATTCATCCATCCACCCTCACCGCCACCGCCACCGGACGCCAACGAACCATCTGTCAAGGATGATGACATAGTCACGCGACAATCAAACCCGCCAACTACAAGACCACAGACCACACGAAATCTTGCTGAGCGCTACGAGTCTGAGCTAGGAGCGTCTAGACCACACTCAACGGATGGCATGGATGTATCCGATGACGACGAGATGGAGGCTGTCGCACCGTACAAAGACCCCGATACCATCAGCGTGATTCCCGATCTGACGCAGCCAATCATTGTAGATGGGGAAACAATAGAAACGGTGCCGGATCGGGTCGACAATTTGAATGCGGACGCAACACTTGTAGCGCACGAAGAATCGGGCCATTTGGAGGCCTGGGATGCCGCAAATGAAATGGATGCCGCAGCGGAAGAGGGAGAGTTCATTCAATTCATGTCACAGATCAAAGGTCGAGATCTAGCTGCTGTTCGTGATGAGATCGACCAGGAAATCAAGGCGTTACACCGGCAGAAGAAGGCTGCAATGCGAGACTCGGAAGATATCACACATCAGATGGTTGTCCAAATTCAAGTGAGCATTTCAAGATTTGCAGAACAAGCTTGAGTTGACTGCTTCCTGAAGTTGATGCTAAGATTATTCGGCATCCCGTATGTCACAGCACCTATGGAAGCAGAAGCACAGTGTGCGACTTTGGTCTCACTCGGCCTCGTCGAGGGCATTATCACCGATGACTCGGATGTTTTCCTCTTCGGTGGCCAGCGAGTATTCAGAAACATGTTCAACCAGTCCAAAACCGTTGAGTGCTTTCTACTTCAGGATCTATCAAGAGAATTAGGACTCGATCAAGAGACTCTCATTCACTTGGCGTATCTATTGGGTAGTGACTATACAGAAGGTTTACCTGGTGTCGGACCAGTACTCGCAATGGAGCTGCTAAAAGAGTTTCCTGGAAGGGACGGACTGAAGCGGTTCAGAGATTGGTGGATGAAGGTCCAATCCGGACGGGATGAAACTGAGGACAATAAATCTGTCTTCAGAAAACGATTTGTCAGTGATGCAGTCAACCATGGGATAGCTCTGAACTTTTCCTCTTTCAGAAAAAACGATTTAAGGACATGCATCTTACCAGAGATTGGCCATCGGAGGCTGTGGTGCGCGCGATTCATCGTGATTCAGCAAGTCGGTAGCTGACGACGATATACTGGCAGCACGAGGCTTATTTCAACCCAACAGTGGATACTTCGGAGGAGCCTTTCAAATGGGGACTCCCAGATTTGGATGGGCTACGAGAGTAAGGAAGTAGTTTGCTACATGCTAAGCTTCAGTCTATTAACGCTATTACTCGAAGCTTCCTCAATGCGGAACTGTCCTGGTCAGCAGAGAAAGTGGACGAAACCTTGCTTCCAATTGTTCGGAAGGTTGGACAACGGGGCAGGGTGAGTCCTATCTCTCATATATGCATGTCGATAAGACTCAAGCTAGTCCACACAGCCCGGCGGGGTTAACAAGCAAAACACATTAGAAGCATTCTTTGACGCGTCGATTGGGTCCGGCACGTACGCCCCGCGAAGGAGGCAAGCATATGCATCGAAGCGACTGCAGAAAGTAGTTAGCGAGTTCCGCAGGGAACAGAAGGCTGCTGGACAAGTTGGATCCTCGGGATCCGCGGAACCAGGGGCCACTTCGAGCTCAAGTTCGGCATCTACTAATGATGGAGATGAGCCGGCCCAACCGCCAAGACAGCGCCGCATGAAAACTGCCGCTTCAGCTTCATCGAAGAGGAAGAAAGCACCCATAAAGATGACCAGGGCAATGAAGCGCAGAGCGGCGAATGATTCGGACAAAGCGGAAGGTAGTCTGAGTGAAGGTGAAGTACGTCGAGGAACCGAGGTACCGGACCGACCGCTTGAAGTAAGGTTACGACCGAGGCCGAAACGCAGACCAGTCCCTCAAGAAAACGCACAGACTTCTTCAGCGACGGAGTAGTATACAGTAAACATTTATCCACATCACATTGGTACTATGTTATTAGTATATACTTCGAAGGGATCGCTTTCATGCCTCCTCTTCTGGAGATTCCTCCGAAGCCTGTGCAGCAAGCATAAATCTATGACAGGGAGGCCCATTCGACGCACGTACCTTGTTCTCCTCGACGTTGCCTAGCTCTTTAACTAGCCCAGAATATGGGTATGTTCGCGGTATCGCGGGACGCTCAGGCCTCACAGCGTACACACCAGCTGCAAAGAGAGTAAAGAAAAGGGCCGCAATCCCTATTTCTCGAAGAGCAGTAGAACCAGGAATTGCGTAATGATCGTACGCCCACACGCTCAGCATATCGTATTCTTCATGAAGCTGAGAACACGTCAGAATGAAAATGAAGCCAGTCAGTGACTTGGCTCACGGGCTCCCCGAAGTTCCTGCGCTCCTGAAGGTCATCCCAGCCCTCTGCAACGCGATGCTGATGCGAGATAGCGGGAAGCTGAGGGTACCCATTCAGTTGCGGGTCCACTTCAGGATCCTCCCATGAGGCTGGCGCCGATGTAGAGGCTTGTCTTCGCGAAAATGATGGAGAATGAACAACCGCTACGCAAGTAGCTGGTCTCACAGCATTTATAATGCGTGCATTGGTTAGGAGACACGGCCTGAGGATATTCATCCTTGCTTGGAATCGTAACCAAATCGCGGCAACTCCCGAATTAGAGTTCTCATTCCCTTCTCCCAGTTATTCTGTGCGTAAATTCGCTCCCTGCTCTTCACAAATAATGCTGATTGATCGATTCAGAATGGCAACCCCACTAATTATTGGCTTGGGTTCTATCGCTGCTGCTCTTGGGGCACGACACTATCTTCGTCAGCGAGCCTTGCAAGGTGCTGAGCAATGGTTACGTGGTGGCTTCCAGGCGAAGATGGATAGGAATGAAGCTGTCCAGATCCTTGGTCTCAAGTATGTGTCCACGCCACTCATTTTTTGAGACACCAATTTAGCCCCGGTGAACCTCGAACATTAGGGATGGCCCGACAATGAAGTCAAAATTAAAGGACGCCCATCGCCGAATTATGATTGCCAACCACCCCGATCGGGGGGGCTCCCCTTATCTCGCGAGCAAGATAAATGAGGCAAAAGATATATTGGAACGTTTGGACAGCGGCCGTCGACGATGAGCTTTGCAACTGCTTACGGGGAATCTACTATCAATTCGGACCCACATTATCGCCTAGCCGCTCTGTATTCACCACTGCATTGTTATGTCACCTAATTACATCCACCCTGCAGCAAACTTATCCGGACTACTAATCTTTCTTATTGACAAGCTGGCGGAATGTTAACGATATCCTTCCATCCTTTACTTTTGGCTCCTTTGGGATCTCATGCTTTTGTGGGCATCCGGTGAGTAGTGTGTTCGAATATCAGCTGTTGATTGCTTTCTTCTAGTGCTTATAAAACACATACCTTCCAATTGAACTGAGTCTCACCTTGCATGACCAGAAGACTTCCATTTTCAAGTGTCCACTTCAGCTTCCTCCCTGGGCATCCCTTCCGAGGAGTCATGATGAAAGTCCTGC
>WNFI01662888.1_pt1 | contig 10040 bp, 11 predicted proteins | sample 5400471 | NCBI WGS metagenome assembly WNFI01 (sample SAMN13153348, study PRJNA577476) | soil metagenome | isolation source: 100 cm saprolite on Douglas fir-dominated hillslope | place: USA:California | collected 2013-09-17
CTCGTGCAAATAGCTAATGCCCGGTGTTTCATAGGTGCCGGCCAACGGCCGCCAGACACTATTATGAGGAGTGATCTGGGTTCCATCCGCCGTCAGAGTGAGACTCGGATTCGGACGAAGGAACGCGGTGATCTCCTGCGCCTTGGACTCGTCGATTCCAATTTGTCCCGCGCGCAGCGTCGGATTGTTCTGCTCGAACCGTTGGCGCACTTGCTCCCAGGTCAAAGATGTTGAGGCTGGCGCGGGCGTTTGGGCCAGCGCTCGACAGGGGAGCATCGCAAGTACTGCAAAGTACTTCCAGAGATGTTTCTTCATGTTTGCTCAAACTCCAAGATAAAGTTAGGCCCGCTCTCGAGGGCTGCGCCAAAGGAGAAAAATTCAGAGACAAGGGCACCTGGCTTCATTGACCTTCTCCAAGAACATCGTCTGCTGATGGGAAGACGTGCTGGTTCAGGCGAGCGGGGCGGGTGGCGCACGCCCGTGGAGGCGATCGCAAAGGATCTTGGCCGCGGAAATGACTTTCGCACGGTCAACTGGCCTTCGAACGGACGGCAAAGCGTGATCAAAACTGGCGAGGGCTGAATCCACCAGGAATACTGCGGAGATCGAGTGGCCGGAGATGGAAGGAAGGGAAATCCCCGACACCGGTACAATTCGTGCGGACTTGTTGTCCTCGATCGCGATTTCCTGGTCATGCAAATCATCGGTCATGGAGATAACAAAAAATAGAATGATCAAGGCGCAGCTCATCGCCACGATCTTCCGCCAATTTCTGGATGGCCCTTCGGCGCGGGCCGACGTGCGAGACAGGCTTCCGCATAGCAATCCTATTCCAACGATTGCCACGCACACCCAGACGAGATTAAGCGCCAGTTCCATGATTTCTAGTTTATCGTATGCGACCCGCCGTCCAGTTGCAACCCTTCCTCGACCCCGCCGAGTTGACTAAGAGCGCACCGCTTAAAGCCAGGCGCAGCCCTAATCTGGTGTTGGGCCGGATGAACGCGGGGAGGAGGCCCCGACTGGCGTGGAGCTTGTGGGCTTGGCGAAGCGGGAATCATCAATGGGCACGTCGATCTCGATTTTTTCAGCGGTAAGCGTCTGCTTGATATCTGTTCCCGGGCTGCCCTGGTCGATTCGGAAAGGATATTTTAGGCCCTGGATCTCGCGGAAGTCCGAGAAGAAGGACTCCCAGGGAACTTCCTGGTCTCCGGTCTTCCGCACGCCGTCCCACTTCAAAAGTAGAAACGATAAAGCATCAATAAAGTAAGAACGAACATCTCCGTTCTTGTTTGTCAATTTCAGCCGGTAGACGGGCTTGTCGTCCAGTTTTTCTTTCCCCACCAGTTCGATCTGGTTGCCCTTGGCCTTGTAGTCCACCAGCGGTCCGTCAAAGTCAGATTCATCGGAGATGTTCTTGAGATCTTCAGGAGGCAGCGGTTGGACGTCTTTGGTTTCCGCGAAGGGGTTGATCATCCAGCCGGAGGACTTGCCATCGTAAATACGGATGAATTTTTGTCCATCGACGGAAATTTCGACGTGCATCTTCAAGGGACGCTTGAGCTCCACTACGAATGTGCCTTCCATGCCCTGCGTGAAGGACACGTGACCGCTGATTCGTTCGGATTGCACGGCTTTAATCTTTTCGATTCCGCCGCGTGCATCGAGCGCTTTCTTGACGATTTCGTCGGCGGATTGAGCAGACGCGGCCCGCGGCAAGAACAAGAGTAGAGTGATGAAGAGTAATCCGGATTTCATGGGTGACTCGCTGGCCGCTCGTTAAGACTGAAGCTGGCGCCAGATTCATCCTAGGAGTAGAAGCGTTTTCGGTCAAATGCGTTGCCAGGTGGAGAGTCGCATCCGGTATCTTTGTGTTGTAAAGTTTGCGAAACAATTCTCACTTAGACTTGGGGGCGTGTAGATTTAGCAGCACCGAAAGACGGGGATAAGAATCGCTCTAAGGAATCGGAGAAACAGGCCTATGAAATCGCGAGCCACGACTGGTGGTTTTCTTCTGATTTGCTTTGGTTTTTGTGCGGGCGCATGGTGCCAGCAAGAGCCTGCCGGAGAGGGGCGGCCCATCACGCCAGCCGGTACGCTGGTGATCGATGCCGCCACGCATTTGCCGGCTGTCGGTGCCATGCCCATGACGATGATTCGCAGCCCGGATGCTCTGGGACATGACGGCAAGGGCCGCTATCTCCTGGTCGTCAACAGCGGGTACGGAGTCCAGTTCAGCGTGGACACCAACACAGCCCAGCAATCGATCGCCGTGATCGACCTAAATGCAAGCCCCGAGCCACTGGTGATTCAAAATGTCTACTTTCCGACGCCGCAAAGCGCGAACGTCGGCCTGGCTTTTTCTCCCACTGTGGGCGCTGACGGAAATTTTGAAATGTACGTTGCCGGCGGATTCGAGAACAAAGTTTGGATTTTTCGCTTCGATCCGAAAGCCGCGGCGCCCGTGCAGCCGGGATCACCTGGGCCAGATACGAAAGTTCAAGCGCCCTCCTTCGAACTCGCCAAACGCGGCGAAGTTTCGCCTAAGGATTACAACAAAGGCAAGGCCGCTCTCTACCCAACAGGGTTGGGTGTAACACCGGACGGGAGCACGCTGGTGACCGCCAACAATCTGGGAGATAGCGTGATGATCGTTCGCGGTGTTCGCGGCACTCGGCGCTTGGAGAGAGTGGATTTGCATCATCCCGGAAAGCTCAGCGAAAACATTTATCCCTACGACGTGGTGGTGCTGGGCAGCGGCAAGAATGCGCGTGCGTACGTGTCCTGCTGGAATGATTCGTCCGTGGCGGTCGTACCGCTGAGTGGCAAGAACGTTGTGCGAGGCTACATTGCGGTCGACCGGCATCCGACGGCCATGATGCCGAATGCCGCGGGGACGCGGCTTTTTGTGGCCAATTCAAATGCCGACAGCGTCTCGGTGATTGACACGTCGACGGACCAGGAGATCGAGCGCATTGACGTGCGGCTGGCGGAGGATGCTCTGCCCGGAGCCAGTCCCGAAGGGCTGGCGCTTAGCGACGACGAACAGACTCTGTACGTCGCGAACGCCCACAGCAACGCCGTCGCGGTTGTGCTGCTCTCCGACAGAACGCGCAGCATGAAAATAGCGGACAAAATGATCAGCGTTCCAAAATCGAAGGTCCTGGGATTTATTCCCACCGGCCAGTACCCTTCCGCGGTTGCTTTCGCGGACGGCAAGCTCTTTGTCGGAAATGGCAAAGGTACGGGATTCGAACCATCCTCGATGCGCGTGAGCAATAACGGCCGCACACCGAATCCCCCCAACGATGCTTTTCCTCCGAATGAAAAAAAGAATCGCCAGGGCGGGCAGTACAGCGGCTCGATTGTTTCAGGAAACATCAGCGTGGTCGCGTTGCCCGATCTGCCGCAGCTCTCGCGATACACCCAGCAAACTTTGCAGAATGACGGCCTGATGGGATTCGCGCCCGCGAGACTTTTTCCAGGACCAAACCCCATCAAGCACGTCATCTACATCATTAAGGAAAACCGCACCTACGACCAGGTCTTTGGCGACGTGAAAGCATCCGGCGACGGAACAGCCGCGGATGGTGAGCCCGCCTTCGCCATTTTCGGCAACGGTGCAACCGCGCAACGGCCGGACGGGACGCCGCAAACGGTGACGCCCAATCATCATGCCCTGGCGCAGCGCTTCGGCTTGTTTGACCGCTTCTTCGTAAATTCCGAAGCCAGCCCCGACGGCCACAACTGGGCCACTGCTGCCTTCTCGAACGATTACGTGGACAAGGCATTTCGCTGGAACTATTCCGACCGAGGACGCACGTACGATTTTGAAGGCTATAACCGGCTGCCGGATTACGAGCCGCCAGGCGATTTGCAAGTCGAGAAGTTCAACGGCGATGTATTGGCAGCTTTGACGGATGTGCTCGAAACGCATCTTCCCTATCACCAGGGCTTCACCGATGTCGGTGAACCGAAAACCTTGTATCTCTGGGACGCTGCCGTGCGCGCGGGATTGACCTACCGCAACTACGGAGAATTCGTAACCGTAATTTCAGCAAAGGACGTCGAAGCCGCGGGGCAAAAACGCAAGAAGAGCTATCCCGACGTTTCAAACGCCATGCGCGCCATCCCTAACAAAGAGTCGCTCAAGAACCATCATAGCGTGAGCTTTCGAAGCTTTGACGTCACCGCACCGGACAGCATGACGGTGGATTGCTACAAAGCTGCTCTCAATCCTTCTGACTCTTCCGGTCCCGCCGTAACGCGGGACAATTCGAACGCCAACTGCCGCGGCAATTCGCGTTTCGGCGAATGGCTCGCCGAGTTTCAAGGATTCGTCAAAGACCGCGAAACGGGTCGCGCGGACCAAATGCCGGCGCTTACGGTTATGCGCTTTCCCAACGATCATACCACCGGGATGAAAAACGGTTTTCCGACGCCGCAATTCATGGTCGCCGACAACGATTACGCCGTGGGCCGTCTCGTCGAATCGGTCTCTTCAAGCCCGTATTGGAAAGACACCGCGATCTTCATCGTCGAAGACGACGCCCAGGCCGGGCCGGACCACGTGGACTCACACCGCTCGGTGGGGTTGGCGATCAGCGCTTACAACAAACCGGGGGCGCTCATCCATAAATTTCACAGCACCGTCAGCATGATTCGCACCATCGAGATGCTGCTCGGAATCGCGCCCATGAACCAGCTCGACGCGTCGGCGATCCCCATGGACATTTTTCAGAACACACCGGACTTGACGCCTTACAAAGCTGTCTTGCCCACGATTGCCGCGGACAACTTGATCACGCACAAGCCCAAGGACAAAGCCACTGCCGAGTGGATGAAAAAATCGAACCAGCAGAATTTTGCGCATGCGGACATGGCCGACCCGAAAGTTTTGAACGCCGTGATCTGGTTCGCGTGCGCGGGAAACGGATCGAATCTGCCGCGAACTGCACAGCTGCCTGCGTATCAAGCGATGACGCTTGGAATCGCCAAGCTGGATGACGGCGAAAAAGGCGCCTCCCAAAAAGACGATGACGATTGACCGGCTACTTCTGCGGCTTAGTCCAGACGATGTCGTACGTGCGGTCGAACGTCACGAACATCAGACAAGGTTCCTTTGATTTACAGGTGAACCAGTGCATGGCTTTGCTGGGCATCATGGCAAAGCCGCCGGGGCCAAGCGTCGCTTCCGCCATGCCGTCCATCCCGGTGAGCACGTCCCCCCGCACCACCATCAATTGTTCTTCCGCGGTGTGATAGTGCGTGGGAACCACGCACCCGGAAGGAGCTTCGAGAAGAAAAGTGGATGGGCCTTTGTCTGGATCACCGTTCTCGCGGGCAACTTTGAGACACGCGGGTTCGCCGTCGAAAACAAGATTGGCACTCGCGAGCGGCGTGACTATACCGTGCGGAGAAATTTGCCCCTGTCCCAGCGATGACGCGCCCACGGCCACAAGCAGGATCACCAACGGTGCAAAAGCAAGAGGCATTTTCGACGTTCTTCTAGAAATGGCATTCTTTTTTTTCATGGCAGGCCTCAGCGGAAAAGGAGCGACGAAAATTCTGTCAGGTTGCGGCGCCAGACCATCCAGGTGTGCGCGCCGGGAGTCTCGATGTCCACGTGCTTGATATTTTTGGACGCGAGCCAGGCGCGGAGCTTGCGATTGACATCGATCAATCGGTCTTCCGTTCCACAAGCAATCCAAAGCAAATGAAGTTGCTCCGTGGTCTTGGAGTTCGCCGCAGGAAATTCCTTGTCAAACTCTTCGGTGATGCCTCCGGAGCTGAAAGCGCCGATCCATCCAAACCTGTCCAAATTATTCAAGGCCGTCAGCAAAGATTCGGAGCCGCCCATGGAAAGGCCGGCGATGGCGCGGGAGTTGCGGTCCTTGGTGACGGAATACTCCGCTTCCACGTCCGGGATGACTTCCGTCAGCAACGCCTCGCGGAATTTGTCGAAATTGCGATCCGTCAGCGAGCGATCACGAAATGCTCCAAAGCCCGCTTTCAGAACTTCGGGCGCGCCATAACCCAGCGGCATAACTAGCAGCATGGGCTTGGCTTTGCCTTGTGCAATCAGATTGTCCAGGATCACGTTGGCGCGGCCTACCGCCGTCCAGGCGCTGGCATCGTCGCTGAAGCCGTGCAACAGGTAGAGGACGGGATAGGTTTGCTTTCCGCGCGGGTCGTAGCCCGGCGGGGTGTAAACGTAGTAGTCCCGATCGTCGCCCACCACTCCGGACTTGTAGAAATGATGATGAATCTCGCCGTGCGGCACCGCGCCAATCTCCCAGGAAAAGGAAGCCGGTCCGGGCACATGAACTACGCTCGACCTGCCGAGGAAGTTGGGCTTCACCGCGTGATTGGAAGGATCGAACATGCCCACGCCATCTGCGATAATGGTGTAGCCGTAATAATCAGGAGCGAGCGGATCGGTGGTCACGCTCCAGACTCCCTGATCGTCTTTCTGCATCGCCAAGGGCTTGGCAGCGCCTTCGACGAAGACGGCGACTTCTTTGTCGTTGGGCCCACGGAAACGAAAAGTTACGCTTCTATCGGCATGAACCTCGGGCGAGATCAGCGGCGGCGGAGGCGTCTGCGCCGTCACGACACCGGCCAGGAATAGGACAGCCGCGACCAGGATAGCGAGCCCCAAAAATGTTCGTTTCATGATTCTTCTCATTTCCCGTAGTTTGTAATGCCCTCTCTTCCGAACCTCGATTTCCAAGCGTCCGCACCGGATGATACAACAGACCGCGCTCAGAAGCGCGGCAGGGCCCCTAGAAACGTGGGAGCAGAGGTAAGGGAAGGAGCGTACGGCCTCAGAAGGCCGTCCCTACAAATGCAAAGACAAGGGGAAAAGAAGGAAGGGCGGACTGAGGTCCGCCCTGCAGGCGTAGGAGCGCTGGCTAGTCGCTAGGACGCGTCCTTGATGTCTTCGCGCGCGCGTTTCTCGGCGGATTTCGCTTGTGCACGGGAATCGACACCCGGCTTCTGCACGCGGATCGCTTTGTTCAGATCCATGGCCTTGTCATTCGACGGGGCCGCGCAGGATTTCACGTCGCCGGCCGGTTTCCCGCCAGTCACATCCCATTTAAGGCAGTTGAACTTGATATTGAGATTGTGGCTTACGTGAAGCGAGGCGACGCAATCGTTCAGGGTCTTAAATCCCGCGCACGCATCCCTGAGGCTGGTGCGCGGAGGCAGAACCGCTTGTAACTGCAGAGATAACTTCTTTTCTTCCTGCTGGTTCGCGGCGAGCTGTTCGCTGGCCGTCGGGCTCGGGCCCTTTTTAATCCATTTGAGCGGATTGTAGGAACTCGCCGCTGCTCCGGCTGCGCCAAGCAACATGCTCACTCCCGCAACTCCAACGATGATCCATCTGTTTTTCATACTGGCCTCTTTCGAGGGCCGGGCTTGCTCTGGCTTCAGTAAGCCACGCTCCCGGGTCGTCTTCGAGGCCTGCGGAGTACAGTACTCCCCCAATCTGACACTCTGGCCTTCTGGTCAGATTCTTGGCTAAACAGCTAGGATTCAATGCGTTAGGCAGGATGCTGGTAAAGGCCGATCACGTTTCCTCCCGGGTCGCGGAACCGCGCCGTAATCTCGGGCGCGTCTGCGCCAAGTGGCTGCACGATGTCGCACCCATTGGCCACCACCTTGTCAACGGTCGCCGCTACGTTGTCCACCATGATGTAGAACAGGAGGCCCGGCTTCTGGGAGGGCGGGCGCCCGAGCACCCACGCGCCGCTCACTTCGCCGGTGGTATCGTCAAAAGCCGTGCTGCCGTCCCCGCGTCTGCGAACGTTCCAGCCGAAAACGCTTTTATAGAACTCGGCTGAGCGCGCAATATCGGTAGCGGGCATCTCGATGTAACAGACTTTGCCGTTCGTAATTTTGGAAGGCATCGTATTCCTTTCAGGCGCGCGCCGCCATTCTACCAGCCATCAAACCGAAAGCAATTCCGCCCGTTCGCGCCAACATCAATTTTCTTCGCAAGTACGGCGTCTATGTGGAATATAAGATTATACGGCGGTGAACAAGGACCCGTCCGGAGCGACGAAACCGTAGGCCATACGGGGAGTGTTAAAGGCGAAGCCGGGATTCCCGTGGCGGTCGAGGAGAATGAGCCCACCGGTGGCGTGTGTGCGTTTGCCCAGGAAATGGATGGCTTCGCGCGCGGCGATATCGGCAGTGGAGAGATCGCAGGAAGAGGCCCCGGGAGTATTAACACAAATCTCGGGGCGGCGAAGAAAATCGACAGCGGATTTGGCCAGGACGACTTTCATGATGGCCTCGCCGTAGCCGGTGCAGGAGACGCCTCCGGCTTCCGAATCCGCGTAACAGCCACAGCCGATGAGCGGGGAATCGCCGACGCGGCCCGGAAGTTTGCAACAGGTGCCGCCTGTTTTCCTCCGGCTTGCAAAGCTTGATTCCCTGTTTTTTGGCGAAGCGCTCGGCGCCCTTGGCGACGAGCATCATGTGCGGGCAATTTTCGAGGATTTTGCGGGCGGCCTGAATGGGATTCTTGACGCGCTGCAGAGTGGCCGCGGCCCCGGCGCGCAGCGTCGCGCCATTCATGACGATGGCGTCGCATTCGACGTGGCCTTCGAGATTGAGATGCGAACCGTAACCGGCGTCGAAGACCGGATCGTCTTCGAGGACCATGATGGCTGCTTCGATGGCGTCAAGAGCGGAGCCCCCGCCAGAAAGGATGGTCCATCCGGCGCGGAGGGCGCGATGGCAACCGGATTTGCACGCGTCGATGGCTTCGTCAGGAATGTCCCAGGCGCCGCCGTGAACAATGAGGGCAGGTTTCATCACAAAAGCATCGCAGAGAAAACGGAAAATAGAAATTCGAAAATCGAAATAGAAAATTGCGTAATCGCTTAGGAAAACAAAATCAACGCGGAGACACTCCGGCCGGGCCGGGGCAAGCGCCGAGGGTGGAAAAGGGAAACATCAGAAGAAAAATCAGACACGAAGAGAAGCAAGATTATTCACCGTCGTGGATGGTGACTAAGCGGACGAGTTCAAATTCTTTTTTCCCTGCCGGAGTGAAAACTTCGATTTCGTCGCCGACCTTGCGGTTGAGCAGGGCTTTGCCGATAGGAGAAGTGGTGGAGATGAGGCCTTTTTCGGCGTCGGCTTCCTCGCTGCTGACGAGGGTGTAATCGATCTTTTTATCGCGCTGCAAATCCAGAACCGTGAGACGCGAACCGTAGCCGGAGCGGTCCTTGGGAATATTGGTGAGGTTCAGCATGCTGAGGTCGCCCATGCGCTTCTTGAGATGGGTGATCTTGAGATTGACATAGCCCTGGCGTTCCTTGGCGAATTTATACTCGGCGTTTTCCGAGAGGTCGCCATGCGCTCGAGCGACGGCAATCTCTTTGGGAAGTTCGACGCTGAGCTCGTGCGAAAGCTGGTCGATTTCGTCCTGGAGCTTTTTCTTGATCTTGGCAAGTGGGTCGGACATTGTAGTCGGTTGTGCGTTCGCTAAAAAAGTCTGCGGAATCCGAGACCAACGGATGGTCTGCCGGACCCCGCGTAAGGAAACATTATAGATGCGGGGGAATTGAAGTCACAAGGGGGAGCGTGGGAATCTTCAAGAGGATGTTTTTGCGACCGTCAGCGGACCTTTACTTGCAAGGATTGCGTTTTGGTGTTGCCGGCGGCGTCGGCGATTGTCAGTGTGTAGGTGATTGATTTAGTGGGAGTTACGTCGACACAGCGGGAATAAGAGGGCCAGACAGGATTAGACTGAGGCTCGAGTTTGACAGTCTTGGCGTTGGCGACGCCGTAACATAGCTGGACGGTTTCGCCGCGGCGAATCGTTCCGGGAGAAGCGTAGAAGTTTTGAATGGCAAGTTCTTTCCCGCCCATTTGCTCAAGGGTGATGCGATCCTGCTCCTGCTGTTTCTGGGTTCGCTCTTCCCTGGCGCGTTTCTCGAAGTTGCGGTTTTCCAGCCAGCGCGCAGCCAGGATCCAGACGACAGCGAGCGCGACGATAGCGAGAGCGGCCCGGGAATACAGAA
>WNFI01054545.1_pt2 | contig 10039 bp, 11 predicted proteins | sample 5400471 | NCBI WGS metagenome assembly WNFI01 (sample SAMN13153348, study PRJNA577476) | soil metagenome | isolation source: 100 cm saprolite on Douglas fir-dominated hillslope | place: USA:California | collected 2013-09-17
TCTTTGTTATCTTTTCCACAGCTTACATGCTTGTGCATGATGTTTTATCTCACATTAATATGTATCCACTTTATTTCATCATCATTACATGTCTTGTAAATAGTATATGAACCCCGAGGGCCTGAGGTGAAAGGTCTCCACCTTTTTGCCCTCAACCCTCATTGTGTATATAGCTCCATAAAGCTTATGTCAACAACTGAGGAAATAAAAGGGCATGCCATCAACACAACTCCTTACAGTTTTGCTCCAGTTTTGTGAGTGTGAACACCCCTATTGTCGATGTCCATATTAAAATAAAGCTAATTTTTATTCATCATCATCGGTGAAAATTAGCTTTATTTTAATATGTGCTGTGAATACTGCTTTACTCACTCAAAATAACATGCTCCATATGTATACCAGAAAAAATATCATAATCTACTGTCCAAACCTTGGTAAAATACCATCCTTGAGTTACCTCTCCAACGGCAAATGGCAAATTACATCCGAAATTTGGTATTTTACTACAATCTACTTCCCACTGTACGTGAATAAAGGGCCGTGCTTTCATCAACCATGGATTATGCCCCCTTTTTCATGGCATGACTGTCACATGCTGTGGTGGTCTTCGAAAACTCAAAAAGTTCCCACCGTGGGCTGTTTTTCACGTTACTCCAAGCGTAGCTTGGGACAAACTGGTTGTTTTCGTCCCATATCCAGCCGTTCGGGAATCAATTTATTATCTCCGAACTTATTTCCGATCAACCCCGTTCCCAACACGGCGTATGAGCCACCAAATACACTTGGGACGGTGACTAATCATGTCCAAGACGACTCCCACTAAATCTTCTGGTGACCCGAACATCCCCTATGGTCCCTCCAGACCCCAGTATACGCACAACTTTCAGTGTTCAAGATGCCATTTTTAGTCCTGGCTCTTCTAGTTTACTTCACTCTCACGGCAAGTGCGGATCAACGCCGAGCGTCGGTATGCAATGGACACGTCGAAGTACGCGACCCCCCATCTAGAAAGTCCTATAATGATAATTTTCCGAGAAGCTCTGTGATAGAACCTTCGGAAATGTTTCATATATTGGTGCTCACGACTCATATGCAATATCATCTGGGAGTTGTATGTTCCTCCGTGATCCCATCATCACGAAGCTTACGCGCTTCCAAAGACTTTGCCAACCAAGATTATAACATAACAACTCAATTAAATGCTGGTATTCGCATGCTACAAGTTCAGGTTCACAATTCAAGCGGAGTTCTTCATCTATGCCACACCGATTGCGTGAGTGAGTGCCCCTCTTATCTAGAGGAGCGCCAAGGGTCCACATAGGACCGCCTATTAAATTCAGATAGGCTTTCTTGGACGCCGGGCCGTTCGAAGATTATCTGACGACCGTGAAGCTATGGGTGGCAGCGAACCCTGATCAAGTCGTTTCAATCCTCATTGTCAATATCGATGATCTCCTCCCCACTATGTACGATCAAGTATACAAGGCCAGCGGCCTCGATACTTATTCATACTCACCTCCCTCCGCGACGGTTGATGGATCGCAATGGCCCACTTTGGGATCTCTCATTGTGCGTAATTCCATATGGCAGTCCTGGGCGGAGCTCATTATTAATAATCAGTAAACGCTTTAGGATCAGAATAAAACTGTCCTCACATTCATGGATTACAAAGCCAACTTCAGTGTGGTACCCTACATAATTGACGGTAGGGGAATTCTATATTTGCCCTGGAAACGGACTCGGAATTTTTTGGTCGCCTCACGGAAGAATTTAGCAATGTCTGGGAAACAGCTTACGATGTAACCGACCAGACTTTCAATTGCGCCGTCAATCGTACCGGTGAAACGGGAACTAAGATGGTGAGTTCAATGTCCCATTCAACCAATTTAGATGTAGTTAACCACCCTACCTGTGATCGATCGATGCCTTCCCGAATAATCTCTCGTGTGACCCGGCCCGTAGTACCTGATCAATCATTTTTTGGATAAAGATATCACTTTGTTCGGTACCACGTATCAGATCCCTGACACCTCCAAATTGAATGAAACAAACGCCGTGAGCGGGATAGGGTCCTTGGGACTGCAGGCCGAACAGTGTAGCGCTCAGTATGACAAATACCCAACGTTCCTGTTGGTTGACGTGAGCGCAGATCTAGCGCGTTTATTTCCGGACATTTGGATGACGATTCATGTCTCTTCTTGATTTCAGTTCTATGAATATGGTTCCGTGTTCCAAGTGGCAGCCAACTTGAATGGGGTTAGTACTAGTACAGGGACGTCGTTTTCTCTCCCATCCGCCACATCAAGCATGTCGTCCACTTCACCAGGGTCCGGCCCTACACATAATCATGGTGAACCCTTGGCTCGGTTGTCTTCACATCCAAATATCGTCCAATTAGGAGCGATCTGTGTAATAATTGTCGGAGTGATGCTTTCTATCTGAGGGCGGATTTCGGATACACTGTTTCGGACATTTCTGATGGTTTGCGATCTTACCATGCGATGGAGACTTTTTGATCACCCCTTACATTTCTGCCTATCAAGTAACGCGGAATTTCGCGTTTTTTAAATTCTCACCTTCGTTGCATCACATCAATGTCAAGTGTTCGATTCGATGTTGTGATTGCCTTGCGGGGTCTCCCGGCACCAGCTAGCGACGCCTCGCTGCTTATTGGCTGGGGAATATGGGTTTCCCGGGAGTTTATATCACAGGCCAACACGTCTCAGAGCTTTACCACGTTAGGGCGTAGAATGTTTCCCCGAAAACCAGCGATGAGATATTCATGTCTTAATCAGCAGGTCAAATTCGGCCCTTGATCCTTGCGCTGAGGATGTTGACATGGTTGTTCCTAACGTTCCGCAACAGCCCACTTCAAGCAGTGAAAGCTAGATCGGATAATAAAATCCAAAAATATAATGGGTCTGGACGACACGGATTGCCTAGTAAGATCGATATATTAATTTGTTGCTTCGCACGCACTGGGTGATCGGGCAAAGCCGTTCATAGCAGGTTGACTCCCTCTCTTTCGCCTAGCCTGTATTACCCTCGCGAGACCGCATGTGAGACTGTTAGGGCCGTCAAACGCTGTCCTATCATATGATGAACCGGATTTTCGGCATTGTTTGGATTTCTGGGAACGCCACTAGATTTTTTGGCACAGAAGGGGCTTTGCGAGGCTTGTATATTTTCTTTATTTTTATTTTTTCCATTCTTAAACTTGCTCACGCTCTTTAGACGACAAACTAGACCCTGCTTTTAGTGATTTGCCCGTCGTGGTATAAAGCGCTAATGACCCAGCTTTGTGTTCAAAGTTCCCCCTCAGTCCTAACGCCTCAGGCAATCGAAGGAACTCCTTGAGCGATGCCCTCGCGAACCCTCACCTCTTCAACAAAATGGGCTTATGTGCACCTTCTAACGGACACCCGATACCTTCCTGGGGTACTTGTCCTACACAAGTCGCACCTTGACACAAAGAGCCGTCATCCGTTTGTCGTGATGGTGACGCCAAACATAGACCAGTGCGTGCGTGGCATACTCCGTAGCCGTGGTGCTGTTGTGAGGGATGTGGACTACCTACGCCCACCCGCATCGAAGCACGAGCTCAACGACTACGACAAAAGGTTCGCAGAAACATGGACGAAACTCAGGTTCGTATCTAATGTCAACCCTAACGGCCGATCTGAAAACGGATTTCGAATAAAGTCGGGAATGGTTGACACTCTATGTATCCAATTTTCTTCAGCGGGTTATTCTACGTGACACGGACATGCTTCTGCTAAAGAATACCGATGATTTATTTGACATACCGTTACCTGCTGGTCACATCGCCGCCACTCACGCGTGCTCATGTAACCTGATGAAGTTTAGACATTATCCCGATGACTGGTAAGTAAATTTCCATTCCGATCATCCTCTCCTTCCATCATCGGATTCACGGCTATCCACGCCACACAAATATAGGATCCCCGCGAATTGCCCGTACACGCCTCTCATTTGGCCGTCGTGTCTAGAACAGCCTACACCAGTTACTCGGGCGTCCCCAAGAACTCACCATCTGCTGAATGGAGGCCTCGTTCTTCTAACTCCTTCCCTTGAGACGGCCCGCACAATAAAACAATTTCTTTACACGTCTCCCCTGATTAAACACTACCGGTTCCCAGATCAGGACCTTCTTGCCGATGTCTTCAAGCACAAATGGACGCCACTCCCATACGTATACAACGCAATGAAGCACATGCGAATCGCTCACAAGGACATTTGGAAGGATTCGGACATAAAGTGCTTACACTATGTCATGGACAAACCCTGGCAATATCGCCCCCATCTTGCATCATCCACGACGGGTGTTCAGCGGGAAACCCAATTGTCTACGACACTTGCTTCTTGCAAGGCAGGCGGTTCGCTCCTCGATGGAAGTATGATGAGGAGAATACAAAAGGACTTTGACCAACTTGTTCAGTCCTGGTGGCGTGTCTTTGACGAGTTGGAAAGGGAAATTCGCGGGAACGAGCATTGGGATGTCATCGAGCTGAACGTCAATCGTTTGCCAGCCACGATCTTCAATTCCAATTAGAAAATGTTTATTTCCCGAAAGGGAACATGCCATACTTTTCTTGGGCCTTCATCCTTGTCGATCCGGCGAATGCCTTGCTTTTTCCATTAATTGCTTTCTTTTCCTGGTCTTTTCTCATTCGTGACCACTTCCGCACCGTGGGTTTTTGACTACCGTAGGCAATAGACATCCGTGTGTACATATGCATATGTACCTGAAAACGTATATTCATCAGTACACATAACATACCAGGTCTGGAAGGCCGTGATGATAATAATATTGAACAATGACATTTCATTATGGAGTCGTGCAAATAGTGCAATGATCTGGGCACCGCCGCTGCACAGCAGACCCGCTTGCCATCACACTGACTACGCGACAAATACCCCACCACGCCCCTCATGACCCCCAGGGAACAAAGCCAAGAATTAATCCGAATCCAATATCGCACTTGCCTCCGGCAACCTCCGCACGACGGGCCGAACTCGGCTACCCGCGCTCTCCGTCGGTCTCCGTCGGCGTCACACCTACGCATGCACTCGTGGCATACTTGGAATACTTGCGTATCCTAGCGCCGTACACATAGAAAATGAACGGGAGCGGCACCATCGCCAGTCCTATACATCCCACTAAATAATCAAAGGGGATAAGCATCCAGGAAAATCCAGATTAAAAAAGCGGATCAAAGGCTCGGTAATCAAAAACAATCGATGGATATCAAACCTGAGATAAGGATACTCACGAAGAGTGGATCCCCAGGAAACAGGGAAAGCTCTAGGGCCATTCTTTTGCAAATTCACAAACATTGGTCGAGCAAATACTAAGAAAAAAAGAGGAAGCTTGTGATTGATACGGCTGTGTCGGTTAGTCAGTTGGGCGGAAATTGCTTACAAGGGAAGGCTCCGCCAAGACAAGAACGGAATGTATCATTGCCCGCAAGCACCGACGCGGCATATTGAGGGTACGCGTCGCCCTGCATGATGATGATGATGATGGTGATGATGGGACGGAAGATGGTAAAACGGTCAAGGCGATGAGTGAATTGGTCAATTTATTGCCTCCCTTATAAGTATTGAACTTACCAGAAAATTGAGCACTGATGAGAACAAAAGGAACGCTCCGACACTGAAGAAGGATGACATGATGATAGGGACGATCCAGTGTATACTCGGGGTTGATGTCCACCCGAATGAAAACTAAGATGGGGGTTGATGATGAGATCTCCGTTATAGAAAGTCAGATGTTGGACCACTCCGTCCGAGGCCACCTCCGCCGTGATACGTACCAAACAGATAGGGATGAAGATAGCACCAACCATCCCAGCAGGTAGCCGATCTTCAGGATCAATCATCCCATGCTTTTTGTCAAACAAGGGCTCGAGCACTTTCTTGAGATATATGACATAGATAAAATATGTCACAATGGCACCAACCTAAAGAAATGGTCGTCGTAAAACGGAAGTGACTTTTTTGTCCTAAACCATAATAAAATATAACCGGGCACTCACAAAGATGCCCATGAATGCAAGGCCCAGCTGACCGTTATTGAACCCATGAATATCAACAAACACAAGCGGGAAAGCTAAGGGCACCAAAAACGAAAGGTTAGACAAGGAATCACGGATCGAAGAAGCCAGTTCACCTTCAAACCACGTATACAGCAACGCATACACAAACCCAATATGCATATTCAACAGGAACACAATAGGTTCCGTAAACATCAACAACCAAGGCCTCACAAGCGTCATCAGCGCCATTTCTTTCCCCGTCATATTCTTCTCCATCATCTCCGCCTCGCTATGAAGCTCATCAAAGCTCAAGCCAGTGATGCATCTCAAACGAGCCGCTCGACGAGCGAGAATGGTGAGGGAGGACGTTTCAGGGAGAGCGAAACATAAGAAGATGAATGAGAAACCACTAAGGGCAAGTAAAGGCCAGATTGTCCATCTCCAACCAAGAGGAGCTGAAGCGAACCCGCCGATGAGGGGACCCATTACGGGACCGCATACAGCTGTTTAAATATCAAAATGTGTGAGTACCGATCATTTTTGCCTCCCCTCCCCACAACGATTGCCTCAAAAGAGTGGAAGATAGGCTCACCTGAAAGACCCCAAGCTCCAATAGGGTATGCTCGATATTTCGGGATATACATATCTGCAATACTAGCGCCAGCAGTAGCCAACGGCGCTAAACAAAACAAAATCCTCGATCAATCAATTCAACCCCTTCCAGGATCCTCTGCCAAGTCCAACAAAGGAATGCGTCTACTCACGAGAACCAAAAAAGCCTGCCAAGAATCTAAGCACCAAAAACCCTCCCAAATCATTCACACGAACCGTTGCCACTTGAAGTAATACGAAAATAAGAAGGGTAATCATATACGGTTTGTTGCGTCCTATAGAAGGGATTTCGGATAAGGGAGAAAGAAAGATAGGGCCTATACCGTATCCTATGACGAAGAGGGTGAGGCCTAGTTCGGCGACAGTCAGGGAAACGCCGAAATGTCGTGCAAAGTCTACTTCGCCCTGTTTCGAACGGAGGATTAATCCCAAGTAGGTTGGGTTCGTTTAGAGGTGAATTGAGGGGAAGGAGACGTACAGGCGAGTAGATAGCGCTTCCGATGTAAATCGCTAAATTTTGGGAACACGTGGAATAAAGTTCAAAGAAGGCAGGATACAACAAGAGTAGGTTGACTCACAGAACGTCAGAAGACATAGGCAGGCCGTAACGAACGCTTTCTTTCCCGATGACCAATTCAAAGGATTTTCGGGGTCATCGTCCGTATACCAAGTTACAATCTTGGTCTCTCGCTGTTGTTGCTTCGGAGGACTAGGTGAATGAAATTTTTCACTACTATCCTCTTTGGATTTCTTCCCTCCTTTCTCTGTCATTGCTGGTATCATTTCATCCCCCGCAATCGTCCGAGTTTCGTCTCGAGAATGACGACGAGAATTATTCAAAGGCGTAGAGTTGTTCCCAGTAGTTGTACCAGGACCACCTTTTGGATTAACGGGCCAAGCTTCGGGATCGGGTGGTAGACGTTTAATATCGTTAATCTCTTCTCTAGAATCATGGGGAGGAGTACGTCGCGTAGATCGGAGGCATTGCTCCGGGATGATAAAGTCTGGCCTGTCTTCAGGCCGAGACAAGAGCTGGCCTCTTGATAATACATAGATGATCTCTCCGACGAGAGTTTCCCTGGATGAAAGGGAAATGACAGAGAAGTTGAGGACAATCAAGTCGTTACTCACCTGAATAGATCTCTCATTTTTGTGCCTCTAGACTAGATAGGATCCTCAAGAGAGATGTCGTGGATATGTTCGTAAAGAGGGCGAACACATGTAGGCAAGAAAGAAGGGATTTATACTTGAAAACACGCTTCCCCCCATCCGTGCTAAAACTCAAGGTTGTTGACTCATGATTACACACCCTCATTCAGTGGATAACAGCAGTAGAAATGTGCCGAGACCAAGGCGGGGCCGGGTGGCCGGAAAGACTCGGAGTTACATAGAGTAGAAAGCGTGTGTCCTTCAATCGTAGTCCAACTCCGCTCCCTGGTGCCTTCAGAACCTTCCAAGATACCATGTGCAATACATACGAAAATCGAATTCAGGTGCAATGAATAACAAGATAGAGCTGGTTCGGACCAGTGTGAGAGTGGATGATTCGAAAGCAATTGTTATCTTCTGGCCGAGGCCACCGTGTCGGCTGATAACCATGCTCGGCACAAATAAAGAGAAACGATGTTGGTTCCATCTCAGGCACCAGTCTTTGCAACCCCGGGTCTTAGCACATTGGATTCCAAGTGTATCGCTCGATTGTTCTGCATCATGCGTGTCTCGAAATAAGTTCCTTTGCATAAGAGTTGGAGGCTCAAATTGCTCTCAATCAAGCATGATCTCGCCGGGATCGATATCATTGCGTAATCCGGGGAGACGAGTTCAGGGATTCCTAAAAAGATTGTCAGGTCATGGGCGGATAATTCCGAAGACGACAATTCTCAAACAGCAAGTCATTTGTTTGCTACTTGCGCTGTTTTGAATCTTTGGCTGCAGCCCACGGTGAGGTTGGATAGACAACGCCCAAATTGAAGCAACTACTTTGTCAGAAGTACGATCGAACGCACCTAATTCAATTTCGGGGATGAAGCGCATATCCTCCGCATTGAATACATTCGTAGCTCTCGATCTCCCGGTACGTTCACGGGCATCACAAGGGCGGATTCATGTATCTCCATCCGAGATGTATTGCATGGGCTAGTTAATTGACCCGAACTGCGGTTCAGGTCTTTGGGCACATCGGCCTTCCCAAGGTTGCCGCCGTCTCTTACCTTCTGGACCCTCGGAATTAATCCTTCATCTCCGCCACCGATCCACTCTGTCAGCCAAGTCGATCCCCGTGTCATCGACGCCGCACAAGCCACTTCACCTCTCTTCACCTCTGGTATCCCTTTCCCGGTTTCTCTCATGTTTTTCCTTCACGCATCGGCACCTCATATAAAGCCAGCACTCTGACCCTAGAGGTATGATTATCATACCCAGGATCTCCTAGGATCACAATCCAATAGAATAAGTATAATCCGGATGTTCATTCTGAGATGTACAGTCGAGCGACTCAGGCTCGGGAAGGCAAGCCTTGGCCTGTGGTGTTTAACGGAACACCGAGCCGCAATGAATAGAGATGGCCCGCATGTCGGGATGATAAGGTAAGGCATGTGGTATTGCTGAGCGCCGTCGCTGAGTCATCTCGGCCCGATAATGGCATGCATGCGCTCTCGGCGCTCATGTGGCTGGTGACATTCATTCTCGTACGCTAAACATCGTTGGTTGGTTGGTTGATTGATTTAGCCTTGCGTCCTTGAAGTTTCGTACGTGGGATATTATATATAGATGCGGGGCAACTCCCGCCAACATCGCCCACATATATGCTAGCTCGATCGTCACTATGTAGTTCGTGAGCTGGTGGCAATAGTCTACCAAAGCCTGGTCGGTCGTGATAAATTACACGCACGAGAGAGAATCCCATGTTAACACTCATGTAAATGTCCTACTTGCATTCCTGTTGGGGAATCAAACTCGTCAGCTTCAACTCGATGGCAAAGCAACGTACTCGTTGGGGGGTTCAACTCCGCAGGAGTAGGATATAAACAAGGTTTGAGAATATTGACAACTGGCACTACAATAATTCCCACTCTACTAACGAGTAGAGAACGGAAGGCTGATAGCTCTGACAACGTATGAGTCAGATACAGCCTTACTGACCCTGTCAATATTCCAAATCGGAACATGGATGTTTTTGGTCAGGAAAACATTCCGCAACCGCTACCTCAACGCGATTAATCCCGACGTCGGTCGAATGCCTATTTTAGATGATATTGATTATGAGTATGTGATGATGATGAATCTCATTTGTTACCCCGCGGCTGCGTGGGAACGCGGCAGTGCGGCCTTCCACCCGTAGTTACATGTGTTACAATGGGGGAACATCC
>WNFI01194151.1_pt1 | contig 10039 bp, 9 predicted proteins | sample 5400471 | NCBI WGS metagenome assembly WNFI01 (sample SAMN13153348, study PRJNA577476) | soil metagenome | isolation source: 100 cm saprolite on Douglas fir-dominated hillslope | place: USA:California | collected 2013-09-17
CATCAAGGCGCCAATCGCCAAGCCCGGCTGCGGCGAGAGAGAAACGGCTGTCGTCAGGCGGCACCAGCTTCGCCCGTGCGACGGTCATCGTAGAAGCCCGCTCCGGCCCGAACCAAGGCTTCGCCCGCCCGCCGTTCACCGGCTTGCGTGTGGTTGTGACGAGTAAGGTAGGATCCACTGAGAGCGACGAAGCGTCGAAGCGCGCGCCCGTCGCGCCCAAATTGGCGCATCCGCCCAGCGCGAGCACGCTGGCTAAGGACCCAAGCCCGCCCAGGAACGCGCGGCGGGACGCAATCACTTCGTGTTGCAGCAAATGTCGGACGATCACGCAGGACCTTCAGGAACACTGCCCCCCGTAGGACCCGCCCCTTCCAAGTTTCCTGAATGATGATGGCGGCGAGAAAAGGGCGGGCCGCCCCACGCCAGGACGTAGCCAAGACCGCAGGGCGGCGCAGATTTACCCATTGGAGCGCGCGGCAGGCCGCGGCATCATAGGGGAACAACGAAAGAATAGTGCCCATCTTCATCGACCGTAGCGCGCCACTTCGTACGCAGAAGCACGCTTTTCGATCCCATGATGCGAACTTCTTTCGCGTCCTCTTCGACCCGCTGGGCTAACGCGCGCGGGTGGTCGCGGCGGTAGCCGCCCGACTCGGTCCGCATCCGCCTGCGGACCAACCGTTCATCGTGAACTCGTCACAACTGGTTGCATCACGTTCTTCACGACATATTCGCCGATCTCGCGGCCCATCTTCGTCCCAACCTCGGTCGAGAACCGGTAATGGAAGCCGGCCCAGATGCGCGCGTTCGCGACCTCTTCGGCAAAGACCTTCACGTTGGTCCAGCGGTGGGTCACGTTTGGGGCGGTCAGGCTGGTTACTGCGACTTCGGGAATGTCCTCGGTTCCGAGCGCCGCCTTGACGACACCGGCGACGCTGCCGCTCGAGACGCAATGCGCGCACGGATATTCCGGATGCATCGGCGTGTTGTCGATCGGCTGCCAAGTCGCCTGACGCTCGGTGGCCGGATTATCGTCAATATCGCCGTTGCGGATAGCGGTGATCGGACGCCAGAAGTTGTAGTGATACTTGGCCTCGAACAACGCAATCAGCGCGTCGTTGAGCCCAACCGCCACGAGCGCCATGAATCGCGCGCTGTCCTCGACGCTCATCTGCTCCGCCGTCACAAGATGACGCGCAAAGGGGTGGTAGGCTTGTGGGCCGACCATGAGCCAGAACCGCGCGGTCTCGGTCTGCTGCGCCGAACGCTTGGCACTCGTCTTGCCGCCATAGTCACAGAGCTCGTTGAAATCTTTCGCCCACGTTTCGCTGCCCAGCGCGATCGGCGGCGGCGGTCGGAATTGAGATGCCTTGGTCATGGCAAACGGCTTCACGCCCGGCCAGGTCGAACCTGCCGTGATCGGCGTTGGGATGTAGACGCCAGGCGTCGTCCTCGGCCGATAGTCATCGGGCGCATCGGAGCCGTCATTCGCCCGGGCCTCCAAAACCCTGGCCGCGACGGCTTCGCCGAGCTTGATGCCATCCGATTTCGCTTCGCCGTCGGGAACCGATGCAAGGTAGGTCGCGATGGCGGCTTTCATCTCAGCCGCTGTCTTCGCATCGATTGTCGCCAAAATCATACCTGCAGCCGCCGCGGCAGCGGCTTCCTTCGATGTGGTCGGTGCCGCGGGCAGCTGCACCAGATACGGTCGGTAGCGCCGCGCGATCGAATTTGTCGCGTCGAACATCGCGACGTGAACCATCGCCATCACGCGCTGAGCCGGATAAGTCCCAATTGGCGTAGCGACGGCGACGGCCTTTTCGTCCCAATCGGTGATGACGTTGGCGCGCGCCGGCGCAGGGATGGCAACTGCTAGCGAGGCCGCGATCAAGGCGGCCGGAATCGGACGGCTCATTGATGCACGCATGTCTCTCTCCATGAATCTCTGACACTCCGCACGCGTCGGAAATGTGCCAGGCAGGCTTGCCAGGGTTTATTTGGCCGTTTGCAGCGGGCTTCTGCTTAGTGTCTGTGATGGAGGTTCGCCGTAGCGCTGGCGATACTCGACGGCAAAACGTCCAAGGTGGCTAAAGCCCCAACGCAACGCGATGGCCGTAACGCTGTCGGTTTGCTCGGCGCATAACAGCGCTTCGTGAACCTTTTCGAATCGGGCGTTCCGCACGCACTGCATCGGAGAGGCGCCATGGGCGTCCTTGAAGTGTTTGAACAGAGTTCGGCCTGCGACTCCTGCGGCGGCCGCAATTTCGCTAATTCCGAGCGGCGAGCCCAGCTCAGCATTCATATACTCGACGGCACGCTTAACGGACGCGGGGGCGATGGATTTCTGCATCCGATGCAGAGCATCGGAGTAATTGTTGGGATGCTCAAGGAGAAGCTTGGTGGTGATGCATTCCTCGAACAGGCCTGTCGCGATTGGGTTGTTCGCGAGCGCATCGCCGCCTTCGAGGTCGCTGATAGCCAGACCGACGCAGTTTCCCAAGCTGCGACCATGTCCTTTGGTCAAATCGATCGACGCCGTGAAAACGACTGGCTCGGAGAGCGGCGTTCCCAGGAGCGCGGTCAGTTGGCGATTCATACGCTCTTCTGTGATCTGCACATGCACGCGGGCGCCGACGCCCTGCGTGCGGACCAAATATTGCAACGTCGGTGACGACACGAACCCTTGTTGGGGGCCACATATCAGCGTTTCCGCCCCGATGGTCGCCTCGATCGCCTCCTCCAACGGGAGATTGATCCAGTAGTCGTGGCGAGACGCATGGGTTCGAGCCACTATTGGCGCGCCGTATTGATAGTATCCGACGTACGCGCCGCGCAAATAGACGCCGTTGATGCGCAGGTCGATTTGCCGCGCATCGCTGCGCGACAGATCCAGCTCGTAGTCTTTGGTGCTCAGGAACGCGCGTGCCTCGTCCGCGTCGCGCGTGTGAAACCGGCTCAGGCGGCCCAGGATCGACTTGGCGGGACCCGACATCGTACGGCCCTCTGCGCATGCTCTTTCCTCGATCCACTATAGCACGGCCGGGGCGCGGGAGGGGCGTCCCTCTAACATTGATGCAGTATTTGGATAGCAGGAGCGCTTGCGTGGCGCACAAGTGAGCCGAGCGGGTGGTTGACGAAGGAGGTCACCGTCTGCGCACCATGCAGCCGCAATATGCAGGTGGCATTCAAGCGTAGCACGAAATCGCTGGTCGTCGCTGTTTCGGCTACGGTGGAGCGATACAGGCTCCCAGATCATAGCGCCAGACCGGCGGCTTCAATCCTGCGCGAATCCACGCCAGCGCACCTCGCTAAGGCGCTTCAGTTACTTGCGCCGACTACCGGTATCCGGTAGTATCCCCCGTGCGCAATACGAATGGGACAATGGCAAAGCCGCTGAGAACCTTCGCAAGCACGGCGTAGACTTCGCGGACGCCATTGCTGCCCTCGAAGACCCGAATCGTCTGGAAGAAATCGACACGCGGTTCGAGTATGGCGAGGAGCGGATTCAGGCTATCGGAATGCCTCACAGCGACGTCCTATTCGTCATCGTGACGCTGCGCGATGAGGACATCTGCAGAATCACATCGGCCCGGAAGGCTACACGACATTAGCAAGACCGGTACTACGCGGGTAACCGTGAAACCTGGTGAACCGCGGCCGCGGGGCGATACCGATTGGGCGCGTCTCGATGCCATGACTGATGAAGAGGCCCATCACAACTTTGCGCGACTGGGAGCAGCACCGAAGCACGCCCGATGCGCCGGCTCGCGCGTTATTGTTGGCAATTGAACGCGATCCCGAACTCATGCGGCGATTGCTCGCGGATAGTGCAGCGTAGTATCGGCAGATTCGTCGAAGTGAAGAGCGCTTCATCATAGTGCCACAACGAAACAGTAGTGCCCGACTATGGCGCGCCAATCGCGTACAAAAGCCACGAACATTTCATTGCTTCTTGCCATCGATGAATTCCTATCCGGTGATATTCAGATAGGAAGCCCTCCGCTAAGTGCCGCCGTTAACGGATCTCAGTCATCCGCACGAATGATCTGACAGCGCTACCTCCGCTCGACGGAGTAACGTGACTTCATTTCGTCGAATAAAAATTGAAAGTGCATATCCCGCCGCAATAAATAGGCCCAATGAGATCACACTCAGTGTTCCGGAAATCTTGTGAATTTCGCCGCCGACTGCATAAGCACCGAAGCCGAACAGACACGCCCAGCAGACTCCACCAGCCATATTGAAGAAGAAAAACCGACCTGCCGGCATGCAATTGGCGCCCGCAAGCAAAGCCGCAAACATTCGTAGCACTGCAATCAAACGCCCAAAAAACACGACGGCGTTGCCATACTGAAAGAAAAGATATCGACCGATCAGCAATCGATCCTCATCGAGGCGGATATACCGACCGTATCTGCGAAGGAAGGGCAAACCGAGGCGACGCCCGACCACGTATCCCATAGCGTCCCCGACAATCGCACCCGCTGCTGCAGCCAGTACAACGACGACGATGCTGATCTGACCAGTGGTGGCGGCAAGGAGTGCAGCGGCAATAAGCACCGTCTCTCCGGGGAGAGGCACGCCGGCACTTTCTAATGCAACAATACCAAAGATGATCCACGGACCGTAGATTGGGATCAAGCTAATCAAAACATCGGACAAAGCAGCAAACTCCATCTCAAGACACGACAACAACCTCGCGGCGAATTGCCTTGATGATGGGTTCGAATTGTTGCCGGTATTTCATGGTGCTTCACCGGATAGTGAGATGTTCGCAAGCGATTGATTCATACGTACCCGGCCATGAAGAGGTCATCCGCCTCCTCATATCTCGTCGGCGCAGAGTCCGCCATTCCTTGCCATTGGTCCAATGGATAAAAACGCACAGCTTCATTGGACATTCCGATGGCTATTCTGCCCAGTCTTCAACAACTGCGCTTTCTGTGCGCCCTGGCCGAGCAATGCCATTTCGGCCGTGCCGCGGAAAGTTGTGCCGTCACGCAATCGACGCTGAGCGGAGGGATCAAGGAGCTTGAGGCACGGCTGGGCATAGCGCTGTTTGAGCGCAGCCATCGCCACGTGATGCTGACGCCCTTGGGGAAAGAGATCGCGACACGCGCCCAGCGCCTGCTGGTCGACGCCGAGGAACTGGTCGGGTTGGCCCGCAACGCCCAGGAGCCATTGTCCGGGCCGCTCCGGTTCGGGGTAATCCCGACGGTCGGACCTTATGTCCTGCCCTCGCTGCTGTCGCAGCTGGGCATTGCGTTGCCGAAGCTCAAGCTGCACGTGCGGGAGGCTCCGACTACAGTCCTGCTGGACAAGCTCGCCAGAGGAGAGCTCGACGTTTTGCTGGTGGCCGTTCCTTACGAACTTGGCGATGTCGAGACGATGCAAATCGCGGACGATCCAATCGTCGTAGCGATGCCGCGGAGGTCTTCCAGGCGACCAGTCTGCGAACGCTTGTCCAGATGGTGGCCGCCAACCTTGGTATCACGCTAATTCCCCAGATCGCGGTGGATTCGGAACTCGCTTCAACTCGCAATGTTGTGATTCGACCGCTCTCTCCAGACAGACCGTACCGGACACTGGTCCTCGCCTGGCGGCCGACATCCTCTCGCGGCGCCGAATTCAGGATGCTCGGAAATCTTATCCGAGAGTGTCTGACTGCTCCCAAGAAAGCATTTGCGCCTGACCGGGACACGGCAGCACTGCCAGCGCGCTGACCGGCATGGTTCTTTTTTGCGGTGATAACAGCGCAATCGGCCGCTCCGATTACTGTCTTCGAAATTTCCCGTTAGCGATCCGGAGTTGGCCAACGATATGAGGTCGGGCAGGAAGTTCGATGATCACTGATGGCTCCTGCCCATCGAAAGGAAAATTCATGACTGTACGAAGAACAACGATGGTGTTGGCAACTGCCCTGCTTGCCGGGTCTCTGCTTGCGACGGGTGCGCAGGCACGCGGCGGCGGGGGTGGCGGTGGCGGCGGCGGCGGTGGCGGACACGGTGGCGGCGGCTTCGGTGGCGGAGGTCACATGGGCGGTTTCGGCGGAGGTCACATGGGTGGCTTCGGCGGAACTCACATGGGAGGCTTTGGCGGCGGTCACATGGCGGGCTTTGGCCGAGGTCACTTTGGCGATGGAAGAGGTCACTATGGCTACGGCTATGGACGACATGGCTATGGCTATGGACGACGTCATTTCGTTGGCGGCGGCTTCTACGACTACGACTACGGCCCTGGTTGCTCGTATTACACGCCCTACTATTCGCCATACAGCTGCACCTACTACTGAATGGTGAGCTGTTCGAAAGCCGCCAGCGCGCGGCTTTCGCGATTTTAAGGGGCTCACCTGATTTTAAGTGGCTCACCTGGCGAACAGGCGTTACCTCGCCCAGGTGAGCCACCAACGCAGCTCTGGGCATGTTGGCGAGTATATTGGAGCAAGTGCAGAAAAGACGGGCAGATTGCGATACTTCTGGTCTAGATCCGAACTTGCAGTGACCCGCTCGCTATCGTAGTCCTCGATGATGTCACTGTTTATCGTCCGAAGACTGTGGCTGGCCGCCTTGGTGTGTCTAACCGTTCTGGTCGTCAGCTTCATCTTGACACGCCTTTCCGGCGATCTGGCCGCATCGATCGCAGGTCCGAACGCGAGCGCGGCCGATATCGCAATCATCACCAGGAATTACGGCCTCGATCGGCCGCTGGTCGTGCAGTTTCTCGATTGGGCCGGCCACGCTGCGCAGGGCGATCTCGGCCGATCCTTCCTCTACCATGCGCCGGTTTGGGGACTGATCCGTGATCGGCTACCGGTCACCCTGACGCTTGGTCTGACCGGCCTTGCGATCGCGCTGTTGGTCGCGCTGCCGCTAGGTATTCTGGCGGCGGTGCGGGAGGGCACAGCGTCGGACCGCGCCATCATGATGGTGGCGCTGCTGGGGCAAGCAATGCCCGGCTTCTGGTTTGGCCTGGTCCTGATCGTGCTGCTTGGCCTCGACCTGCAATGGTTGCCGATCTCGGGCGTGGATACGTGGCAGGGCTACATCATGCCGGGGGTCGTGCTGGCCTTCTCCGCAATCCCGGCACTGATGCGGCTGACCCGGTCGGGAATGATCGAGGCATTGGCTGCGGATTACATTCGTACCGCGCGCGCCAAGGGGCTGAGCCGGGCGAGCATCATCCTCAAGCACGCGCTGCGCAATGCGGCGATGCCGGTGGTCTCGATCGCGGCCGTGCAGCTTGGCTTTATGCTGGGAGGGTCGGTGGTGATCGAGTCGGTATTCGCACTGCCGGGCGTCGGCTATCTGGCCTGGGAATCGATCACCAAAAACGATTTTCCCGTCGTCCAGGCGGTGGTGCTGTTCCTGGCCGTCATCTACATCGCGCTGACCTTGCTGGCCGACATGATGAATGCGCTGCTCGATCCGAGGCTGCGGGGATGAGCGGTGAAGTGATTGTACAGACTGTGCCGGGACGTCGGCGGTTAGGCGCCTTTCGTCACTTTGCCACGCTGCTCGGGGCTGTCATCGTGGGGGCCGCGCTGCTGGTCGCGATTTTCGCGCCCTATCTGACGCCGCACGATCCATTCGCTCAGGATCTCAACCTGCGCCTCATCCCGCCGGTGTGGATGGACGGCAGCCAGTCGACGCATCTGTTGGGCACCGATCAGATCGGGCGCGATTACCTGTCGCGCCTGATCTACGGCACGCGCATCTCGATGCTGATCGGCGTGCTGACCGTCATCACATCCGGCCTCATCGGCGTCACGCTCGGGATCGTCGGCGGGTTCTATGGCGGGCGGACCGACGATTTCGTCATGTTCCTGATCACCTCCCGCCTGTCGATCCCGCTGATCCTGGTGGCGCTGACGGTGGTGGCGCTGGTTGGCAGTTCGCTTGCGGTGGTGATCCTGACGCTGGGGCTATTGCTGTGGGACCGCTTCGCCGTGGTGGCGCGTACCACCACGATGCAAGTGCGTAACCTCGATTACGTCGCCGCGGCGCAGGCGGCCGGTGCCTCGCGCGTGCATATTCTGGTGCGCGAGGTGCTTCCCAACATTGCCAATCATTTGGTGGTGGTGGCAACGCTGGAAATGGCACTCGCGATCCTGCTTGAAGCATCCCTGTCATTTCTCGGTCTCGGCGTGCCGCCACCATTGCCGAGCTGGGGCCTGATGATCGCCGAGGCCAAGGAATACATGTTCTTCAGCCCGTGGGTGATCATGACGCCAGGCGTCGCGCTTTTCGTGCTGGTGCTCGGCATCAATCTGTTGGGCGACGGGCTGCGCGACCTGTTGCGGGCGGATCTGCGACGATGACTGTCTTGGTACCAGACCCGGTTCTCAGCGTCGCCAATCTGCGTGTGTCGTTCTCCCAGACCGAAGCAGTGCGCGGCGTGTCGCTGTCGGTCAAGCGTGGCGAAACGCATTGCATGGTCGGCGAGTCCGGCTGCGGCAAATCCGTGACCGCGTTGTCGGTGATGAACCTGCTGCCGCGCGGCACTATCCGCACCGCCGATCACATCCGCTTTCACGGGCAAGATCTGCTGGGCATGTCGGAGCGCCAGATCGCACGGCTGCGCGGCGACAAGATGGCGATGATTTTTCAGGAACCGATGACGAGCCTGAACCCGGCCTACACGATCGGGTCGCAAATGTCGGAGGTGCTCGAACGCCACCGTCGGGCCACGCGGCGGCAGGCGATGGACAGGGCGGCCGAATTGCTGGAGCGCGTCGGCATCACCGCGCCGGGCATGCGGCTCGCCCAATATCCCCACCAGCTCTCCGGCGGCCTGCGCCAGCGCATGATGATCGCCATGGCGCTGATGTGCGAACCGGAGCTCTTGATCGCCGACGAACCGACAACCGCCCTCGATGTGACGGTGCAGGCCCAGATTCTGCGGCTGCTGCAGAAGCTGCAACGGGAGTTTGGGCTGGCATTGCTGCTGATCACGCATGATCTCGGTGTGGTGGCGCGCATGGCGCAGCGAGTCTCGGTGATGTATGCGGGCGAAGTGGTTGAAACCGGCACGGTGGCCGAGGTGTTCGCCAAGCCCACGCACCCCTACACGCGCGGGCTATTGGACTGCATTCCCGTGCCAGGCATGACGCGGACCGGCGAGCCCCTGGGCAATATTCCGGGCGTGGTACCTCGCATACCGCCTGGCTTTGTGGGTTGCGCCTTTCGCGACCGCTGTACTTTGGCGACAGCGGAATGTGCCCAAACCGTGCCGCGGCGCGATGCCGGCGGCGATCATTGCTATCTCTGCCGGCTGCCGCCGGATTGGAAGCGGGCTGCCGCGGCATGACGCATGCGATCGAAGTTCGGAATGTGTACCGGGAGTTCCAGCAGCGCAGCGGTACGGGCGCGCGTCGCCCGGTGCGCGCGGTGGACGGGGTGACGTTCTCGCTTCCCTCGGGCGATGTGCTGGGTGTGGTGGGCGAGTCCGGCTGCGGCAAGTCAACGCTGGCCCGTCTCATCATGGGCTTGCTGCCACCAACTTCAGGCGAGGTGCTGGTGGATGGACGGAGCCTCGCCGGCATGGACCGGCGCGAACGCGCCCGACTGATCCAGCCCGTGTTCCAGGACCCGTACTCCTCGCTCAACCCGCGCCAGCGCATTCGCGAGATCGTCGGCCTGCCGCTGGCCGCGCAGGGCGATCTGCCGAAGGCGCGGCAGGCCGATCGCGTCATGGAGATGCTGGCGCGGGTTGGAATTTCCAGCGAGATGGCCGAGCGCACGCCCGGCCAACTCTCCGGCGGCCAGCGGCAGCGTGTGGCCATCGCGCGTGCGCTCGTGCTGCACCCGCGCATTGTGGTGTGCGACGAGCCCACCAGCGCGCTGGATGTGTCCGTGCAGGCGCAGATTCTCAATCTGCTGGCGGAATTGCGGCGGGAGCTTGGACTGACCTATCTCTTCATCAGCCACAATCTGGCGGTGGTGGAACACATCGCCACCGAAGTGGCGGTGATGTATCTCGGCCGGATCGTCGAGCAGGCGCCGGTGCACGAGCTGTTCCGCACCCCCACGCACCCCTATAC
>WNFI01103003.1_pt1 | contig 10037 bp, 11 predicted proteins | sample 5400471 | NCBI WGS metagenome assembly WNFI01 (sample SAMN13153348, study PRJNA577476) | soil metagenome | isolation source: 100 cm saprolite on Douglas fir-dominated hillslope | place: USA:California | collected 2013-09-17
TGAAAATCCGCATGGTTCCCGTCGAACAGCTCTTCCGGCGTTTCCCGCGCGTCGTCCGCGACGTTGCCAAGCAGTGTGGCAAGGACGTGGCCCTGGAACTCTCGGGCCAGAACACCGATCTCGATAAGGGTATTCTAGACGCCCTCGCGGAACCCCTCATGCATCTCGTCCGCAACTCCGTCGACCATGGTATCGAACCAGCCGCCGAGCGCTTGACGGCCGGCAAGCCCGCGCGCGGTACCGTATATCTCAAGGCCTTTCACCAGGGTACGCAGGTGGTCATTGAAGTCCGTGACGACGGTGGTGGTATCGACCCCGCTCAATTACGGCAGCGCGCCGTTGAAAAAGGAGTCTTGAAACCTGAAGAGGCCAAGCGCCTGACCGACCAGGAATCCCTCAATCTTATTTTCGAATCGGGCTTCAGCACCGCTTCCGCGGTGACCGAAGTATCGGGTCGCGGCATCGGCATGGATGTCGTTCGAACCGTCCTCGACCGCCTCAAGGGGACCGTTCACGTTTCTTCGCAGAGAGGCCGTGGCACAGCGATTCAGCTTCGCGCGCCGCTGACTCTTGCAAGTATTCAGACTTTGTTGTTCCGTGTCGGCGGCCGTCTCTTTGCCGTCCCGCTCTCTTCGGTTGTGGAAATCACTCGCATAACCGATCCTGAGATTCACCGCGTGGACCAGCGTGAAGTTCTGCGTCTTCGCGAACAGATTCTTACTCTCGTTCGCCTGGATCACCTGAGCCGTTTGCGCAGCATTGACACTCAGCCCGCTCGCAAGAAACATTTCGTCATCGTCATTGGCGCCGCTGAGAAGCGTTTTGGTCTCCTCGTGGATAGTCTGGTCGGCGAAGAGGAATTGGTCATCAAAGCGCTTCCCGGCGAAATCGTCTCCAGCGACTTGGTCAGCGGCGCTTCCATTCTTGGCGACGGAACGGTTGTCCTGATCCTGAATGTCACCGCCATCCTCTCGCGCCTCTCACGCGCTACCCCTCTTGGAGCGATCGCATGAACGAGCGCATCCGGGTTCTCGTCGTCGATGATTCCGCGCTCATGCGGAAACTGATCCCCGCGATCCTCGCTCGCGAACCTTCCATCGAAGTTGTAAGCACCGCCATGGACGGCGCGTTTGCTTTGAAAAAAATTGAAGAGCTAAAGCCCGATGTCGTTACACTCGACCTGGAGATGCCCCGCATGGACGGCATGGAGACGCTGCGCCTCATCATGCGCCGGGCGCCCTTGCCGGTCGTTCTCTTCAGCACTCATTCGAAAGAAGGCGGCTACGCTACGCTGAAAGCTCTCGCACTCGGCGCCGTCGATTTTCTCGCCAAGCCCAAAGACGCCGCCGCTGGCCACCTCGACGAAATCGCCGACCATCTTATTGCAAAAATAAAAGTTGCCAAACGCGCCGCCGGCCGCAAACTTCCGGCCGCCGTCATTGCAGAATCCGCCGCGCCTAAAAAAGGAGCCCGCCCCGCGTTTCCTCCGCGCCGCGTCATCGCCATCGGAATTTCAACCGGCGGTCCAAACGCCCTGCAGTATGTTTTGTCGCAAATCCCCGCGGATTTTCTTTCCGCCATCTTGGTCGTGCAACACATGCCCGAGGGTTTCACGGAAATGTTCGCAAAGCGCCTCGACGAATGCTGCGCTCTGGAAGTTCACGAAGCGCGTTCCGGAGATCTCCTCCTCGCCGGCCGCGTTCTGATTTGTCCCGGGAATCGCCACATGATGGTGCGCCGCAAGCCCCGGGCGGACATGGTAATTCTCTCCGACGGGCCGCCCGTCAACGGACACCGGCCTTCCGCGGATGTGCTTTTTCATTCTGTCGCGCAGGAGTTTGCGCTCATGACCGTCGGGATTCTGATGACCGGCATGGGCGACGATGGGGCCGAGGGGCTCGGCGCGATCAAGGCGGCGGGCGGGATGACCATCGCGCAGAGCGAAGACACCTGCGTCGTCAGCGGCATGCCGCGCGCCGCAATCCTTAAAGGCTATGTGAACAAGATTATTCCGCTCGATGGACTCAGCTCGTACTTGGTAAGCAATTACGGCGGCGAACGCGGCGTCACGGACAAACTTGATAAAAACGATACGATTGAAGTGCATGACAAGAACGAAAGAACCCCGGTTTCTTCTCAGCGTTCGTGAAGGCGGGCGCCGGGATAAGGAGAAGGCCATGAAACAGTTTGCTGCTCTGCTTCGCAAAGACAATCAGCCGGTTCGCTACCTGGTGGTGGACGATTCCGTCTTCGCGCGCAAGAATCTCATCAAAATGATCGAGATGTTCGGCGGCGAGGTAGCCGGCGAGGCCGGAGACGGCCTAACCGCCATCGCGGAATTCAACCGCACTCATCCGGACATCGTGCTCATGGACATCACCATGCCGCAGATGGAAGGGATTGAAGCCGTGGAGCGCATCGTGCGGCAACACGCCGACGCGCGCATCGTCATGGTTTCTTCGGTGGGATACCAGGAGAACATTTTGGCGGCGCTCCAGAAGGGCGCGAAGCATTTCGTGCAGAAGCCGGTGAAACCGGAAGTGCTGCACGAAATTCTGCGCTACGTGCTCAGTGATGATCCCAACGCCGTGGGCTCGCCGGTGGCGCTAGCAGGAGATCACCGCTCATGAGAATGGAATTGATCCAGCCGTTCATCAACGCCGCGGACGCGGTTTTCGCGGAGTCGCTCCAGGGGCCTACGAAAATCGTGGACCTGGAAATGGATGAGGACGCGTATCGCCGTAAGGGTGTCGCGGCGCTGGTCGCCATCAAAGGCGACATCGAAGGGCGCGTGATTCTGGACCTCTCACCGGAAGTGGCCATGAAGGTGGCCAGCCAGCTTGCGGGCGAGGAAGTGGCGGCCAGCGAGCAAGTGGTGAAGGAGACGGTTTGCGAGATGGCCAACATGGTCATCGGGAATTCCGTGACGCTGCTGAACGATCAGGGATTTCATTTCAAAGTGTTTCCGCCGGAAATACACATGAACGAGACGGGGCTGGCGGGCAGCGCGGATACTGAGGCGCTGGTGATTTGTATCGAGACGCCGTGCGGTGCGATTTATCTGAATATTGCCATGCACTACTTGCATCGTCGTCGGCAGGAACGTAAAGCGGTTCCCGCTCTGGATTGAGGAAGCAGCACCCCCGGCTAGTGCCGTTCCAACTTGTTCGCGCATATCCCATCAAAGAGACTTTTTCAATATTTGCGTCAGATCCTTGAACCGTCATTTGGCCCAAATAGTTGGAACGGTACAAGGTCAAGGCACGCCGAGTACTCGCAGGAAGTAAGTAAGACGAAGCGCTCTCGATCCCTCCTCCAGTAGGCCAGTGAAATTCTTTGTGACGCGGCTGTAGTGGGCGGCCTTCACAGATTGCTGAAAAAGCCAAAACTGTCATTCTGAGGGCCCCCGACCCGGTCGGGGCCCGAAGAATCTCAACTTCAACTGTTTCCGTCGCTTACTGTTTGGTCGCATTTCCCGAGTGAAGACAAATCGCTTGCACAAATCAGTTTTTCAGCAACCTGTTCCGACCTGTATCCCCAGTGTTTTCCATCGCTCCTTTTTCCTTTCGCTCCACGGTGAATCCTTCTCCCGGAACCTGCGAAGGAATAAGATAAGGTGGAACGCGGTACCGAGGCCGGACCTTGCGAGCGGCGGAGCAGGTGAGCGCGGTGTTTTATACGACATTCGAAAGTCCCGTCGGAGAGCTGCTTCTCGCCGGCGATTCGAATGCTCTCCGCCGGGTGAGCTTCGAAAGCAGCAAGCGTTCCGCGCCTCCGCAAGCTGGTTGGAAACAGGACAAAGCGCCGTTTGCCGAAGTCATACGCCAATTGCAGGCCTACTTCCACGGGGAGTTGAGGGAATTCCATCTGCCGCTCGTGCTCGAAGGAACGGAGTTTCAACGGCGCGTTTGGAATGCTCTCCGCACTATTCCTTACGGAGAAACGATTTCCTATGCTCAACTCGCCGCGCGCATCGGCAACCCCAAAGCGGTGCGCGCCGTGGGATTAGCGAACGGGAGCAATCCCATTCCCATCATCATTCCATGCCATCGCGTCATCGGCAGCGACGGCGGCCTCACCGGTTTCGGCGGTGGCCTCTCCACGAAGAAGAAGCTTCTCGAACTCGAAAGCAAGCAGCTGAAATTGCTCTAATTCTAATTTTTCACTAGAAGTAGACGAACTGAGGAAATTGCCTTGCCAGCGCAAGCGTGGCGAACGGAACGTTTCTCGTTTGTAGGAGCGCAGCATGCTGCGCCCCTACTCGGCGAGACTGAGTCAACTGGAGCGGTTTTGCTGAGTTCTTGGGCGACGCCCAAAATCCTCGTCAGAAAAGCGGGCTAAATCCGATGCAATGAAGTTCCGCGTGTAAGGTTGATTCCGGCGAGGAGATGCACGGTGGCACGGGGTTCAGTCGATGCGCTCCGACAAGAGCGAGGCCGCGGCTCGAAACGGCGCGTGAAACGCCAGGAGCAGCAGCGAAGCGCAGGCGTAAATGAGAAGCCTAAGTCTCATGCTTCTAGAAACCCCGCGCGGCAAAGAAAGTTGCGGGGCGCGGGTCTGGGCGATGGAATCGGCTAGCACCCGCCGGCGATGGAAGGGACGAGGAGAACCCTGTCGCCCTCTTTAAGCGAGCAGGATTTCAGCGCTTCGGCAACCGTGGCCGCGCTACAGTCAACTTTCGGCGCGCCGTCGGTGAAGCGGCGGAAGGCGGTGGGGATTTCGATTGTGACAGGCATTTCTAATTCTCCTTATCCAGTTTCAATTTATGCCTTCGCACTTGCCGTTGCGGTGCCGAGTTGCGCATCGAGGTATGCCTCGAAGGCCTCGAGGCGTGGCGCGATAGCTTCGCTGACCGGAAATTCGGCGGCGATGGCTTCGGTGGTTTTCAGGCCGTTGCCGGTGATGCACACCACCGTGGTTTCGTCCGGCTTGATGCGATTTTGCGCGATGAGTTTTTGGGCGACTCCCGTGGTCACGCCCCCAGCCGTCTCGCTGAATATGCCTTCCGTTTCGGCAAGGAGCTTGATGGCGGCGACGATCTCCGGATCGGAGATGTCCTCCGCCCATCCGCCGGACTCGCGAATTTGCTTTATGGCAAAGGGACCGTCGGCGGGATTCCCAATGGCAAGCGAGCGCGCGATGGTATTGGGCTTCTGCGGCTCAAAGCGAGCCAGGTTGCGCTTTACGCCGTCGGAAATCGGCGAGCAGCCGGTGGCTTGTGCGCCGAAGTATTTGACCGCTTTGGGCTCGACCCAGCCGAGCGTGACCAGTTCGCGGAATGCTTTGGCGATTTTGGTGATCAGCGAACCGCCGGCCATGGGCACGACCACGTTGTCGGGGAGTCTCCAGCTAAGCTGCTCGGCGATTTCGTAGCCATGCGTCTTTGAGCCCTCGGAATAATAGGGACGCAGGTTGACGTTGACGAGGCCCCAGTGGAAGCGGTCGGCGATCTGCGCGCAGAGGCGATTCACGTGATCGTAGTTGCCATTGATGCGCACGATGCGCGCGCCATAGACCGCGGTATTGAGCACCTTGGCGGGCTCCAGATCTGCGGGAATGAATACGCAAGCGTCGAACCCTTGCTGCGCGGCTTGCGCGGCGACGGCGTTCGCTAGATTTCCAGTCGAGGAGCAGCCCACCGTCTCGAAGCCGAATCGGCGCGCAGCGGAGAGTGCCGTGGCCACGACGCGGTCCTTGAAGGAGAGGGAAGGGAAGCAGACGGCGTCGTTCTTAAAATAAAGGTTTTTCAGGCCCCACTGCGACGCAAGCTTACGTGAGGCGACCAGCGGCGTGCCGCCAACGGCGTTCGGGGCGGTGAAGTCTTCAGGTAGAGGCAGAAGTTCGGAATACCGCCACATGTTGAAGGCGCGGCTGGTGAGATTCTCGCGGTCGACAATTTTCTTCAGCGAGTCGTAGTCGTAAGCGACTTCGAGCGGGGAAAAACAGTCTTCGCAGAACGAGAGGGGGACGTTTCCCCAGGTTTTGCTGCATTCGCGGCAACGCAATTCGTAGTGGACAGACACTGTGATTTACCTTTCAAAGTGCGCCGGCCTTGGATGAATCAGGCCTGGCGCCGCTGCCGTGCCGGGCTAAATCCGAGCCCCTATAAAAGCAACACTCAACGTGGAATTCGATTCGGGCAGCAGGGAGGGGAGAAACGAAAAACCCTCCGCGCCAAAGTGCTCGGAGGGTCTCAGAAAATCTTCTGGGAAACTCGAAGAGCTCTTTAGCAGTTTTTTACGTGGAGCAAGTTGCCCTAAATCGCCACGTGTCGCCGCAACCGCGGCTGCATCCTTTATGCCTGAGTCGGTAGGGGATGTCAAGAGCGCCATTGGCGCCCATTGGTGAAAGCCATGGGAACAGATTAGGCAGGGTCATGGTGCCGCGCTCCTCCGAATCGGGCTTGTTACGGGAGCAAGGTCCAAGGCCAGCAAGCCTTCCGTTCTCCGGAGGAAAAGGAAGGACTTGACACGCAGCGGAAATAACGGTATATTCTGTAAGAACAGAAATGACAGACACAACCATAGCGGCGAGAAGAACCCCAGGCCCAGGGAGATAAAGAATGAGCGAGGCGGGAAAAAACAGCTTAACCCCGGTAGCCCAGAAGTTCATTTTGCACTGGGGAGAGATGGGCACGCGCTGGGGCATCAACCGCACGGTGGCGCAGGTGCATGCGCTGCTGTTCCTTTCTCCGCGGCCGGTGCCGGCGGACGAGATTTCCGAGACGCTGGCGGTGGCCCGTTCGAACGTGAGCACCAGCCTGCGCGAGCTGCAAGGCTGGCGAATTGTGCGCGTCGTGCATGTGCTGGGGGACCGGCGGGACCACTTCGAATCGATCAAGGATGTGTGGGAGATTTTTCGGATCGTTTCAGAGGAGCGCAAGCGGCGGGAGATCGATCCGACTTTGAATGTGCTGGCGGAGTGCGTGCGCGAGATCAAGTCCGACGCGCAGGGAGATGCGTACACACGGGAGCGGCTGGAGAGCATGCTGGAGTTTCTGACGGCGATGACGGGGTTGTTTGAAGAGATTATCCGCATGCCGACCGGGGCGCTGAAGGGCGTAGTGAAGCTGCGCGGGAAAGTGATCACGTTGCTGGGAAGCGAGAAAAAGAAAGCGGGATGAAAATTGACGGAGAGTTTTTTTGCACGCGAGTGAGGAGTCATGGGAACAGTTCCTTTAGCGGCTGAAAAGAGAGTCGAGGCAAGTGCGCGCGGGGCGACAGCAAAGAGGCTGCTGACGATGTACGCGCGGTTGGCGATTGCCGCAGGGTTCTCGTCATCGGTTGCAGACCGGTTTGGGTTGTGGGGACCGGCGGGTTCCGCAAAAGTGGCATGGGGAAACTGGAAGAACTTCGTCGCGTATACGGCGGTGCTGAATTTCTTTCTTCCACGATGGAGCGCGCCGATTTTAGCGGTCGTGGTGACGATTGCCGAGACCGGCCTGGGAATCTTGCTGATTCTGGGAGTTTGGCAGCGCGCCACAGCGGCGGCGAGCGCGGCGCTGCTTGGCATGTTTGCCTTGGCGATGAGCGTCGCCCTCGGAGTGAAGGCTCCGCTTGATTATTCAGTGTATTCCGCAGCGGCAGCAGCGGCCATGCTGTTTGCATGCACGGGCAAGCGGGAGTACTAAGGAAGGCGGAGAAGTAAGGAAGAGAAGGAATCATGATTTCGCTGGTGAGTGAGTACACGGACGGGAAAGGGCGGCACGCGCGAGGGTGGTTGTTCTTTGATGCGGAGTGCCGGTTCTGCACGCGAATCGCAAGATGGATCGCGCCGATTATGGAGCGGCGCGGGATGGCATTGGCGCCGCTGCAGGATCCGCGCGTGGCGGAGTTGCTGGGCTTGGCGCACGACGATTTGATGAAAGAGATGCAATTTTTGTTGAGCGATGGAAGCCGGTACGGCGGCGCGGATGCGGCGGTGGCACTGGCACGCGAGATTTGGTGGTGGCGGCCGCTGGTGTGGATTTCGAAAATTCCCGGGATGACGGAAATTTTGCGCAAAGGATACCGATGGGTTGCGGCAAGCCGCAGTTGCGCGGCGGTGACGTGCCCGGCTTCCGACACCTCGAAGGGAGCGTAGATGCTAGCCGGCATACTCATAGCCACCAGCGCCACGATCGCTCTCTTCCTCGGGCTGGCTCACATCTATCTTACTTTTTTCACGCGGGCGTTTGCCGCGCGCGACGCAGCTCTCGAAGAAAAGCTGAAGTCCGTGTCACCACGGATCAGCGGCCAAATGACGATGTGGCGAGCCGGGGTTGGTTTCCACGCGAGCCATTCTCTGGGCGTTATTTTCTTTGGCCTGGTTTACGGCTACTTGGCCTTGGCTGAGCGCGACTTCCTCATTCGGTCGCCCTTCTTGGTCGTGCTGGGCGCCCTCGTTCTGCTCGGCTATGTCGTCCTAGCGAAGGTCTACTGGTTTCATCGGCCGTTGATTGGTGTAGCACTCGCGCTAGCCTGCTACGTCGCCGGCGTTGCTATCGCATATGCATGACGGCGGAGCGACCGCAATTCGGGCCGCTTTCGCCTCGTCAGTGTTGGGCTCGCAGCGGTCCGTTGCGGTAAAGGGAGAAATTCCAAGCCGTTGATTTCAACACAGAGAGCGCCCCGACCCGGTCGGGGTAAACGCCGATCACGGAGAAGAGAAGCTCGATGCAACGGGACACGGTGCAAGGACAAACCCAGGCCAACCACGGTAACGGCGGGACTGTTGTCATCACCGGAGCGTTCAGCTACACGGGGAAATACGCTACCCAGCTCTTGCTCAGCCGCGGGTACGGAATCCGCACGCTGACAAACCATCCCGAGCGCGTAAATCCGTTCGGTGACAAGGTTCGGGTCTTTCCTTACAACTTCGACGATCCCGATCAGCTGACGCAAACTCTTGTTGGCGCTTCAACGTTAATCAACACCTACTGGGTACGTTTCCCTCGCGGAACAGCAAACTTTGAGAGTGCAGTGCAAAACACGCGCACGTTGATTAGTGCCGCAAAGAGCGCGGGCGTCAAACGAATTGTTCACGTCAGTATCGCCAATCCATCGCTTGAATCGAACCTGGGCTACTACAAGGGGAAAGCTCAACTGGAGCGGGTTGTACGGGAGTCCGGTCTCTTGTACACGATTCTGCGACCTACCGTGATCTTCGGGCTCGAAGACATTCTCATCAACAACATCGCGTGGTTCGTCCGCCATTTTCCGGTGTTTGCCATTCCCGGGGATGGTCGGTACGGCATCCGCCCGATTTATGTCGAGGACATGGCACGGCTGATCGCCGACGCCGTCGAGCAGCAAGAGAACGTTGTCCTTGACGCCGTTGGACCGGAAACCTATACGTTCGAGGAGCTGGTGAGACAGATAGCTGTTCAACTGCGCCGACGTACTCGCTTGGTTCACCTGCCGATGCCCGTAGCGTATGTTTCTACGCTCTTGACCGGCTGGTTCGTTGGAGATGTTGTCCTCACGTGGGAGGAGTACAAGGGCCTTATGGACAACCTATTGGCCCCCGAGGGACCATCCACCGCGGAAACCTGTTTGAGCCAATGGCTGGCCGCAAATCGAGAGCAAATCGGCATGAAGTATGCGTCAGAGGTAGCGCGCCACTATGAGTGGACACCGTTGAGGTCAATGAATCGGGGATAGCGATGCTGTCGCATAGACAAGTCCATCGGTCGGGATGAGCCTCCCGACATGGTCGGGGCGGGCGGGACAGGAATCCCGGCGACGGGGACGTCCTGGTCCCCGCCGCCGGGATGCACAAACCGCTTTCCATGGCATGCGCTCCTTTTTACACGCGCTGGCCACTGTCTAACAGTGTCAGGAATGCTCCCGGTCTAATCTGTCAGGGATGTGCCCGGTCCGTACCAACGATAACTGGACCCCCTTCCCCCTGTTTTTCATAAGTGTTGCATCTAAAGGACTTAGGGCTCATGTAAGTGGTTTAGAATCAACACTTACGGGCATTTCTATATGTGTTGATTCTAAAGGGGTTAGGGGAGATGATTTCTCGGCGGTCTCCCGACCAGGTCCCGACAGGGT
>WNFI01514581.1_pt1 | contig 10037 bp, 6 predicted proteins | sample 5400471 | NCBI WGS metagenome assembly WNFI01 (sample SAMN13153348, study PRJNA577476) | soil metagenome | isolation source: 100 cm saprolite on Douglas fir-dominated hillslope | place: USA:California | collected 2013-09-17
CAGCCGGTGTTTCAGGACCCGTTCTCCTCGCTCAACCCGCGCCAGCGCGTTCGCGATATCGTCGGCCTGCCGCTTGCGGCGCAAGGCGATCTGCCCAAGGCCAAGCAGGCCGATCGCGTCATGGAGATGCTGGCGCGCGTCGGGATTTCCAGCGAGATGGCCGAGCGAATGCCCGCCCAGCTTTCCGGCGGCCAGCGGCAGCGCGTGGCGATCGCGCGTGCGCTCGTGCTCTATCCGCGCATCGTGGTGTGTGACGAACCGACCAGCGCGCTCGACGTTTCCGTGCAGGCGCAGATCCTCAATCTGCTGGCGGAGTTGCGGCGCGAGCTTGGGTTGACCTATCTCTTCATCAGCCACAACCTCGCGGTGGTCGAATACATCGCGACCGAAGTGGCCGTGATGTATCTCGGCCGGATCGTCGAGCACGCCCCGGTGCACGATCTGTTCCGCGCACCGGCGCATCCCTACACACAAGCACTCTTGGCTTCGGTGCTGACGCCGGACCCGTCGCTCGGCATTCCCGACATGGGTCTGGGCGATACCTATCCTGATCCCACCAACATTCCGTCGGGCTGCCGTTTTCATCCGCGCTGCCCGCGCGCCTTCGCCAAATGCACCGACACGATGCCGGACCATATCCGCAGCAAGGACGGCCGCCTGGTCGAGTGCCTGCTCGCGATCGCCTAGAGCCCCGTTCCGATTCAATCGGAACGGAAAGGGCTCGATCTCACTTCCAGGTGGACAGATAGAAGCGCGGCAGATCGTCCGCGAAGCCTTGGAAAGTCAGCTGCTTCGAGTGCGCGACATAGCGGACCTGCAGCAGGTTCTGCACCTCGGCGTCGCGGGCATAGTCGTTCAAGCCGCCGCCGAGAAAATAAGGCATGAATGCCGAGCTGTCGTTGACGGAGTTGCTGCCCCAACTGCCGCAATAAAGCGCCGCTTCGCCTTTTTCCGCCTTCTGGATCGCAGCGCCAATCTGCAATTGCTGGATGCGCAGGTTGATGCCAATCGCCTTGAGATAGTTCTGCATCGAGGCGTTGATCTGCGGGGTGTTGTAGGTGACGAGTTCGGTATCGAAGCCATTGGGATAGCCAGCTTCCACGAGAAGCTGTTTAGCCCGCACCGGATCGTATGGATATTTCACCGCCGCGGAGACGTCGCAGCCGACTTGCGTGGGGAAACACGGCGTGTCGATCACCTGGGAATCGCCCTGGATGAGCTGCTTGGCCATCGTGGCGCGATCGATCGCCATGATGACCGCCTGCCGCACCTTGAGCTTGGTGAGCGGATTGTCGGCGCCGCTGCGGCCGGCGGCATCGATGGTCATGAAGTTGACCCGCATGATGCCGAAACGCAGCGCCTGCAGCGTCGGCACCCGCGCGATGTTCTCGTACTGATCCGCGTTATAGCCCCAGATCCAGTCGGCCTTTCCGCCGAGCAGCTCGGTGAGCTCGGTCGTGGCGTCGGGCACTTCGTGGATTTTGATATATTTGATGGCCGGGCGGCCCTTCGGGCTGTCGGCGTAATAACCGTCGAACCGTTCCATGTCGATCTGGGTGGTACCGTCGACCTTGGTGATCTTGTAGGGACCGGTGCCGATCGGCGCCTTGGAGAACGCCTCGGGGCCGACTTTCTCGCGATAGGCCTTGGGCCAGATCGGCGTGACCATGGAAAGATATTCCATCACCGCGGGCGACACGCCGGTGAGCTTGATGCGTACATGGAAGTCGTCGATCTTCTCCGCACCCGCGTACGATGTGTAGTAGGCGGGGATCGCGACCTTCTTGTCGTGGATGATCGTGTTGATGGTGTAGACGACATCGTCGGCCGTGAACGGGTCGCCATTCTGGAACTTGACGCCTTCGCGCAGCGTGAATTCGAGCGTGGTCGGATCGACCTGCTTCCACGACGTGGCCAGCGCGGGTTTCATTTCCATCGTGGTGGGATCGCGATACGCCAGACAGTCGAAGGCCTGGAAGGCCACGACCATGCCGGTGCGCTGCGAATTGTAATAGGGATCGACATCGGGAATGGCGTCGCGCCAGGTGATGCGCAGCGTATCGGCCGATTTTTGCGCCAGTGCCGGAGGCCCCAGGGTCACGCAGGCGGCCAGCACGGCACCGCGAAGCCAGGTATCCGATCGCATATCAATTCCTTTCGATCCAAAGCTCAGATCAGGTCACAAGAGACCACGGCCAAAGCGTAGGCAATCCCTATGCCAGCATAGGCCCCCGCATGGCTGCCCAGCCTTCTGATTTCTTAATGGTAACGCAAAGCCCGGGGATCGGCGCTGCGGCATTTCGGCGTCACGCCTGACGCGCCGGACCTCACTTGACTTCCCAGCCGTGAGCCGTGTTCTATAGCTACCATTATACGGATTGACCGCGCAGAGAGGTTGCCCATGTCGCCCGCGAGATTGAAAAGTTTTTGGTCGCATCTGCCGGCCCTGAGTGCGCTGATGCTGGGATTCGGTGTGTTCGCCGGCGACGCCCGAGCGGATCGGACGCAGCTTCAGCCGCCGGAAGCGACACCAGATTCGTCAGCACACGCGACGTCGAATTCGAACGAGGTCATGCTCCGGCTCGACGGCGAGAATGTCTTGATGTCCCAGGATGGTGGCGCGTTCGAGCCGTTGCGGCTGGGAGATACGCCCGAGGCTTTGCACCTGAAGAAGCTGCTGCGGGATGCAGGCGCCGAAGGACAATCGGTTGCCGTTCCGGTCGGCGCGATGATCGTCGCAAGCGGCGGCGGCAGCGGCAAAGGTCTCAAGCCGAAACCGCAGGGCTCGACGGACACTCCCGATCCCGGCAAGGGTAAATGATCTCGTTGCTCGGGCAACGCGATCTCACCTCCAAACCATTGCTGTCATCTGCCGCGACCGGTCATCTGGCCGGACTTGCCGCTTGTCTCGACAGGCCGGTCCCGAAGACGTTCAAGCGCGGCACGCACCGCAGCGCCGCGCCGGAAGATACGCTCGCTCGCGTCGAAGTGAAGGCGCGTGAGATCGGCATCACGCGGCTCGGCAATGTCACCGGGCTCGACAGAATCGGGATACCCGTCACCGTGGCGGTTCGTCCCAATTCGCGCTCGTTTTCGGTTTCGCAAGGCAAGGGACTCGGCCTTTCCCAGGCGTTTGCATCCGCGCTGATGGAGGCGATCGAGCTTTTCCATGGCGAGGAGCTGTCCGAGCGCACGGTTTTGACGAGCTTTCAAGAGCTGTCGATGAAGGCCCGCGTGGTGCCCCCCTCCTCGCTCTGCGGCACTGGATGTCCGCTTCCCGAGCGAACCGAAATAGAATGGATCGAAGGATACGACCTGCTCGGCCGCGAGGCGTGCTGGGTGCCCTGGGAAATCGTGCACACCGACTACACGCTGCCCACCCGTCACAGCAGCGCTCATTTCCTTTCCGGCACCAACGGGCTGGCCTCGGGCAATCATCTTGCCGAGGCGCTGAGCTCCGCGATCTCCGAACTCGTCGAGCGCGATGCGGTGGCGCTCTGGCACGCGCAAGCCGTGCGCGAACGTTCGAGCGCCCGGCTGGATGCTGCGTCGATCGATGACGAGGCCTGCCGCGCGCTTCTTGGATTGTACGAGGCAGCCGATATCGCCGTCCGGCTCTGGGACGTGACCTCCGACATCGATATCCCCTCGTTCATCTGCGACATTCCGGCGATGGCCGACGATGCCTCCGGCGGGATGCGGCGATTTCGCGGATCGGGCTGCCATCCCGATCGCGGCGTTGCGCTGGCGCGCGCGATGACGGAGGCGGCGCAGACCCGGCTCACCTATATCGCCGGCATCCGCGACGACCTGCCGCCTTCGGATTACGCCGAGTCCGAGCCGGAGAAATTGGGTGCGGCGTTGATCGACGCCATGTCGCAGGCGGCGCCGGCCCGCTCGTTTTGCGAGGTCGCGACCTTCGATACCGATGACGTCGTGGCCGACGTCCGCTGGGAGCTGCAACGCCTGCGCGCGGTTGGCATCGAGCGGGTGATCGCGGTCGATCTCACGCGCCCGGATTTCGGCATTCCCGTTGTTCGAGTAGTGATTCCCGGCCTCGAATGGGATTGCACGCATCGCGGCTATGTTCGGGGTGCGAGAGCGCGACGTGCCGGCGGTGGCCGCGAATGAGCGCGGTGATATTCACCGGCCCGTCCTTGCCGCCATCGGCGGTCTCCGAGGTTGCGGGGATCGAATGGCGTCCGCCGGTTCGTCAGGGCGATGTGTACCTCGCCGCCCTCTCCGGTCCCGCGGTCATCGGCATTATCGATGGCTATTTCGAAATCGTGCCGACGGTCTGGCACAAGGAAATCCTCTGGGCGATGGCCCAGGGTATCCACGTCTACGGCGGCGCGAGCATCGGCGCACTGCGCGCCGCGGAGCTGGCCGAGTTCGGCATGAAGGGCGTCGGATCTGTCTATGCGCAGTACCGCGATGGCCGCTTGACCGACGATGACGAGGTGGCGGTTCTGCACGGCCCCGAAGAGATCGGCTATGTGCAGGTCACCGAGGCCATGGTCAATGTCAGGGCCACGATCGATCGCGCATCGCAGCTCGGCGTCATCGCGCCCGAGTTCGCCGCCTCTCTGGTGCACATCGCGAAGTCGCTGTTCTACAAGGACAGGACCTACGAGGCGATCATCAAGGCCGCAGCCGAGCATGGGCTGGCGCCGGAGGCGCTTGACCGGTTCACGAACTGGCTCCCGGCCGGAAATGTCGATCAGAAGCGCGTCGACGCGGTCAAGCTGCGCGAGGCCGTCACGGCGCATCTCGCCGGCGGCGTGACCCCGATGCAGGTGTCCTACCGGTTCGCCCACACCTTTGCCTGGGAAGACGCCCGCCAGCGGATCGAGAGCGCCGCACGGGCCGTGAGCCCGCGCGGCGATCGCTGAAGTTGCTACGGCTGGCCCGTCAGCAGCCCGAGATCACGCAGGCATTCCACTTTCTTGGAGGGGATGCCGGAATCGAGAAAGTCGAGCACGTTGACATCGTGGCCGCTGAGGCGAAAGGCGACCGGCTGATTTCGCGCGGCGTCGGCCAGTACCTTGTACTTGTAGGTCTCGACAAAATCCTCCTCCGGAGATACCGACGCAAAGAAGCTGACGAATTCCTTGCTACGGTAGACGTTCGTGATCGCGTCGTTCGCCGGGTCAAGCCTGCCTCTGCGTGCCGCGTTCCTCAGGATGTCCAGACTGTGCCCCGCGTCCGGATTCTTCTGTCTGTTGTGATACTGATCGCCGAACGCCACCCATCGCCGCATATGGCGATGAAACCGGTTCGCGTCCCAGGACGCACCGAGAAAGGCGTCCTCGAAACATTTGCTCGTGGGCGGACCGCTGACCCTGCGTCGGGGGTGTCGCGGGTCGGTACCATCCGCATTGGTATCCGCGAGGAGTGCGTGACCCAGTTCGTGCGTGAGCACGCCCAGGACCGTCAACCCTGGCTCGGCAGGTGCGGACGTGCGCAGGCTCGGCAGGCGGCCGGAGGATCGGCGACCATCCGTGCGCCTGAGAAGCGCATTGACGGTCTCGTTCTCGGCATCCACGAACGATTGCTCGCGGCCCAGGTCCTGCTCCGAGATTGCGAGATAGACGCCCTTGCCCGGCGGCCGGTCCGCGCCCTCCCAGAAGCCCCACGAAACCCAGGCGCCGTCGTAAGCATGCGTCACAAACAACTGCGTCAATCGACAGAGCTTGGCCTTCACATAATCCGGCGCCCGGGCGTAGGCCTTCGCCAGACTCTCTTTCTTCCGGTCGGTCAGCGCGGCGGATTTGTCGCAACCCGGAGGATGATAGGCGGCACCAAAACCGGCCTTCCCCGGATTGTAGGTTGTATAGCAGGCCTTCTCCGCAAACCGCTTCCCGTCCGGGTCGCTATCGCAGGCGCCCTGAAAATGACTGACCGGCGGCTCGGTCGGAGCCGGCCGCTCGGCGGCTTGAACCGAACCGGCCGAAACAAAAAAGATCAAAGGGATCAACACACTCGTTCTCATCCACCACCTTCCAATGCTTGCCGGCAGACGCTCCGGCACCAAAATCATGTACGTATTGTGTTCTCGGCGGACCACCACGGCCACAAATTTGCCAGTAACAGCCAGCCAATCAACAAAGTCCAAACAGTAATCCAATACGGTCATGCCAAGTCATACTCAACAATCAAGCTATTTGAGAATACAACTTCAATTCTATTTTTCCGCTCGCCAAGTCTCTTTCCGTTGAGGAAGTCTCTTTCGGTTGAAGCGGACATAGGCATTTTTCAGGCGTCTGACTGCAGATGATAAAGCTTGCCTCGCCATTGGACCAGAGCAGTCCATCTTCCTTCGATCGATCTATCGCTCGGCCGACGAGTCCGGCGGCATCATCGCGTGACCGGCGATCGGGACCGCCGCGGCGCGCGGCTGCCGCGGCCGGTCAAGGGCAGGCGGCGACGCACGAACTTCTTTTGAGCATGTCCTCCGATCACGGCGCTATTTTTGCGTCGCGCGATGTCGCGAAACGGGGGCGTTCGGTTCATTGGTATGGGCTGAGCGGCGATTGTGCTATGCCAAAATTGCCGAGCTTGTAGGTCAGGTATGGATTGCCCCAATTGTCACGCAGACGTTCCAGAGCGTGCGAACTTCTGCAGCCAGTGCGGTTCTGCATTGTCGCTCGCGTGCCTGTCCTGTGACCATATCAACGCGCCCGGTTCGAAATTCTGCGTCAAATGCGGTGCGATCCTCACGGGCCCAAGCGAAATCCTGCCAAGTCCCGATCTGGCGCCAAGCTTGCCGCAGCGTGCGTTGTCGGCCGAGCGTTGTCACCTCACGGTGATGTTCTGCGATCTCGTCGGCTCAACGGAGCTCTCCGTCCATCTCGACGTCGAAGACCTGCAGGAGCTGATCGGTGCCTACCAGCGGCGCGTCGCCGAGATCGTGACGCGATTCGGCGGCTTCGTCGCCCGCCGCGTGGGTGATGGCGTCCTCGTCTATTTCGGATATCCGAATGCCGAAGAAGACGACCCGGAGCAGTCCGTGCGCGCCGGTCTGGCGGTGATCGAGGCGGTCGGCCAGTTGAAGAGCCAGAAGCCGCTTCAGGTGCGGCTCGGCATCGCCACCGGCCTGGTCGTGGTCGGCGATCTCATCGGATCGGGAAACATCAGCGACTACGAGGTGTTAGGCGAGGTACCTAATCTCGCCGCGCGGCTGCATACGCTGGCCGAACCGAACTCGATGGTGATCGCCGAGGGGACCCGGCGGCTGGTCGGATCGGTCTTCCGATTGGAGGACCTTGGCTTCAAGGACCTGAAAGGCTTCGTCGAACTTCAACGCGCCTGGCGGGTATTGGGCGAGAACCGCTTCAAGGGACGCTTCGAAGCGTTGCGGTCGGCCGAGACGCCGTTCGTCAACCGGCAGGAAGAAATCGACCTGCTGCTGCGGCGCTGGGCCCAGGCAAAGGCCGGTGAAGGGCAAGTCATCCTGCTCTCCGGCGAAGCCGGCATCGGCAAGTCACGCCTGACCGTGTCGCTGAGACATCTGCTCGACGCGGAGCCCTACGCCAATCTACACTATTTCTGCGCTCCCCATCACCAGGACAGCGCCCTCTTCCCGATCATCAATCATCTCGAGCATGAAGCGGGATTTGGCCGCGAAGACACGCCCGAGGTGAAGCTGAACAAGCTGGAAGCGCTGATGGCCGAAACCTCGGCCTCGACGGGCGATGTCGCGCTGATGGCCGACCTCCTGCTGTTGCCGACCGATCGCTATCCGGCCGTCGAGGAAAACCCGCTGCGCAGGAAGGAGGAGACCTTCGCAGCCTTGCAGCGGCAGATCTCCGTCCTGGCGCGGCAAAAACCGTTGCTGATGGTGTTCGAAGACCTGCACTGGATGGATCCCACCTCGCAACAAGCGCTTGATCTCGTCATTCGGCAGATCGAGCACCTGCCGGTGCTGCTGATCGCGACATTTCGCCACGAGTTCGTGGCGCCTTGGACGAATCAAGCGCACGTCACCTTGCTCACCCTCAACCGATTGAGCCGGCACGAGAGCGAATCCCTGGTTCGGCAACTCGCGCCCAAGAAGGCCTCGTTGCCGAGCGACCTGATCGGCGAAATCGTCGAGCGTGGCGATGGCGTGCCGTTATTTCTCGAGGAGGTGACAAAGACGGTTGTGGACGCCGGCCCAATCGGCCGGTCGGCATCCGCCCTGGGCCGCCCCGCTCTCTCCGTTCCGCCGACGCTGCACGCCTCCCTGATGGCGAGGTTCGACCGGATCGGCTCGGCCGCAAAGGAGATCGCGCAGATCGGCGCGACCATCGGCCGTGAGTTTTCGTACGAGCTGATCTCGATTGTCGCTCAGCGGCCGGAGCCCGAACTCGTCGGCACGCTCGGCCGGCTGGTCGAGGCCGGGCTCATCTTCCAGCGCGGCGAGCCGCCCCGATCGGACTTTCTGTTCAAGCATGGCCTGTTGCAGGACGCGGCCTACAGCACGCTGTTGCGCGGCCCCCGCCGTACCCTGCACGCGCGCATCGCGCAGGCGATCGAAGAGATGTTTCCGGAGGTGGCCGAGAGCCAGCCGGAAATGGTCGCGCGGCACCGGACCGAAGCGGGCCTGAACGAGCCGGCCACGATCTACTGGCAGCGCGCCGGCGAGCTCGCCTTGCGCCGTTCGGCCGGGCGCGAGGCGCTCAAGCATTTTTCCAGCGCGCTGCGCATCCTGACCGAGTTGCCCGATTCGACGGAGCGCTGGCGGCAGGAGCTCGACATTCGTCTGGGTCTCGGCACCGCGCTGATCACCGCGCATGGCTTTCGCTCGATGGGTCCGGAGATTGCCAAGCACTACACGCGGGCGGTGACCCTCGGTCGAGGGCTGCGCGACGACAAGAAGCTGTTCCGGGCGATGTGGGGGAGCTGGTACACGAACCTGATCGCCGGGCAGACCGAGCAGGCGCTCGAAATGGCCAACGAACTCGTCGAGGTGGCCGAGCGGCTCGCCGATCCCGATCTCATGCTCGAGGCCTATCATTCGCGCTGGGCGAACTCCCACGTGCTCGGGCTGAACACGATCACGCTGGCCGACGCGCAGCGCGGCATCAGCTTGTACAAATCGGACCGCCATCACGCCCACACCTACGACTATGGCGGCCACGATACCGGCGTCTGTGCCTATGCCCACAGCGCGATCACGCTGTGGGTGTCAGGTTTCGCGGAGCAGGCGGAGCGAATGGCGACTTCGGCGCTCGAACTCGGACATCGGCTCGGACACCCGCCGAGCCTGGCGCATGCGGCCTGGTGGTCGGCTACGCTTCAGCAACTGCTGCGGACGCCGGAATTGTGCCGCGAACTTGCCGAATTGACGATACGGATCGGGCGCGAGCAAGGGAGCAACACGTTCGTCATGTGCCCCCTGCTGCTCGGCTGGACGACGTTTGAATCCGGTCAGCTCTCCGAGGGCCTGCACAGCATGGAGGATGCGGTTGCCGCCACCCGACGTTCCGTGCGGCGCTTCTATTACGACTACGAGCTTCTGGTGTTCGCCGAAGCGCTGTTGAGGGCCGGCGAACCGGATCGGGCCCACGAGATCGTGTTGGAGGCATTCGACTGCATCACTACCAGCCGCAATCGCCTGTTCGAGGCGGAGGCCCATCGTTTGCTGGGCGTATGCCTCATGAGGCAAGGCAATGTCGCCGAGGCAGAGAGCAGTCTGTTGCGCGCGATCGAGACCTCCGACCGTCAGGGCGCCCTCGCCTTCAGGCTTCGCGCCGCGACGAGCCTTGGCCGGCTGTGGCGCGAACAGAACCGGGGGAGTGAAGCGCGCGATCTGCTCGCTCAGGTCTACGGCCAATTCACCGAAGGGCTCGAGACCCCCGATCTCAAGGACGCCAAAGCCCTGCTCGACGCCGTGAAAGCGGCCGACATCCCGGATCTGTGAGCAGCGGCGCGATGGCCTGATCGGTCAGCCGCGTCACTGCGACTGGCCTACCGCACATAGCTGCTCGGAAAGCTGTCCATAAGCCTGCGCCAAGTGCGATACGTATCAATGCGGGTAACCTCCGCTTGCTTCG
>WNFI01676345.1_pt1 | contig 10036 bp, 12 predicted proteins | sample 5400471 | NCBI WGS metagenome assembly WNFI01 (sample SAMN13153348, study PRJNA577476) | soil metagenome | isolation source: 100 cm saprolite on Douglas fir-dominated hillslope | place: USA:California | collected 2013-09-17
GGGACCGGCTGGACAATCCGTACAAAACCCAGCAGAAGACCGTCGCGTTCGGACACGAGGAACTCTTCGGGCCGATGCAAGTGATCGAAGAACGGAAAGCCGTCCCGCGGCGGCGGGGTGATCGCGTTGTCTGGGGCCCAGGTGCGCTGGTCGAGTGCCGTCATGGCCGCCTCGTCGCTTCGGACGGCCGCCCGGATCCTGATATCAGTCACGTGATCAGTCTGCCCTGCCGGTCACAGCGCTTACGACCGAGTGGGCGGCCGCACCAGACTAGGGTTTCCGGCGTGCGTCTTGTCATAGCGAAATGCAGCGTCGACTACGCGGGCCGGCTCACCGCCCACCTGCCCATGGCTCCCCGGCTGGTTCTGATCAAGTCGGACGGGAGCGTGTCCATCCATGCCGACGACCGGGCCTTCAAGCCGCTGAACTGGATGAACCCGCCGTGCACGGTACGGGAGGAGGCGTTCGAGGAGAACGGCGCGATCGCCAGGTGGACGGTCACCCACGGCAAGTCGGGCGAACAGCTGATCCTGACGATCAACGAGATCCTGCACGACTTCTCCTACGAACTGGGCGTCGACCCGGGGCTGCAGAAGGATGGGGTCGAGGCGCACCTGCAGGAGTTGCTCGCCGAGCACATCACGACGCTCGGGGACGGCTGGTCGCTGGTCAGGCGGGAGTACCCGACGGCGATCGGGCCTGTGGACATCCTGTGCCGCGATCACGCCAGGGGGACGGTGGCCGTCGAGATCAAGCGCCGCGGCGACATCGACGGGGTGGAGCAGCTGACCCGCTACCTGGAACTGCTGAACCGCGATCCGCTCCTCGCGCCAGTGCGCGGCATCTTCGCGGCGCAGGAGATCAAGCCGCAGGCCAAGGTGCTGGCCAACGACCGGGGCATCGACTGCGTGACCCTGGACTACGACGCGCTGCGCGGCATCGAGCGGGACGGCACGCTCTTCTGAGTGCACGCGCCCGAGCACTCGTACACCCTCGACTACGAACTGGGCTGACGAGAGCCCCGGTACGCTTCCGTACATGCCGCCCGTCAACACCGACACGACCCGCGAAAAGGTCATAGCGGCCGCCGAGACCTGTTTCGCCCGGTACGGCGTCGCCAAGACCACCGTGGAGGACGTCGCGGCGGCGGCGGGGCTGTCGCGGGCGACGGTCTACCGCACGTTCACAGGCCGCCGGTCGTGCTGCGCGGTCTCGGCCGGTTCCCCGACCGGCTGTCGGCACGGCTCGGGGACGAGCCCTCCGCCCCTGACGCGATCGACCAGGGCGTCCTGGACGCGATCGCCTTCGTCCGGAGCGAACCCCAGATGGCCGCCCAGTTCCTCGCGCCGGACGCGGCCGGGCACACCCAGGCGGTGGTGGCGGGCGCGGCGGAGCGGATTCTGGAACTCTGCTGCGATCACGTACGTCCTTATTTCGACCTGGGCCGCCGGGAGGGACTGATCCGCGGCGACATCGAGGTCGAGGGCGCGATGGAATTCTTGTTCCGGGTCATCTCCTCGATGATCGTGATGCCACTTGAGCGGGACGACGAGGCCACCCGGGCCTTCCTGCGCACCTACGTACTCCCGGGCCTTGTCGTGAGAGGGAACTGATGGCGAACGTACGGGAGATCCGAGCGAGCCGGGAGGGACGGCGGCTCAGCCCGGTGTTCCTGGTGATCGTCGCGGCCTGCGTCCTCACCGGGCTGATCACCTGGCGGTACGGGCGGTTGGCGGACCATCTCACGGCGCGGATCGCGCTGTTCGGTTTCGTGGTCTCCGCCTGGATCATGTCCCTGTGCCTGCACGAGTTCGCGCACGCCTACTTCGCCTTCCGGGCCGGTGACCGCAGCATCCCCGGCAAGGGGTATCTGACCCTCAATCCCCTGAAGTACGCCGACCCGATCCTCAGCATCGGCATCCCGGTGTTCTTCATGCTGCTGGGCGGGATCGGCCTGCCGGGCGGCGCGGTCTGGATCGATCGGGGCGCGATCCAGGGCAAGGTGCGGCACAGCCTCATCTCGGCGGCGGGCCCGCTCGCCAACGTCGCCATCGCGATCGTGCTCGCGCTGATCCTCAAGACCGTCGCCCCGCCGCTGGACGCGGCGACCGTCACGCACGGCGTGTTCTGGTCGGGGGTCTACTTCCTGGCCTTCCTGCAGATCACCGCGGCCCTGCTCAACCTGCTCCCGATCCCCGGGCTCGACGGGTTCGGCATCGTGGAACCGTACCTGCCTCGCGACTGGGTGCGAGCGGCCGGTCAGTACGGGCAGTTCATCTTCCTTGGACTGATCGCCCTGCTCTGGTACCAGCCGGTCAACAGTGCCTTCTACCGGCTGGTCTTTCACATCACCGACACCCTCGGGGTCAACCAGGTCTGGATCGGCACCGGGCTGCAGCTCTTCCGCTTCTGGTCGAAGGTGCCCACCGGCTGACACCGCTCCGCACGACGGTAAGTGATCGTTTATTGCCGTAGGGCCGACGGGTGCCTTACTGTTCGGGAAACGAACCGAATTCCGCTGGAGGCCCCTGATGTCCGTATCAACGGAGGCGGGGAGCACGACGTTCGAATCCCTGAACCCGGCCACCGGCGAGGTGATCGCCGAGTACCCGGTCCACGACGAGAAGGCGGTCGGCGAGGCCGTCGAGCGGGCCCACGAGGCCGCCGTGTGGTGGGCGGCGCTGGGCTGGAAGGAGCGGCGGCTCCGGCTGCTGAACTTCAAGGGCGCGCTCACCCGCAACCTGGGCCGGGTCGCCGAGGCGATCCACCAGGAGACCGGCAAGCCGCTCCAGGACGCGCAGCTCGAGACCGTCATGGCCATCACCCATCTGGACTGCGCCGCGCGCCACGCCCAGAAGGTGCTGGGCCCGCGGTCCATCTTCCCCGGCATGATGAACATCAACCAGAAGGCGGTACTCGAGTACCGGTCGCTGGGCGTGGTGGGCGTCATCGGGCCGTGGAACTATCCAGTTTTCACCCCGATGGGCTCCATCGCGTACGCGCTCGCCGCCGGAAACGCGGTCGTGTTCAAGCCGTCGGAGTACACCCCCGGCGTGGGCGTGCTGCTCGCCGAGCTGTTCGCCGACGTGGTGCCGGAGAAGCCGGTCTTCCAGGTCGTCACCGGCCTGGGTGCCACCGGTGCGGCGCTGTCGCGCAGCGACGTGAACAAGCTCGCGTTCACCGGTTCCGGGCCGACCGCCAAGAAGGTCATGGCGGCGTGCGCGGAGAGGCTCACCCCGATCGTGGCCGAGTGCGGCGGCAAGGACGCCTGCATCGTCGACGAGGGCGCCGACCTGGAGACGGCCGCCAAGGCCGCGCTCTGGGGGGCGATGTCCAACGCCGGCCAGACCTGCATCGGCGTCGAGCGCGTCTACGTGGTCGACAAGGTCTACGACTCGTTCGTCGCGAAGCTGACCGAGGCGGCCAAGGGGGTCAGGTCCGGGGACGACGCCACTGCGTCGTACGGCCCGATCACCATGCCGGGCCAGCTGGACGTCATCGAGCGGCACATCAACGACGCGCTGGCCAAGGGCGGCAAGGCCGTCGTGGGCGGCGCCGGGGCCTGGAGAAGGCCAACAAGACCACCTATGGGCTTGCCGGGTCGATCTTCTCGGGCAACAGGTCCGCCGCGATGGACGCCGCCCGGCGGATGCGCTCCGGGATGACCTCCATCAACGCGGTGCTCGCCTTCGCGCCCATCGCGGCGCTGCCGTTCGGCGGGGTGGGCGAGTCCGGCTTCGGCCGCATCCACGGCGCCGACGGGCTTCGCGAGTTCGCCCGCCCGAAGGCCATCACCCAGCAGCGTTTCAAGCCCCCGATGGACCTGCTGACCTTCGACCGTACCGAGGAGACCATGCAGCGCGTTCTCAAGCTGGTCACCTTCCTGCACGGTAGGCAGTACAAGCGGTAGCACTATGCAGGAGCGGGTCCGTCAGCTGCAAGCTGAGGCGAACGCCTTCCGGAAGGCCCGGAAGGCACGCCGCGGATGAGGTCCGCGGCGCGCTCGGCGAGCATGACGGTGGGCGCGTCGGTACCGCCGCGCGGAACGTGCGGCAGCACCGACGCGTCCACCACGCGCAGCCCGTCGACGCCGCGGACGCGCAGTTGCGGGTCGCACACCGCGGACTCCGCCGCCCCCATCGCGCAGGTACCGGCCGGGGTGCCGGCGGCGCCGCTGCGCTCCCTGATCCACGCGCGCAGGCCGGCCTCCCCGGCCAGCTGCTCCCCCGGCGCCGCCTCGCCGGCGACCAGCCGGGCCAGCGGCTGCTGCCCCGCGATCTCCCTGGCCTGTCCGATCCCGTGCAGCAGCAGCTCCATGTCACCAGCGGCGTGATCAGCACCGACACGGTCCGGGTGGACGGTATGCCGAGCCCGTGACGCGTATGCGGCCCGGCCATCACGTGGTACTGCAGGTCGGGTGCGTCCGCACCACGATCGGACCTGGTGAAGCCACCACCCTCGGCGAGGTTGGAGGCCAGCGGGCCCCGGCCGAGTGACCGCCAGAGCGCCAGGTTCGCGGTGGTCCGGCCCTCCCAGAGGTTCCTGGTGACCGGTGTGTGCCACATCATCGCCAGGCTCGGCTGATCGACGAGGCCCTCGCCCACGGGCGCGTCCACCAGCACATCGATGCCGTGCTCGCGCAGCTGTGCGGCGGGCCCGATGCCCGACAGCATGAGCAGCTGCGGGCTGTTGACCGCCCCGCCCGACAGGAGCACCTCGCGTTCCGCGCCGGCCAGGTGCTCGGCGCCGTTCCTGAGGTAGCCGACACCGGTCGCCCGTCCGCCCTCGACAACGATCCGGGTGGCGAGCGCGCCGGTCAACACGGTCAGGTTGGGCCGGCCGAGGGCCGGGCGCAGATACCCGTCCGCGGCCGACCAGCGCCGGCCGCGCAGCTGGTTGACCTGGTAGAAGCCCACGCCATCCTGTATGGGCCCGTTGAAGTCGTGGTTGGCGGCCAGCCCGGTCCGCCGGGCCGCCTCGATCCAGGCCCGCACGATCGGTGACTTGTACCGCCGGCGGGGTTGCCGCGCAGGTAGGTCATCGCGCCGGTCGAGGTGGTGCCGCCGAGGGTACGGCCCCGGGCCCAGTGCAGGCGCCGGCCCCCCGCGTGCGGCTGCGGCGTGGTCTCGTAACCCCAGTCGTAGGGGCCCTTGACCAGGCCGGGGAACCCGGCGGGCATCCGGATCTCCAGGGCGTCGTCGGCCGGTCCGGCCTCAAGCAGGAGCACCCGTACACCGGGATCCTCGCTCAGCCTGGCCGCCAGCACACAGCCCGCGCCACCGGCTCCGACGATCACGTAGTCGTACACGTGCTGAGACTATCCAGAACGGGTCTTATCGGACCGATGGGGTTGTCGATGCCCCGATGTCATCCTCCGGACATCCGGTGACCCTTGGTAGCCACCGTGCCGTTCACCCTGGTCCTGCGAAGATCGGCCAATGCGCGATACGCGGACCTATCGAGGCATGTCACCCCAGGAACGGCTGACCGAACGGCGGAACCGGCTGCTGGCGGCGGCGTTCCAGCAGTTCGGCGCCAAGGGTTACCCCGCCACCACGATCGACGCGCTCTGCGCCGACGCCCACGTCTCCACCCGCGCGTTCTACGAGTGCTTCAGCAGCCGTGAGGCCATGCTCGCCGCGGTCCACGAGCGGATCACCACCGAGGCCATGGCCGCCGTGCGCCTCGCGGCCACCACCGCGGACGAGCCGGTATCGGGGGGCCTGGCGGCCTACGTGCACCACATGACGTGCGACGAGCGCCGCGCCCGCATCGTGCATGTCGAGGTGGCCCGCGCGGGCGACCCGCTGCAGCCCGCCCGGCGCCGCGCGGTCCACGAGTTCGCAGGTCTCATCATCACCCTGGCCGGCGACCGGGCCACCCTCCCGGCCCCCGAACTGAGCCGCATCGCCATCGGCCTGGTCGGCGCCATGCAGGAACTCCTCACCGAGTGGATCAGCGCCGACCCCCGCCCCGCCCCCGCCGAAGTCCTCACCGGAGCCCAGCACATCTTCCGCACCTCCCTCCGTTGACCCGTGGCGTTTCCCGCACCGTTTCGGTGAACGGTGCGGGAAACGCCACGAGTCAACGGTCTGTAGTGTGGCGGGATGGTGAGAGATCCCGAGAAGCCGGTCGTCCTTTCGAAGATCTATACGCGGACCGGGGACGACGGGACCACGGGGCTCGGCGACATGAGCCGTACCTCGAAGACCGATCCGCGGCTGGCGGCGTACGCCGATGTCGAGGAGGCCAACTCCGCCATCGGCGTGGCGGTGACGCTGGGCCGCTTGACCGAGGACGTCACCGCGGTGCTGAGGTGGATCCAGAACGACCTGTTCGACGTGGGGGCGGACCTGTGCACCCCGGTCGTGGCGGACCCGCGGTATCCGCCGCTGCGGATCACCGAGACCTATGTCGACAGGCTTGAGGGGGCGTGCGACGCCTTCAACGCCGAACTGGCGCCACTGCGCAGCTTCATCCTGCCCGGCGGTACGCCCGGCGCGGCTCTGCTGCATGTGGCCCGGACGACCACCCGGCGGGCCGAGCGCACCATCTGGTCCGCGATCGAGGCGCACGGGGATTCCGTCAACCCGCTGACGGCCCGGTACCTGAACCGGCTGTCCGACCTGCTGTTCATCCTCTGCCGGGTCACCAACGCCGAGCAGGGCGACGTTCTGTGGAAGCCGGGAGGGTAGGGCCAGCCCCACCTCGAAGAGAGGTGTGAGCCCGCTGTCGGCGGGCCACCCCGCGCGCGTGGACAGTGGCATGAGGACGGTCGACGTCACGCAGGACCCCGCAGCGCCGCACCACGTCCGGGCCGACCGCGAACTCCGGCGACATCACGGTGACGAAGAACTGACGTCCACCGGGAAGCCGGGGGGCGCGGCCTCCAGCCAGGCGAGGAAGCCGGTGAGCGCGGCCACCCCCATGGCGAGCTCGACGGTGAGCTCCCCGTCCCGCAGCTCGATGATCCCCGCGTCGGGGGGGAGCGCGCCCTCTTCCGAGACGGTGGGGCGGCGCCGGTTGGAAATGACGAGACCCCGGCGGTGCATCACCTGCCGGGGCCTGCTGCGGAATCCGAATATGCGGTGCCAGTGGAGCTCGTCGCCCCGGTAACGCCCAATGCCCAGGCGCCAAGGTGCTCGCCCACGGGTCTTGTCAGTCCTCTACGCCCGCGGCGAGCAGCCGGGCCCGGGCGCGCCGCTCGGCCACGGCCGACTCGTCACCCTCGGAACCGGACATCGCCTGTTCGAGCGCGGCCCTGGCCGCGTTCACGTCGATCTCGTCGCTGAGCTCGACCTGCTCGACGAGGACCGAGACCTCATCACCGGCCACGGAGAAGAATCCGCTGCCGACCGCCGCGACGACCCAGTCCCCGCCGTCGGCCGGCTTGATCCTGACGACGCTGCCGTCGACGAGCACCCCGAGGACCGGGGCGTGCCCCGGCAGAATACCCATCGAGCCGTCGATGGTCTTGGCGATGACCTGGTCGGCCTCGCCGGCCCAGACCTCACGCTCCGGTGAGACCAGGCCCACCTTCAGCTTTGCCACTGTGATCCCTCCGCGAAGAGCCGTTGTACGAAAGAGGGCGGGCCCTGCGCGGGCCCGCCCACACCCGTACTACCCCTCCAGCTCCTTGGCCTTCTTCTCGACGTCCTCGATGCCACCGCACATGAAGAACGCCTGCTCGGGGAAGCGGTCGAGCTTGCCCTCGCAGAGCGCCTTGAAGGAGGCGACGGTCTCCTCCTTGGAGACGGTGACGCCGACCTGGCCGGTGAAGGCCTCGGCGACGTACATCGGGTGCGACAGGAACCGCTCGATCCGCCGCGCCCGGTTGACGGTGACCTTGTCCTCTTCGGACAGTTCGTCGATACCGAGGATGGCGATGATGTCCTGCAGCTCCTTGTACTTCTGCAGGATCCGCTTCACCTCCTGGGCCACCTGGTAGTGCTCGAGCCCGATGACCGACGGGTCCATGATCCGCGAGGTCGAGTCGAGCGGGTCCACCGCCGGGTAGATGCCCTTCTCGGTGATGGCCCGGGACAGCACCGTGGTGGCGTCCAGGTGCGCGAACACCGTGTGCGGAGCCGGGTCGGTGATGTCGTCGGCGGGCACGTAGATCGCCTGCATCGAGGTGATCGAGTGACCGCGGGTCGAGGTGATCCGCTCCTGCAGCTGGCCCATCTCGTCCGCCAGGGTCGGCTGGTAACCCACCGCCGACGGCATGCGCCCGAGCAGCGTGGAGACCTCGGAGCCCGCCTGGGTGAACCGGAAGATGTTGTCGATGAAGAGCAGCACGTCCTGCTTCTGCACATCGCGGAAGTACTCCGCCATGGTCAGGGCGGACAGGGCGACGCGAAGACGCGTGCCCGGCGGCTCGTCCATCTGGCCGAAGACCAGGGCCGTGTCCTTGAGGACGTTGGCCTCGTCCATCTCCACCCAGAGGTCGTTGCCCTCACGGGTGCGCTCGCCGACACCGGCGAAGCAGGAGGTGCCACCGAAGTTACGGGCGACACGGGTGATCATCTCCTGGATGAGCACCGTCTTGCCGACGCCCGCGCCACCGAACAGGCCGATCTTCCCACCCTGCACGTACGGGGTGAGCAGGTCGATGACCTTGATGCCGGTCTCCAGCATCTCCGTCTTCGACTCGAGCTGGTCGAAGGGCGGCGGGCTGCCGTGGATGCCACGGCGCTCGGTGATCTCCAGGGAGGCCGTCGGCACGTCAAGCGACTCACCGAGGGCGTTCCACACGTGACCCTTGACGACGTCGCCGACCGGGACCGAGATCTGCCGGCCGGTGTCGGTGACGACCGCACCGCGGACCAGGCCGTCGGTGGGCTGCATCGAGATGGCCCTGACCATGTTGTCGCCCAGGTGCTGGGCGACCTCGAGGGTCAGGATCTTGGGCTCGTCTCCGAACGTCACCTCCACCTGGAGGGCATTGAAGATCTCCGGCATGGCGTCGGCGGGGAACTCCGCGTCGACGACCGGGCCGATGATCCGGGCGACACGACCGGTCCCGGTCGCAGTCTCTACCTGCGCAGTCAACTTATTCACTCCCCGCGCTCGCGTCGGCGAGCGCGTTCGCGCCACCGACGATCTCGCTGATTTCCTGGGTGATCTCGGCCTGGCGCGCCTGGTTGGCCTGGCGCGTGTACGACGCGACGAGATCATTCGCGTTGTCGGTCGCCGACTTCATCGCGCGCCGCCGTGAGGCGTGCTCGGACGCGGCCGACTGGAGCAGCATGTGATAGATGCGGCTCTCGATGTAGTTCGGCAGCAGCAGGTCGAGCGCCGCCTCGGCCGAGGGCTCGAAGTCGTACGAGGGCAGCGGGCCGCTCTCGGCCACCGCCGGCCCGTCCTCGACCTCGAGGGGCAGCAGCCTGTGAACGACGGCCTGCTGGGTCAGCATCGAGACGAACTCGGTGTAGACCACGTGGATCTCACCGACCCCTCCGTCCGCGTCCCCCTTGAGGAAGTCGGCCACCAGACGCCGCCCGATCCGCTCGGCATCTGCGAACGTCGGCCGGTCGCTGAACCCGCTCCAGTCCGCGCCGATCTGCCGGTTGCGGAACCGGTACCAGATCCCGCCCTTGTTGCCCACGAGGTAGGGAACCGCGACGCGGCCCTTCTCGGTGAGCGCCTTGACCAGGGACTCGGCCTCACGGATCGCGTTGGCGTTGTAACCGCCGCAGAAGCCGCGGTCACTGGTGATCACAAGTACCGCGCTGCGCCGCGCATCCGGCTGCTCGTTGAGCAGCGGGTGGTCGACGCCGGACCTGTGGCTGATCAGCGCGGACAGCGCCCGCGTGATCTGCCGGGCGTACGGCTTGGAAGCCTTCACCCGTTCCTGCGCCTTCACGATCCGGGAGGTGGCGATGAGCTCCTGGGCACGCGTGATCTTCGCGGTCGACTTGACCGAGCGGATCTGCCGCCGCAGTTGACGAAGCTGTGCACCCATCGCCGATCAGCCCGCCTTGACGCGCTTGATCGTCTCCTGCTCGACATCCTCGTCCGCGAGTGGCTCGACCGG
>WNFI01183425.1_pt1 | contig 10035 bp, 12 predicted proteins | sample 5400471 | NCBI WGS metagenome assembly WNFI01 (sample SAMN13153348, study PRJNA577476) | soil metagenome | isolation source: 100 cm saprolite on Douglas fir-dominated hillslope | place: USA:California | collected 2013-09-17
GGGCTCTCCTTCCAGCGTTCTTTGTGCGTGGCGGCCGCGGGCACGGGCCGAGGGTACTACGGCGCAACCTCGAGAGCCGTACGCCCCCGCTGCAGGAAGGCGCGTTCGGCCACGTTAGCAGTGAGCCCGATGGCGGTTTCGTAAGCTGCCGCGGCCTCCGCCTTGCGCCCGAGGCGGACAAGTAGAGCGGCTCGGATGGCGTGAAACAGGTAGTAGTTGTCGAGACCTAGATCCTCGAGCAGAGCGAGGCCCGCCTCGGGTCCGTGGACTTCGGCGACGGCGACCGCGCGATTGAGCGCAATCACGGGGTTGGGTGCGAGCACCAGCAGCTGGTCGTAGAGGCGAACGATCTGCATCCAGTCGGTGGCGGCCGCCGTGGGCGCATCGCTGTGGACCGCGTTGATCGCCGCCTGGACCTGGTAGGGCCCGGGCTGGTTGCGCCGCAGGCAGGCGCGCACGATGGCCTGCCCCTCGGCGATCAGTTCCCGGTTCCACGCCGACCGATCCTGGTCGGCCAGCAGCACGAGAGCTCCATCGCCGCTGGTGCGCGCCGCGCGGCGCGATTCGGTGAGCAGCATCAGTGCGAGAAGACCCATGACCTCGGGCTCGTCAGGCATGAGCTCCGCCAGGAGGCGGCCAAGGCGGATGGCCTCCGCGCAAAGGTCGTCGCGGACAAGCCGGTCTCCCGAGCTCGCCGTATATCCCTCGTTGAAGATCAGGTAGACGACGGCGAGCACCGCCCGAAGGCGAGCGGGCAGCTCGGATTGACCTGGGACCCTGTAAGGGATCTTCGCGTCGCGGATCTTTCCCTTCGCGCGCACCAGGCGCTGCGCCATCGTCGCCTCCGGGACCAGGAAGGCTCGCGCGATCTCCGTCGTGGTGAGCCCTCCCAGCAGCCGAAGCGTCAGCGCGACCTGGGCGTTCGCCGCGAGCGCCGGGTGACAGCAGGTGAAGATCAGGCGCAGGACGTCGTCACGCACAGGCCCCTCCCCGACAGGCTCGCCCTGGCCTTCCAGCAGGAAGGCGGCCTGCGCGTGACGGTCCTCGCGTGAGGCCTCGCGCCGGAACCGGTCGATGGCCCGGTTGCGAGCCGTGGTGATGATCCATCCCGCCGGACTCGGCGGCAGACCGATGTTCGGCCACCGCTCCACAGCGACAGCGAATGCATCCTGGACCGCTTCCTCCGCAAGGTCGATGTCACCGAAGGCCCTGACGAGGACCGCGACGGCGCGGCCGTACTCCTCCCGAAAGACACGCTCAATTTCCGATCCATCGACGGCCGGCACTGGGTCAGCCCGGATTGACGTTTTGGAAGGGGCGCACCTCGACGGGCGCGGCGCATGCCCTGGTCGCCTTGGCGGCCCACGCCAATGCCGCGTCGAGGTCGGGCGCCGCGATGACCCAGAAACCGCCGATATGTTCCTTACCTTCGACGAACGGCCCATCGGTCACCAGGACCTCGCCCCCCTCATGGATGCGCACCACTGTGGCGGTGTCGGCGGGATGAAGGCCTCCGGCGAACACCCAGGCATCCGTCGAGCGGAGCTCCGCGTTGAAGACCTCAACGTCCCGGTAGACCTTCTGTCTCGCCTCGGCCGAGGGCTCTGGGTTGCCCTCGACCGAGTGCACCGTGAGCATGTACTGCTGCATTCAGGCGGCCTGGTAGGTGAGCATGACGATTCCATCGCCTGCAGACCTGGAGTCGACGAGCTCGAGCGAGGCCATCTTGCCCGCGTCCGCGAACAGGCGCTTGCCGCCGCCAAGGATCACCGGGTAAACCATCAGCCGGTAATCGTCTACCAGCCCGTGCTCCGCCAGGCCCTGGGCGAGCCGCGCGCTACCGAAGACGAGCAGGTCGCCACCTTGCTGAGCCTTGAGCTTGGCGACCTCGGTCGCCATGTCGTCACGGATGATGGTCGTGTTGTTCCAGGTTGCCTCGGAATCCTTCAGCGTGTTCGACACGACGTACTTGCGAATGCCGTTCATCTTGTCGGCGAAACCGTCCGGGTCTTTGATCGACGGCCACGCCTTCGCGAAACCCTCGTAGGTCACCCGGCCCAGGAGCAGCGCGCCTGCGGCGCCCAGCTCGTCGACCTTGAACTTGTCGCCCGCGGGGCCACGCTTGAACTTGAAGGACCAGCCGCCGTGCTTGTAGCCCTCCGCCCCACCTGGATCCTCCATCACTCCGTCCAGCGAAACGAACTCGCTCACAACCACTTTCATGACGTTTCCTCCGTCCCGAGAGATCGCCGGCCAGGCCGGTCGTCATCAACTACACGAACGCTCCCAGGCCAGATCGACACCCGGCTGCAACTCTTTTTTGGGCTCGACCCGACTCAGTACTCGAGCTCGGGTCCCCAGGTGGCGCCCCGGCCTTTGGGCGTGGTGTCGAGGATGCTCCACACCGGCCACATGAAGTCCACGTGGCGCATGTCCTGGCCCGGATCCGGGCCCGCGAACCACAGCTCGCTGCTCCAGAAGTGCCGGATCTTCTTCCCGCGGCGGACGAAAACGTGAGCCAGCGGGAACTGTTGACCATTGGGCGCCTCGGCGCGGTAGTCGGCATTGAAAGAGTTGTTCGCGGACGAGAGCAGCTGAGCGTGGCGCCAGCCGCGACCGCGCGCGTGGCGGCGGAACTTCTCGATCGGAGCTTTCGCGACCACGACAAAATTGATTCGCTGGGTGACGTGGCGCGCCGCGCCGTCGACGGCGTCGATGATCGACGTGCATGACGGGCACGGAGTCATGCTGTCGACCGATTCCGGGTACATGAAGTTGTAGAGGAAGAGTGTGTCTTTTCCAGGCTGGAACAGCTGGGAGAGGCGGATCTTCTTGACCACTTTCTCGCCTGCCGGCAGGGCCTCGAAAACGTAGTCTTCGAGGACTTCACCTCCCAGCGGGAGTTTTCTTCGTTGCGCCGCGACGGACTCGATCTGCCTTCGGAGCTCGACCTCAGACTTGAGCAGGCGGTTGCGAGCACGGCGATAGTCCGCTGTCTCGCCAGGAAACTTTGAATTGCGACGCGCCTTGACTGCTGCCACGGTTCCTCCTCTGGTCTGGCGGGCTTTCTCGTGTCGAATATAGAAGGGACGCGCGCGCGAGGTTCGCTATGTCTTGGGTGGCTCGTGTGGGATCTCGTGGCCGCCGGGCCGGCGCGCGAACGCCGCGTAGAGACCAAGGTCATAAGAAATCTTCAGCCCTCCGGCGAGGAGGAACGGCAAGCCCGCCGCGGCGGCCTGGATCGCGAACCCGGCGATCAGCGGCCCGGCCGCCTGCATGACGCCACGGACCGTGCCCATGAGCGCGAGCGCACCCGCTCTCTCCGCAGGTGGGACGATGGACGCCACGTACGCCTGGCGGGCGGGGACGTCCATCTGCGCGATGGAAAAACGGACGGTGAGGAGAACCAGCGCCACCACGAGGTTGGGGCTGAACGGCACGAGCATCAGCAGGACATTGCTCGGGAGGTGGGTGAAGACCATCGTGCGCACCAGTCCAATCCGATCCGCCAGCCTGGAGGCAACCTCGTAGGACCCTGCCTGGACCAGGGCGATCAATGCGAACGACGGCCCCAACAACCCGCTGCCGGCGCCGAAGCGGATGTGGAGCCAGTAAGCGATCACCGTTTGAAGGACAAGACCTCCGCCCAGCGCGTCGAGCCCGAACAGGGCGGCAAGCCCAGCGAGTGGTCTCACCGATGAGCGGCTGATGATTGGGCCGGGTGGGGCCGCCGCCACCTGGGGCGACAGAAACAGGCTGGTCGCCGCGGCCAGGACGCCCAGCGCCGCGAAAGCCAGGAAGAGCAGCTCCACGCGGCCCGGCGTCGTGCCGAGCGAGGCGATGAGGCCGCCGGCCGCGATGGCAAGTCCGCCCGTGAGCGAATAGCGACCGAACGCGCGGTTGCGGCGCCGGTCGGGAACGGAATCGACCAGCGCCGCCTGCTCGACCGCAAGGAATGGGCCGAGGTCGGCGCCCGAAGCACCGAGCATGCCGGTAACTCCGGCGAGGACGAGCAGGGCAGGCTGGGTCGCCAACGCGATGTCCAGCCCGGTGATCGCCATGAGCAGACCGATGGCGGTCAGGACCGGCCGGCGACCGAGCCTCGACGCCATGGCGGCCAGCGGCAGCCCGGACAGAGCAGCCGCAAGCACAGCGATCGCGAGAGCGATGCCCAGGGACCCGGCGCCCAGCCCGCGCTGTTCGAAGCGCAACCCGAGCAGCACCGGGATGAAGCCGAAGCCAAAGCTGCGCAGCAGCCTGGCGAGAAGCAGCAGGCGGTAGTCGCGCCCCATGGCCGTGCTCAAGTATTCAGCGCCGGCCGGGCTCGTCATTTCGGGCGTGCCGCCCCGAGGCGCGACCAACCGTGCCCTTTTGGCTGCATCCCGTGTGCCGACGCGCCCAACTGTGCCCTTTTGGCTGCATCCCCGCGGCTTGCGATCCAACCAGCTTTCCACGCCGAAATCGGCGGAGCATACTCTGCGCGTGGGGACCCCGGCGTTCGCCGGCGGTGTCGATCTGCTCTCGCTGCTGAGCTCCGCAAAACAGCAGCGGGTGCTCGAGGGCTCGACTCGCGCGGACTACCGCGCCGGCGCCATTGCCTTCCGGGCCGGACCTCCAGCCCGCGCGTTCGTGGTGGAGAAGGGACTGGCCCGAGTCTTCATGAGCGCTCGCGATGGCAGGGAGGCGACCGTCGCGTTTGTCCATCCCGGGAACCTCCTGGGTGCGAGGAACCTGATCCGTGGAATCGCGGTCGAGCAAGACCCGCCCTTGACGGGGGTGCAGGCCGTCATCGCCTCGACCTTCACGCTGCTCGACATCGAGAAGGTGCGCCGGTTGGCAGCGGTCGACATCGACGTGATGACCGCGATCGCCACTCACCTGGCCCAGCGGGTCCACTACGACCTGCTGGTGGTGGCGGTGCGGACTTTGGGCACGGTTTCCGAGCGGCTCGCGTTCGACCTGCTCGACCGAGCGAGCCAGACGCAGCTGCCCGATGGCCGGCTCGAGGCCAAGGCCACACATGAAGACCTGGCGTACTCGATCGGGTCCTCGCGCGAGGTCGTAGGACGAAGCCTCAAGGAGCTGCGCGCGTCCGGGATCGTGGAAACCAGTCCTGGAAAAACGCGGATCGTCAACCCCGAGCGGCTGGCCGCCATGATCCGTTCATTCGTGCATTAGGCTCGCGACGCGCACCGATCAACAGCCGAGCTTGTGCGCCAGGTCTATGAAATCGGTGGCCTGCACGTCGGCGAGCGGATCGGGCAGGAGGTCCGCCCCACCACCCGCTCCCTTCTCGAGCGGCCGCTCGACGAACGCCGCGTGCAGGCCGGCCGCCTGGGCGGCGCGCAGGTCTGATTTGTGCGACGCCACCATCATCACCTGGCTCGCCTCCAGGCCGAGGGCGGATGCAGCGCCGAGGTATACCTCCGGGTCGGGCTTGTAGTGGTGGAAGTCCTCCGCGGACAGGAGACGTTGGAAAGGCAGCCCGGTGAATCGCATGAGAGCTGACTGCTGAGACCGGTTGCCGTTGGAGAGCGTGGTCACCGTGAATCGCTTCCCGAGGCGCTCCAGGCCCGGCGCGGAGTCGGGCCATGCCGGCAGGCGCGCCCATGCCTGGGTCAGCTCTTCGCGTGCCGCTGGATCGAAACCTTCGGCGCCGACCTCGTGGAGGACCTGGTCCAGCGAGATGCGGTGGAGCCGGTCGAAGTTCGTCCAGGGCAGCTCCCCTCGTCGCACCCGATCCATCGATGGCATGTACAACGCGCGCCAGGCCAGGGCCAGCCGCTCCCAGTCCGCCACCACGCCGTGGAGCGCGCCGAGCCGCGACGCGTCTGCGGCCACTCCCGAGAGCCAATCAACCGTGGTCCCGAACACGTCGAACGTGAGGGCGCGTACACGGGTCAGGTCTGGGCTTTGCACCTGTTGAGTTTATGGGCGCTTGAAAGCGCGGTCGTAGTCCGGAAAGTAGCTTTGAATCACGGAAAGCTCAAAGGTGGCGAGGATCGCGCTCGGTGACTCGTGCTCGAGGAGGAAGTCGAAGCTCTCGATGACGAGGCGTTCCACATCCTCTCGCCGGCTGCCTTTCGCCCAACGCTCAACATCGGAAGGCGTGACCGTGACAAGGTGTCGGGTACGCTGACCCGCATGGTCTACGTTGACCTCGCACCGCCAGCTCTCACCGTCCTTTTGCGCGTGCACCGCAACCATCGAGCACAAGCATGACGGCGCTCCTCGGACTCGACGTCGGGACCACGGGGGCGCGGTGCGTCGCGATCGATGAGAGAGGCCGCCTGCTCGCAGAGGCCACCACGGAATATCCGCTTTACTCGCCGCGCCCGGGCTGGTCGGAGCAGAACCCGGAGGACTGGTGGCAGGCGAGCCGGACGGCGATCGGGCGGGTCGCCGAAAAGGTCGGTCCGGACGTCGCCGGCATAGGGCTCACCGGCCAGATGCATGGGGCGGTATTCCTGGACGGCGGCGACGAGGTCATCCGGCCGGCTCTCCTGTGGAATGACCAGCGAACACAAAAACAGTGCGACGAGATCACCAGTCTGGTGGGAGCGGAGGAGCTGATCCGAATCGCCGGCAACCCCGCGCTCACGGGCTTCCAGGCGCCGAAGCTTCTTTGGCTCCGCGAGGAGGAACCCGACGCCTATGCGCGCCTGCAAAGGCTGCTGCTGCCCAAGGATTACATCCGGTTGCGGCTCACCGGCCAGGCGGCGACGGACGTCTCGGACGCGTCGGGCACACTGCTGCTCGACCTTCACACGCGCAAGTGGTCGGACGAAATCCTCGGCGCGCTGGAGATTCCGCTCCGGTGGCTCCCCGATGTATTCGAAGGGCCCGAGGCGACTGGCGGCGTACTGGCCGCGGCGGCCGGCGAGCTAGGCCTTCGACCAGGCATCCCGGTGGCGGCCGGCGGCGGTGACAACGCCGCAGGGGCGGTCGGCAACGGCGTCATCGCAGGTGGGCTTGCCAGCTGCTCGATCGGGACGAGCGGCGTGCTGTTCGCCCACTCCGACACGCTGTCCCTCGATCCGTCCGGCAGACTGCACGCGTTCTGCCATGCGGTGCCCGGCCGCTACCACCTCATGGGCGTGACTCTATCGGCCGGAGGCTCTCTTCGCTGGTGGCGCGACGTCCTTGGAAATACCACGTACGAACAAATGGGGCGCCTTGCCGCGCAGGCCCCTCCCGGGTCTGAGGGATTGGTGTTCCTTCCGTACCTGACCGGCGAACGCTCACCGCATCTCGACCCGCTGGCGAGGGGAGCGTTCTTCGGTCTCAGCTCGAGGCATTCCGCGGCACACCTGACGCGCGCTGTCATGGAAGGCGTCGCCTTCAGCCTGCGAGATTGTCTTCAGGTGATGAAGCAGCTAGGCGCAGGTCCGCGGCAGGTTCGAGCGACAGGAGGAGGGGCTCGCAGCGACCTCTGGCGTCAGATCATGGCCGATGTGTTCGATTGCCGAATCGTGCGAACGGTGTCAGATCACGGACCCGCCTACGGGGCGGCGCTGCTGGCGAGCGTGGCGGCCGGCATTCACGCCAACGTCGAGGAGGCCTGCGCTGGAATCGAGCTCCGCGCGGAGGCCGATGATCCGGACTCGGCACGGGTCAAGGTCTACGGCGAATATCACGCTGTGTACCAATCTCTGTACGCGGCAACTCGGAGCCAGATGCACAAACTCTCGTCGCTCGCCGAGCAGTAGAGCCCAGGCCCGATTTCAGTCGAGCTGCTTGCCAGCCGCCAACCCGAGGCGCGGAAAGACCTCGTCGGCGAAACGGCGGATCACTCCGCCTTCGAACGCGTTGGGAAGGTTGACGATGAAGTAATCGATTCCCGCATCTGCATAGTCGCCGATGACCTGGACGATTCGCTCGGCATCGCCGGCCCACGGGTGCCAGGAACGAACGAACGCCTCGTCCTTACCCGTCCTGCGTGCAGTGTCTCTGACCACGCGATCGACCTCGCGCTGATCGCCGAGGATCGTGTACAGCTCGATCGTCTTCAACACCGAGTCGTAGTCGCGCCCAACCGACTCGCAGTGCTGGCGGAGCACCTCGAGCTTGTGACGCACGGTTGGCACGTCCGCATTGAAGTTGCAGGCGTCTCCATATTGCGCAACGAGCTTCAGGGTCACCTTCTCGCCGCCACCCCCGATCCAGATCGGCGGGTGAGGTTTCTGCACCGGCTTGGGCTCGTTGATCGCGCCTCGGAGGTGGTAGTGGCGCCCGTCGAGCTCCGCGTAGTCCTGCGTCCACATCGCCTTCAGCACCTGCAGCGACTCGCGGAGCATCCGCAGGCGCTCTGGTGTCTCGGGGTAGTCGTACCCGTAAGCCTCGTACTCATGCTGGTACCAACCCGCGCCGATGCCGAGGATCAGGCGCCCGTGGCTCATGACGTCAACGCAGCTCGCCATCTTGGCCAGCAGCGAGGGCGGACGGTAGCCGTTGCACGTGACCATCTGACCGAGCCGGATCGTGCTGGTGTCGCGCGCGAGCGCGGCCATCGACGTCCAGCACTCGAAGGTTGCCTCCAGCTGAGCTGTCGGCACTGTGTGAAAGTGGTCGTAGACCCAGATCGCGTCGAACCCGGCCTGCTCGGCCTCGAGGGCGCAGCGGCTCATGGTCTCGAACTTTTCGACCGGGCCGGCCACATCGGCCAGGTCCATCCGCCAACCCTGCGGCACGAACATGCCCAGTTTCACCCGCCGCCTCCTTCCGAGTTGAGAGAACCGCGGATTGCCGCCAGCAGATCCGCCGGCTCGAATGGCTTGGCCACCACAGCGTTGGCGAGCTTCGTCACCTCGGGGTCGGGTAGGAGCCCGCTCAGCAGCACGATGGGGACTGCGGCGGTCGCCGGGCTCGAACGCAGCCGGCCGATCAGCTCGACGCCGTTCATGAGCGGCATCCTCAGGTCGGCGATGACCACGTCGGGCATCTCGCTCTCCATCAGCTCCAGGGCGGCCAACGGTCCTACTGGCGTTTGAGCACCGGTCTGAGGTCGTCCAGGCGGTCGAAAAGCTGCCATGCATATCGTCCGGCGCCCTGCTCGCGGTGACGATGCAGGTCGACCAGGGCCGGGTCGCTGAGGTAGCTCTCGAAGGCCTCGCGGGAGCTCCACTCGACGAGGATCAAGACCTGCCGAGGTGCGATATCACCAAGCAGGTTTTCGCGAAAGCGGCCCAGGGCGACGACCCGTCCGCCGTGTCGTTCAACTTCCGCGGCGGAGCGGCGCGAGTAGGCGAGGTATTCGTCGCGATCTGAGACGTCGAACAGGTTGAGCGCGTAAACCGGACCGCTCATCGCTGGGGATGTTAAGCCTTGCGGGCGGCGCCTCTACTAGACGGCCCGGGCGGAACGGTGCCCGGCCGGCCGGCGCTGCAAGGCAAGTTTGGCCGCCAGCTTCCACTGCCGGCTGGCCATGCGTCCGTCGCCGCGCGCGTCGAGGATTTCCGCGTAAGCGGCGTGCGTTTCGGCGAGCCGGTCAGTCCGGCCCTCCGCGCCCAAGAGACGGATCGCCAGCCGAAACTCTTTGTCGGCCAGCGCGTGATCGCCGAGGTGTTCATGGATCTGGCCAAGCAGGGCGTGCCCGCTGGCGAGGGCGAGGCCCTCGTCGAGTCGTTTAGCGAGATCGATCGCCTCCTTCGCCACCCGAATGCCCTCCGCCGGACGCCCGGTTTTGAGTTGCAGCTCTCCGAGACTCAGCAGGTAGTGACTCTTCATTCTCTCGGTGCTGGCTTCGCCCATGTAGGCGAGGGCGGCTCGGAAGGCTTCCTCGGCCCGTTCCATCTGGCCCTGTCTCATCAAAAGCAAACCGAGCTCGTTCTGGCCATTGGCCTGCAGGTCGGCATCGTGCTCGAGCGCGTAAAGGGCGAGGGCCTTGTGCGTGTACTCGATCGCCTTGCCGAGATCGCCGCGCTCCTGGTAGGCAATGCCGAGACCGTGGTACGTCCTTCCGAGCCGGGGTAGGTCACGCATCGTACCGGCGACCCGAAGCGCCTCCTCGTAAAACGCGATCGCCCGATCAAAAGA
>WNFI01015039.1_pt1 | contig 10034 bp, 7 predicted proteins | sample 5400471 | NCBI WGS metagenome assembly WNFI01 (sample SAMN13153348, study PRJNA577476) | soil metagenome | isolation source: 100 cm saprolite on Douglas fir-dominated hillslope | place: USA:California | collected 2013-09-17
CAGCATATGGCCGCCGACGCAGCAGTTTCGGCGGCGGTCGTCTTTGCTGGGTTCGTGATTTTGTGGACAGGGCAGCAATGGGTCGACCCGGTGATGAGCCTTGCGGTGGCTGGGATCATCCTATGGGGCAGCATCGGCCTTATGCGGGAGTCTGTTGGAATGTCGTTGATGGGCGTTCCAAGCGGGATCGAACTCGATGAGGTGCGTGAGGCGCTTGGCGAACTTGGCGGCGTCGAAACGGTCCACGATCTCCACGTCTGGCCCTTGAGCACGACTGAAACGGCGCTGACAGCGCATCTCGTTGCGCCCGGCGTCACCTCAACCGATATCCTCTTATGCGAGGCTCGGACCATGCTTCATGGCCGGTTCCGCATCGAGCATTGCACGCTTCAGATCGAGCGGACCCATCTTGAAGACACCGATTGCTGATGAACGTCACATATCTTGAATGCTCGCTGACCGGCGAACGTTACGAGGCCGGCGAAATCCATAATTTGAGCCGCTCCGGAAAGCCCCTTCTGGTCCGCTACGATCTTGAGGCTGCAAAGAAAACGCTTACCCGCGAAAGCTTGGCTGAGCGCGAGAGCGGTATGTGGAAATGGCGTGAGCTTTTGCCCAACCAGGGTCCGCCGGTGAGCCTTGGCGAACCGGAAACACCGGTCGTCCAGCTTTTGAACATCGCGGCGCGCGAGGGCGCAGAAAGCCTCCTCGTCAAGGATGAGGGACGACTCCCCACCGGATCCTTCAAGGCGCGCGGACTTGCGATGGCGGTGACCATGGCAAAAGAGTTCGGGATCGAGCGAATTGCAATGCCAACCAACGGCAATGCGGGGGCCGCGCTTGCCGCTTATGGCGCGCGTGCAGGGATCGAAACATTTGTCATCTGTCCGCAAGAGACGCCTAAAATCAATGTGACCGAAACCGCCGCTTATGGCGCCAATGTCTTTGTTGCTGACGGGCAGATCGACCAATGCGGAGCACTCGTTGGGAAGGGAGCGGCCCAGGGCCTGTGGTTCGACTGTTCAACCTTGAAGGAGCCCTATCGCCTCGAGGGCAAGAAGGTAATGGGATTTGAGCTTGCCGAGCAGTTGTGCTGGGAGCTTCCGGACGCCATTTTCTATCCAACAGGCGGCGGCACCGGCCTCATCGGAATGTGGAAGGCGTTCGACGAACTCGAAAAGGTCGGGCTGATCGGGGAAAAGCGGCCCCGTATGTTTGCGGTGCAGGCCGAGGGCTGTGCACCGATCGTCCGCGCATTCGAGCGCGGCGAGGATTTTGCCGAGCGCTGGGAACATGCGGTGACCCTCGCATCCGGGATCCGTGTTCCAAAGGCGGTTGGCGATTTTCTCATCCTGCGCACCGTTCGGGAAAGCGGCGGCGCTGCAATAGCAGTTTCCGAGAAGGCGATTCTTCAGGCGGTCGAAAATGCGGCACGCGAGGACGGCTTTTTATTGTGCCCCGAAGGCGGCGCAGTTCTTGCGGCCTGGCGCAAGGCCCTGGCCGAGGGACTGGTACAAAGGGACGAACGCGTCCTTTTGTTCAATTGCGCCAATGGGAACAAATATCCGTTGCCCGATACATCGAAGGCGTTGAAGCTCGCCGAGGCCGATCCGGCAGCGTTGTAACGCGCATAAAAGTAAACCCCGGCAACCGAAGTTGCCGGGGTTCCATGCTTAAGTTTCCCTTTCGGGTCCCTAAAGCACGAAGCAACAATACACGAGCGAGGCGGTAGTTCCACCCGAATCCATGCAGCTAATGGACATTTTCTGTGGACGATTTGGTGGATAAGGCTGTGCGACTCGAAAAAAGAAACGAAAGGGAGCCCTGCACCGTCAACTCCGCGCAGCTCCATTGTTCCGGGCGATCGCAAATCTTGGCACCCTTTGACCCCGGAAGGAAGGAAGTGACAATCCGCTTTGTAAGCCTCCTCGCGTTGCTGTTCCTGGTGATCCTGGCGGTGCCGCAAGTCGCATCCGCCGCGCGCCACGAGATCACAAGCGGCGGCCTCGTTTTTTCGATCGACGACGCCACTGGTGCCTATGCACTCGACGAAGGCGAACTGCATTTCGGCGGTCATCTGCAAGGCGGCGCGAGGCGCGTGACGAAAACGACCGCGGAGCTGCGCTTCCCGGTCATTCCAGGCGTCGAAGCGACAGTGATGCCTGCGCCGGGCAAATCGCAGGCATTGCTGCTGAGCTGGAAAGTCGTCGGCACGAACCCGATCGAAGAAAAGCCAGCCTTTCCCGATTTCACCTTCAACGAGGCGGGTCACACCCTGATCGTTTCGCCGGCGTCGGATTTCTTTCTCGCCAGCATGCTCGGCGATGCAAAGACGCGAGTGGCGGTCGGCTTGAATGCCGAAGTCGGCAAACTGCAGCCGGGCTTCACTGCGGCGACGCTCATCGCCGCGGCGCCGGGCATCGCCGCCGCCTACGATGCGTGGGGAAGCGCGCTGCGCGCACTCTATCATCGCGCCCCCGCCGCGGCGGATGCCGACGCGACCCTGCGCTATCTTGGTGAGCTGACCGACAACGCCGGCGGCCATTATTACTACAACTATGAGTATTCCGAGGGCCTGAACTACGAAGAATCCTTGGTTCGCTTCATAGACCGCAGTCGCGAGGCCGATATTCCGTTCGGCTATCTCCAACTCGACAGCTGGTGGTACCATAAGAGCGATTGGAATCCGCACGAGCGCATCGGCAAGATCAAGAATCCGGCGCTGCCCGGCGAGGACTGGAATCGCTACGGCGGCCTGGTCGAATGGACCGCCCATCCCGGCGTGTTTCCCAAGGGAATGGCGGCATTCCACGAGCGCGTGAAGCTGCCCTTTCTCGCCCACAACCGTTTCATCGACAAGGACAGCCCGTACCGTAAGCGCTACGAGATATCGGGCGTCGCAGCGGTCGATCGCGGCTACTGGGACGAACTGGCGGACTACGCTTCGCGCAACGGCATCGCGATCTATCTGCAGGACTGGCTCGACGCGACGTACAAATACTCGCCGGAACTGCAAGGCGTGCCGGGCAAGGGCGAAGCGTTCCTCGACGGCATGGCCGCGGCGATGGCCGCGCACGGCATCACAATGCAATATTGTATGGCCTACCCGCTGCACATGCTGCAGGGGGTGAAATACCCGAACCTGACGACGATCCGCGCCGCCGGGGACGGCCTGACCCGCGAGAAATGGACGCAGCTCGCCTTCAACGCGCGTCTCATCCACGAGCTCGGCGCCTGTTCGAGGAGCTCGACCGCCCCAACCTGTTCAAGGCGGTCCGCGAGGACGGCGAAATCGTCAAGCCGGACGAACCGCTGATGCCGCTTGGGCGTAGCTACCTAAGTCAGGCGCGCCAGAGCGACGAGGCGATCATCGCCGCGGCATTCACCCGACACGGCGCCCACCCCACGGCCTACGTGCTGGCCTTTGCTGACGATCCGCACAAAGCCGCAATGGATTTTTCGCTGACGCCGTCGGAACTGGGCTTCGAAGGACCTGTGGCGGTGTTTGACCCGGCGTCGCAGTCACTCGCGATCGTGAGTACTAGGGAAACGATCAGCGGAAAATTGGCCGGAGCCGAGGCGTATGCCTATCGCATCGTCGCACCGATCTCGACTTCGGGCATCGCCGTGCTGGGCGACCTCGGCAAGTTCGTGCCGATGGGGCGCAAACGGGTCACCTCGTACCAGGATGTTCCTCACGGTGTGAAGTTGACGTTGGTATTGCCCGCAAAAGAAACCGAGGTGACGATCGCTGGCTATGCAAGGTCCGACGTGGTGGCACAGGCCGACAATGCGACCGTCATATCGACGCAGCGTGATGCGACGACAGGACTGTTCAGGGTGAAGCTGCATCGGAATGCTGATTCCACCGCCGAGGTAACGCTCCACGTGCGCGCCAAGGAGGATTGATGGGGCGTGCAAAAGAAGCGGCGCTTGCTCATTGCAAGCTACAATATCAACGGGATCAATTCACGGCTTGGCGTGCTGACACGCTGGCTGGCGACCTTCCAGCCCGACATTGCCGCGCTTCAGGAGCTGAAATGCACTGACGAAGCGTTTCCCCGCGAAGCAATCGAATCCCTAGGTTACACCGCAATCTGGCACGGACAGCGCAGCTGGAACGGCGTTGCATTGTTAAGCAAGGTGGGCGATCCCATCGAAACGCGGCGCGCTCTTCCCAATGACCCGAACCTCGAACAGAGCCGCTATATCGAAGCTGCGATCTCAGGAATTCTCGTCGGCAATCTTTACGCGCCCAACGGCAATCCCTGGCCGGGGCCCAAATTCGATTACAAGCTCGCCTGGCTTGACGAGCTATGCGCGCATGGAGAGGAGCTCATCAGGAGCAAGCTTCCGGCAATTCTCATTGGCGACTATAATGTCATTCCGGAAAATGAGGACGTCTATAAGCCGGAGCGCTGGGCGAAGGACGCGCTCTTTGCGACCGAAGCCCGCAAGAAATTTCGTGAGCTGGTTCGTCAGGGCTGGACCGACGCAATCCGCACGATGCACCCCAATGAACGAATTTATACTTTCTGGCACTATTGGCGAAATTCGTTCGAGCGCGACGCTGGCATCCGCATCGACCACGCGCTTTTAGCCCCGCCGCTAGCAAAGACGCTCAAGGCTGCGGGCGTTGATCGAACGCCGCGCGGCTTGGAAAAGACCAGCGACCATGCGCCTTTGTGGGTAGAGTTAGAGCTTCCCCTAGCCTGAATTGCGAAGGGCGGTCGCGATGGCGTTGATCGAGAGCTGGATCCCGTTTGTGATCCTTTGGTCGCTTTCGCCTGCGCGATGGCGTTTCAAAAGCTCGATCTGCAACAGGTTGAGCGGCTCGATATAGGGCAGGCGGAGCCGGATCGAAGCGTCGAGCGCGGGGTTGTGCTCGAGGAGCTGCGACTGGCCGGTTATCGCCAGGAGCTGGTCATGGGTGCGCTGCCATTCGCTTTTCACCCTGCCGAACAGCCTATCTCTCAAGCGAACATCCTCAACGAGCCTCGAATATTGTTCGGCGATAGCAAGATCGGATTTTGCAAGAACCATCTCGAGGTTGGCGAGCGTGACTTTGAAGAAAGGCCAGCGCGCGTGCATCGCTTTTAAGAGCTCAATATCCTCGAACGCTGCAAGTGCAGCTCCGACACCATACCATCCAGGCAGCATTACGCGCGCCTGGGCCCAACTGAAGACCCAGGGAATAGCCCGCAAATCCTCGATCCGATCGCTACTGGTTCGACTTGCTGGACGCGAGCCGATCTTGAGATCTGCGATCTCGGCGATGGGGGTCATTTGCCTGAAGAATAGATTGAAACCTTCCGCCTCGTAGACAAGCGACCGGTAGGCTTTGAGCGCGGTGTTCGACAGCGTCGCCGCTGCGGTGGAAAAGCGTTCGCGTGTTGCAAGCGACCTCGGTTTCAAGCTTGCGAGCAGGGTTGCCGAAGCCATCGCCTCGAGGTTCACAAGAGCGCTGTCGCGAGTGCCATATTTGGCAGCGATCACTTCACCCTGCTCAGTTATTCGGATGCGACCCTGGACCGTTCCTGCTGCCTGGGCGGTGATCGCCGAGAAGGCGGACCCGCCGCCTCGGCCAACTGCGCCGCCGCGGCCGTGGAACAGCTGCAATCCTATGCCGGCATCATTGAAGACTTGCGCAAGTTCCTGGCTCGTTCGATGGAGTGTCCATACGCTGGTGAAATAGCCGCCGTCCTTGTTACTATCGGAATAGCCGACCATCACTTCCTGATAACGATGGGCGGCTCCCCGCCACAGCCCCGCCTCTTTCAATAAGGTATAGACTTCAAGAAGGTCGGAAATGCCCTCCGCCTTGGAAATGATATAGGCGTTGATGCACTCCGGGCCGTACAGCGCATGAGCCTTTGCGGCGGCGTTTATGATCGCGAGTTCGCTCGCCGTCTCGTCGCTATATTTGGAGTAGGGAGAGGAAAGAAGGCGAGGACTTGAAAGTTCGCGGCGTAGGAGCGCAACGCGGTCCCCTTCAGATAGGCCAAGATAATCCTGTTCGACCCCTGCCACGCTGAGAAGCTCGGCAACGACGCGCTCATGAACTTCCGCGTTCTGCCGCATGTCGAGCGTCGCCAGATGGAAGCCGAACGTGTCGATGGAGCGAATGAGGGCGCGAAGAGGGCCCGCGCAGAGTTCGTCGTGACCGACCTCGCTTAAGGAGACGGCGATTTTGCTGAGATCTGCTTTAAAGTCTCCGGCGGTCTCAAAGGGCTCGGCAGCGATCGATCCGGCGCGCGTTGGAGGTTCGCCGATGATCGTCTCATAGGTTGCGGCGAGGCGCGCGTAGACAAGGACGAGCGCGCGCCGATAGGGTTCGTCAATACGGGCCGCCCCGCTGTCGCCATGGTCGGCAAGTGCAAGCAGGCTCGGGGTCGTCGGTGCAAGATCGCTTGAAATGGAGAGTTCGGCGCCAAGCGCGTGGACCTTGTCGAGGTAATGAGAAAGCACGGCCTTGGAATTTCGCCCGAGCGCAAGCTCCAGACTGTCGGCATTTACGTAGGGATTGCCGTCACGGTCGCCGCCAATCCAGCTCCCTAGCCGGACGAAGCTTGCAGGGCTGCCGCCAAGCTCCCGTTCCCAGCGGGCATAGAGGGCAGGCAGGGTGTCGAGAAATATGTCGCGGAAATAAGAGAGTGCCGTTTCGACCTCGTCTGCAACGTGAAGTCGCTCAAGGCGGAGCGGCCGGGTCTGCCACAAGAGCGCAATCTGGCGCCGGATCTCGGCTTCTACCTTTTCGCCCTCGAGCGTTTCATCAACTCCGCGGTCCCGAAGGCGCATGAGGCGAGCGATCTCGTTGCGATGATCGATGAGGCTCTTACGCCGAACCTCGGTCGGGTGCGCGGTCAGCACGGGAACGACAAGGGCGTTCCTCGTAAATTCAAGCACGGCTTCGCGTCTGATCCCCTCCTCGTCGAGCGACTTAAGCACTTCGCCAAGTGTTGCCCCGGATTCGCTTGCGGTGCCCTGTCGGTCCTCTGCGAGATTTGCGAGCAGCGAGAAGAGCATGAAGCCGCGCGTAAAGGCGAGCGTCTCATCAAGGCTCAGCGCTTCAAGTCCAAGATCCGTTGCTTCTTTTGGGGTTAAGCCGCGATACCGATTCACGAATGCAGCGCGAATATGTTCGGTTTGGCGAAAAAGGGCTTCTCCGCCATAATCCCGGATCACGTCGCCAAGGATCCGGCCCAGGAAGCGGATGTCCGCATTTTGTTCAAGAGTCCGACGGCTAGGAGGGATAGACCGATCCCCTTTTTGGTTTGTCCCGTCGGTGACTTCGACTTCGTCCATGCTGCCCGTCATCCCGACAAAACGAAAATGCCGGGCGCTGGTCGCATGCTGCGCGACTTTCTAGAAGCTCATGAATGGTGAAATGTTCAAACTGAGGTCATTTGGCAAACGCAGCACGGATAAGAGCATAAAGAATTGCCCCATTCGGGAGCGCGCCATACTTTCCGTTGAACTATCGCTTGCCGCACTCTGGCCCGCCGGCTTAGCCGACTACTCGTTCGTTTTCATGCCGGCCCTGGAGTTAGGCGGAAGCCGGGATAAGCGAAGGCGCCATTGATACGTTCACAATCGGCCTCAGAAACGCCCTGAGCCTTTGCAGTGTGGTACCAAGTGTTGCGAACCTGCTCTTCCATCTGATTCACGATCGTCTCCGCTTCAGCCTTTTCCAGCAAAAAGCGCGGACTCTCTGAGATGAGGTTTTCAGCCGTCGCATGGCGACCTTGGCTACCGATGGCCATCGCCAGGTCACGTCGCTCGAGGCTCACGGGCGTCGTCGGTGTCAGGTCGTATGCGGGGGAAAGCCTCCAATCCGTCTCTCGAGCCAGGACCGCGTGGTTTCGCGGATGATCGTCCGAGTTCGAGATCAGCGCGTTGAACGCCATGCGCCGAAATAGCTCTTGCGCGTCGGCCTTCGGCTCCGCCGAACTGCGCCTCAGCTCCTCGGCCAAAAGGACATAGGACCAGCGCTCGCGCCCACGATGGCTGTCTTCAGTTCGAAGAAGGCTGTGTTCAACACGCGCACTGTTCCAGCGATCGTCATCGCGGTTGAACTTGGCAAGCCAAAGGCCATCGTCGTCCTCAACAACGGCCTTTGGCCGGGCACCGCCCATTGAGGTTCCTAGCAATAGGAGTTCTTCGATTTGGGTGTGAGTTTCGTCGGTAGGCAGCTCTTCATCGGCGATGATGGCGCCGGCGATCTTCTGGAGCTTCTCTAATTCGATGGTTCTATTGAATTTGCGGACAGGTGCGGGCGGATCAACATTTAGGCCGAAGCCGAGCGCACCTGCCCGGTCATCCGCCGAGTGCAAGAGATAGTCGAGCTCCGAATGTAACTTCTTTCCTGCGTGCCGCTCAATGATGCGACGCCCCCAATAGTCAGGCCCCGCGTCACGAAGTGCTCCGAAGACGCCCTTCAGCCGTGCTGTTTGATAAGTTCTGTCAGAGAGCCTCAGCTCGATTGGATCGATGTCGACTTTGTTTTCTCGAGCCAAATAGGACCGGCCGTAGACGAACCGGCCAACCGGTTCACCGCGGCGATCTGCAGTGAGCACGAACCGGCCGGCCGTCACTGGTGTCACCTCACCTGGCGGCGTGATGTAGACGTAGCACTCGCCGAGCGTCGGATCAGAAGTCATTATCCAACGTCCTTAGGGTACGCGCGCGTTCGCGCTCGTTGGATCCAGCAAGTGTAATTCCTTCGATGTCTGTGTTGGGATCGGCCAGTTCGCTGAAACCCTCAAGCAAGCTGTAGGCCCATAAAAGGGCGACATACGTCACTACGGTAGTCGTGGGTTTCCCGTGTTCTGCATCGGACACAGCCCGGCGCCCGATGCCAATTTTGGCGGCCACATCACCGATCGTCAGATTTCGACGTAAACGGGCGGTCCGCAGATCGGCGCCGAGGCGGCGGATCTCGGATTCCACTTCAAAAGGAGGTGCCTCAAATAGGGGCGTGCGCGCGACCACTCAAGAGCTCCTTAAAGGCGTTACCATGCTCTTGAATGTATATGACAAGTTCTAGAAAATCAACGATATGCGCTTTTGGGAGCACTTTATTCAGCTTAATCTGCTCTTAAGAGCATAGCACATAGATTATTCGAGGCACTCCTCGGAAATGGTGAAAGTGGTGCCGGCTGAGGGATTTGAACCCCCGACCTTCGGTTTACAAAACCGCTGCACTACCACTGTGCTAAGCCGGCTAACCAAGTGATGCATTTGTATTATTTTGGATGGTTTCCAACCCAAAATCATTGGCGTGATCAGACCAATTGACCAGTTTCGACTGCCATACACGCGGCAAGCCGTCTAGATTTGTCAAACTCGCGAGGCCAGGCTTTTGTCGTCTGGACAAGCCGGTCGCGGCTGCACTATTTTTGCCAAGTCGGCCCGCCAAAGCCTCAGCTTTACAGCACGCCGAAGGTCCAGCCTTCGGTTTGACCGATATTGAAGGTAAGGCCTTCCGGCTCAAAGGCATTGGCCTCACCACGCGCCAGCGCGCGCATTCCGGCGGCAGTTACCAAGGCGTCGGTCTGATGGTCGTTGGGCTCGAACCTGAGGCGCGTTGGCGGACTTTGAAGGCCCCTCAACGCACTCGCAAGCTCGGCTCGGCTTCTAAGTTTGGCGCCGCTAAGGCCCGAGCGGCGGAGGTAGATGCGTGTATAAATTTCGACGATTGCGCTGCCCCGCTCGGGAAGTGGATCCATCGGCCAGATCACGAGCTTGCCGTCCAAGCGGTGGAGCAGCCGCATGCCTGAGAAGCTCGCCTTTGCGACCTGGGCGGCGCCGATCGCATCAAAGGCGCTGGCGGTCTTGCGTCCGCCTTGAGCGTTGAGGCGTGCGTCGCACTCGCGAAAGTGCATGAACCTTGCCTTCACGCCGTCGGCAATTCCGAAATAGAAATGGGGGCGGTGAGCAACTTCGAGAAAGCTTGCAGCGCCGAGATCTTCGTCGTTGCATCGCGAATCGACATAAGCCCAGAATTCGCGCGCTGTTCTTGGAACGCCGGGTTC
>WNFI01194340.1_pt1 | contig 10034 bp, 10 predicted proteins | sample 5400471 | NCBI WGS metagenome assembly WNFI01 (sample SAMN13153348, study PRJNA577476) | soil metagenome | isolation source: 100 cm saprolite on Douglas fir-dominated hillslope | place: USA:California | collected 2013-09-17
CTGACCTCGACGGGCCTCAGACCAGGCGCGTCTGGATTTCGATCTCGGACGTGAGCGTGCGGTGGACGGGGCACCTGTTCGCGATCTCCAGCAGGCGCGCGCGCTGCTCGACGTCGAGGTTGCCGATCAGCTCGACGTCGCGCTCGATGTGGTCGACCATCCCCTCGCGCGTCTCGCACGTCGCGCAGTCGGTCGCGTAGACCTTCGCATGGCGCAGGCGCACGATGACCCGGACCAGGGGCCACTGCTTCCGTCGGGCATAGAGCGAGAGCGTCATCGACGTGCAGGCGCCCAGCGCGGCGAGGAGCAGGTCGTACGGCCCCGCGCCCCTGTCCGTTCCTCCCGCGGCGGCGGGCTCGTCCGCGGTGAGCCGATGCCGGCCGACGACGATGTCCTGGGCCAGGCTGGCCGCGGTGCCGGTGACAAGTACGTTCGGCACCTCGAGCTCATCGCGGGCGAGCGTGGTGGCGATTCTCACTTCCTGCCCCCTGCGCTCAACTCACGGCGCGCTGCTGGTTCGCCCAGAAGCGCTCGCGCAGGACCCGCTTGAGGATCTTCCCGGATCCGCTCTTGGGGAGATCGGTGTCGGAGAACTCGACCCGGCGCGGGACCTTGTAGCTCGCGAGAGAGCGCCGGCAATGCGCGATCAGCTCCTCGACGGTCAGCGCATGTCCCGGCTTGAGGACCACGCACGCCATCACCAGCTCGCCCCACTTTGGATCCGGGACCCCGAAGACGGCTGCCTCCCGCACCGCGGGGTGCGCGTAGAGGACGGCTTCGACCTCGCCGGAATAGATGTTCTCGCCGCCGGACACGATCATGTCCTTCAGCCGGTCCTGGATGTAGACGTAGCCGTCCGCGTCCTGATAGCCGACGTCGCCGGTACGGAACATCCCGTTGCGGAACGCCGCGAGCGTGTCCTGGGGATCGTTCCAGTATCCGCGCGTCACGTTGGCGCCGCGCGTCACGATCTCGCCCGAGTCGCCGGTGGCCAGCTCCTGTCCCCACTCGTCCACCACGCGCAGGTCGACGCCCGGGCAAGGCCGCCCGCAGGAGAGCAGCCGCGCCTCCGTGTGCTCGTGGTCCCGTAGGCCCGTCAGGAAGCCCGTCTCGCTCAGGCCGTAGACCTGGACGAGCTTCACCTGCGGCAGGACCGTGCGCGTGCGACGGATGAGCTCCGGGGCCATGGGCGACCCACCGTAGCCGAGCACCTCGAGGCTGCCCAGGTCGTGCGCCTTCAGGTCGGCATACTGGGTCAAGAGGTTGATCATCGTCGGCACCAGCACGGTGTGGGTCACGCGCTCGCGCTCGACCGTCGCGCAGAAGGACTCGGCGCTGAACTTCGGGATCGTGACCTGCGCCGCCCCGACCGCGGGCGCGGCGAACATCAGCGGGAAGTCCGCGATGTGGAACATCGGCGCGGCGTGGAGGTACACGCCGCTCTCACGGTAGGGCATCCAGTAATTGACGTGGTCGACGTCCGCCATCGCGCTCGCATGCGTGAGCGCGACGCCCTTCGGCCGGCCGGTCGTGCCGCTCGTGTAGATCAGCGCGAGCACCGCGTCGGGGTCGTAGATCGGGGCGGGAGGCGCATCGGGCCCGACGTCCAGCGGCTCCTGATCGAGGACGACCTGCCAGGGAACGGGCGCCGTCGGCTCCGGCATCGAGGAATGCCGGATCAGCCCCCGCGGAGTCGCGTCCGCGAGCACGCGGTCGATCTCGGTCGCGGACAGGCGCGTGTTGAGCGGCACCGCGATCGCGCCCAGCCAGCTGCACGCGTAGACCAGCTCGACGTACTCGGGCTCGTTCGGAAGCAGGAGGGCCAGACGGTCGCCCTTGCTCACGCCTCGTCGGGCCAGCAGCGCGGCGAGGCCCGCGACGCGATCGTGGAGCTCGCGGAAGGTGGATCGCCTGCCCTCCGAAGCGAGCGCCGTCCGCCCTCCGAAATAGCGCGCCGCCCGGTCCAGCGAGTGCCAGTGGATCATGCGCGGCGCTCCTGGCTCAGCGCCCGTGGCGCGGGCCGACGCAAGACGGTCATGGCGTCACCTGGACGGCGACTCGGAGGCCGGGAAGAAGCATCAGCGTGAAGACGAGAGGAAGGTAGACGATGGAGGCCAGGAGGAGCTGGCGCGCGGCCAAGGCGGAAGGCAGGAGCGCGAAGCGCGCCGCGCAGTCCGCGAAGCCGACCCCCAGGATCAACGCGCCGAGGCCGTAGAGCGGGCTCGCGTAGCCGGCCACTACCGGAAGAAGGCTCGCGGGGACGAGCGCCACGACCGCCAACAAGGTCTGGTTCGTCACGAATGACGCTCTGCCCTCGCCGGCGGGCAGCACGCGGTAGCCCGCCCGGTCGTAGTCGTCCCGGTACATCCAGGCGATGGCCATGAAATGCGGGAACTGCCAGAGGAAGACGACCGCGAACAGCATCCAGGCTTCGGGATCGAGGCGGCCGCGCGCCGCCGCCCAGCCGATCAGTGGCGGCATCGCGCCGGGCACCGCGCCGATGAGCGTGCACAGCGGCGTCCTGCGCTTGGCGGGCGTGTAGAGGAACAGGTATCCGAGCGACGTGAGCGTCGCGAGCAGCGCGGCCAGCGGGCCCGTGGCGGCGAGGAGGTACGCGACGCCCGCGAGCGACAGCAGGATCCCGAAAGCGCGCGCGCGGCCGGGCTCGATGCGGCCGGAGGCCACCGGTCGTCTCGCGGTGCGCCGCATCCGGGCGTCGAGCCCGCGCTCGATCCATTGGTTCAACGTCGCCGCTCCGCTGGCGACGAGCGCGGTCCCCACGAGCGTGTGGACGACGCCCAGCCAGGAGAGGGAGAGGTCCGCGCGCGACCCCAGGCAGCAGCCGGCCGCGGTCGTGATCGCGATGAGGACGTTGACGTCCGGCTTGGTCAGGGCCCAGTAGTCGGACGCGACGGTGGCGCGCTGCGCGCGAGGGCGAGGGAAGGGGACGACGTCTGCGGCAGCGAAGCGCTCGCTGGCCATGGTCAGACGACCTCCGCGAGCCGGTGGCGAGGGCCCGGAGATGCAAGGAGCTGCGTGCTCACGATCGTTCCCGCCACGAGGTAGACGATGGTCACCACGGTCCACATCAGCGCGCCCGCGCACTGCTGGTCGTCGAGGACGGCGAGCCCGGAGCTCGTGGGAAGGTAGACAGAGTACGCGATGCGGTCGGAGAACACGAGGAATCCCGACAGGATGTCGCACGGCAGCGTGGCCAGGAAGAGGTACAGGACCGTCGACCAGCGCGGCTCGGGAAGGGTCGGCCATGGCTGCACGACGGGCCACCAGAAGAGCAGGCCGGCGACCAGGAACGACGCCTGCTCCAGCGCGTGCCAGGTCGGCGAGCCGAGCGCGACCGCGAACGCCGCGGGGACGTGCCAGCCTACGAGCGTCGCCGTGGCGGCCATCCAGCACAGCGCGGGGTGGCCCAGCGTTCGTCCGGCGCGCTCGACCATCGGATGAAAGGGCCGGCCGAGCCGGAGCGCCAGGAGCGGCTCGCCCAGGAGGATCAACGGCGGCGCGAACGTCATCAGGAGGAGGTGCTGCACCATGTGGAACGTCAGGAGCCGGCCGTCGCCCGCGCCGATCGCGAGCGGCAGAGGGACGATCGCCATGGTCAGCCAGACCGGCCATCCCCACGGTCCCGCTCCGTTGTGAACGTGGGAAGCCATGAGCGTCCTCTATGGCCGCGAAGCGCGGCGACTCTCACCCGCGGTGTCGAGGATGGCGTCGCGCGAAAGATCTCGCGCGGCCTTCTGGCCGGCGGGATGGAGCGTCTCGAGGAACGCGACCAGCGCGGTCGTCTGCGCGGGAGACAGGTTCTTGCCGTAGGCGGGCATGTTGCCGCCGCCCTGGATCACTTGGCGGATGAGCTGGTCCTGGGTGAGGCGCACCGCCACCTCGTCCAGCGCGGGGCCGCGCTCGCCGCCGGTGTGGCCAAGCGAATGGCAGTTGCGGCATTGCATGCCCTGGAACACGAGCGCGCCCTGACGCTCGAGCGCGGTCGAGCCCTTGAGGAGCCGGTCCGGCACGGGATCGCCGCTCCACGCGTCCATGTGCGGGCTCCAGGGAGCGACCTCGGCCATACGCGTGAAGGTGCCCAGCGTGACTGCGATGAGCAGGACGGTCACCACCGCGATCGGCCGCCGGCGCCAGCTCTTCTCTCCCTCGCCGGAGAGGAAGGGAAGGAGGAGCAGCGCGACGATGCCGATGACGGGAGCGACGAGCAGGAAGGGCGTCTCCAGCGACGGCGGCAGCAGCGAGAGCAGCGCATACAGCCACAGGAAGAAGTAGTCGGGCCGGGGCGCGGTCTGGATGATCGTGGGGTCCGGCTGCCCCGTCGGGCCGAACGGCCCGAAGACGAACGCGCAGCCCGCGACGGCCAGCAGCACGACGGCGGCGAAGAAGATGTCCTTCCACACCCCGTAGGGCCAGAACGGCGCGCCGCTCGTCCGGGTCAAGCCATGGTATTCGTCGATATACGTGGCCCGCCGCACCAGGCGCCCCGGCACCGGCCATTCGTTGATGCCGAGCGTGATCACCATGAGGAGGTGCAGGGCCACGCAGCCGATCATGATCCCCGGGATCAGGAACACGTGCAGGGCGAAGAAGCGGGACAGCGTGGCGCCCGCGATGATCGGCCCGCCCAGCATGAGCTTGACGACGGCGGGGCCGACTACGGGCGTGCGGCTCGCGATCGACGCGCCGATCCCGAGTCCCCAGTACGCGTCCTGGTCGAAGCGCAGGACCTGTCCGGTGAAGGCCATGCCCAGCGTCATCAAGAGAAGAAAGACGCCCAGGATCCAGGTCAGCTCGCGCGGGAACTTGAACGCCCCGAACAGGAAGACCTGCGTCATGTGGATGAGGACGATCGCGACCATGAAGTTCGAGCCCCATCCGTGCATGGCGCGGATGAACCAGCCCAGCGCGATCTCGTGGTTCAGCGCCTGCAGGCTGCTCCAGGCCTCCCCGGCCGAGGGGACGTAGATCAGGGCGAGCAGGATCCCGGTCACGAACTGCAGGGCGAACACGACCATCGCGGCGCTGCCGAACACGTAGAACCAGCTCGCGGTGTCGCGCGGGATCGGATGCTCGATCGCGTCGCGGATCGGCGCCGCGAGCCGCAGCCGGGAGTCGAACCACGCGCCGATCTGCGCGAGCTTCAGGCGCATGACGGCTTCCCGGTCGTGAGAGATGCGGTCGGGCCCGGCGTGGGCAGCTCACCCGCCTGGATCGTGAGGACGCCGTTCTCCACCTTCGACGGGTACTCGAAGAGGCCGCGCTCCGGCGGGCCCGAGGCGCGCGCTCCGTCGCGGTAGTACGCGCCGCCGTGGCACGGGCACATGAACAGGCCCGACTGCTGGAACCAGCGCACCGGGCAGCCCAGGTGCGCGCAGTTGACGGCGAAGACCTGGAACTTCTCGCCCGCGATCCGGCGCACCCAGCAGGCCGTGTCCACGGTCTTGCCGTCGGTCGGCATCACGTTGGGATTGCGGAACGTGGCCAGCCGCGTCTCGCCTTCCGGGAACTGGGCGACCGGCCCCAGCGGCACCCACGAGAGGTAACCACCGGCGCGACCGCGCGTTACCGAAGACAGGAGGTAGCGGCCGATGGGGACCGCGAGCGCGGCCGCCACGAGTCCATTAAAGAAGATGCCGATCTTCACCAGCATCCCGCGGCGGGTGATCGTCGTATCGATGGCCATCGCTTCTCCTATCGCGCCGCGTCGTTCGAGGCCGAGCGGGGCGGCGCGGCGCTCGGGGCGGCGTACGGTTGTCCGGGGCTCTGGACCCGCTGCGAGGCCAGCCAGGCCACGACGTCGCTGACCTCCTGGTCCGACATGGGCCGGCCCGGCACGTACCCGCGCCAGTCCGGTGCGCCCAGATCGGCGCGGCCGGCAATGATGACCGTCCGCAGCCCCTGGTCGCTCACCAGCGCGAGGAACGAATCGTTCGTGATCGTGCTGCCCTTTGGTCCACCCTCGCCGTCCGCGCCGTGACAAGAGGCGCAGTACGTGCTGAACGCCTCGGCGCCGCGCCGCGCATCGCCGGCGGACGTCGCCACCCGCGGCGGCGGGTTCGCCCCGCCGAGGACGCGGGGCCGCACCCACGATCGGATCCCGCTCGTGATGACGTCGATCTGCGCATCGGTCAGCATTCCGCCGGCGCTCTGCGCGAAGGCGGGCATGGCCGTCCCGTGCACGCCGTCCGCGGTGACCTTGCGGATCGACGTGTCGTCGGCGATTGCGAGGTAGACGGGGTCGGCGAGGCCGAGCGCGGCTCCGCCTCGGCCCTGACGACCGTGACACCCCGCGCAGTTCGCGGCGTACAGGGCGCGGAACTCCACGACCTCGTTGGGTGCGAGGGCCTCCGAACCTTTCGCGGGCCGGCCCGGCGCCGAGCCGCACGCGGCGAGCAGCACCAGCGAAGCCGCGCCCGGCATCCACCGTGACGTCATGGCCGTGCTCCTTCGCTTCCGCGTGGCGCGATGATCCCCGGCGCTTCGACGCCCGCGCGCAGCGCGAACGCGACGTTCTCGCGCGTCGGCCGGCGGGTCTGCCGCACGACCACGAGACCGGCCACGATGCCGAAGGCGACCTGCGACGCGGTGAACCAGGTCCAGTCGATGCGGCTCTGCAGTACGGGGTTGAGCAGGCCCAGGATCGAGTACAGGGCACCCGACCACAGCACGGGCGCGATGAGCCCGCCGAGCACGATCGGCCGCCGCGGGAGCATCGGCAGCATCGCGCCGTAGAGGACGCCGACGAGCGTGGACCACAGGCCGTGGATCACGACGGCAATGGCGAAGCTGTCCGCGTGGAAGGTGAGCAGCTCCGCGGGTCCGAGCTTCAGGGACTGCGCGTAGACGACCGAAGCCAGGAGGTTGATGGGATACCAGATGCTCCCGGCCTTCAGCACGCCGTAGGCGCAGGCCAGCGCGGCCATGGCCACGCTCCCGGCCCATCCGCCCTTCACGCCGGCGGAGACGGGATACGTGTGGACGGGCAGCCAGGCGCGCACCTGCTCGGCGGCGACGGGGAGCCTCTCGATCTGGCGGCGCTCGGTGCTCACGCGCACCTCGTCCGGCACGACGGTCAGGACGACCTCGTGCGCGCGGGGAAGGACCTCGCGGAACCAGCCCACGCCTCCCGCGATCGCGAGCACGACGCCGAGGACGCTGACGGAGGCGGCCGTGAGCAGGCCCGCGAAGGCCAGCGTGACTCCGGCGGCGAGGACGATGGGCCAGGCCGTCGGGGCGGGCAGTTCGATCTCCAGGGCCGTTCGATCGGATGGCGGAGCGACGTGCGGCGTGGCCATGGCGGTCTCCTCAGCGCCCGATGACGTAGACGACGGTGAACACGACGACCCAGACGACGTCGACGAAGTGCCAGTAGAGGGAAAGCACGCCGATGCGCCGGGAGTGCTCCCGGCTGACGTATCCGGCGACGGCGAACAGCGCCACGATCGCCATCAGAGTCAGGCCGACGATCACGTGCAGCCCGTGCAAGCCGACCAGCGAGTAGTACGTGGTCCCGAACAGGTTGGTGGAGATGGTGAGGCCGTGCTCGTAGATCAGCCGGTGCCATTCCTGCGCGGTGCCGAACAGGAACGCTCCGCCGAGCGCGATCGTGAGCAGCCAGAGCCCGACGAACGCGCGGCGCGCGCCGCGCTCGAGCGCCTTGCTCGCGAGGTGGATGGTGAGGCTGCTCGACAGCAGGCAGACCGTGAACAGGATCGGCGTCTCGAGCACTTCGCGCGGGGTCGGCCCGCTGAGGCTCTTGCCCACGTAGTAGAGGTAGGCCACGACGAAGATGGTGAAGATCGCGGCCTCCGCGATGATCAGGCAGGCCATGCCGACGGTGCCGCGATAGGGGAGCCGCCACTCCGCGGGCGTCTCCTGGCGTGGGATCGCGACGGCGCTCATGACGCCCTCCTCAGGGGCCACTCGCAACCAGCCACGTCGAGTCGAGGCCGCTCCAGGCGCGCCATGATCCAATCCAGCAGACGTGCCCGGACTTCGTCGCGGTTGACCTCGTTGAGCATCTCGTGGCGTCCACCGGCGTAGAAGTCCTTCCGGATGTCGTGGAGCCCCGCGCTTCGATACCGTCCGATCAGGCTCAGCACCCCCGCGAAGTCCTCGCCCACGGGATCCTCGGTGCCCGAGAACAGGTACACGGGCAGGTCGCGGCGGATCCGGCGGAGCCGCGCGGGATCCGACAAGGCCTCCGCCGCGGCGAGGAATGAGGCCATCGAGCGCGGCTGGAGCATTGGGAAACAGAGGGGGTCGGCGATGAAGGCGTCGCGGCGCGCGAGCGAGTCCATGTCCTCCACGAGCTGGTCGAAGCCCCCCGCACCAAGATCTCCCAGGTGCGCGCAAGAGGGCGCGGTGCGGCCATGCCCGCGGTGGTCGTTGCCGTAGACGGTCAGGCCGGCCGTGACCAGGGCTTCGATCGTGTCGCGATAGCGACCGATGTGCTCGCCCATGCCGTGCGCGATCCGGACCACGCCGCGGGTCTCGCCGCGCGAGTCCCATCGCGTGCAGGCGATCTGCAGGCCGTCCCGGCTCGTGAATCGGAAATCGGTGGATCTCATGGGTTCACTCGTAGCGGCTGTCGGGATCTTCGGGGTGCTTGAGGTCCCAGAGCGGCCGGCGGCTGGCGACGGTGGGAACCGTCGAGAAGTTGTACGCAGGCGGCGGTGAGCTGGTCGACCACTCGAGCGTCCACGCATCCCAGGGATCGTCGCCCGCGAGCGCCCCACGGAAGTACGACACGATCAGGTTCACCACGAAGATGAAAATCGCGAGGGCCTGGATGAACGCGCCGATGGTGACGACGAAGTTCAGCGTGTCCCAGCCGCGCCCGGGCTCGTAGGTGTAGATGCGGCGGGGCATGCCCAGCAGCCCGGGGATGTGCATGACGTCGAAGCAGAGGTGGAACCCGAGGACGAAGAGCCAGAAGTGCCACTTGCCGAGCGTCTCGTCGAGCATCCGGCCCGTCACCTTCGGATACCAGTAGTAGAAGGCGCCGAAGAGGGCGAAGAGGATCCCGCCCACGATCACGTAATGGAAGTGCGCGACCACGAAGTAGGACAGGCCGAGCTGCCAGTCGAACGGCGCCGCCGCCATCATGATCCCGGTGAGGCCGGCGATCAGGAACTGGAACAGGAAGCCGATCGCGAAGAGCATCGGCGTCCGGAGCTGGATCCGCCCGCCCCACATGGTGCCGAGCCAGTTGAAGATCTTGATGCCTGTGGGAATGCCCACCGCCATGGTGGTGATGGCGAAAAAGCTGTTCGCGTACGAGTTCATGCCGACGGTGAACATGTGATGCGCCCACACGCTCATGCTCACGAAGCCGATGCTCACCGAGGCCGCGACCATCGCGGGATACCCAAACATCGGCTTGCGCGAGAAGACGGGGACGATCTCGGAGATGAACGCGAAGCTGGGCAGGATCAGGACGTAGACCTCGGGGTGCCCGAAGATCCAGAAGAAGTGCATCCAGAGGACGGCGGAGCCGCCGGCCTGCGTGTCGAAGAAGTGGCCGCCCAGGTAGCGGTCCACGAGCAGCATGAGCTGCGCGGCGGTCAGGGGCGTGATCGCGATCAGGAGCATCGCCGCCATCACGAGGTTGAGCCAGACCAGCAGCGGCATGCGGCCCAGGTGCATGCCGGGACAGCGCATGCTGAGGATCGTGGCGATGACGTTGATTGCCATCCCGACGCTCCCGAAACCCGACACGATGAGCGCGATCGTCCAGTAGTCCGAGCTGTGACCCGGTGAGAAGGCCTTCAGCGCCAGCGGCGCGTACGCCCACCATCCGACGTCCGGCGCGTTGCCGGCCCCGTAGAGTCCGTTGCCGCCCAGGAGAGAGAAGTAGAGGAGCAGCCCGCCCAGCGCCGTCAGCCAGAAGCTGAAGGCGTTGAGGCGGGGGAACGCCATGTCCCGCGCGCCGATCATCAGGGGGACCAGGTAGTTCGAGAACCCGAACAGCACGGGCATGGCCACGAAGAAGATCATCGTGGTGCCGTGCA
>WNFI01702290.1_pt1 | contig 10034 bp, 7 predicted proteins | sample 5400471 | NCBI WGS metagenome assembly WNFI01 (sample SAMN13153348, study PRJNA577476) | soil metagenome | isolation source: 100 cm saprolite on Douglas fir-dominated hillslope | place: USA:California | collected 2013-09-17
ACGCCGAGCATGCCGAAGAACACCGCGGTGCCGAGCGCCTGACGCATCTCCGCGCCGGCGCCTTTGGCCAGCACCAGCGGCACCACGCCGAAGATGAAGGCGAACGACGTCATCAGAATGGGCCGCAGCCTGGTCCTGGCCGCCTGCACCGCCGCGTCGAAGCGGTCGGCGCCGCGCTCCTCGGCCTGCTTGGCGAACTCGACGATCAGGATGGCGTTCTTCGCCGCAAGGCCGATCAGCACCACGAAGCCGATCTGGGTCAAAATGTTGTTGTCCATGCCGCGCAGCAAGACGCCGCTGATGGCGGCAAACAAGCACATCGGCACGATCAGGATCACCGCGAGCGGCAGCAACACGCTCTCGTACTGCGCGGCAAGCAGCAGGAACACGAACACGACGGCAAGCGTGAAGGCCACCGTCGCGGTATTGCCGGCGACCTTCTCCTGCAGCGCAATCTCGGTCCATTCGTAGCCGAAGCCCGACGGCAGGTCTGCCGCGGCGATGCGCTCCATCGCGGCGATCGCCTCGCCGGTGGAGAAGCCCGGCAGCGTCGCGCCCTGCACCTCGGCGGCCGGAAACAGGTTATAGCGCGGCACGCGGTACGGACCGGTGACGTTCTGGAAGGTGGCGACCGCGCCGAGCGGCACCATGTCGCCCGAGGTGGAGCGGGTTCGCAAATTCTCGACGTCGCGCAGCGACAGCCGGTAGGCGTTGTCGGCCTGGGCGATGACGCGGAAGGTGCGCCCGAGGATGTTGAACTCGTTGACGAAGGTCGAGCCCATATAGGTCGACAAGGTGTCGAAGAAGCGCGTGATCGGCACGCCGAGCATCTCGGCCTTGGTCCGGTCGATATCGGCGTAGACCTGCGGCGTCGACGTATTGAACAGCGTGAACACATGGACGAGGCCGGGCGTCCGATTGGCCGGCCCGGTGATGGCGGCGACGGCCTGTTCGAGCGCGTGCGGGCCGCGGTCGGCGCGGTCCTGCACATACAGCTTGAAGCCGCCGCCGGTGCCGATGCCCGGCACCGAGGGCGGCGGCAGGATGAGGATCGACGCTTCGCGCAACACCTGCATCTGGCCGCGCAGGTCGTTGAGGATCGTCGCCGTGGCGAGGCCGGCTTTGACCCGCTCCTCGAACGGCTTCAAGGTGACGAAGATGACGCCCGAATTGGGCGCGTTGGTGAACGTCGCGCCGTCGAAGCCGGCGAACATCACGGTGTTGGCGACGCCGGGCCGCGACCGCAAGATGTCGGACGCCTCGCGCACGACGCGGTCAGTGCGATCGAGGCTCGATCCCGGCGGCAGCGAGAACACGGCGATGAAATAGGCGCGATCGAGCTGCGGAATGAAACCCGCCGGCGTCCGGGAAAATTCGAAATAGGTCAGCCCGATGAACAAGGCGTAGAGCGCCAGCATCAAAGCCGATACGCGCAGCGCCCGACGCGTCAGTCCGGCATAGGACGACGCGAGCTTTTCGAAGCCTTTGTTGAAGCCTGCGAAAAACACATCGAACGGCAGGCTGAGCGTTGCCCAGAATCCACGCCTCGTCTCCCCGTCATGCGGCCGCAAAAACAGCGCCGCCAGCGCCGGCGACAAGGTCAACGACAGGATGACGGAAATGACCGTCGAGGCGGTGATCGTCAGCGCGAACTGCCGGTAGAACGCCCCCGAAATGCCGGTGATGAAGGCGGTCGGAATGAACACCGCGCAGAGCACCAGCCCGATCGCGATCAGGGCGCTGCCGACCTCGTCCATGGTCTTGTGCGCGGCATCGCGCGGACTGAGACCCTGACGCAGATAGCGCTCGACGTTCTCGACGACCACGATGGCGTCGTCGACGACGATGCCGATGGCAAGGACCAATCCGAACAAAGTCAGCAGCACCGCTTCGAACAGCGTCTTGATCACCTCATTGACCGATTGCTGGATGAACTCCGTCGTATTGTAGGCGACCCGATATTTCAGGCCCGGAGGAAAGCTCTTGGACAGCTCCTCCATCGTGCGGAGCACGTTGTTGGCGGTCGCCAGCGCGTTCGAGCCCGGGCGCTGGAAGATGCCGATGGCGGTGGCGACCTGATTATCGAGATAGGCGTTGACCGTGTAGTCCTGCGAGCCGAGTTCGACGCGGGCAATGTCGCGCAGATGAGTGACGTGACCGTCGGCGTCGGTCGCCACCACGATGTCGTTGAACTGCTCCGGGGTCGAAAGCCGGCCGAGCGTCTGCACGGCGATCTGAAAGCCGCCGGGAGATTTGGCCGGCGGCTGATTGACGGCGCCGGCGGCGACCTGGACGTTGGCGGCCTGCAGTGCCGCGACCGCGTCATCGGCGGTGAGGCTCCTGCTCTGCAGCTCCGCCGGGTCAAGCCACACGCGCATGGCGTAGTCGCGCGCGCCGAATACGATGGTGTCGCCGACGCCGTCGACGCGGGCGATGACGTCCTTGATATTCACCGTCGCGTAGTTGGAAATGTACTGCTGGTCGAGCGTCTTGTCGGGCGAGATCAAATGCACGACGAGGAGGAGATCCGGCGATTTCTTGCGAACGGTGACGCCGACATGCTGCACTTCCTGGGGCAACCGCGGCAGCGCGATCGAGACGCGATTTTGCACCAGGACCTGGGCCTGATCGACGTCGGTGCCGGGCTTGAAGACGGCGTCGATCGACACCGCGCCGTCGCCGGTCGATTGCGAAACCAGATAGATCATGTTGTCGACGCCGTTGATCTCCTGCTCGATCGGCGTGGCGACGGTTTTCGAAGCCACCTCGGCCGACGCGCCGGCAAACGTCGCCGTCACTTCCACCGTGGGCGGTGCGATCTCCGGATATTCGCTGATCGGCAGCGCACGGAACGCGATGGCGCCGACCAGCGTCAGGATGATCGCGATGACGGCGGCGAATATCGGCCGGTCGATGAAGAAATGCGAAAGCCGCATGGCGATGGATCCTGTTGCCGCGATGTCGGGCTTGGTGCAGCCGACGATGGCCTATGGTGCTGCAGCTTTGATGGCGCCGTCCTCGGCTTTGACTTTCTGTCCCGGCCGGGCCCGCGGCAGCCCGTCGATGACGATGCGGTCGGTAGGTTGAAGTCCGGAGCGAACGACACGCAGGCCGTCAATGATGGGGCCGAGCTCGACGCGCTTGGTGCCGACCGTGCCGTCTTCGGCGACGGTGAAGACGATCTTGTTCGCCTGATCGGACGCGATCGCGCTGTCGGGGATCAGCAGCGCGTCATGGGTTCCGCCGAACAGCCGCAGCCGCCCGAAGAAGCCCGGCGTCAGAAAGCCGTCCTTGTTGTCGAAAATGGCGCGGCCGCGGATAGTGCCGGTCTTGGCATTGATCGCATTGTCGACGAAATCCATGCGCCCTTGATGGCTGTAGCCGGTCTCGTCGGCGAGGCGAACGGCCACCGGGTTCGGCGCGTCACGCGACGAGGGTCGCGTCCCGGCGGCGGCCAGACGGAGATAATGCAAAAAGTCCGCCTCGCTGCCGTCGAACACGAAGTGGATCGGATCGATCGAGACGATGACGCTGAGCAGCGTCGCACCGGTCTGACCGCCGGAAATGAGGTTGCCGGCATCGACGCGCTTGTCGGAAATGCGCCCAGCAATAGGGGCGCGGACCTCGGTCCATTCGAGATTGAGCGCGGCCTGTTTCAAGGCGGCGTTGGCGGCGGCGAGCTGGCCCGAGGCGTCGCGCTGGATCGATTTTCGGGTATCGAATTCCCGTTCGGTCAGCGTCTGGCTTTGCAGCAACGGTGTCGCGCGATTGACGTCTTGGGTGGCGATGTCGAGCTTCGCCTGGGCACGCTCGATATCGGCCTTCGCCTGCTCGACGGCGATCTGGTACGGGCGCTGGTCGATGACGAACAGCAGGTCGTCCTTCTTGACGATCTGCCCCTCGTGGAAATGAACGGAGTCGATGAACCCGGACACCCTGGCGCGGATTTCGACAGTCTCCAACGCGGTGAAGCGGCCGGTATATTCGTCCCACTCGGTGATGCTCTTCTGCAGCGGCTGCGACACGGTCACGGTCGGCGGCGGCGGCGCCGAACCGGCGGTCGGCTTGCTGTCACAGCCGGCCAACACGTTGCCAATCAGTATCAGCGCAACCAAAGGCACAATGCGGATCATGGCGGCACGTCTCCAACACATTGCGATAGATTTGGCGATCTATCTCGGCGATCTGATTGGTCCGCTCAAACGTCGCAATCGGGCGAGCGTAGCCCCGATCAATGCTAAATACGCCCGGAACGGAGCAATTCAAGCAGGCGCAGGCCTTACCCTGCCCTGCACGGGGAGGGTCGCGCACCAAAGGTGCGCGGGGTGGGGCCGTGCGACGATGAAAGAAATTGCGATATGCGGTAGGTGCGTCGGCCCCTGCCCGCGAGCCTCGCGCTTTAATTCCGCGCGATGATCTCGCGCTCGCCGCGATGCACGACCGGCGTTTCCGGCAGCTTGCCGGGGCGACGGCGCAGCAACCGAGACGGCCGGCGCTTGGCGATGGCGCTGCGGCGGCGGCGGCGCCAGGTCGGGGCTTCGATGCGCACGGCGCCGAGCCGCGCGAACGGTTCGCGCAAGCTACCGTCACCCTCGGCGACGAGGAGCGGCAGGCCGAGCACGCGGCCCCAGCTTTGCCATTCGGCGACGATGTCGTCGCGCTCGGCGGAAGAAAACAGCGGCAGCGACAACGCCGGATCGCGGTGCTCGAGCATGACGGTGATGGCGGTCGGCGCTTTGCCGGTTTCGCCGCTCAAGCGGATGGCGACGCCGCGAAACGCCGCGACCGGCATGTTCAATGCCATGCGAATGCCGCGCACCGATCGGCGCAGCACCACGCGCTCGCGATGCAGGTCGACGACGCGAAGCCGCTCGTCGGCCGTTTCGTCGGCAGCCGTAAAACGCACGGGCAAGGAGAAGGGGTCGAGCCGCGGAGTCCCCATCGCGCTGACGCGATGGGGTGCCCCGATGCGGCCCGACCCGGCAGTGAACCTGCCGGCTTCCATTTGACGCCTCGAAACTCGAACTCCCCCCGGGCTGTTGCCGCCCGGTTGCCGTGACAATGCCGGAGTGCGGTCGTAATCGGCTTAATGATCCTGGTTAAAAGGTCGTGTTGCGCGCTCGAACGGCCCGCATGATTGACGAGATGTTTCCGGAGCGGGACAAATTGCCCGAATGCGCTCCTTCGTTCCGTCCGACAGAGCGCTTGAATCATCCGCCTGGCAGCCACATCTTCGCTTGTTATTATTTTCAACGCCGCATAAACCTTTTCCCAACCAATGCCATCGCTCCTCGACCAAAGTGCACTTGCCGACGTCGCCGAACGTCTCGTCGCCGCCGCCAAGCGCGCGGGCGCCGACCAGGCCGACGCCGTCGCCGTGCGCGGCGTGTCGCTGTCGGTCGAGGTGCGCGACGGCGCGGTCGAGGAATCGCAGCGCTCCGAAGGCGACGATCTGGGCCTGCGCGTCCTCGTCGGCCGCAAACAGGCGGTGGTCTCGACCAACGATCTCAACGGCGGCGGTTTTGCCGGCCTCGCCGAGCGCGCCGTCGCCATGGCGCGCGCCGCGCCCGACGACCGCTTCGCCGGCCTGGCCGATCCGGCGCTCTTGGTGCGCAACCTCCCGGCGCTCGATCTGCTCGATCCCGACATGCCCGACGTCGGCGTGCTGGAAGCGCGCGCGCGAGAGGCGGAGGTCGCGGCCATGGCGGTCGCCGGCGTCAGCAAATCGGGCGGCGCCTCGGCTTCGACCGGCATCGGCGGCATGGTGCTGGTGACAAGCCACGGCTTTCACGGCTCGACCATGAACTCGCACCATGCGATTTCGATGTCGGCGATCGCCGGCAACGGCACCGGCATGGAAACCGATTACGATTACACCTCGACGCTGCACGCCGCGGACCTGGAAAGCGCCACGACAATCGGCCGCAATGCCGGCGAGCGCGCGGTCAAGCGGCTCAATCCGCGCAAGGTCACGACGCGCCGCGTGCCGGTGATATTCGACAGGCGCATCGCCGGCACCCTGATCGGCCATCTCGCCGGCGCCGCCAACGGCTCATCGGTCGCGCGCAAGACGAGCTTCCTGCGCGAAAAGCGCGGCGAGCGGATTTTCGCGCCCGACATCGACATCATCGACGATCCGTTGCGCAAGCGCGGCCTGCGCTCGCGGCCGTTCGACGCCGAAGGCGTCGCCACCAGCGCGCGCAAGGTGGTCGAAGGCGGCGTACTGAAAACCTGGTTCCTCGACAGCGCCACCGCGCGCGAGCTCGATCTGCAAACCACCGGCCATGCCTATCGCGGCGTGTCGTCGCCGCCCTCGCCCGGGCCGAGCAACCTGCATCTCGTCGCCGGCGCCGAAAGCCCTGAGGCGCTGATCGCCGAGATCGCCGACGGCTTCTATGTCACCGACCTGATCGGCGTCGGCGTCAATCTGGTGACCGGCGACTATAGCCGCGGCGCGTCGGGTTTTTGGATCGAGAACGGCGTGCTCACCTATCCGGTGAGCGAAGTCACCATCGCCGGCCGGCTGACCGAAATATTCAAGAGCCTGACGCCGGCGAACGACCTCGCCTTCCGCTACGGCACCAATGCGCCGACCGTGCGCGTGGAGGGCCTGACTGTTGCCGGCCACTGAGGTCGTCGACCTGCAACAACAATCAGCGCGCCTTGCGGAGGCCGTCCGCGAAGCCGGCGCGCTGGCATTGTCGATGTTCAAGACGCCGCTGAAGAACTGGACCAAGGGCGAAGCCTTGTCGCCGGTATCCGACGCCGACATCGCGGTCGACGTGTTGTTGCGCGAACGGCTGACCGGCGACGGCGCGGCCATCGGCTGGCTGTCGGAGGAAAGCGTCGACGATCCGGCGCGGCTTGACGCGCGCTACGTCTGGATCGTCGATCCGATCGACGGCACGCGCGCCTATATTGCCGGCCTGCCGAATTGGGCGGTCTCCGCCGCGCTGGTCGAGAACGGCCGGCCGGTCGCGGCGTGCCTTTACGCGCCGGTCACCGACGAATTCTTCACGGCGGTCGCCAGCGAAGGCGCAAAGCGCAATGGCGTTGCGATCGCGGTCACGCCCGGCGCCGAGCTTGTGCAGGCGCGCATTGCCGCCCCGCGAAAATTTCTCGACCGGCTGCACGCCATCGCGCCGCCGTTTGTCGTCATGCCGCGCACCCATTCGCTGGCGCTGCGCCTGGCCCGGATTGCGGAGGGAACTTTCGACGTGGCCATTGCCGGCGGCAGCAGCCACGACTGGGACCTTGCGGCGGCCGACCTTTTGGTGCACGAAGCGGGCGGCGCATTGACGTCTTTCGGGGGCGGAACTGTGACCTATAATCGTCCCGTGCCGCGGCACGGGATGCTCGTCGCGGCCGGCCGGGACAGGCACGCGGCGCTGATCGAGCTTTTCAGGGATGAACGCCTCGCATCACTCTAACGCGTGGACATGCGGAACGATCACCATGTCGGACATCCCCAAAGCCAAGCAACTTCTTCACCTCGTGTTCGGCGGCGAACTGCAAAGCGTCGCCGACATCGAATTCAAGAATCTCGACAAGCTCGACATCGTCGGCGTCTATCCGAACTATGCCAGCGCCTACGCGGCCTGGAAGGCGAAGGCGCAAGGCACCGTCGACAACGCGCAGATGCGCTATTTCATCGTGCATATGCACCGCCTGCTCGATCCCGAAAGCAACCCGCCGCACTGAGACAACGCATGCAGTTTTGGCGGCGTATCGGCCGGCAGCAATGGGCAAAGACCGCGCTCGGTGTCGTCGCCGCCGAATATGTGCGTTTCGTCGGCAAGACCACGCGGCTTACGGTGGAGCCGCCCGATGCCTGGGACCGCGCCGAAGCGGACATGCCGATCATCACCGCGTTCTGGCATGGTCAACACCTGCTGGCGACCAACGCGAGCAAACCGTCGTACCGGGTGAAAATGCTGGTGTCGCGCCATCACGACGGCGAGGTCAACGCCATCGCCGCCGAGCGGCTCGGCGTCGGCACCATCCGCGGCTCGGGCAATCATGCCGGCGGCTTCGTGCACAAAGGCGGCGTCGCCGCGTTCCAGTCCATGCTCGACGCGCTCGCCGAAGGCTATTCGGTCGCGCTCTCCGCCGACGTGCCGAAAGTGTCGCGCGTGGCGGGGCTCGGCATCATCAAGCTGGCGCAAGTTTCCGGCCGGCCGATCCATGCCATCGCCATCGCCACGCGCTGGCGCATCGTGCTCGACAATTGGGATCGCTCAACCATCAATCTGCCGTTCAGCCGCGGCGCCGGCGTCGTTCCCGAGCCGCTGCGCGTTGCCGCCGATGCCGATGACGCGGTGCTTGAATCGGCGCGGCAGGAGCTCGAGAACCGCCTTAACGCCGCCACGCGCCGCGCCTATGAGATTGTCGACCAGCCGCAACTCCGCTAGCACCATCTGGGAGGCTTTAGCGTGCCCGATCGACTGCCGCTGGCGCTGCGCCTTTATCAGTTCGCCTCGTTCGCCGCGGCGCCGGTGGCGCCGCGCCTGTTGGCGCGGCGGCTCAACCGCGGCAAGGAGCATCCGACGCGGCTTGCCGAGCGCCGCGGGCAGGCGTCGCAGCCGCGGCCGGACGGTCCGCTGATCTGGGTGCACGGCGCCAGCGTCGGCGAAATGCTGGCGGTGGTGCCGCTGATCGAACGCATCCGCGCGCAGAATTTTGCCGTCCTCGTCACTTCGGGCACGGTGACGTCGGCGGCGCTTGCCGAGCACCGCTTGCCGTCGGGCGTGTTGCACCAGTTCATCCCGCTCGACGCGCCGCGCTATGTCGGCCGCTTCCTCGATCATTGGCGGCCCGATCTGGCGCTGTTCGTCGAATCCGATCTGTGGCCCAATCTGATCGTGGCGACCGGGCGTCGCAAAATCCCGATGATCATGGTCAACGGCCGGCTTTCGGAGCGGTCGTTTCGCCGCTGGCAGATGGTGCCGGGCGTGATCGCGGCGCTGTTGTCGCGCTTCGATCTCTGCCTCGCCCAATCGAGCGCCGACGCGCAGCGCTATGGGACGCTTGGCGCGCCGCGCGTGACATTGACCGGCAATCTCAAGCTCGACGTGCCGGCGCCGCCGGTCGATGAAACGACGTTGCGGCAATTGAAATTGACCATCGGCATACGCCCGGTCGTTGCCGCGGCCTCGACCCATGACGGCGAAGAGACCGCAATCATCGCCGCGCACCGGCGGCTGCGCGCCAAGCATCCGGCGCTCTTGACCATCATCGCGCCGCGCCATCCGGCGCGCGGCACCGCGATCGCCGAGATCGCCAAGGTCGCGGGATTATCGGTCGGCCTGCGCTCGCGCGGTGAGGCGCCGAAGCAGGCGATCGACGTCTATATCGCCGATACGCTCGGCGAGCTCGGCCTGATCTACCGGCTCGCGCCCATCGTGTTCATGGGCGGTTCGCTGGTCGAGCACGGCGGCCAAAATCCGATCGAGGCGATCCGGCTCGGCGCCGCCGTGGTGCACGGCCCCCATGTGTGGAATTTCGCCGAAATCTACGCCACCCTCGACGCGGCCAACGGCTCAAAGCGTGTCGCCGACGAAGAGGCGCTGACGGTGCAGCTCAACGCCTGGCTCGCCAATCCGGCGGCGCACACGGCAATCGCCGAGGCCGGCGCCAAAACCGTGCGGCAGCTCGGCGGCGCGCTTGATCGCACGTTCGCCGCGCTTGATCCTTACCTCGTTCAGCTTCGCTTGGAGCAGCGGGCGTCGTGATGCGCGAGCCCGCCTTCTGGTGGCGGCCGGGCGGCGGCGGCCTGCTCGCTCCCTTGGCCGCCATTTATGGCGCGGTGGCGTGGACGCGCATCCAAGCGCAAGGCAAGCCTGCCGGCGTGCCGGTGATCTGCCTCGGCAATCTCACCGCCGGCGGCGCCGGCAAGACGCCGGCGGCGCTGGCGGTGGCGCATCTTCTGCTGGCGGCGCGCGAGCGGCCGTTTTTTCTCAGCCGCGGCTATGGCGGCAAACTCGCCGGACCGCTGCGCGTCGATCCGTCGTTTCATCGCGCCGGCGACGTCGGCG
>WNFI01135253.1_pt1 | contig 10033 bp, 10 predicted proteins | sample 5400471 | NCBI WGS metagenome assembly WNFI01 (sample SAMN13153348, study PRJNA577476) | soil metagenome | isolation source: 100 cm saprolite on Douglas fir-dominated hillslope | place: USA:California | collected 2013-09-17
GGATAGAACACGGCCATGCCGGTCCCGGTCAGGCATTCGAGCGCGATCATCTGCCAAAGGGCGGGATGGCCCGTCAGCACCAGAATGCCGAAGGTGCCTTCACCGACGGCCATCATGATGTTGGCGGCGACAATCACCTTCTGTGGCGCGATGCGGTCGGCGATAACGCCGCCGAGCAGCAGGAAGACAAGTGACGGCGCAATCTGCGCGGCCAGCACGTAGGACAGCTTCGCAGTGGAGCCGTGAGTCTGGTCCAGCACCGCGAAGGAGACGCCGACCAGGGAGAAGGCAAACGACGCGGGCGCCAGCAGGCGATCGGCCAGCAGCAACCTGAAATCGCGGATCCCTAGCACCGGCAGCCGGCCCGTGGCCAAGGCGAAACCGCGCCTGAGGGCACGCGCGAGCATGACGAACTTCCGATCTGAAGGGAGGGCCGGTCGGTCGACCTTATCCGGCGCCCGGCGAACCGGAACTGGGTTTCCGGCCGGCCAGTCCGCGGCGAGCCGGCCAGAGCGGAGATTCTCCCAGGTCCCCGTTACCTTTAATAGCCGTGCGTCCGGCTCCGGGGCGGCGGGCCGGGACTGTTGACCCAAGGCCTGCGGCCAGGCATGATCGCCAATGCGCGGGGGCGGCGTCTACACCGAGGACGTCGTAGACGAGCGCCTCGAGGGCGCGTGCCACGTGTTCTTCGTGCGCTCACCGCTCGCGCACGCGAGGATCAACAGCGTGGACCTCAGCGCCGCGCTGGAGGCGCCCGGCGTTGTGGCCGCGTTCAGCGGCGCTGACCTGGCCGAGCTGCCGGTCATACCGCCGTCGGCGGCCGGGCTCATGAACGTCGAGATGACCCAGCGGCTCCTGGCCACCGAGAAGGTTCGCTATGTCGGCGAGCCGGTCGCCGTCGTCGTTACCGAGCATCCCTACCAGGGCGAGGACGCCGTCGAGCTGGTCGGAGTCGACTACGACCCGCTGCCTGCAGTACTCGGATTCGACCCCGACGATAGCTCGCTTCTGTTCGAGGCGGCCGGGACGAACGTCGCCGGTAACTGGGGTGAGGCGTCCTCGCTGAAGCCGGACCTATTCGACGGCTGCGAGGTCGTCGTCACACGCGCGTTCATTAACCAGCGGGTCGCGCCCGCTCCGATGGAGACGCGCGCCGCGGCGGCTGTCTGGGGCCACGATGGACGACTGACCGCCTGGGTGCCCAATCAGGGCGCGCAGGGCACCCGCGATTCACTCGTGACCATGCTCGCCCTGGAGGCCGGGCAGGTCCGCGTCATCACGCCGGACGTGGGCGGGGCGTTCGGCGCCAAATTCGGCGCCGACCCGGAGCACGCGCTGGTGGCCTGGGTGTCGCGACAGCTCGGGCGGCCAGCTAGGTGGACCGAGACCAGGTACGAGAACCTGATAGCGATGACCCACGGCCGCGCCCAGCGGCACACGATCACGATCGGCGGCAGTCGGGATGGCGATGTGCAGGCCTACCGGCTGGTGATCGTCCAGGACGCGGGCGCTTACCCGAAAATCGGCGCCGTCCTGCCCTTCCTCACCATCTTGATGACGACCGGGCCGTACACCATCCCCAAGGCCGAGGCGATCGCGAAGGTCGTCGTCACCAACACCACACCGATCGGTGCTTACCGCGGCGCTGGGCGGCCAGAGGCGACGGCCGCGCTCGAGCGGGCCATGGACCTGTTCGCCGCCGAGGTCGGGATAGATCCAGCCGACGTGCGCCGCAAGAACCTGCTCCCCCCGTTCACTGAGCCCCACCGGACCGCGTTCGGCGCGCTGTACGACTCCGGTGACTACGTCGCGGCGCTCGACAAGGCGCTCGAGGCAGCCGGCTACGCCGACCTGCGCAAGGAGCAGGCCGAGCGGCGGGCCAGCCATGACGTCCGCCAGCTCGGCATCGGGGTCGCCAGCTATGTCGAGATAACCGGTATGGGCGACGGCGAAGACTCGCCACCTGAGGAGAACGACACCGATCTGATCCCGCAAGGCGGCGGCACCGGGGGGTCCCGCAGCCTTCAGCATGGCGGCTCGGCCGTCCGGCAGGCAGCACAGGAGCTCATCGAGGTAGCCAGGGAGCGCGCCGCGGCCGAACTGGAGGCCAACCCGGCCGACCTGGTCTTCGACACCAGCCGGAGCGCGTTCGCGGTGGCGGGCGACCCGGACGCCTCGGTCGGGCTGAGCCAGCTGGCCGAGGCGGAGCGGCTGCTTGTGCGCACCGTGTTCTCCGCTCCGGGCGCCACCTTCCCGTTCGGCACGCACGTCGCAGTCGCCGAGGTAGACACCGAAACCGGCAAGGCGACGCTGCGCCGGGTGATCACCGTTGACGACGCCGGCGTGGTGCTTAACCCACTGCTGGCCGAGGGCCAGCGGCACGGCGGCATCGCCCAGGGGGCCGCGCAGGCATTCCTGGAGGAGGTCGTCTACGACGAGGATGGCAACCCGCTGACGACCAGCCTTGCCGACTACCCGTTCCTGTCGGCCACCGAGGTACCTAGCTTCGAGCTGGCCGAGATGGCCACGCCGACCACTTACAACCCGCTCGGCGCCAAGGGCATCGGCGAGGCCGGCACCATCGGCGCAACCCCGGCCGTGCAGAACGCGATTGTCGACGCTGTCGCGCACCTCGGCGTCCGGCATATCGACATGCCGGCCACCTCGCGCCGGATCTGGCAGGCCATCCAGCAAGCATCGGCGACCACCACCGGATCGGAGCGCGCATGACTCGCATCGAGCTGACAGTCAATGGCGAGAAGCGGGCCGACGAGGTCGAGCCGCGGTTGCTCCTCGTGCACTACCTGCGGGAGGTGCTCGGACTGCGAGCGGCCAACGTCGGCTGCGACACCACTTCCTGCGGCGCCTGTACCGTGCTGCTGAACGGCGAGTCGGTCAAGTCGTGCACCGTTTTGGCCGTGCAGGCCGACGGTCAGGAAGTGACCACCGCGGAAGGCCTGTCGCGCGACGGCCAGCTGGATCCGATGCAGGCCGCGTTCCGCCAGAATCACGGCCTGCAATGCGGTTTCTGCACGCCCGGCATGGTGATGGCGGCTATCGGCTTGCTGGCGGAGAATCCGCGCCCGACCGAGGAGCAGGTTCGAGTTGGCCTGGAAGGCAACCTGTGCCGCTGCACTGGTTACCACAACATCGTCCGCAGCGTGCTGGCCGCGGCCGACGCCCGGCAGTCGCTGGCCGGTCAGTCGCTGGTAAACACCGAGGTGAGTGCATGATCCCCGCGCCATTCGAGTACTTCGCGGCCAGGTCCACCGCGGACGCCCTGGCGCTGCTGGCCGAGCACGGCGAGGACGCCAAGCTACTGGCGGGCGGCCACTCGCTGCTACCGATGATGAAACTGCGACTGGCTATGCCAGCCGTGCTGATCGACATCGGGCGGCTCGACGAACTGGCCGGCGTCTCCGTGGCCGATGGTGAGCTCGTGATCGGCGCGACCACCCGGCATGCCGACCTGGCTGGTTCCGAGCTAGTGCGGGCCCAGGCCCCGTTGCTGGCTTACGCGGCGGCGCAGGTCGGCGATCCGCAGATCCGCCATCGCGGCACCATCGGCGGCTAGCTGTCGCATGCCGACCCGGCCGCCGACCTGCCCATGGCGCTGGTCGCGCTCGGCGGCTCGGTCGAGTTGCAAGGACCCGGCGGTACCCGCACTGTCAGTGCCGATGACTTCTTCCTGGGCTTCTTCGAGACCGCGATGCAGCCGGACGAGATGCTGACCGCGGTCCGCGTTCCGACCCGGCCGGGCGCGTCGTGGGGTTACCAGAAGTTCGTGCGCCGGTCGAACGACTGGGCAATCGTCGGCGTTGCCGCGGTAGACGGCCGGATCGCGCTGGCCAGCATGGCCCCCACACCGCTGCGCGCGACCGCGGCCGAGGAAGCGCTGGCGGGCGGCGCTAGCCCGGCGGAGGCAGCCGAGCGGGCCGCCGTGACGCGCCGCGCGCTAGAGCACCAAGCAAGCTGATTGCGCGAGTCAAGACAGTCCCCTCGGGTAGGTGCGAACCATGACCTCCGGCAAGGGCAAGCATGAAGACCCCGCTCACGGCCCGGGCAACGGCCACCAGGAGCTATCAGACGCCCAGCTCACAACCGAAGTAGCCGAGCTGGCCGGTGAGATCACGGAGGCGCAGACAGCATCCCGGCGCAAGAAGCTCGCCAGCCGGATACCCGCGCTGGCGCGGCGCAGCGGGGAACGATCACGGCGCGGACTGCAGGCAAGCCGGCAGGCAGCCAGCAAGGGCCTGCAAACTGGCAGCGGCGCGGCTACGCGCCGGCTCAGGCCGGTAAGCGGCGCGGCCACGCGGCGACTCCGGCCGGCTCGCGACGCCGCGACGCGGGGCGTGCGCGCCACCGCTGAGTGGCTAACCGGGCAGGTCCTGGAAATGGCTCCGAAGGTTCCGGTCCGGAGCCTCTCGACGCTTCAGGCTCAGTACCCTGGCCGTGACACCGAGGAACTGGCCAGCCAGCTGATCAGTGGTGCGGCTCGCGCCTCAGCCGGCGTAGGCGCTGCGGTCGGCGTGGCCGCCGCGGTGCCGTTCCTGCCCACCGCCCCGGTGGAGCTCACCGTGGAGACGCTGGCCCTGGTCGCGATCGAGCTCAAGCTGATCGCCGAACTGCACGAGGTTTACGGCGTTTCAGTGTCCGGCTCGGCGCCCGAACGGATGATCGCCTATGTCGGTGCGTGGACGAACCGCCGCGGTGTCAGTATCGCCGGCGGCGGGCTCGCGCTCGTCTTGGGCTCGCAGATGCGACGGAAGCTGGAGCGGCGGCTCATCGCCCAGGCAGGTAAGAGCACGCTGTCGCTCGCTCCGCTGCTCACCGGTTCGGTAGCCGGCGCGATGATCGACCACCGCGAGACCCGTCGCCTCGGCACGCTCGTACGTGACGACTTGCGCAAGCGCGTCTCGGCCGACTAAATCGCCGCCAGTTCTTCAGCCAGGTCATCCACGCCGAGGGCGCCGACAGACAGCGCTGCCATGTGCCAGGCCTTGAGAGCGGCCCGTGCCGAGCGGGCTGCGTCCCGGCCAGCCAGCCAGGCGCGTTCCCCGAGCTTGTAACTGATCGCCTGACCGGGCGCGCTCAGGTAGCGGACGATCTCGCTCTGCAGGAAGTCGCGCTCGCGCCCGCTGTGCGCCGCGAAGAACTCCAGCGCCAGCTCCGGAGTCCATCGCTGGCCAGCGGCCGGCTCCCAGTTCCCGGCAGCCTTGAGTTCCAGGTGCATCCCGATGTCGACGATGACCCGGATCGCCCGCATCAGCTGCGCGTCCAGGTACCCCATCCGCGCGCCCGGCGCTTCGAGGTAACCGAGCTCATCCATGAGCCGTTCGGCGTACAGCGCCCAGCCCTCCGAGCACGCGCTGACGCCGCCGACGCTGGTCTGGTACAGCGAGAGCTGCGACGCCAGGTAGCGCCATTGCGCGATCTGGAGATGGTGACCGGGCACTCCCTCGTGGTACCAGGTGCTGATCAGGTTCCACAGCGGGAACCTGGTCCGGCCCAGTGTCGGCAGCCAGGTCCGCCCCGGCCGGGAGAAGTCCTGAGACGGGCCGGTGTAGTACGGTGCGGCCGCGCTCCCCGGCGGCGCGATCCTGGCCTCGACCACCTTGATCGGATCAGCCAGGTCAAAATGCGTGCCCGCCAGGCTCGACATCGCCGAGTCCATCATCTGCTGCAGCCGCTCGCGGATCTGCTCGACGCCCTCGACGGCCTCGCTGTGCTCATCGAGATGCCGCATGGCCTCGACCGGCGTCGAGTCTGGCAGGATCTGCTCCGCCTCGGCGTTCATCTCGGCCAGGATCTGCCGGTATTGTGACCAGCCCCACTGGTAGACCTCGTTGAGATCCAAGTCAGCGCCGTTCCACCGGCGAGCGCCCAGGTGATAGCGCTCTTCGCCCATCGCGTCCGGAGTGCCAGACGCACCGGGCAGGTAGTCAGCCAGCAGCCAGTCGCGTAGCTCGGCGACCGAAGCGTCAGCCGCCGCGCAGGCCCGATCGAGGTCGGAACGGACTGAGTCAGCAACCCCAGCCCCATCGGCGCTAGACCCGAATCCGGTGAACCAGCCGGCTCCGTCCGCTGTGGCGAGCCAGTCGGCGAACTGCTCGGTGACCGTCTGCACCTGACGTGGCGCCGCATAAAGGCCCAGGCTGGCTCCTTCGGCGAGCGACTGCCGGTACTGGGCGAACGCCGCCGGCACTCGGCCGATCCGGCGGCTGATGACCGACCAATCCTCGGCTGTCGCGGTCGGCATCAGCAGGAAGGCACCGCGGACGGCCTGCGGCGGTCCGAAGATGTTTGACACCGTGCGCAGGTGCTCACGACTGCGGCTGACCGCCAGCTCGGTTTCCAGCCGCTCGGTCAGCAGCCGGGCGCAGCGCCGTTCATCGGCGTTCGCGAAGCTCCCGGTGGCCTCGGCCGCCCGTTCGGCGTCGATCAGCTGCGCTTGCGTGGCCCGGCGCAGTTCGTCGCGCGCCTGATAGCCCGCGGGTGACAGGTCGGGCAGCTCGTCCTGCCCCTCGGCCAGGCCCAGCATCGTGGCCACGAGCGGATCGAGGCGGGCGAACTCCAGCACGTACGCGTCTGCGAGGCCGCGAACCGGGCGATCAGCGTCAGGAGCCGGCCATGAGGACTGTTGCGTCATGCGTGGCATTCTTCCGCCTTCGCCGCGGTGGCGCATGCGCACCCAGCCCACCGGCGGAACGGCAAACCCGGACGCTAGGGTCGGTTGATGACACGTCGCAGGATTTTGGTGACGGGCTCGTCCCGTGGCATCGGCCAGGCGGTCGCGGAGGCGTTCGCGGCAGCGGGTGACAAAGTAGCAATCCATCACCGTGACTCAGCCGGGCTTGCGGCCGATGTAGTCGCCGGGCTCTCCGGCGAGGGGCACGTCGTGGTGCAGGGCGACATCGCCGATCCGGGCGCCGTCCGGGCCATGGTGGACGCTGCCGCTGACCGGCTCGGCGGCCTGGACGTGCTGGTGAACAACGCTGCCAGCTACGGCCGTCGCGGCCACCCGATCGGCGAGATCTCCTACCAGCAGTGGCAGGAGGTCTGGCACGCCACGATCGGCCTTAACCTAATCGGCGCGGCGAACGTCACGTGGTGCGCCGTGCAGCACGTGATCGCGGCCGGCGGCGGCCATATCGTTAATGTGTCGTCTCGCGGCGCGTTCCGTGGCGAACCTAGCCAGCCCGCCTACGGCGCGAGCAAGGCGGGCCTGAACGCCCTCGGCCAGTCCCTGGCCATTGCGCTCGCGCCGCACAACATCACGGTGGCCGCGGTCGCGCCCGGCTTCGTGCAGACCGACATGGCGGCAGCGCACCTGCAGGGCGAGTCCGGCGATGCGATCCGGGCGCAAAGCCCTTTCAACCGGGTCGCGCGACCTGAGGAGATCGCCGCCGCGGTGGTCTTCCTGGCCTCGCCCGACGCGCAGTGGGCTAGCGGCGCGATACTCGACCTGAACGGCGCCTCTTACCTTCGCACCTGACCCGGCACGGGAGTCGGTCCAAACATGAAGACCAAGCTGATCGAGGTGCACACCGGCCACACGCCGGTCGTTCAAGACATCACCGGCCAGTGCGAGCAGTTCGCGCGCGAAGCCTCCGCTGGCGGCGACGGACTGCTCCACGCGTTCGTGCCGCACGCGACGGCCGGGCTGGCCATCCTGGAACTGGGCGCGGGCAGCGACCACGACCTGCTGGCGGCGCTGGGCGACCTGCTGCCGGCCGACGACCGCTGGCGGCACGCACACGGATCCAGGGGCCACGGCCGGTCACACGTCCTGCCAGCGCTGGTCCCGCCATACGCCACAGTTCCGGTCATCGGCGGCTCGGTCGCGCTCGGTACCTGGCAGTCGATCGCGCTCGTGGACCTGAACGTCGACAACCCTGATCGCCAGATTCGGCTGTCCTTCCTTGCGTAAGCAGGTAACCATGGCCAACGGCGGGGCATCGCCCGCGCGCTAATGGCTGCCGCGGAGGCCTGGGGCGCCGCCTGCGACCTGCGCTGCCTGACCGTCGAGACTGGCGCCGCCAACCAGTCCGCCCGATCGTTCTACGCTGTGCTCGGCTACCGCGAGGAGGATGTGCGGGCTGACCAAGAACATTGGGAAGGTAACGGGGTAGCGTTCGCCATCCCCGCCGCCCGCGCGGCGCGGTGGCTTAGGCCTGACCAGCGGGTCCCGCGCCAGCGGCAGGCTGATCGAATCCGCAGTACTTGCACCTGCTCGCCGCGGCTGGCAGGTCCGCGGACAGGCACGCCGGGCAGGTCTTCACCGGCGGCGGATCGCCGAAGACGACGACACCGCGGCGGGCGGACACCATCTTGTACGGCAGGACGATGACGAAGTAAACGACGGCCATGAAGATGACGAAGTAAATCACGGCGGACACGAACGAGCCGATATTCAGGAACGTGGCCTTGTTCCCCGCCGCGCCCAGCTGCCAGCCGAGCCCGATCGAGTTCGAGCCCTCCGCGCGCGCGATCAACGGGTCGATGACGTTCGCAGTGAAGGCGCTAATCAGGGTGCTGAAGGCCAGCGCCACGATCAGGCCGACGGCGATGACGATCACGTCGCCGCGCAATAGGAAGTTCTTGAAGCCTCTCATGCCGACTCTCCGTTCTGCTGCGCCGATCGCTGTGACATTACAGAACGGATACCCGTTTGTCTGGCCGCCGCGCGCCTGAGCCGGGAGTCTGGGTTTATGGCATGATCCGGACAGGAATCGAACGGGAGAAGGTGCCGGATGGACGTCCGCGAAGCGCTGTACACGACCAGGGCAATGCGGCGGGTCAGGCCAGATCCGATCCCTGAGGACGTGCAAGCACGCATCCTGGATGCTGCCATCCGGGCTCCCAGCGGCGGAAACGCCCAGAGCTGGCGATTCCTGCTCGTTGACGATCCGCACGTCAAGGCCAAGCTGGGCCCGCTGTACCGGGATGCCATCGGAAAGCTCTGGGAGACTGCCTATCGCGAGCGCCTTGCGGCGGCCAGGTCCAGGCCCGATGACCCGGACAGCGCATCACTGCTGCGGGTGCAATCCTCGGCTCAGCACCTCGCGGATCACTTCGAGGAGGTGCCCCTTTTCCTGATCGCCTTCTCCCGCGGCGACATGACCGGCGGGTCGATCTACCCGGCAGTCTGGAATGCCCAACTGGGAGCCAGGGCCGAGGGAATAGGCAGCGCGCTGACCTCAGTGCTCGGCATCTTCCATGGCGAGGAAGCCAATGAGATACTCGGCGTGCCGGCGGGGAAAGGCTGGACCATGGCGTGCTGCGTGTCGTTCGGCTACCCGACCGGGCGCTGGGACGTAGCCGCCCGGCGGCCAGTACACGGGGTCGCTTACCGCAACGCTTGGGGCACTGACGTCGGCTTCGAGATTCCCGAGCCGTTGTGGCCCGATGCCGGCTGACGATGCCGCCCCGTTCGCCAGCGCGAAACCTGAGCGACGCCGCTGGCTGAGCCACCTGCTGCTCGCCCGCTCACTCAGGTAGCGGTGCGAGATGCGGCCCGCTAGCGATCGACGGTGGCTATCCACGTTACTGCTTGCCTGCCTGGTGGCAGGCGCTATCTTCGCCGTCATCCGTCAATCGGGGTCGCCCCACAAGTCTCCGCCGCCGCACCCGACGCCGCCGCCACGGCCTCCGGCCGTCACGGTAACCGACGTTGGCCACCCGTTCCTCGGCGTCAGTTCGGACTGGCAGCTTTTCGGCCTGTCGGCCGACGGCGTGGTCGAGGTACAGCTCAACGCCGGCCGGGTCACCCGTACCATCCTGCCGCCGCAGGAAGGAAGCGGCCCCGTTTCCTTCATCGTGGGCCCGAATCAGGCGATTATCGGGCCGCTTGACAACGTGCCCGGCTACGTGGTGCCGGATGGCCATCCGGCCCGTCCGCTGACGGGCATCCTCGCTCGCGGGGACCTGCTGCTGCCCGGCCCTAGCCCAGCGGAGGAATGGGTCGTTAGCGGCGACGGCAATGCGTTGCCGCTGGTCGGGCCGGGTGGCCAGGCGACCAGCGTGCGCGTGA
>WNFI01203048.1_pt1 | contig 10033 bp, 1 predicted proteins | sample 5400471 | NCBI WGS metagenome assembly WNFI01 (sample SAMN13153348, study PRJNA577476) | soil metagenome | isolation source: 100 cm saprolite on Douglas fir-dominated hillslope | place: USA:California | collected 2013-09-17
GGAGGAAGCCCAGCGGTTCATCAACGTCGAGGACACCGAGGTCCGCGCCGGAGCCACGACGGTGACCCTGAACGGCAGCGTCGCCAAGACGTTCGGCAACCCGGAAGCAGAAATTGGTGCCTTCTCCAATACCGGCGGCGGAGTCAACGTGGCCGGCACGGTGTCCAGTGAGCTATCTCACGTCGCCACCACCGGGTCCGGCGACATCCGCGGCATGGTCATCTGGGGCAACAGCATCCTGAACCTGTCGGACTTTGAGTTCACGGTCCAGGTGGTCACCCCGAAGGCCACGTTCCCGGAAGCGGGCACCAACCCGGAGCCACACATCATTGTCGCGGCCGATCACATTGCCACTGGCCCTGTCCAGATGGGCGTGCGCATCCCCGAGCTGCACCAGGCCCGGTTCGAGGCCCTGCTCAAGCAGGCGCAGTCGGGCACGTCCGGGCCGCTGCCCGACGACGACCAGAAGCATGAGGACGGGTCGCAATCCGAGGACCGGTACCCGCCGGAGTCGATGGCCGCCGGCCAGGGCATCGGCTTCGCCGGGGTCACCTACCTGCAGGGCGCCGAGCATGTGCTGCCCGAGCTGCTGCGGCTGATCCGGGCGGCCGACGGAGACCTGCCCTGGGCCAAGGACTGGACGCCGGCCGACCTGGCCTCCCTGCAAGCTCAGCTCACCCCGTATTTCACCAAGGAGGGCCTGACCACTCAGGCCAGCGTGCTGTTCCAGCCCACCGGCATCCGGGTCGAGCTGTGGCGCCCGGCCAGGTCCAACTGGGGGCGGCCGGGCCGGTCCGGCTGGGAGGTCATCACGATCAATGTCCGCGCCGCTCATGAGGGCAAGCCGGTGCTGGGCCGGGTGGCGGACGCCACGCTGGAGGTGATGCCGTCGGCGTTCGCCGGGCAGGCCGGCGACGACACCATCGGCGCCGCCCTCAACGCCAACTTCGGCCTGAATGCCCTGCTCGCCCTGGGCGTCAACAAGCAGCCGCGCGGGCTGGGCTTCCTGCTCCAGGGCGCCTGGGCGCGCAGCGTCTCGGAGACGACCACCGCCGGCGCCACCGGGTTCAGCCTGCAGGCGATGCTGTACGTCGGCAAGGCCCGCCTGTTCACCTACAAGAACGTCACGTACACGCTCAATGTCACCGTCCGGCACGAGAAGAACGTCACCCCCGGCGTGTCCCACTGGCTGCACGAGGCCGGGCTGGTCAAGGCCGCCGGGGTCGTCGACACCGTCGAGACCGCCATCGAGACCGCCGCCGACACCGCCGCCTCCTTTGCTGGCACCGCCGCCAGGGCCGTCCTCAGGGCGGTCGTTCCCCCGGACACGGCGGCCCGGGCCGCCGTCGATGCGGCCGAGGCCGACGCAGCCGCCGCCCGGGCGTTCGAGGCCGACCTGGCCGCTGCGCCGGCCAGCGCGACCCGGGAGAGCACGCTGCCGGGGTCGGTTCAGTTCATCATCCACGAGAAGCTCGCGCGGCCAGCCGAACTGGACGCCGCCGCCCTGGCGCGGGCCGGCAAGACGACAGTCGAGACCAGCTTCGGCTCCGAGCAGGCGGCGGCCGCCGGGCACAGGAAACCGAACGAGGTGGTGCTGCCGCCGATCGAGGATTTCCTGGGCACTGACGGTCCCGTCGCGCTCAACGCCGACGACCAGGTGATGGAGGTCCTGAGCGGTGAGCTCGGCGACCAGGTCCAGAAACTGCTCACGCAGCTCGGCATTGACGACAACACGGTCGGCGCCATGCCGTGGACTCTGACCGAGCCTGCCCACCTGGCGGGCGCAGCCGGAGCGGTGCGCCCTGGACCGGTCAGGCACACCTTCGTCAAGAAGGGGCTGTACAAGGACCAGCACGTGACGGTCACGCTCGAGGGGACGGCGACCAAGGCCTCGGCGCCGAACAAGTCCCCGGTGCGGCTGTTCCAGATGCACGTGGCCGAGGGCGGCCCGGTGCTGGCCAGCGGGCACAGCAAGAGCACCTTGCTCGGCTTCAACGTCGGCATCCCCGGCATGAGCTGGCTCTTCGGCGGGTCAAAATTCTCGGACCAGCCAGGGCTCACCTACGGCCATGGCTGGAGCTGGACCGCCAGCCACACAGCCAACCTGACCGAGACGACGGGACGGCTAGTCCAGAAGACAGAGACCTACCTGGAGACCACCGCCGACATGGTCTGGCGGATCACCGTAACTGTCCGGGGCAAGAATCTCGCGCACAAGGGCCCGGTGAAGTACGCCGGGGTCATCGTCAGGGTCGGGAACGGCATCAGCTTCCTGCGCCTGGAGCGGCCCGCGGTCGATCCCCGCGGGCCCGCGCAACGGCCGGAGGATCCCGATCTCGTCATGGCGATCGGTCGCCTCCCGGTCGGCGGGCCGCAGGCCTCGGCCCCGGACTCTGCCCCACATGGGGCTGGCTCGTGGCAGCGGACCCGCCTGGTCCGGCAGGTGCGAGCGACCAGACGGCCGGGTGACCACCGCATGGTGCCCCTCGTGGGCCTTCCCGCGTCTGCGGTGACCGACCGGCTGTACCCGGTAACGGCAACCTCGCTGCTGGACAGCCCTGGCGACCCGGCGCCCGGAGGCACGGGCAGCGCAGGTGCCGCCCGCGAGTGGAACCCGCTGCTGGACGGCGTGCAGGAACTACTGAGCGAGCACGCCCCGGAACTGCTCGAAGCGCACTGGACGGTCGAGGGCGACAGCCGCAAGAAGCAGGTGCCCGGGCGGCTGCAGAACGTGCTCAACCTGCAGTCGCTGACGATGATGATCGACCTGGTGCTCGGCCCTGGCCTGGTGCTGCACGCGATCCGGTCGGTGCCCGGCGGCAGCGAGCGGGTGCAGATCGTCTTGCAGGGCCGCCGCGATCCGCACAACCTGGGGTATGTGTACCTGGAGTCCCTCTCCGGCAACACCGTCCGCTACGCCACCCGGCTCGGTATCGAGAGGAACGACTGGTCGACGGCCAGGAGCGGCGGGCTGGGCTCGGGCGCCGCGCAGACCGGCGAGCCTGCCGTTCACAACACCACGGCCCCGCCGGGCGGGCAGGGAGAGGGGACGGCCGGGTCCGGCGAAGCGGCCGGCGCTTTCCGCGAGGCCCATGCCAATCCTGATGGCAGCCTCACCCAGTCCACCGCGACCGGCGGCTACGAGCAGCAGATGGCCGCCCAGCGGGACACGTTCTTCACCCCCGGCCTGGCCCACCGCTACGGCGGGGGTATGCAGATCACGCTGTCACTCCGCGGCAAACGGGGCAGGACCTGGGTGCCCTCGCGCCTGGTCAACACGGTCGGGCTGAACGTGCCGCACTACACTGCCTCGGCGCTGCAGGACGCGGCCAACCAGCGCGTTGACGTGCCCGCCATTATTGTCGAGCTTAAGGAGCGGGTGCTGATCCCGCACGCCCTGATCCACCACGAGACCCTGCCCGATGGCCCGCCCGGCGACATCGCGGCGGTCGAGGAGATGTCCCTCACCGAGGATCTCGGCCAGGCGCTGAACATCACTCCCGAGGACCTCCTGAGCCGTGCGGTACTCAGCCTGGGCTTCGACCCCGAGAAACTCCAGATCCTGCACGAGGAGGTGGCGGCCGGGCTGACGGGCACCGATCCGACCGCCAGCGGGGAGCGCAGCCACGCCGTCGCCCGGCTGATCGAGGACGGTACCCGCGGCCAGGACCTGCTGCGCTACATACTCTCCTACGCGATCATGACCCGCGAGCTGGCGAACCTGCTGGGCGGCGGCATGACGATGCCGGGCCTGGCGCAGCCGGGCGGCCCGCTGACCGACACCCATGGTGACGTCAAGGTAGCGGTGCAGTTCGCGGAGAACCCCTACATCCTCGGCTACGTCAGCGCGTGGGTCGAGGCCGGCGGCTATCAGTTCGACGAATTCCAGCAGAACCTGTCCCGGACAACCGGGTGGTCGCTGGGCGTCGCCCCGGGGGTCGGGATCAACACCGGGGACCTGACGGAGCCCAACCCGCTGTCCCCGAAGAAGCAGGTCGGCAGCGTCGACGTCGAGCCCTCGGTCGGCGGCCGCCGGACCCGGACCAGTGACGCCGTCGTCCAGACCATGACGCGGTTCGACATGCTGAACCGCGCCCTTCCGTGGCTGCGGGTGTCCCCGGACGCGATCATCACCGTGATCGTGACCGCGCGCAACCAGCGCGACTGGATCGACCTGCGCAAGCTGGGGACCTGGCTGGGCGGCGGCAGGGTCGCCGTCCGGTTCCGGGTCCGCAACGCGGCCGAGCTCGGCCTCAGCCCGGAGAAAAGCATCGACCTGGGCCTGTACCACCCGCGTGGCATCCCCGTCGGCTCGGGAACTTTCTTCCCGCCACCGCCCGGCCGCCGCCCGGCCGCGACCAGCACCGACGACCTGGTCCGCGCCGCGTTCTCGCTGCCGTTCCTGGGCGGCGGGTTCGGCGTCCAGGCCGACTGGGACGGCCAGCATTTCCGGGCCGGCCACCGCAAGCTCAGCCCCGCTGAGCTCGCCGACGAGATCAGGGTCCGGCTCGGCGAGCTCGGGCCGCCGCCCGACCCGAACCTCTCCGACGACGAGAAGCCGCCGCCGGAGCCATACCTGCTGGAAAATCCCGACGACCCGATCGTGCTGATCGCGCCCAGCGCCGCGGTCATCGCGCCCGGCCAGACCATCTCACCCGCCCAGGCACTCGCCGACGCCCTCCGCCGGCCGGTGCTCGCCCCTAACTCCGGGTATGTCATCGGCCGGGACGGCTCGGTGAACGCGGTGCACCTGCCGGCCCCGGACGCGACCGCCTTCGGGCGGGCTGATCCCCCCGCCCACTCACGACGTGCACTTCCCCGTCCAGACCCCCGACAGCGCGATCGCGGACTGGCGGCGCGGGATCGAGGCCACGCACCAGCTCGCAGCAGCAGCGCGGGAGTTGCTGCCGGAAGGGGAGCCCGGCGCGGCGAGCGACGAGCTGAGCGACCTGAGGGCCGCGCTGGACCGGGCCGACTATGCGGTGCGGGCCATCCCCGAGCCGCCGCAGTCCCTGCCCGCCACCGCGCAGGAGCGGGCGCCGGTATGGCGGGACCTAGCCCGGTTCCGGGACGCGGCGGCAGATCTCGGGAGCGCGGTGGCAGCCCTGCTCGCTCCCGCGATCGAGGGGTGGGCATCGCGCGTGGCTGCCGCTGTGAGCGCGGCCGCGACGGCGAGCACGTTGCTGTCGCCTGCGCAGGAGGAGCAGCCCGAGCTGGCCGCCGCGCTCGACCGGCTTGACGAGGCCTGGTCCGCCGTCTCCCCAGAGCCGGGGCTGCTGCCCACCACGGCGGCAGAGGTGTCCGCTGCCGTCCTGGACATCGCACGGATGGACTCACGGGAACGCGACATCTCCCGTGCTCTGACGGACGTGCTCACTCCCGCGTTCGAGGGGTGGGCCTCCCGCGCGGCTGACGCCAGGAGCCTGGCCGAGGCGGCCCGGGCGCTGCTGCCCTACACCAACGCGCAGCGGGCAGAGGTGGAACGTAGCCTCGGCGAAGCGCAGGACGCTCTCCCGGACGACCCGCCCGCGCCGCCCCCAGGCTGGCACTACTCGGACGCGATGGACCCGCAGGCGAGGATGGACGCTGCCCGGCGGGCGCTGGCCCCGGTGGTCGCCCTGGAGGAAGCCAGCGCGGCTGTGCTCACCGCGGCTGCCGCCGCGGCAGGACTGCAATCACGCGCGGCCGCCGCGCGGGACCTGGCCAATGCGGCGCGCACGATGCTGCCCTACACCGGTGAGCAGGAGCCGGACCTGACCCACCGCCTGCACGAAGCGGAGCGGCAACTGGAGCAGGCCAGGCCGGGCTGGTGGCGAGCTAACGGCGGCGGGCCGGCCACCGTGGCGGACTTCGAGGCGGCCATGCGGTGGCTGGCCGGGGACGAGGCGGCTCAGGTCGAGGCCGCAGTCGAACGCTTCGAGAACGTCGTGGCGGACGTGGCCACCGCCGCGAATCAGACCGGGGCCAGGCTCCTGCGCCTGAGAAGGATCGCGGATGGGCAGCTGCCGCTCCTCTCTGGCGAGCAGCATCGTCCCCTGCAACTTGCGCTTCGTGCCGCGCCCATCTTTGACAACTGGCCCGGGCTGCCGCAGGTCCCGGCGGCGGAGGCGCCGGCCGCTGCGGCGGAGATGGAGGATGCCGCGAAGCAGCTGGCCGATCCCCCGCCATCGGTCGAGCGCGCCGAAACCGTAATCAGGAACGTGATCGCCGCCGCGATCGAGCACTGGAACGCCCGGCTGGCTGCCCTCGGGGGCCTGGCCGGGCGAATGCTGGAGCTGCTGCCCGAGAGCGGGGAGCGGGGGTATCAGTTCGCCCTCCGTCTCCAGGAGAGCTTGGAGTACGTGGTAGCCCGGGATCTTCAGCTCGCGGCGGCGCAGGTGGGCACGGCGGCGGAGCTGGACGCGGCGGCGGACTTGCTCGCCGAGGTGACGTCCCAGGTGGACATTGAGGGGTGGATCAAGAGCGCGATCGGAGTCGTGATCGATGAGCCGATACTGGCGGCGGCGGAGGCCGCGAACCTGGGCGAGAACGCGGATCGACTGCTGCCCTATGTGAGCGAGCCGCTGCGCGACGTGCTACGGGCAGCGCGCGCCGACCTGGAGCGCATCCTGCCGGCCCCGCCGCCGGTGGCGTCGCGTCCGCTGGCCGAGATGGACGCGGCACTGTCGCAGGCAATCGAGCGGCTGCAGGATGTCAGGACCGCCGTTTCCCGCTTCTGGGCCGACGTGGTACCCGTGCTTGCGGCGGTGCGAGACACGGCCGGGCAGGCGCGGGACGTGCTGGCGCAGGCCAGCGGACGGCTCACCGGCGAGCGGCAGCGGGCGCTACGAGGGACGCTGAGTCGGCGATCGGCGGCGTGCTGAGCGAGCTGAACTCCGTTGCCGGGGTACACGCGACGACGGCGGGGATCGGGGCCCGCGCGGCGCGAGCGCTGCTGCCGTACGCCGGCGCACAGCAGGGTGCGCTGGGCGCCGCACTCGATGACGCCGAGCAGGCCCTGAGCAGCCTGCCGGAGCTGCCGACCCCGCCGCTGGCCACCACGGAGCCGATCGATGTCATGGGCCAGCGGCTGACCAGGCTGAGCGCGCTTGAGGAGGCCACCGGGCAGGTTCGCACCGCTGCCATGGCCCCACTCGACGAGCTGCGGCCGCGGGCGGAGGCCGCCGGGCGCCTGGCTCGGGCGGCGCGGGTCCTGGTGCCGCACACCGGTGCAGAGCAGACCCGCCTCAGCACGGCGCTGACGTCGGCGATGGCGCACCTGCGCGAGATCACGCCGAGCTGGTGGACGGGGAACGGAGCCATCCTGTCGACGATGGCGCAGGTCGAAGACGCCGTCCCAGCGCTGACCGCGGGGACGGCGGGACTCGGGGACGCGGCGAGGGACCTCGAGTTCCTCGTCCGCGACGTGCTCACCGCCGTCGCGCCGGAATGGGCGCAGACGGCCGTCGGCCTGCGGGACGCGGCGTCGGGGCTGGGGGACCTGCTGCCGCACACCGGCGAGCGGCGGGCTGACCTAGATGCGGCGGTGCTAGAGGCCCTCCGGCGAGTGGACGCCGCGCCCCAGGCCACGCAGGCGCCCCCGCCCGCAGGCCAGCACGGCGTGCCGGACATGGAAGCCGCCATCGCGGCGATGGCCCCGGTTACTGATCTTGAGACCGCCATCAGGGGGGTTGCCGACGCGGCGAGCGACACCGCCCGGCAGGAGGCCGATGTCCTCATCAGGCTGCCCGAGCAGGTGCGGGGCCTGCTGCCGCTGACCCGGCATGCGGATGCCCTGAGCGCCGAGCTGAATAGGGCCGAGCGCGCATATACAGATCTCCTGGGCCGGGCTGCGCGACCGCGGACGACAGCCGAGGCGATCGATGCCGCGTGGCAGGCGCTGGCCCAGGTGGACGACCTCCAGGACGCCCTCGAGGACGTGCTCGACGAGGCCGCCGTGGAACTGCCAGGCCGCGTGGCGGTCGCCACGGCGCTGTTCGTCGGGACGGGGGAAACTCTGCCGATTACCGGCGAGCAGCGCGGTGACCTGGCCGCGCTGGAGGGCGGCCTCCGGGACCCGCGGGGCCTGGCTGGTGCGAGCCCGGACATCGCGGCGGCAGTGGCAGTGGCGCGGCAGGGGGTGGTCGCACTGACCGCCCTGGAGGCCGGCGCCAGCCAGGTGCTCGACATGCACGCATTGCGAGAGCGGGCGCACGCTGCCGTGGACCTGGCCGCAGCTGCACCGGGGCTCCTGGAGGACGCCGGCGCGCAGCAGGCTGACCTGGGCTACGCCCTTGAGCCGGGCATCCGAGCCGTGCAGTCCGCACTCGGGGGCCTGCCCACGGGCCGGCCGGCCACGGCGGCGGAGGCGAAAGCATTCGGGCAGCGGGTAGGCGCGGTGGCCGTGCAGGTGACCGCCCTGGAGGCCGGTACCCGGCAGGTGCAAGCCGCGGCCACCGCCGCGCTGGAGGGCCTCCGGCTGGAGGCGGAGGCCGCCGAGGTCGTAGCCGGGGCCGCGCGCGGGCTGCTGCAGCTGACGGGCGGCCGCCAGGCCGGGTTGACCGCCCTGCTTGATCAGGCGGCCACGTCGCTGCGGCAGGCCCGGCCCGCCTGGTGGCCGGCGGTCGGGACAGAGCTGACAATGGCGCATGTGCAGGCCGCCGCAGGGGAGCTGGCCGGCGCGCCGGAGCGGGTCGGGCAGGCAACACGGGAACTCGGCGAGGCGGTGACAGACGTGCTGAGCGCGGCACGTGAGGTAGCGCACGAACAGGCTGATGACGTCACGAACCTGGCCAGGAGCATGGCAGCAGAGCTACTGCCCTATGCCGGCGCCCAGCAGGCTAGCCTGACCGCCGAGCTCGATGACGCGAAGGCGCGCGGGGGCAGAATCCAGAGCCTGCCGCCGCGGCAGGCGACCCTCGCGGGTGTGGAGGCGGCCGGCCGGGACTTCGAGCGGCTCGCCGCCGTCCAAGCCGATGTCTGGGAGGTACTCAAGAGGGCCACCGCCGGATTGCCGGAGCGCATAGACGCCGCCCCGGAGTTGGCCACGGTCGCGCGGGAGCTGGCGGCGCATGCCGGCCCACGCCGTGCCGGCCTGGAGGCGGCCCTCAACGCGGCCGAGCGGGCCATGCCGCCCCCTCCGCCGGCTGCCCCGGGCAGGTCGGCAGGCCAGGCGGTACACCCGGTGCGAGCGGCGCTCGGGCTGGTCACACCGCGCCCGCAGCTGGCGCCATGGACGGCGCGTCCGCCTGTGCCGCGCAGAACCCTGCAGGAGGTGACCAGACTGGAGACCGCGAGCAGGGATGTGCTCACCGCGGTCGCCGAGGAGCTGGACAGCCGCTGGCAACGCGTGGATGCCGCCCGGAAACGTGCCCTCGCAGCCCAGGTCCTGCTGCGGCACGACGGCCCGCGGCAGGCGGAGCTGACCGCCCGGCTGGATGCGGCGATCGGGCGGCTGTATGAGATCGGGTCCGCTCGACTGCCCGCGCCGGGGGCCGGACCGGTCACGCTGGCGGATCTTCAAGCGGCCCGGCAGACGCTGGCCGGGCCGGCGCAGGCAATCGAGGCCGCCGCCGAGAGCCTGGAACGCGTCGCTGTCGAAGTGCTCCTCACCGCGTCTAGCCGGTGGCAGATGCACCAGGCCCAGGCGATTGACCGGGAGGAGCACGCCCAGCGGCTGCTCTACGACCTGGGCGAGCAGGGTGCCGACGTGCGCAAGGCGCTGCACGACCTCAGCAATGCCCGGCTGGCGCTCCCGTCCGCGCCGGGGCTGTCTGCGAACACAGAAGTAATCGCGGCCGACGGGCAGATCCTGAACACGATGGTGCACGCCACGGAGGAGCTGGACAAGGCGGTCCAGGCGACGGCGCTGGGCCGGGTCGGTGCCTTGCTGGGCTCTGGTCACGGGCTGGATCTCGCGCAGGCGACCGGGGTCATGGACCTGGCGGACAGACTGTTCCGCGAGGTCGATGAGCTGTCCGAGGCCGGGGACGCGGGCGAGCTCGCGCCAGTGGTCGGCGGGGATGACTATCCGCCGACCTGGAAAGATGGGGAG
>WNFI01275868.1_pt1 | contig 10033 bp, 10 predicted proteins | sample 5400471 | NCBI WGS metagenome assembly WNFI01 (sample SAMN13153348, study PRJNA577476) | soil metagenome | isolation source: 100 cm saprolite on Douglas fir-dominated hillslope | place: USA:California | collected 2013-09-17
GCAATACTGGCGGTCGCGTCGGTTGGCACAATTCGCCCTTGCCGGGTCCGTTCTTTCCTCAGTAACACAGCTCGGAGAATCACCAGGAACGGGAGCCCCGTTGATGGCCTAACAACGGCCCAGAATTATTCAAATTCGGATACACGTTCGCTGTGACACGAACCCTATAATGCTAACGCTTTGCGTCGCTTCCGCTGCTGCTGCCGTTTCCGTTCCTTCCATCTCGCCTTCTGGCTCCTGCTGAGCTTTGCGCGCGATGCCTTGGTCCACTTGTTTGCCATTGTAATACCCATCTTCGGTAGAGCGCCCCAACCCGCCGTGTTGGCGCGACGGGCCGGGACTTGCCACCAGCACCACGAGGGCGGCGCTGATGACTGAAAGGGCGTGGCCCCAGGGGTGCTTACCCCCGGGGCCGAGTGATCCTGGGGGCCGGGCCACCTTGCGGCCTGAGCAGCCCAGCCTCCGGGGGGACCACCATCAGACGATTCACGAAGGTCGTGACGGTTCCATTACAAAAAATGTGCCGGGACTCTTTCCAACAAAAGAAAATTTGACTGGAACCATTGTCCAACTTTATTTAGCCCCGCATGTTGCAGCGTACCCTCCCGGCCGGGTTCATCGCGCCGTGCCTTCCGATCAAAACCGACAAGTTGCCCTCGGGCGGCCAACGGCTGCACCAGATCAAGCACGATGGTTTTCGTATCGTTGCCCGCAAGAACGGGCCGCGCGTGCGGCTCTACAGTCGTCCCGGCAATGACCTCACCCGTCGCTTCCCGCTGATCGTCGATGCGTTGGCCCGCCTGCGCTCGCGCTCCTGCATCCTCGATGGCGAGGCTGTCGCTTGCGATGACAACGGCGTTGCCTCGTTCGATCTCATCCGTCACCACCGCGCTAACGAGCGCATCTTCCTCTATGCCTTCGACCTGATCGAACTGAACGGCGACGACCTGCGCCGCGATCCGCTAGAGGGGCGCAAGGCAACGCTTGAGATGATGTTGGCCAAGTCCGGCCCTGGCATTCGATTCAACGAGCATATGGAGGGTGACGGCCGGATGCCGCGTTGGGGCTTGACCGCTCGGCGCGGCCGCGCAAATCCAGTGGCCGTGCCGCTATTGCCCGTCACTCGTTTCGTTTGAGAATCAGTTGGGTCATGCAACCATTCCCGTGGGAACTGGTTAGGCGACACTTCGTTGCCGAGCTGGATGCACCCTCGATCAGACTAATACCGCCGTCGCGGAATCGAGGCGCAACAGCCCGCGGCTGAGGCGACTGACCCGAACACAATAGGCGGACGTGACTGCCGACGAACATCCGTCAGCGGCGGTCTGCACCGCAACGCTATCATTTGCGGATTGTCACAAAATTGTAGCTGTACTTCTGACTATCGAGGGCGTACGCTTTGAGTGATCGAGCCGCCGTCGCAAAGCGACCGGGCCTTCAATCCACTGCATCGCAGGACCCCTTTGAGCGTCCATCCGCTCTCGCACCGAAGCATGTCGGGCGTGAGGAGATTGCGTCATGGTTCAAACTCCGCTGGCGTTTGATTTTACCAAGACACGAACGATTTGCGACGCGTTCGATAATGCCTGGGCGTTCTTGCAAGGTGTTGGCAGCGACCTGACGGAACCATGCAATTCACTTGCGTCACGAACGATCCTGGCCAAACGCATTATACGCATGGCCGATAAGGGCCTGCGGGACGTGACCGAACTGCGCGACGATGCCTTAGCCTTCCTTCAACACAATCCCCCTCGGGGTGATCGCAATGAATACCGGGTGGCGGTGTCCCATTCACTGCGAGGAAGCTGAAGGTGGCGGAAGACCTACACCCAAGGGAACGGAAAACATCGGAACGTCTTTTCCGAGCCGGCAGGCCAGAGAGAGGCCCAATGAGCATCGGACGAGTGGTGTTGCTTCGGTCCTGGCCGTTTTTCAATACCGCCCTTCTCGTAGCCATCCAAGTGGCCACAACGGCTCTTATGACGCTTGCTCTTTTGCTTCCTGCCAATGCGCAGTTCTGGGGAAATCCAGGGGGCTGGCGTCAGCAGCAACCGCAGCAGCCGTACAATTCCTATGGCGGCTTTGGAGGTGATCGCCAATGGGACTACTGGGGTTATCGCCAACGAGAAAGGCCCGCTCCCCCCCGTTACAGGGAACGGAGAGAAGTGGAGAAGGAGCAGCCCCCGGATTTCTCCCACGCTCCGCCGGCCACGCCGCACAAGGATGCCACGATCAAGATCGTGGTGATGGGCGATGCGAACGCTGACTGGCTTGCCTACGGGCTTGAAGATGCCTTTGCCGAGAAGCCCGAGATCGGCATCGTGCGCAAACATCGCACCGAGCCAGCCCAAGCAAGCCCAGCGATGCCACCGGACTTGGAGCGGCAGCCGGTCGAGCAACAGCATCTGACGCCGTCACAAGTGCGCCAGGCCGCCTATGGACCGTGGGAATTTCAGTCGGAAAAGTGGGAGCAGGCGTACATCAAGCGCATCGATGCCACCGTCGCGGCATTGAAAAGCGGCGGCGTTCCGGTCATCTGGGTTGGTCTGCCCTCCCAGCGCGACACAGACGCCGCTGCTGACTCGTCTTATCTCAACGAACTTTACCGCAGCCGGGCTGAGAAGGCAGGAATTGCCTACGTCGATATTTGGGACGGCTTTGTCGATGAGGCGGGGAAGTTCTCGCCACAAGGACCGGATTATCTAGGACAGGCTCGCCGATTACGGACTAGCGACGGCGTCTATTTTACGAAGTTCGGTGCGCGTAAGCTCGCACATTACGTCGAGCGCGAAATCGAGCACATGGTCGGCAGTAAGGGCATGCCGGTCGCGCTGCCGGTGCCGGTCGGTTCGGGCCCGCAAACGCCGAATGCCAAAGCGGACGGTCCGGCGCAACGGCCGGCAGCGGGGCCGGTCGTGCCGCTCACGGAAACGCGCATTGCGCCGGAAGAACTGATCGGGGGTGACGGCGCCACTCCCGTTGCCGTTACCGGCGGAACTGTGACCGGCGCACTCACCATAGGCGAGCCGCTCGCCGCGCCGAGCGGACGGGCCGATGATTTCAGCTGGCCGCGAGGCATGGTCAATCTCCATCCGGCGGCGCCTGACACCGCGGCACCGGACGCCGGCGCCACATCCGCCAAGCCCGCCCAGCGCAAGTCGGCGATGGATGCTTACGCCGCTCAAACGGTTGATCGCCGACGGTCGCTTTCGGGGCGAAGCGGACGTGGTCTACGTGCCGGTGTGCCGCTGTTGACCAAAACTCGGTCGTGCCGGATCCGCTGCACGACCGCTCTTCCCCCGAAAGCGGACGTCCATCCGGGATCTTGCTATGTCGCATTCGTGCCAAAACCTGCCGTGGTCCCCTTCCGTGTGCTTGCGAAAGTGATGTAGCCTTACCGCAGAGCTGCCAGCGGGACGTGCCGAGGTCCTATTTTTGTGGTCGCAGCGGCGATGCTGTCGGCAGGCATCTCACTCAGACGTTTAATTTTGCCGTCTGTTCGCATCGCGTGTGCCCGCGCTCGATTGCGCGCGCGACATGCGAAGACCAGAGAGGCAACGCCGTGAAACTTCCCCGGAGGCAATTTCTGCATCTGACCTCGGCGCTGCTGCGCTCCCCGTGTTGCCACGCATAGCGTCGGCGCTCGATTATCCGACGCGGCCGGTGCACATCATTGTCGGCTTTCCAGCTGGCGGCGCGTCCGACATTCCGGCCCGCGTCATCGGACAATGGCTGTCGGAGCGGCTCGGCCAACCGTTTGTCGTTGAAAACCGCTCGGGCGCCGCCGGCAGTATCGCGACTGAAGCGGTGGCGCGGGCGCGTCCGGACGGCTACACGCTTCTCGTCACCGGTTCACCCGACGCCATCAACGCGACGCTCTACGACAATCTCAGTTTCAACTTCGTCCGCGATATTGCGCCGGTCGCCGGCATCGGACGCGCGCCCAACGTAATGGTCGTGTATCCGTCGCTGCCGGCGAAAACCGTTCCAGAGTTTATTGCCTACGCCAAGGCTAATCCGGGCAAGATCAGCATGGCCTCGGGTGGCGTCGGCACCGCGAGCCACATGTCCGGCGAGCTGTTCAAGATGATGGCTGGCGTCAGTATGGTGCATGTGCCGTATCGCGGCCAAGCCCCGGCGCTCACCGACCTCCTTGGCGGCCAGGTGCAGGTCGACTTCTCGCCTATGCCGCCGGCAATCGCATACATTCAAGCCGATAGGCTGCGGGCGCTGGCCGTGACCTCGCCAGCACGTTTCGAGGCGCTGCCGGATGTCCCGGCCATGGCCGAATATTTGCCGGGCTACGAGGCGAACGTGTTGACCGGTCTCGGCGCGCCCCGTAACACGCCTGCTGACATCATCACGGTGATAAACAAAGAGACTAACAGCGCGCTCGCCGATCCGAAGATAAAGGCGCAGCTTGCCGCGCTCGGCAACACGTCGCTGCCGGGTTCACCCGCCGATTTCGGCCGCCTGATCGCCGACGAAACCGAGAAGTGGGCCAAGGTGATCAAGTTCGCGAACATCAAGCCGGAGTGATCGGCGCAGACATTCCGTAACGTCCGTTCCGCGAATGCTGGTCGTCAATGACCGGTCGGGGTCAAAACCGGTAAAGCTCAGACTGAGCAAATGTTTTTCGGTGTGCTCCAAGCGGACCTCCGATCGGCGCGTTAATGAGTACACGCACTAGCAAAAATTCGTCGATTTCGAGATTTGCGGTCGTTTGGGCTGTGCAACTGGAATGCTTTGAAGATCAATGGGGGAGTTTCATCCCAAACCTTCGGCTAAACCATTGATGCAGTTAGCTTCGCGCGCTTCCCTAGGGAGCGCCAGCGATATCAATGACTTACGTTTTTGCATGCGGTCAGTGTCCCGTCTGTGTCCCGTCGAGATTCTGGCGTCGGCTTCATAATTCAATTTCAATGCGTTTTGTTGAGTCCGACGGTCCTCGCGGACGTGTCGTCGGCCTATCGCCGTTCCGCACGAAACAAGCGCCTCGTAGGGGTCGCCGACCGGTGCCATATTGATATCAGAGGTGCGGACCAGGATGATGTCAGCCCTCTTGCCGGGCGTAAGCGAGCCGGTTTTCTCGGCGATGCCGAGGTCAACCGCGCCGTCGTGCGTGGCGAGCTGAACCAAGCGTTTCACCGTAACGGGTATCTTGTTGCCGATCCGGTGCTGATGTAGCGCGAACAGAATGCGCATAGCGACGAAGGGATCGCAGTTGTAGTTGGTGGTGTGGTCGGTCGATAGACTGACCTTGACGCCCGCCTCCAACAACTCGCCGAGCTGGATCACACCGACGCTGGACGGACGGCGCGCCTCGCCCACGGGGGCTGTCGCATAGCTCACGCCACGCGCATTCAGAATCGCACGCTCTTCGGGCGTAGTGAGCAACGGATGCACGAGTTGTACGTCGGAGCCAAGTAGTCCGGACTCCTCGAGCAGTTTGATCGGGCTTGCGCCGGAGGTGTGCAGCGTGATGGGGAGTCCCAGGGCACGTGCGCCACCCCAGTCCCGCTTCGCCGTTTCAACCGTGAGCGTCCCGCGCGTCGCGCCGCCGATGCTCATTGCGCCAATGTTGCGCGAGCAGATGCCGAGCGCGAGCAGACCGTCTCCCGGCATCCAGTTGCGTTTCACGCGGGCAAGGCCAGCCATGTCCATCGGCTGATCATCAGGCATTCCCTGCGCGGGACCGTAGGCAAACCGTCCACGAATCCCCGCGTCGCGCATGGCGGAGAGCTCGGCGTCGGCGTGATCCGGACTCCTGACGTTGTGCGCCCAGTTGTGCACCGTCGTCACACCGGCGCTCAATGCTTCGGCGAGGCCGAGCAAGACGCTGCGGTAGCTGTCCTCGGGCGTGAACAGCTGCCCTAGGCGGAAGCTCACGGGGAAGTATCCCAGCTCGTCGACATCGGCCCTGATAACGTCGCCCGCTGCGAAATCCCCGATGTTAGGATCCATGCTCAGCACGTTAGCGCCGCTGATCACGAACTCGCGGCGCGGCGGCAGCGGCGCGCCCGGCGCAGCGGCAGATCGCGAAACCGTCTGCTGCGCGAGAGGCTCCCTCGAGGCCGCAACCAAAGTTGCCAGCGCGGTCGTGCCCGTGAGCATCGTACGCCGGCTTAAGCGAGTGCGCGTCATGTTGAACCTCCCCTGTCTCCAGATCCTATTTTAGAATTATCATCAGCATAGTGTGGACACGCGCCGTTTGACCAGCGCGCGATGTCGGCGGTTACCAATGAGATTGGTGCTTCCTGATCGGGCTCACTCAAACGGCGGTAGGTCATGACCCGGCAATATGAAATGCTTTTGGAGCAAAATGCTGATGTGCCGATGCGAGACGGCGCGATCTTGCATGCGAACGTGTATCGACCAAATGCCAACGGACGGTTCCCCGTGCTCATGACATTCGGGCCATATGGAAAGGACGTGCCGCTGCGGGAATTTATGCAGGAGGCTTGGGACAGACTGAACAAGACTTATCCGGAGATCCTGGGAGCTTCATCGTGCAAGCACCTCGTGTTCGAGCGGCCGGATCCAGAAATGTGGGTCCCGAACGGCTACGTGGTCATCAACGTGGACTCTCGTGGCGCGGGCAAATCACCGGGCCGACTCGATCCGAACTCTCCTGCGGAGTTTCGCGACTTCTACGACGCCGTTGAATGGGCAGGGACGCAGTCCTGGAGCAGCGGGAAGGTCGGGCTGCTCGGCATTTCTTATTATGCCGCGGGGCAATGGTTTGTCGCCGCAATGCGGCCGCCGCATCTCGCGGCAATTTTACCTTGGCAGGGCACCTACGACTTTTATCGCGACCGCACACGTCAGGACGGGATCTACGCAAGCGGATTTCTCAAACGTTGGTGGAACCGCAGCGTTCTGCGCAACCAACACGGCAATCCAGATACCGACTGTCGGGACATCTACACCGGCGAACGTGCGACCGGCCCCGCTACCCTGTCACAAGCGCGGCTTGCGGCAAACCGTACGGACTACCTCGGCGACGTTCTCGCACATCCGCTGAATGACTCATTCTATCAGGACCGGACCCCCGATCTCTCCAAGATCGAATATCCGGCACTGGTGATCGCGAACTGGGGTGGCTTGGGACTTCATCTGCGCGGAACGATCCGGGGCTATATGGGAATCGCTTCGCGTGAAAAATGGCTCAAGATCCAATCCGGCTCATATTTTCATACTTTTCTGCAGCCGCGGAACGTGGCGATGCAAAAACGGTTCTTCGACCGTTACCTCAAAGGCATCGACAACGATTGGGAAAATGAACCGCCCGTTGAAGTTGAAATACGCGGGCCCGGTGACACTGTGAAACGAGTGGCACGGAGCACCGCATGGCCCCTACCAGAGACGCAGTGGACCCGTTTTTTCCTTGATGCTGCAAACAAAACACTCAGCCCCCACCAATCTCAGGAAACGGCTAGCGCAAGCTATCCCGCGCTAAGCGAGGGCCTAACCTTCTCAACGGAGCCCTGGGAACGGGACCTTGAAATCGTCGGTCCGGTGAAAGCAAGGCTGTTCGTTTCGTCGAGTACGCGGGACATGGATATCTTTGCAACGCTTTGCGCCTTCGACCCCAGCGGTGAGGAAATGACCTTTATTGCCGCACCTGAGCCAAAAGCACCGGTTACGCAAGGCTGGCTAAGAGTCTCGCAGCGCAAATTAGATCCTCAGCGATCTATCGAATACCTGCCATACTATCCCCATGATGAGCGCCAGCTACTCGAGCCAGGCGAAATCTACGAGGTCGATCTCGAAATCTGGCCGATGGGTCTCGCGCTGCCCGCGGGATCGTGCCTTACGCTTACAATTCAAGGCAAGGATTTTGAGAGACTGGGAGCAACCGGGCCGCTTCGGGGTGTTGCTTGGTTCACTCACGACGACCCGACCGATCGTCCCTCAGAATTATTCGCCGGCACGAATTCGATTTATACCGGCGGCCCGCATCAATCCTATCTTTTGCTACCAATGCTACCTTTCGCGATAGATACGGACCATGTGGCGTAGGATCGTTCGATGGGGCCATCGTCGATTGAAGGGAAGCCAAAGCGTGATAGCGGGAAAAACGCCCCCCGTCGTGCTCGCCCGCGCCGACCTTCGCGACAGGCTGCCGCCTAAACATGGACTGGAAAGGCAAAGTGGTTTTGATCACCGGGTCGACCGATGGTGTTGGTCGGCTCGTGGCGCGCCGGCTGGCCGATCAGGGCGCTCACATTTTGATCCACGGACGCGATCGCCACAGAGGCAAACAAGTAGTTGATCAGATCCAGGAAGCCGGCCGCGGCTCGGCTGCCTTCCTGCCGGCGGATTTTTCCTCACTCGCCGAAGTGCGTCGCCTCGCCGACGCGCTCGGCCAGGACTGCGATCGTCTCGATGTCCTTATCAATAATGCCGGCATCGGCTCGGGCGGCTCCGGGGGGAAGCGAGAGACCAGCCAAGACGGCTATGAATTGCGCTTTGCCGTCAATTACCTCGCCGGTTTCCTACTCACAAGACTTTTGCTGCCTCTCATGCTGATCAGCAAACCCACGCGAATTGTGAACGTCTCCTCACTTGGCCAGCATCCGATCGACTTTGACGACGTCATGTTGACCTGCGGCTACAGCGGCGGGCGGGCCTATGCCCAGAGCAAGCTTGCCCAGATCATGTTCACGTTCGATCTCGCGCGCGAATTCGATCCAACGACAATTGCGGCAGATTGCCTGCATCCGGCTACTTATATGGCGACAACAATGGTGCGGCAGAGCGGGGTTACACCGATTAGCACCGTCGAGGAAGGAGCCGAAGCGATCCTTAATCTTGCTCTGTCGAAAGAACTCGATGGTCATTCCGGCGAGTTCTACAACGGGCTGAGACCATCAAGGGCAAACGCGCAATCCTATGACCATCGTGCGCGTGAGCGGTTGCGGGCGCTCAGCATGCGCCTGACCGGGTTGGCGTGACGGTTTAACTCGCCGAGCTTGAGGACGTAATCCCACTGGCGCGCGCCAGCATTCCGCCGACGCCACAATAGCTGGCCGTTGCTGAAGGCGCAGACTGAGGTCGTGGTGAAGCACGAGAACCACACGCCGATTGGCGCTTTCAAGGTACGCGGCGGCGACCGGCTCAAGGTTACGGCGACGCGCGGCAATCACGGCCAATCGCTGGCCTTTGCCGGCGCTGCGCCAAGCCAATTGGATCATGCCGAAGTGGACTCGAGCGTTATGGGCGCGCGCAAGACCCCCGCTCACGTCGGCGCCTGTGGCACCGATCACCGTATATCGAGGACGATATTGCCCAATACTTCTCCGCGCTCGCTGAGTTCATGTGCCACGGCGATGTCGCGCAACGGCAAGCGTCGTCCCACCGTGTGGATTAGCCGGTTGCTTTGGAGGAGCGCGCTGAGCTCGGCAAGACAGGCGTCGCGATCGGCAGCACTAAGGTCGTAGACGAGAAAGAGCCGAAGCCTGATCGAGTTGCGCATTAGCCAGAGCGTCGGCAGCGTCGATTCGTTTGACGACATGCCGTAGACGACCACGGTCGCGTGCGGCCGTAAGATATTTGGATAGTCTTTGCCGTTCCTGGAGAGATCAAGCTCGATCACTGCATCGATCCCGCGTCCATCGGTCAACGTTTTTACGCGCTGACCGACATTTTCGGTTCGATAATTGACGACCTCGTCCGCGCCCGCCATACGAGCATGTGCCGCCTTCTCAGGTCCGCTGACGGTAGTAATGACACGCGCGCCGCGCATCTTCGCAAACTGGATGGCGTAGTGCGCGACTGAACCCGCACCACCAACAATCATCGCGGTCGAGGCTGGGCTGAGCTCGGCAAGGCGGACTGCTTGGAGGGCAGTGAGTGCTGGGATGCCGAAACAGGCTCCTTCGGCATAGCCGATGTGTTCGGGCAGCAGCACAGCTTGCGCCGACGGCAGCACGATATATTCGGCGGCCGTGCCGTGTGGCCGACGCCATTGTCCGTTCCAAACCCAGACCCGCTCGCCAACGCGATTGGCGACGCCCGGACCTACCCTGTC
>WNFI01430082.1_pt1 | contig 10033 bp, 10 predicted proteins | sample 5400471 | NCBI WGS metagenome assembly WNFI01 (sample SAMN13153348, study PRJNA577476) | soil metagenome | isolation source: 100 cm saprolite on Douglas fir-dominated hillslope | place: USA:California | collected 2013-09-17
GTGGTCGTGGCGCTCAACATACGGCCGGTACTGGAGAAGACGGCCGCTGCGGTGCGCCTCGTCGGCGATATTTCGCCGGCGTATGCGGACATGCTGATCACGCCTTGGGGATGGGCCGTATCGATGCTCGTTGGGATCTGGGTGGTCCTTCGCACCCGACCATCGCGCCGCTGAGACATCATTGGCGGATGAAGAGAAAACCCCCGCCTCCGGTATCGAAGACGCCGCGTCATGGGGTGGCCAGGATGATCTCGAAGTTGGGATGGGGCTCGCGCACCCAGGCGGCACAGTGGGTGCGCGAGGGTCGGGTGCGCGTCAACGGCCGCGTGGTGCGCGACGCAGAGCTTCCGGTGCGGCAGGGCCTCGACCGCATCGATATCAACGGTCAGGAGCGCGAACCGGCGACGCGCGTCGCTCTCATGTTAAATAAACCGAGAGGATTGGTCACGACGGTCAAGGACGAGCGGGGCCGCGCCACCGTGTACAGCTGCTTTGCCGGTGCGGCACTGCCCTGGCTGGCGCCGATCGGTCGACTCGACAAAGCCAGCGAGGGTCTGCTGCTGTTCAGCAATGATCCCGCATGGGCCGCCCGTATTACCGACCCCGGCGCGGGCCCGCCGAAAACCTACCATGTGCAGATCGATCGGCTGCCGGATGCTGCCTTGCTGGCGGCTCTCGAGGGCGGGGCGCTGTCGAACGGCGAGCGACTGAAGGCCCGGTCCGCGCGCTGCCTGCGCACCGGGGACAAGAATGCGTGGCTCGAGATCGTGCTCGACGAGGGCCGCAACCGGCAGATACGTCGATTGCTGGAAGCTCTCGATGTGTCGGTGCTGCGGCTGGTTCGCGTGGCCATCGGCTCGCTGTCGCTGGGCGCGCTCGCGAAAGGCCAGTGGCGAATGCTCACTCAGAAGGAGGTGGATTCGTTGTCACTGGAGTAGGCGACAGCGCGATCGACGATTTCGGGGCAGCGTCAGATCACTTCGCGGCCTGAAGCATGGCTGCCATCTTCTGGCCACCACACCGCTCCTAAATTGGACCACGGAAAATCCGCTTACGCGCAGGCTAGGCGGCTTCTCGCCGATTGATACTCATGTTTGATTCGCGCGACAAGAGTTTCCACCGTCTCGACCTGCTTGACGGCGCCGATACCCTGACCGCAGCCCCAGATGTCTTTCCAGGCTTTCTTGCCGACGTGATCGCTCGCGCCGAAATTCATCTGGCTGGGATTGCCTTGTTCAAGGGCATCAGGGTCGAGGCCGGCATTGACAATCGATGGTCTCAGATAGTTTCCGTGAACACCGGTAAATAGGCTGGAGTACACGATATCAGCGGCACTGCTCTCGACGATCATCTGCTTGTAGCGTTCGTCGGCCCTGGCTTCCTTTGTGGCTATCAAAGCTGAGCCCATATAGGCGAGGTCTGCCCCAATTACTTGGGCTGCCAGTACTGCGTTTCCGGTGGCAATGGCACCGGAGAGCAGCAGCGGTCCGTCGAACCACTCCCGAATCTCCTGAACAAGGGCGAACGGCGAAGTCGTTCCGGCATGTCCACCGGCGCCGGCAGCCACTGCGATCAGTCCGTCGGCTCCCTTTTCGATTGCTTTCCTGGCAAAGAAATCATTGATAACGTCGTGTAACACGATCCCGCCGTACGAGTGCACCGCATCGTTGATGTCCCGCCGCGCGCCCAGTGACGTGATCACGATCGGCACTCTGTACTTCACACAAAGTTCCATATCGTGCTCGAGCCGCGAGTTCGATTTGTGCACGATCTGGTTCACCGCATACGGAGCCGTCTGCCTGGTCGGATGAGCCTGGTTCCAGGAGTCCAGCTCCTGATTGATGCGCTCAAGCCAGACTTCGAGCTGATCGGCCGGTCGTGCATTCAAAGCCGGAAATGAGCCGACGATCCCCGCTTTGCATTGAGCAATCACCAGCTCCGGACCGGAGATGATGAACAACGGCGCGCCGACGACAGGTAGGCTCAGCCGATTCTGGAGTTGTTTGGGCAAAGGCATTGGCGAATCACCTATATGCAATCTATTGCATATCATTGCCGTTTCCATATGTATATGCAAGTGTATGCATATCACTACCCGGGCCACGGAACTCCGTCATGTCGCTCAAGCACGCCATTCTCGTTCTGCTGGAAAGGAAGCCCGGCAGCGGATACGACCTTGCGCAACGCTTCAAGGGCGGCATCGGGCACTTCTGGAGCGCTTCGCACCAACAGATCTACCATGAGTTGAAAAAACTGAGCGACCAGCTGTTGGTGGAATTCGAGGTGCAACTTCAGTCCGAGCGGCCGGACAAGAAGCACTATCGCATCACGACTGCGGGGCGCAGTGCGCTGAAGACCTGGCTTATGGAGCCCACCAAGCCTGAGCGACTCCACAGCGCCTTGTTGGTGAAGATCTACGCAGCGAATCTGGCTGAACCGGCGGCGCTGGTGGCGGAATTGGAGCAAAACCTCGCCGAGCATCGTAAGAGGCTGGATGAATACATCAATCTAGAGCAGTCGTATTTAGGAAAGGGCAACAGATTGGGCCGCAAGCAATCGCAGATGTACCTGACTTTGCGATGTGGTATCCGTTACGAGTGGAATTGGATTGAATTGCTGAGTGAAGCCAAGGCACTGCTCACTGACGAGGTGTTGCCGCTCAAGCCCGTACTGGAGACGTTGACGCATCGTGCGGGCCCGGTCGCACCGTTGGGAGGCTAAGTGGATTCGCGCGATACTCTGCCTGCAATCAAGACTGTGGATCTCGCGCGCAAGGTGCGGCGACATCTGCTTCCCCTGTTGTTCGTACTTTACGTTGTCGCCTATCTAGACCGAATCAACGTGGGCTTTGCTGCGCTGAATATGAATCGCGAGCTCGGCCTTTCGAGCGAACAATACGGGCTATTGTCCGGGATCTTTTTCTGCGGCTACTTCCTGTTTGAGATTCCGAGCAACCTGATTTTGCATCGCGTCGGTGCCCGCTGGTGGATCGCCCGCATTCTCCTGACATGGGGCCTGGTCGCAGTTCTGACCGGTTTTGTCCAGAACGCGCCGCAACTTTATGTAGCGCGCTTTTTACTCGGTGTGGCGGAGGCCGGCTTCTTTCCCGGAATCCTTTACTACCTGACTTATTGGTTTCGTCAACGGCAACAAGCCCAGGCTATCGGGTTCTTTCTGACGGCACTGCCAACAGCAAGTATTCTCGGCGGACCGCTGTCAGGTTGGATATTAGATCACGTGCATGGTTTTGGGCTGAGCAGTTGGCGGTGGCTCTTGATTCTCGAAGCGCTGCCGGCTATCGCCTGTGGACTACTGACATATCGTTTACTTCCCGACCGCCCGGCAGACGCGTCTTTTCTCGCCGCTGAGGAAAAGGTGCAGATCCAAAACGAGCTCGCGGCCGAGACAGCCGCCAAGCCCAAAGGGGGGCAACTTACCGTACTCAAATCGATTACCCATCCTCGCATTCTGCATCTTGCGGGGATTCACTTTCTGTTTCTGATGGGTCTATATATAACGGGCTTCTGGATGCCTCAGTCGATCAAGGCGGTCGCGATCGGCTATTCGAACACGACCATCGGTATTCTCGTGATGGTCCCGAGCGCCGTCAGCTTAATTGCGATGATAATTGTGTCGCGGAGTTCGGACCGGCGAAATGAGAGGTACTTCCATGCCGCCATTTCGCTGTTGATTGCCGCGGCCGGGCTATACTTCGTCGGCGCAATGCCGTCCCTGACCGTCCGTGTCGCCCTATGGTGTGCCGTGGCGTCCGGGCTGGCGAGCTATCTCGGTCCGTTTTGGGCCTGCGCCGGTGAATTTCTTGGTGGGCGCTCAGCGGCGTCTGCGCTTGCATTCATTAATTCCTTTGGCAGTCTCGGTTCCTTCTTTTCCTTGTCGATCATCGGATCGATCGCGAAGAAAACGGGGAATCTTGAGGGCGGATTCCAATCAGTTGCCATCGCTCTCGTGTTAGCCGCTGCTCTCATGCTTGCGCAAAAACTATACCGGCCATCAATTGCTGCGCTGGCCGCAGTGTGATCGCATGAGTTGGCTTGATCGGAGATACACCCAACGCAACATCGATGACACCACTTGGCACTACCGTTCTTTACACTTACCTTGGGCCGGTCCGCTAGGCAGGAGCGAGTTTGCAAGATGGATATCAAAGCCATATCGCCCGGCGCTCAAACCTGGTTTGAGTTCGCACGAGGGAATGTCGTAATCACCGCCGTTCTGCATGCGGTACGGGATTGGATCGGTTTCCGAGAGCGCATCCAGCCGCGCGCCGAGCTCGGACAGCGCCTGCTGATAACGCGACTCGTCCAGGTACCCTGTCTGGTAGATCACGAAGGAGGGAAGGACGTCAAAGCCGGGGTAGTAAAGAATACCGTGATTGATCGGAAACAGCAGATCGTCGATTCTTCCGTTGATGCCGCGTTCGGAGTAGTGCGCCGCCCAGCCGCCGGTCGTGACCACCAGCATGGCGCGCTTTCCCTTGGATGTGCCCTCGCCAAAGCGGTCACCCCATTTTCGAAGCGAGTGCTCGCCAACGCCGTAGCCAAATCCATAGGCGTAGACCCGGTCAACCCACCCCTTCAGGATGGCGGGCATGGTGTACCACCACATCGGGAACTGCAGAATCAACACGTCGGCCTGCCGGAGCTTTTCCTGCTCGGCGGCGATATCGGGCGTCTGGGTGCCTGTCTCATAGGCATGCTTTGATGCGCCTTCGGGATCGAGCGGTTCGTTTGGGTCCCGATCCAGGAAATCCGCAGCGTCAAACGTTGCTTTCCAGCGCATTGCATACAGGTCTGATAGCTGCACCTCATGACCCGCGCGGCGCAGCCGCTCAACGGAGAAATCCCGGATCGCGCCGTTGAGAGATCTCGGCTCCGGATGGGCATAAACAATCAATACATTCATGGTGGCTCGCTCTCGACATTTGAACGCCAGGTCCAGGGAGTCGCAGCGTATCGATCGGGGGTGTATAGTGGAAATGAATAGTTCATATACACGCCATAGTCATGGACAATCTGCGCAGGATCGATCTCAACCTGCTCGTTACCCTGGAAGCGCTTCTGACCGAACGGAATGTCACGCGTGCCGCCAAGCGCTTGCACCTGAGTCAACCCTCGGTCAGTGTTCAGCTGCGCAAGCTGCGGCAGATTTTCGCGGATCCCTTGCTGTCTCCTGCGCCCGGTGGGATGTTCCCGACGACACGTGGGCAGTCATTATTGCAGCCGTTACGGACGGCCCTTGCCGACATGGGACGTGTCTTGGAGCCGCGGCCTCGGTTTGATCCGTCGACGGCGGGGATTACGTGGCAAATCGCGGCGGCTGACTACGCTGAGTATGCGATCGTGATGCCAGTGCTGGCTCCCCTGAGGAAAGCCGCACCCGGCGTGCGCATCGCGGTCCGCGAAGCGGGCCATTCACGGATGATCAGGCAACTGGAAGGCGGCGCGATTGATCTCGGACTTCTCGCGCTCGAAGCCGCGCCAGAACGCTTTCACAGCCGTATTCTGTTCAAGGAGCACTACATCCTCGTTGCGCGCAAAGGCCACCCCGCCCTCAAGCGTAAACTCACGGTCGACACGTTCTGTCAGCTCGAGTATGTGATCGTTTCACCGGACGGCGGTGGATTCAGAGGCATCACGGACACCATACTTGAAAGCCGCGGGCGCAAGCGACGGGTCGTTCTTTCCGTGCCGCACTTTCTTTTTGTTCCCGAGGTTGTGGCGCGAACCGATCTGGTCGCCATGCTTCCCTCCCGACTCATGAGGGATCGTTCCGATCACGTTCAGATCGTCGTGCCACCGCTGGCGATTCCGTCGTACGAGATGGCGATGATCTGGCACGAGCGCTCGCACCTTGATCCCGCACATACGTGGTTGCGAGAACAGGTATATCGCACGGTGACCGGTTCGTCTCTTGGCTTGTGAGGCTGCGGATGACGGCCTCGGGTCCGATTCCGACTCTGCGTCATCCTCATCAACCGATCGGCCGTTACCGCATTGGCACAAAGCTCAAAAAGCTGCCGGATACGCTCCGCCGTCGAGCAGAATGTTCTGACCGGTGATGTAGGCGGCATGGACGCTGCACAGAAAGGCACAGGTCTGGCCGAGCTCTGCGGGGGTCCCGAATCGCTTCGCGGGAATCTCCCCCATGGCCTGCGTCGCCAAGGCTGACTCCGGTTTCCCGGTTCGCTTGGAGGCGGCCGCGAAGCCGTTGCGCAAGCGCTGGGTGTCGAAACTGCCCGGGAGAAGATTGTTGATGGTGATGTTCTTGTCGGCGAATTTGCGGGCGACTCCGGCCACGAAGGCCGTGAGGCCGGCACGGGCGGCGCTGGAGAGATCGAGCCCGGGCAAGGGCATCTTGACGCTGATGGAGGTGATGTTCACGATTCGGCCGAAGCAGCGCGTTGCCATGGAGTCGATGACTTTTTGTATGAGCTCGATGGGGGTCACCATGTTCATGGTGACGCCGGTCAGCATGGCCTGCCGATCCAGTTCGCGAAAGTCGCGATAGGGCGGTCCGCCGTTGTTGTTGATCAGGATGTCGGGGGCCGGGCAGGCTGCGAGCAGCGCCTGTTGCCCCTCCACGGTCGACACGTCGGCGACCACGGGCGTCACCTCCGCCCCTGTGGCTTGCCGAATTTCCTCGGCCGTCTGATCGAGCAGGGTACTGTTGCGTCCATTGATGACCAATGAGACCCCGGCCTCGGCGAGTGCGCGGGCGCAGGCCTTGCCGAGTCCCTGACTCGATGCGCAGACGATAGCGGTCCGCCCGCGAATTCCCAGATCCATGTGTTTACCTCTTGGATGCCATTGTCAGATTTACAATTGCGCCAAAGCGCTTGAAATGATCGTGAATCGATCGTATAGCCGGTATACGCTGGAAGCACAACTGCAACGCAAGGGAGTCACTATTATGATCAAGCGCATTCAAACCGGGCCGCGCATGTCGCAGGCCGTAATACACAATAAGACCGTATACTTGGCGGGACAGGTTGCCCCCGGCGCCAGTGTTGCCATTCAGACGCGGGAAATTCTCGCATCGATCGACGCTCTACTGGCGGAGGCAAAGACCGACAAGAGCCGGTTGTTGATGGCGACGATCTGGCTGACAGATATGGGTACCTTCGCGGAAATGAACAATGTATGGCAGTCATGGGTGGTGCCGGGCGAGACCCCGGCGCGTGCCACGGTCATGAGTTCTCACCTCGCATCCGCGGAATTCAAGATTGAAATCGCGGTCGTGGCCGCCCAACCGTAGACTTAAAAGACTGGTTCATCCCGCGTCGTAGGTTACGTCCGCTGTACGGTCATGCTCGAGCTGCAGAATATCCATAAAACCTTCGAGGATAGATCCGTCCTCGCCGACGTGAACTTGATGGTTCCCAAGGGCGCCACTCATGCGTTGATCGGGTCTAGCGGTTCGGGAAAGACGACGCTGTTGCGGATCACGCTGGGATTGATTCCTTTCGACAAGGGTTACGTGAAGATCAACGATCAAGCGCTGCTGTCGTTCACGCCGGTCGAATGGGCGGACCGTATCGGCTACGTGCCCCAGGACGGCGGGCTCTTTCCCCATATCTCGGGAAGGAACAACGTCGCTTTGATCGCGAAGATGCGCGGTTGGCGCAAGTCCAGAATCGACGACCGCGTGGAGGAATTGCGCAAAGTCGTGGACTTGGATGCGGAGATTCTCACGCGCTTTCCGCGTGAGATGAGCGGCGGCCAGAAGCAGAGGGTTTCCATCATGCGTGCGGCAATGATGGATCCGGCCGTGATGTTGCTGGACGAGCCGATGGCCGCATTGGATCCGCTCATTCGACGGAGTTTGCAGCAGGAATTGAAATCGATTTTTCAAAGGTTGGGGAAAACGGTGCTTCTGGTGACCCACGATCTCGGTGAAGCCGTCTTTCTCGCGGAACAGATCACGATGCTGCATGAGGGAAGAATCGTGCAGACCGGGACCTACCGTGACCTGCTACTTCATCCGGCCAGTCCATTCGTGAGCCAGTTCATCAATGCGCAGCGCACGCTTCCCGACGCGGGAGAACTGCAATGAGACGCGCATCGTTCATCGCAATCGTCGCAACTCTGTGGTCATGTGCTTCGTCCGCGGCGGACAGCATCGTGATTGGCGGCAAAATTTTCACCGAGAGCTATATATTGGGAGAGATGGCGGCGCAGACCATCGAGTCCTCGTCGCAGGTCCCGGTGACCCGCAAGCTCGGGATGGGAAGCACCGGCATTTTATTCGAGGGTTTGAAGAACGGTGCCATCGACCTGTACCCCGACTACACGGGAACGCTGGCGGAGGCCATTCTCAAGAGGCCGGAATTGAAATCTCTCGATGAGATTCGGCAGGCGCTGTCGGGCATGGGTCTGACCATGTCCGGGTCGCTGGGGTTCAACGATACTTACGCGCTTGCAGTGAAGGAAGACTTCGCGGAGAAGCACGGCCTGCACTCGATAGGCGATTTGATTCCCATACAGTCGGCGGTCAGGGCGGCTTTCAGCTACGAGTTCATGGATCGAAAGGACGGGTACCCGGGACTGGTCGACAACTATCATCTCGCATTCAATCCTCAAAAGATCAATCGCATGGAGCATACCCTGAGCTTCCAGGCTATCGATCAGAATGCCGTCGATTTGATCGATGTGTATTCGACCGATGCGAAAATAAAGAAGCTCGGTTTGCGATTGCTCAAGGATGATCACAATTATTTTCCGGTGTATCAGGCGGTTTGGGTGGCGAGAAAGTCCTTCGTGGAAAAGCATCCGCGCGAGTGGCAGGCGCTCCTCGGGCTCGAAGGCAAGATCAGCGAAGAGGCCATGCTCGACATGAATGCGGAGGCCGACATTCAAAAAATCGACTTCGGCAAAATCGCCGCGCAGTTTCTCGGGGCGGCAGCTCCGGATTCGCGCGGATGGCTGCACGAGGTGGCACGCCGGACGAAGGAACATCTGTGGCTGGTCGGGGTGTCGCTGCTGTTTTCAGTCCTCGTCGGCATTCCTTTGGGAGTGACGGCGGTGCGTTTCCACGCCGCCGGACAGGCAATCCTGCTGTCGAGCGCGGTGGTACAGACGGTGCCCTCGCTCGCGCTGTTGTGCTTTCTCATTCCGGTGTTCGGCGTGGGCACGAAACCCGCCTTGGCGGCGCTGTGTTTGTATAGTTTGTTGCCGGTGGTGCTCAATACCTTCACCGGCATTCGGGCCGTGAATCCGATACATTTGGAAAATGCGCGCGCATTTGGTTTGAACCGCCGGCAGGTTCTGTTCCGGGTGGTGCTGCCGCTGGCGAGCCCGACGCTGCTGGCGGGGATCAAGACCGCGACCATCGTCAGCATCGGCACGGCAACGCTGGCCGCGTTGGTGGGGGCGGGGGGCTATGGCGCGCCCATCGTCTCCGGACTCTCGTTGAACGATGTCCCCACCATACTGACCGGCGCCATTCCCGCCGCCCTGATGGCCTTGGTCGCGCACGGACTTTTTGAAGTGCTGGGGATCATGTTGATTCCCGCGGGCCTGCGCAGGCGCCCCTAGACGCCGACCGTTGCTGTGGTCATGACGCTGTGGCCGTGGCGTGGACCGAATTTTGCGTTATCCTCTGCGCGCTCAATTCCAGCGTGTTCAACTCCAAAGAGTTCAACTCCAAAGATGTCTACGAACGAGGGATGCAATCAATGAGTCAGCGTACGATGTCGGCCTGCTGCGTGCTCGGTGTCGCGGCAATCATTTTCACGCAATCGGGCCTCGCGGATGCGGTTCCCGCAGCGCCTCGTCCCATCGTGCTGAAGGCCGCGCGCCTGTTCGATGCGGTGTCCGGCAAGCTGACGGAGCATGGCGTGCTGGTGGTCTCCGGCACCAAGATTCAGGCGGTGGGCGGCGACGTCAGGATTCCCGAGAATGCGGAGGTCATCGATCTCGGCGACGCCACCCTGTTGCCGGGGTTCATCGATGCGCATGTGCATTTGTCGCAAGAGGCGAGCCGCAACTGGTATCACGATTGGTTCGACGGCATC
>WNFI01022122.1_pt1 | contig 10032 bp, 10 predicted proteins | sample 5400471 | NCBI WGS metagenome assembly WNFI01 (sample SAMN13153348, study PRJNA577476) | soil metagenome | isolation source: 100 cm saprolite on Douglas fir-dominated hillslope | place: USA:California | collected 2013-09-17
CCATCGTCTTCCCCCTCCCCATAGAGCTGTTGAATCTGCTAAACAAGACGGTCTCAGAGACGAAAGAGCCCACTAAGAAGGATTGATCGTGAACAGCCGCTATCACAACGACACTGACCTGGACGAACTTCACGAACCCTCCGACCGCGAGATCTCGCTCGGGACATCGACCATCCTCGCCATCTTCTTCGCCCTGGCGCTGCTCTGCGCCATCTTCTTCGCCTTCGGCTACTCGCTCGGCAGGCGATCCGTGCCACCCGCGCCCGCTGCCCCCGAGGCAGCGTCAAGCCCTACTTCGAACGCCCCCAAGCCGTCACCCGGAAGCCCCTCCGCGGCCTCCAAACCGGAGACGGCCGACGCAACCGCCCCCGCCTCGGCCGAGCCAGACACAGAGCCCGCTCCCACGGCAAAGACCGTCGCATTGACCCCTGTCACATCGACGACAGAACCATCGGCCAGGCCGTCAGCCAAAGCAGCGGCCCTTACAACTCGGCCCTCGCCTGCTCCGGCAATCGCGCCACCCGCCGCCCCTGCAACAGCCGGCTCGGCCCTCGTACAGGTTGCCGCCGTCTCCCATCCGGAAGACGCGGATGTCCTTCTCTCCGCGTTGAAGAAGCGCGGCTACAGCGTATCTATCCGGCACGAGCCGCAGGACAAGCTCCTCCACGTCCAGATCGGCCCCTTCGCCTCCAAAAAGGACGCGGAAGCCATGCGCCAGAAGCTCCTCGCCGACGGCTACAACGCTATCGTCAAATAATCCTCCGGACGCCGACGCAAAGTCATTGCCGTCGTCTTTCGGTGGGAGAGCCCAGGGCTTCAGAGGCTGCTGAAAAGTCGCTGAGGTTAAGGTGCTGAAAAGTCGCTGAGATTGCTTTTTGGATTAAGCGTAGGGCTTTAGCCCTACGATAAGTTGCTGCAAAGACTTGGGGCTTTAGCCCCGGGCCTTCTCTTCAGAGCCGCTCAGACTTTCACTCTCCGGCTTCATCTCCTCCGGCAGCGCCTGCGCAATCGCAAGCCGTACAGCCCGCAGCAGCTCCTCGCGCGTCGCATACTGCGAGGGTTCGATCGCCGGCAGAAGCTGTACCTTCGCCACCCCAGGCGCAATCGCGGAGCTCCCTTTACGCATCATGCTCTGCGTCCCCGAAAGCGCGATGGGAATAATCGGTGCCTGAGTCTGGTGAGCCAGAAAGAAAGGCCCCTTCTTGAAGGCCGAGAGCCGTCCATCGAGCGAGCGCGTGCCCTCAGGAAAGACCAGGATATTCAACCCGGAGCGCAGCGCGTCCGTAGCCGCGGCAACGCTGGCCTGCGCCGCATCCCGCCGTCCCCCGCGCTCCACCGGCACGAACTTCCCCATCCGCATCGCCCGCCCAAGGATCGGAATATTCATGAGCTCTTGCTTCAGCAGCACCGAGCTACGCCCCGGCAGCAGAGGGAGCACAACCGGCGGATCGAGGTTCGAGACGTGGTTGCACATGAAGATGCACGGGCGATCCGCTGGAACATGGTCGAGCCCAGTAACCTCCATGCGAATGCCCGCCGCCCGCACCCCTGCATTGGCAATCCACATCGCAACCCGGTATAGCAGGCTGATATCGCCAACAAGAAGCGTGTAAGGAATGCCGATAAGCCCGGCAACGGAACCAAGCGTGAGATAGACGAAAACCAGCTTCAGAGTCGCAAACATACCGTTTTTCAGAATACCGCACCAACTCTGCCCCAATGCTTGCGGTTGCTTTTGCCGTTGCGGTTGCTTTTGCCGTTGCGGTTGCTTTTGCCGTTGCGGTTGTTCTTGCCGTTGCCGTCGTCTTTTCTAAACCAGCCACAAAGCCTGGGTGCCCCATCTTCGCGACGGTTTTATCGTCGCTAAGGTGGGAATGTACACCGTCTCCCAGCCAGCTCTTGTTCTTGCCGTTGTTCTTGCCGTTGCTTGTTCTCTTTCAGCCTCTCATAACAAACGTCATCTCGACCGAAGGCGGCGCACTTTGCCGCCGTAGTGGAGAGATCCCTGTATTTCATCTGTTGCTGTTGCTGTTCCTGTTGCTAGTTTTACGTCGTCATTCTGAGCGCAGCGAAGAATCCCCGCATTTCCGAGGGGAGCGTAGCGACCCGAGTGCTTTTCTCTTCCCCACCCCAACACCGTCATTTCGACCGAAGCTGCTCACGGTCTCATCGTGAGCAGCGCAGCGGAGAAACCCGCTTCTCTACCCATACCGCCTCCGAACCCAAACCGCCGTCTTTACCTTTGCTCGCTATTCCCTACTCCCTGTTTTTCTTGTCAAGCCCCCAAACCACATAACCCTATGAAAACAAACCAAATAGAGTTGGCATAGTAGTTTCACCCAATCCGCTACAATAGAACTAGACTTTAAAGAAAGCCCCGGCTACAAGCCGGGGCTTTCCCCATTAACACCATAAACCTTTTAGAAAGAATATTTTACCCGTAACCCATTTAGAATGACGATTTTACAGACACGAACACCGCGTAAACCATTGAATACAAAGATTTTACGCCAAAAAAGGGGGGCGAGGGGGTACCCCTCACACATGAGCCACGACGGAGATAGCCCGAGGCAGCTTCTGGTAGATACCCCCGAAGCCCCCATTCGACAAAATAGCCACAACATCCCCGTCCCTAAGCTGCGAAGCCAGAGCCTCAACAATGGCATCCGCATCGGGATGGACACTCGCAGGAACCCCGCGCGCATTCAGAGCCGCGACAACCTTCTCCGGCACCAGCCGTTCATTCACAGGGATGCTCTCCGACTTGAAGACCGCCGCCAGCACCACCTGATCCGCGAGCGCGAGACTCTCCACCAGGGCAGTCTCAAAGACATTCCGCCGCAAGGTGTTGGAGCGCGGCTCCAGCACAGCCACAAGCCTCTGCCCCGGATACCGCTCCCGCAACGCCCGCAGCGTCTCGCGAATCGCCGTAGGATGATGCGCAAAGTCGTCGATGATCGTCACGCCCCCGACCACCGCCCGCACCTCAAGCCTGCGCTTGACGCTCTTGAACGTCGCCAGCGCCTCAGCGATCGCCTCAACCGGAACGCCCTGCCCGGCCGCCAGCGCAGCCGCAGCGGTCGCATTCAAAGCATTGTGCTCGCCCGCCATTGGCAAGCTCAGCTCCGCGAAGGCAGCGCCGCCCCGGCTAAGCGTCCACCGGGTCACGGGCCCATCGTGGCGCAGGTTGGAGACGCGCCAGTAGGAGTCCGCAGCGAAGCCATACCGCTCCACCGCGCAGAAGGCCCGCGAAACGCACTCGCTGACGTTCTCGCTGCCATCGAAAGCAACGATGCGCCCACGTCGCGGAACAAGGTTGACGAATCGCTTGAACGCCGTCTTCACGGCAGAGAGATCGGTATAGATGTCGGCGTGGTCGAACTCCACGTGAGTCAGAATCGCCGCATCCGGAAAGTAGTGCAGGAACTTAGGCCCCTTGTCGAAGAACGCCGTATCGTACTCGTCGCCCTCCAGCAGAAAGGGCCGAGTAGACCGCACCATGAAGCTCGTACCGAAGTTCTCGGCAACGCCGCCGATCAGGAAGGAAGGAGCAAGCTCAGGGTTGCGCCGCGAGGCCACCTCATAGATCCACGCCAGCATACTCGTCGTCGTCGTCTTCCCATGCGTTCCAGCAACCACCAGCGACTCGCGGCCCTGCAGGAATTCGTCATGCAGAATCGAAGCCATCGAGCAGAAGGGAATGCGCGTATCGAGCACGTACTCCAGCTCCACGTTCCCACGCGAGATGGCATTGCCCACGACCACCAGATCCGGTCGAGGCTCCAGATTGCTCTCTGCATAAGGCTCGTGAATCGGGATATTGAGCTCCGCGAGCAGATCGCTCATAGGAGGATACGCAGCCGCATCCGACCCGGTAATACGGTGCCCCTGAAGCTGCAGCATACCCGCGAGCGAAGCCATAGCCGTGCCGCAGATACCAATGAGATGAATATGTTTATGACTTTGCATGTATCGCCAGGTAAGAGACTAGACCGTAACAGCCGCCTCAGGAAAATTCATCTGAGGCCCCGCCACATCGGTCAGATCCAGCTTAACAGGAATACCCAGCGGAAGACTGATATTGGCCCCATTCACATGCCCGCAGCGAAGCCCAATCGCAATCGGCCCGTCGAAGTCCCTGAGCGAGTGCAGAATCGCCCGCTCCAGATACTCCTGCTCCTCCGCAGCAACACATTGATCCATATCGCCGAACACAATGCCCCGCGCGCTCTCAAGCTGCCCCGCGTACCGCAGATGAAGCAGCATCCGATCCCACTGGTAAGGCTTGGTCCCAATGTCCTCCAGGAACAGGACACTCTCGCCCATCTCCGGAGCATAAGGCGTCCCCAGCGCCTGCGCGAGGATCGAGATACATCCACCCCGCAGCCTGCCCTCAGCAACCCCAGGACGAAGCACCCGCAGCCCGTCCGCCGCGCCGAGCGACCAGCCGCTGTCTCCATGAAAGGTATGGTTCCAGCTAATCTGATCGACGCCACCATCACGCGCAAAGTCCGCCGCAACCATCGGAGCGTAGAAGCTGACGAGATTCGCCTCCTTCTGCAACCAGCTGTGCAGCGAAGTGTGATCGCTATACCCGATGAACGCCTTTGGGTTGGCGCCTATGAGCGCAGCATCCAGATACGGCAGCAACTCAGCCGAGCCCCAACCACCGCGGGTGCAGACGATCCCATCGATCGCAGGATCGGCAAACGCAGCATGCAGATCAGCCAGCCGATGCTCGACCGTCCCCGCGTAGTAGAGCGGCCCGCTATCGAGAGCATGCGGACTAAGCACCGTCCGGTATCCAAGCGCCTCAAGCCGCCGTAGGCCTCGCTCCACCAGCTCCTGCTTCGGAGTACTAGCCGGAGACAGCACCGCCAGCGTAGCGCCGGGACGCAGAGCTGCAGGTCTTACAGGTGCAATCCGTGAGCTCACAGGTCGGAGACCTCACCACGGCAGATGATCTCCGCCGGTCCGGTCAGCTGCATCGCCGCATCGGCAGACGGCCAGACAGTACGCTGCGGCCCACCTTCAGCATGGGCTGTGAGCTCGCGCGCAACCCCGCGCAACGCCATAGTCGCTGCGGAAGACGCGCACGTCCCCGTACCCGACGAAGTAGTAGGTCCACACCCGCGCTCGTAGATGCGGAAGGCGATCGCGGACTCCGATAGAACCCGAACGAACTCCACATTGGTTCCATGGGGGAACAGGGGGCTCGTGCTGATGCGCGCGCCAAGCTCCTGCCAGGTGTTTCCGTGCGCGCTGAAGTCCTCTGAATCGACGAAGAGGACAAAGTGCGGATTCCCTACGTTCACCATCGCGCCGGCTACGTCGCCAATGCCGGGAAGCTCGATCGTGCGCTGCATGACGCGCGGCACGCCCATCTCGCTCTCGATCAGGTAGGACGGGTCGGCGGCTTCGACGACATGGCAGGGGCGCAGTCCCCCGTGGGTGCCCAGCGCCACGTCATGCCTGCCTTCGTTGCTGGCGAGCCAGGCGGCCACGCAACGAGTGCCGTTGCCGGAGAGCTCGGCCTCGCTGCCGTCGGCGTTGAAGAGCCGGAGAAAGAGTTCGCCGTTCGGCCTGCGCTCGAGAAACTCGATGCCGTCCGCACCGACGCTGGTATTGCGGGCGCACAGCTTACGGGCGAGTGCGGCATGCCGGCGCTGAGCCAGATGCTCTTCGATGATGAGAAAGTCGTTGCCGCAGGCATGTGCTTTTACAAAAGGAATCATGATGCTTTTATTCTGCATCAGCGTCGCGGAAAACGACGACCTGATCCGTGGAGTCGCTGGCCCTGAGTTCTGCGAGGAGGTGATTGTGTCCTTCGCGATTTGCCTTCACCATGAAGGTGATCCGCTCCAGCGTGGCTATGCTGTCGCGCTCAACTATGCTCAGGCGCTCACCGGCGCGATCGAGGACACTCAGAATAGCTACGTAGATACGATTCTGATCTCTGCCGCGAACCTCGTACAGCATAGGGTATCGCTTCCATCCGATGCGCTCCTCCACGTAACCGATAAAGATGAGGGCGAACAGCACGATTGCGGTGGCAAGCACGGCCTCAATGTACAGGCCGGCGCCGCACGCCATGCCGATGGACGCAATGACGAAGACCGTAGCCGCGCTGGTCAGTCCGACGACACGGTCGCGTGTGTGCAAAATCAGGCCCGCGCCGAGGAAGCCGATTCCCTGGACGATATTGGCGGCGACGCGGCCCTTGTCCCCGTTATTCTCGCCGGCCAGGACTGCGGAGAGCAGCGTGAAAAAGGCGCAGCCGAGGCATAGCAGCATGTTCGTCCGGAGGCCGGATGCCTTTTGCCGTCGTTCGCGCTCAAGGCCGATAAGGCCACCCAGCAGGCACGCCGCCAGCAGCCGCGCCGCTGTCCCCCTGGAGAGCAGTTCCTGATCGATCTGGCTGAAGTGGAACGAGGATGGTATGAGCATAAGTCTCGGTGCGATAGTAGCACCCTGGGCCCCGTCTTCGGCGTGTGGATTAGGGGCGAGGAGCGTAGCGATCGGACCGGTAGGTTCGCGCGCATGGCTGACCCGTAGTGCAGAGGACGGTTAGCTCCGTCAGTCCCTGGGGATGCTCCGCCACGGCCTTCGAGACGGGGTCACCAGCGATAGCCACGACGTACGCGGCACGCTCAGCAGGCTCTGCAAGAGCGGCCTTCCAGCTGTCGTAATCTCCCTCGCTCAGCGTCTGCCGGAGTGGCAAGCCCGCCTGCTGCAGCGCGCCGATATGGTCCGAGTTGTACATCAGGATGGGCACGCCTGCGGGGAAGGACTTGAGTTCACGCGCGAGCGCCGCCTCAAACGCGACTCGTGTCGTCGAGTTCGCGACGGCCTCCTTGAGGACGAGCGGCACGGCATACATCATTGCGACAGTATTGGCGGCTATGAGAGAGAGTGTGATGGGAGGCAGCAATCGCGCCCGAAGCGGCGCCGACAGACTCTGGTATACACAGGAGGACCGCCGGCAGGGCAAGCCTGCGGCGAATCACGAGGACCAGCCCGGCTATCGCCGCAGCCATCACTACGAAGCCCGTCTCCCATGCGGCCGCATCCAACTGTGCGGTCCGGGTGTAGAAGACCACCGCCCACACTGGGTTGTGCCATCCGCGATAGTGCTGCGAGCCCGGGGGAGAGGTCTTCATCTCGATGACCGCCGCAGAGTAGGGACCCCGCATGAAATCGAGCGGATCGTGAAAAAAATGCTGGTTGTACGCCAGCCAGCTCAGCGGACCCGCGACAGTGAGAAGCGTGAAGACAATGAAGGAGGGAGCAACCTTGCGCCAGACCTGACGATTGCGGGAGAGCTGCCAGGCTAAAACACACCAGACGGCGGCGCCGAGCACCCATCCGTCATACCGCGTGAAGACAGCGGCTACGATGAGGAGGGCAATGAAGATCAGCCGTCGTACGACGAAGGCTTGCTGCCCGGCGCGGATAGCGGCGACGCACTCCATGGTGAGCAGAGTGATCCAGATAAGCTCCGCCAGGAACAGCGGCTCCGTCATGGCAGTAGTCGAGAGATACAGCAGGTTCGGATTCAGAGCATAGAAGGCGGTTGCCGCAAAGGCCCATCGTGGCGTCATCATTCGGCGTGCAAGCCGATACAGGCCGATGACGCCGATGACGTAGCAAAGCAGCGACGGCCACGCGCCGGCCAACCCGTTCTGCCACCACTCCATCTTCTGGACGAAGGGCACCATCAGAAGATGGGGCAGAGGCAGCCAGACTCCTCCAAGCTGCGCAATACCCGGGTTGCGCGAGTCCAGAATGCGGCGCGCGATGCCGAGATGAGCGACAGCATCTCCATACAGCAGGAGATACCCCCGCGCAATGCAGACAAGGAGCGCAATAAACGCGAGAACGACAGAGGCCAGGGCCACCGGAGCGGTCTCCTCGCGTGTAGCTGGCCGTACACCCTCAGCCGTTGCTTCGACTGGAGCCGAAGCACCGGCGAGGGTGGCCGGTCGGCTACGCCTGGAGGATCTACGCCCCTGCGTGTTCAAGGTGCGATATCTCCATGAAGAGTTTGAAGCGCTCGTCGATCTCCTGCCGCGTGACGGCCTGCAGACGCTCAGTCCCGAATCGCTCAACGGCGAACGATCCCATCACGCCGCCATAGAACATCGCCTTGCGGAAGACGGCGGGCGTCAGCTCCGCCTGCGACGCGAGATAGCCGTAGAACCCCCCCGCGAAGGAATCTCCGGCACCGGTGGGATCGACCACCTCAGCCAGCGGCAGTGCAGGCGCACGGAATGGGTGTGTGATCTTCGTCTTACCGCCAAAGGAGCGATCGCCGAAGAAGGCCGTGGCGCCGTACTCGCCGTGTTTGACGACGAGCGTCTTCGGCCCCATCGACAGGACCTTCTCCGCGGCAACGACAAGGTTTCGTTCGCCTGCCAGCATCCGTGCCTCCCCGTCGTTGATCAGCAGCACATCCAGGTCGCGCAGGACCTTCGCCAGGTTGGCGGCATGGTCGGCAATCCAGTAGTTCATGGTGTCGCCGCACACCATGCGGACATTCCGCATCTGGCTCCGGACGCGGGCCTGCAACACAGGGTCGATATTCGCGAGGAAGAGATATTCGCTGTCGGTGTAGGCATCCGGAATCTTCGGCTCGAAGGTCTCGAAGACGTTCAGGTCTGTGCCGAGCGTCTTTGCTTCGTCCAGGTTGCCCACGTAGGAGCCGGTCCAGTGAAAGCTCAGGCCCTTTGCCCGCTCGATGCCGCGCGTATCGATACCGCGACGCGTCAGCACAGCTTCGTGTTCCGGCGTGAAGTCTTCACCCACGACCGCGATAACGCGAACCTGGGTGAAGTAGCTGGCTGCCAGCGCGAAGTGCGTCGCAGCGCCACCGAGGCAGTGGTCCACTGCGCCATGCGGGGTTTGAATGCTATCGAAGGCTACCGATCCAACTACGAGAATTGACATAGGCTCATTTCTAGAAGGAATTTTGATCTCTAAATTGCAGTAAGGCTGAACACCGGATCACAGATACTTGTCGAGCAAAACGGACAGCCGTTGCCGCGTCTCCGCGGGAATCACCTTGCGGTCGGTCAGTATGGCGTACTTCAGCGCATCGGCGCACGCGCAGGTCTTTTCCGTAGGCATAGCTCCAATCGCAGCTTTCACGACCTTCGCGGCGTTGTCTGCATTCTGGTGCAGCACGGCCACGATCTGATCGACGGTCACGTCGTCATGGCCATCGTGCCAGCAATCGTAGTCCGTCACCATGGCCATGGTGGCGTAGCAGATCTCCGCCTCGCGGGCCAGCTTTGCCTCCTGCAGATTGGTCATCCCGATTACGTCCGCGCCCCAGCTGCGGTAGAGGTTCGACTCCGCCCGTGTCGAGAACTGCGGGCCCTCCATACACACATACGTTCCGCCCTTCTTGCCTACGACGTCGACCGTGTTACAGGCCTTCTCGAAGGCAGCTGCCACGGTCCCGCAGACCGGATCGCCGAAGGCCACGTGCGCCACAATGCCTTCGCCGAAGAACGTTGACGTGCGCGCAACCGTGCGATCGATGAACTGGTTGGGAATGACGAAGTCGGTCGGCTTATGCTCCTCTTTGAGCGAGCCGACAGCGGACACAGAAAGGATGCGTTCGACGCCAAGCAACTTCATCGCAAAGATATTGGCGCGAAAGTTCAGCTCGGTCGGGAGCAGCCGATGTCCACGTCCATGCCGTGCAAGAAATGCAACCTGACGACCGTCAATCTCGCCAAGGATGAATGCTTCTGAGGGATCTCCAAACGGAGTCGCCACTCGTTCTTCACGCACATTTGTCAGTCCCGGCATGGCATATAGACCGCTGCCGCCGATGATTCCAATCTCCGCCTTCTTCAAATGCCCTGCTCCTCTATTCGGATGCCTGTCCGGCTTTCTTCAGCGGACGCCCTGTAAAGTATATCGTTCCGCGCCGCTTGCCCGAATCACGCCAAAGGACGAGAGAATCTTCGACATTGCCAGCGCAGGCTCGTTCTGCTGTTGCAATGCAGCGATCCGCAACGGACC
>WNFI01096090.1_pt2 | contig 10032 bp, 11 predicted proteins | sample 5400471 | NCBI WGS metagenome assembly WNFI01 (sample SAMN13153348, study PRJNA577476) | soil metagenome | isolation source: 100 cm saprolite on Douglas fir-dominated hillslope | place: USA:California | collected 2013-09-17
AGATGGAACTCCTCGACGTCCGCATGGGCGAGCTTGGCGCGGCAAAAGTCGATGACCTTCTGGCCGGAGCTGAGGACGTCGCGGTCCTCGGCTTCGCCGCGCAAGAGGCGGGCGGATGATTCATGCGTCGCCTTCAGAAGGTCGATGGTGGTGTCGCCGAGCCCCGCCTTGGTGAGCTCCGCGCGGGGCGCCGCCAGCACGCGGCCGAACCCGCCGAACTCCTTGATCAGCCGCTTGGCCAGCGGCTTCACGTCCCGCCGCGGGATGGCGTGGAACAGGAGCAGCTCGAGGAGCTCATAATCCGGCAGCGGATCGGCCGTCTCGCGAAACCGCTGCCGCAGCCGCGTCCGGTGCTCGTGATAATGCGGTTGGTCGCTTTCGCTCTTCCCGTCAGCCATCTGGTGGACGAGTGTAGCCTTTTGGCGAGAGCATGAAAATCGCCTCCTCGGCGATGCCGACCATGTCCTCGACCTCCCCCCCGGCAGCGGGTGCCCCACAGCTGCCGACACTCAATCCGGAAGACTGGCAGTCATTTCCGTCAGCCAGGCGTCGTCGACGCCGGGCAGCGTCCGCAGATCGCGCAACGCCTCCGCCTTGGTCTGCGTGCAGCAGTCGATGACATGAGGATCGTCGCCGTCGGCAGCCTGGCACGCAAACTCCAGACGAATTCCATTCGGGTCGATGAAGTAAATGCCGTCGAGGCCCGGCATCTGCGGAATCGGGCCGATATAGGAGATATCGTTGGCCTTGAGCCGCCGTTCGATGTCGCGGAACCGCTCCGGCGTCACCACGAAAGCGCAATGCTGCATGCCGCCGATGGCGTTGCGATTCGTCGCCGGCTCCTTGCCCTTGGGAATCTCGAAAAACGCGACCGTGCTGTCGTTGCCCATGTCGAAGAAATAATGGCGGATTTCCTCGTACGGGGGATTGCCGCGATTCCCCTTGCCGGTGCCGAGGCCCGCTGGCACGCGCATCGCATGGATCAGCGGCATGCCGAGCACGCGGGTATAGAACTCGGTCGTCTTCTTGATGTCGTCGGTGCACAACGCGAGATGATGGATGCCGCGTGTAAACGACGATGTCCGCGACGACGTATGGGTCATCAGAGCTTCATGCATGCGAGTCCTCCATTCAACATCGGCAGAGGGGCCGTTTGCGGCTATTCGTCGGTTGCCTCACGGTAACCGGTTGGTTATCGTCCTCATAATCAAAATAAGACTTTGGAGAGGGAATGCCAATGTTCCGCATGTCACGCTGGGCTGTCGCCGCTGCAATGCTGCTGGCGCAAGGGACGATTGCGTCGGCGCAGGACACGATCAAGATCGGCGTGATCACGGACCACGTGGCGAGCGCCAAATTCTACGCCGAGCCGGTGACCCGCGGCGTCGAGTTGGGTGCCAAGGCGCTCAACGAGAACGGCGGCGTGCTCGGCCGCAAGATCGAGCTCATCGTCGAAGACGACCAGAACAAGCCGGACGTCTCGGCCGCGAAGGCGCGCAAGCTCGTCGACGACGGCGTCGTCGCGATCATCTCGAACACCGGCTCGCCGGCGACGCAACAGGCTCAAACCGTCTCGCTCGAAACCAAGACTCTCCATCTGACGCCGGCCAATAGCGCGGACACGCTGACGACGCAGCTCGACGATCCGTATTTCTTTCAGACGGGGCCGCTGGCGTCGATCCAGCTCGCGACCCTGATGGCCTACACCAAGTCGCGCGGGTTCAAGTCCGCGGCGATCGTGCGCGACAACAGCGTGCTGTCGCAATCGTTCGCGGACTCCTTCAAACAGGGTCTCGAAAAAGCCGGGATCAAGGTCGCCCTGGAAGAAGTGATCCCGCAGGGTGCCACGTCCGCGGTGGCCAATCTGCAGAAGGTGCGCGCCGCGAAAGTCGACGCGATCCTGCAGGCGGGCGTGCTCGGGCCTGAAATGCTGCAATTCTTCCGCGCCTACCAGCAGCTCGGCATGAAAGAGCCGATCCTGGGCTCGTACAATCTCAGCATTCCGGCCTATCTCACGATGGCCAAGGACCTGATGGAAGGCGTGGTGTTCGTCGACGCCTTCGACACAGATAAGCCGGAGGCCAAGACGTTCATCCAAGCCTACGTCAAGGAATACAAAGAGCAGCCGGGCAGCCTGCCGGCCTATGGCTGGGATGGCATTCACCTCATCGCGCAGGCGATCGGGAAGGCGGGTTCGCTCGACAAGGAGAAGCTGCGCGCTGCCATGCAGTCGACGACCAATTTCGTGGGCGCCATCGGTGCCAAGGGCACGTCCTGGGGTTTCCGCGACGGCAAGCGGGCCGGTTTCGATCCGCAGGGTGCGGTCGTCCGCGTCATCAAGGACAATCAGCACGGACCCGTGGTCTACGCCGGCCAGAGGTAGCGGCAATCGCTTGATGGCGGATCTATTCGAACTGGCGGTCAGCGCGACAGCGTCGGGCTGCATCTACGCGCTGGTGGCGCTGGCGTATCTCCTGATCCTGCGGCCGACGTCGGTGATCAACTTCGCCGTCGGCGAATGGGCTGCGACGGGTGCGTTCATCGGTGTCGCGGTCCTGACGCCGCTCGCCTGGCCGCGCCTCGAAGGCCCGTACTGGTTGGCGTTGCTCGCGGTGCTCGTGATCCTGGGCGCGCTGGGCTGGCTGGTGGAAGTGCTCACGGTCAGGCCGTTGATCCGGCCCGGCATTAGCATCACCAGCCCGATCCTCTGCCTTCTGGGCATGCTCGTCATCTTTCGCGAAAGCCTGACCATCCTGTTCGGCGCCGACCCGCTGCCCTCGCCGCCGCCCTTCGGCTTCAAGCGTGTCGCGTTCGGTCCCTTCGCCGGCGCCTCCCAGCAATTCCTTATTATCGGCGTCACCTTATCGCTGTTCGCGGTGGTGTGGCTGTTCTTCGAGCGCACTGTCTGGGGCCGTGCCTTCGAAGCGGTGGCTCTCAATCGCCGCGCGGCGGCGCTGATGGGAATCAACCTCCGCCGCGTCACCGCTTTTGCGTTCGCGGCGGGCGCAATGGTCGCTGGCCTTGCCGGCCTGCTGATGAGCCCGCTCACGTCGGCGCACTATATGATGGGCCTGCCGCTGGCGATCCAGGGTTTCACCGCCCTGGTGATCGGCGGCGTCGGCCGTGTCGAGGGCGCGCTGCTCGGCGGTCTGGTGCTGGCCGTCGTCGAGCAGTTCGGTGCGCGCTATCTGCCGATCCCGTCGGGGCTGACGCTCGGATTCCCGTTCGTGTTGCTGATTGCCTTCCTGTTCCTGCGGCCGAGCGGGCTGATCGCGCCGCGTGAGGCGCGCTGATGCGCGGAGCGGGCAGTGTCCTGACGTGGCTGGCGGCCATTGTCGTCGCGTCCACCTTGGCGTTCATGCTCGGCGGCTATGCCACCGACGTTTACCGCAAGATGCTGATCTGGGTCGCATTGGCGCTGAGTTACAATTTCCTGTTCGGCATCGCCGGGCAGATCGCGTTCTCCCATTTCGCGTTCGCCGGCGTCGGCGCTTATGGCGTGGTCATCCTGGCGCACAAAATCGGCCTGCCGTTCGTCATGGCTTTCGCGCTCGCCATGACGCTGTGCGCCGTCCTGGCTTTTATCGTCGCCCTGCCGTCGACGCGGCTCGAGGGGTTCTATCTGGCCCTGGCGACGCTCGCCTTCTCTCAGCTCGTCCTGGTCGTCATCAGCGAGGGCGGCGAGCTCACCGGGGGGACCGGCGGCATCGCCAACTATCGCCTCCCCAGCGTATTTGGCCATGCCATCAGGGGCCCCTGGTACACCGTCGTCCTGGTGCTGCTGGTGGCCCTTACCTTGTGGGTTCTGCGACGGCTCGATGTGTCTACGTTCGGCCGCGCCTGCCGGGCGGTCCGCGATAATCCGGATGCTGCCGCGGCGATGGGCGTCGGCGTGGCACGCACGAAGGTTCTGGCCTATACGCTGACAAGCACGCTCGCGGGCCTTGCCGGCATCGCCTATGCCTATGTCGACAACGTCGTCAATCCGCCCGTGTTCGGATTGGAAAATATCTTCCTGCTGCTGTTCATGATCATCGTCGGCGGCAGCGGCAGCCACATCGGCGCGATTGTCGGCGCAGTGTTCCTCTATCTGGCGCCGTTCGTCCTGGAACCGATCGTCGGACATGGGTTCCTGGTGGTGTTCGGAGTCCTGGTGGTGTTGACCATTTTGTTTCAGCCGTCCGGCCTCGCCGGCCTGCTCGGCCGCCTGTCGGGGAGACGCACGGCATGACCGGCGGCGCGCTCCTGTCGGTCGAGCGCCTGACCAAGCGCTTTGGCGGCTTGACGGCGGTCGAGGACCTGGCACTCGACTTGTTTCCCGGCGAGATCCTCGCGCTGATCGGGCCGAATGGTGCCGGCAAGACGACGACGTTCAATCTCATCGCCGGGGTCCTTCGGCCAAGCGCCGGATCGATCACCCTCGGCGACGTGCGCATCGACGGCCTGCCGGTGCATCGGATCGCGGCCCTCGGTCTGATGCGCACGTTTCAGCACAACATGCCGTTTGCGGGCATGTCGCTCACGGACAATATCCTGGTGGGCAGTCACACGCGTTGCGACGGCAGCCTGATCGACATCCTGATCGGGCGCCGCCGCTATCGCGATGAAGAGGCCGCGGCGCGCCGACGCGCGGCGGACCTCATCGCATTCGTCGGCTTGCAGGAGCAGGTTGGTCGCGATGTGTCGACATTGTCGTTCGGCGAGGGCCGGCTGCTGGAGCTCGCGCGCGCCTTGGCGGGCGAACCGCGCGTCATCCTGCTCGACGAGCCGGCGGCCGGCCTGACGCCATCCGAGACCGCGCGCCTTTCCGACGTCATCCGCGCCGTCGCGGCACGCGGCATTGCGGTGCTGTTGATCGAGCACGACATGCACTTCCTGCTGCCGCTGGCACACCGGGTCGTGGTGATGAACTTCGGCCACAAGATCGCCGAAGATGCACCGGACGAGGTCGTGCGGGACCCGAATGTGATCGAGGCGTATCTCGGTGGCGTGGCGCCGCGGTCGGGTCATGCTTGAAATTGCCGACATGACCGGCGGCTATCGCCGCGCCGACGTGCTCGATCATGTGACGTTGCAGATTGCGCAAGGCGAGGCCGTGGCGCTGCTGGGTCCGAATGGTGCCGGCAAGTCCACTTTGATGGCGGCGATAACCGCGACGCTGCCGCGCCGTGCGGGAACACTGCGGCTCGCCGGCCGCGATCTCAGCGCCGCTGCCAGTCATGATCTCGTGGCTGCCGGAATGGCACTGGTGCCGGAGGGGCGGCAGATTTTTGCCCCGTTCACCGTGCGCGATAATCTCCGCCTCGGTGCTATCGCACTGTCGGGGCGCAGCGCTCTGTCCGAGCGTTACGAGTATGTGTTCAATCTGTTCCCGCGCCTGGCGGAGCGCGCGGGTCAGCGGGCCGGGACCATGTCGGGCGGGGAACAGCAGATGCTGGCGATCGGCCGCGCGCTGATGTGTAGGCCGGGGCTGCTGTTGCTTGACGAGCCGTTTCTCGGCCTGGCGCCCAGGATCGTCGAGGAAATCCTGGCGGCGCTTCAAACACTGCAGCGGGACGGTCTCACCATCCTGCTGGTCGAACAGAAGCTCGATCTCGCGTTGACATGTGCCAGCCGCGCCTACGTGATGCTCAAGGGCCGCGTCGTGCTCGAAAGCACGACGCACGATCTCGCTCGGCGCCAGGACCTCCACGACCTTTATTTCAAGCTGTCGGCGCCGCACCCGGAAAAGTCGGTGCCGGCCTGAGCGAGCCCCGGCGCACCGGCGACGGCAGCATTCTGGCGGGCCCGGGGTTTTTGCTGTTGAATCGTCGCCGCCAGGCACTCACAATGACAAAGACTGCAATGAATTCGCGGGAGGAATTCATGGCCAACAATACCGTTCCGGCACCGCCCGTTCTGGGCCTGCATCATTCCGCCTACCGCTGTCGCGACGCGGAAGAAACCCGCCACTTCTACGAAGACATCCTCGGCCTGCCGCTCGTCCATGTGGTCACCGCCGATCACGTGAGCACCGGAAAGAGCGCGCCGTTTGCGCACGTCTTTTTCGAGCTTGCGGACGGGTCGTGCATTGCCTTCTTCGATCTCGGCGACAATGTCGTGGCCGAGCCGTCCCCCAACACGCCGCCTTGGGTCAACCACATCGCATTCAAGGTGCCGTCGATGGAGGCGCTGAAGGCGATGAAGACGCGTCTCGAATCGCATGGCATCGACGTCGTCGGCATCACCGACCACGAGTTCGTGCACTCGATCTACTTCTTTGACCCGAACGGGATCCGCCTCGAATTCACCACCCAGGTCGTCAGCGACGACACCATGGCCGGTTACGCGCGCGATGCGCATGGCGCGCTGAAGGCGTGGAACGAAGAGAAGGCACGGCGGGTGCGCGAGACGGCGAAAGCCCACGCGTGAGCCGGTGACGATGAAGCTCGCCTGGGACCGCGTCCCGGTCGTCATCACGTTTGCCGAGCGTCTCCGCATGGTGGAGACCTACGGATTTGCCGGCAGTCAGGGCCAGACCGTGCTCGAGGGGCAGCGGCTGCTGCCGCGCGAGCGGCCCTCGGACACGGTTTTCGTGTTCATGCATCCGGCGACGACGTTGAACATGCTGCCGATGCCGACGGCGCTGGCCGATGCCGGGCTGCACGTGCTGTGCTGCGGCAGTCGCTACGCCAAAAACGACACTGCGCTGATCATGGAAAAGGTCGTCTATGACCTTGGGCAATACGTTCGTCATGCGCGCGAGGTGCTGGGCTATCGCAAGGTGGTCCTGGTCGGCTGGTCCGGCGGAGGGTCCCTGTCGCTGTTCTATCAGGCGCAGGCGGAGCACCCGACCGTCACGCAGACTCCGGCCGGCGATCCCTATGACCTGACCCAGGCCGGCCTGCAGCCGGCGGACGGAGTCATCTTCATCGCTGCGCATCTCAGCCGCGCGGAAACGCTCACCGAGTGGCTCGATCCGTCGGTGCGGGACGAGGTCGATCCCGACAATCGCGATCCGGCCCTCGACATCTACGCGCCTGAGGCCGTTCACAAGCCGCCGTATTCCGCCGAGTTCGTCCGCAATTTCCGGGCCGCGCAGTTGGCGCGCAACCGGAAGATCACCGCGCGGGTACGTGAGTTGCTCGACAGGTTTGCGCGCAAGAATGACGGCGAGATGGAGCGCGGCTTCGTCGTTCACCGCACCAACTGCGATATCCGCTGGCTCGATCCGGCGGTCGATCCCAACGGGCGCAAGCCGGGCTGGTGCTTTCTTGGCGATCCGCGCATCGCGAACTCGGCCCCCGCCGGCCTGGCGCGGTTCTCGACGCTGCGGTCCTGGCTGTCGCAATGGTCTTATGATCATTCGAACGCCAAGGGCACCGACAACGCCAGGCGCATCACGTCCTGCCCGGTCCTGCAGATCGTCAACGGCGCCGACGATGCCGTTCCCGCGACCCACAATCCCGCCATTCGCGCGGCCCTGGCGACCAGGGACAGGGAATACGTCGAGATCGAAGGTGCGACGCACTACTATCTCGGGCAGCCCGACCAGCTCGCCAAGTGCATTGCCACGGTCACCGACTGGTCCCGCCGCAAGGAGCTGCTGGCCTAGTGGATCGACGCCAACAGATGAGTCCCGATCCTTTTTCCCTCGTCACCCCGGACGAGCGAAGCGAGATCCGGGGTCCATCTCGCCCGTGGCAGCATGGACCCCGGCTCGCGCGGCTGCGCCGCTTGGCCGGGGTGACGACTGAGGATGTTCTGCACTGGGTATCATCTGTCAGAGTCGCACCACTAGTCGCCTGCGCCGGCGCAAAGGGGAGTCGCATGGATGCGCCCTATCTCTACATCGTGAAATTCTGGATCCACCCCGACAGCCGCAGGACCGTGATGGACTGGCTCGACAGCCGCCATATGGCCGAGGTGGTGGCGCAGCCGGGATTTCTGTTCGTGCGGCGCGTCAAGCTCGAACAGGATGCCGCCGACGGCTGGAGCGCGCACATGATGATCTACGGGCTCGAGTCGAAGGACGCTTTGCAGCGCTACTTTGACGGGCCGGCGCCGGCAAGATTTGCGCAGGAGCGCAAACCGTTCGAACATCACCTGCGCATGGAACGTGATTTCGGCGCAGTCGATGCCCCGTAATCGACGGCACTGCTCTTGCGCCGGGCCAGCCGTGGAAGCGTGGCAGCCAGACCATCAGGACGATCTGGGGCGAGCTTGTTTGGCAGCTTGGCGGTGCGGAAGCTTTCGCGCTTGTCGCCGAGGCCGACGCTACCGGCGCATCGCCCGGCAAGGACGCGCTGCGGACTCTCTTACAGGCTCACGCGCCCTGTGTCGTGCTCATCGACGAGCTTCCGCCATCTAGTGAATTGTCCGTGGCGTCTGGTCTCGCGGTCCCCATGCACGCCTGAGGAGTTCAGGCATTTCTTCGAGCGCCGGCAGGAGCGGTGCGTAGGCACGTGGGCGTAGCGGATAATGAAATGGGACTTTCGTGCGAAGAATGTGCGGCAGGGCGCGAAAGCCGATCATTTCCCCGCTTTCGTCGATGTCGGTTGGGTCCACGCGAAAAGCCTCGCGAGTGCCAAGGCCGCGCAAGGATCCGGGCCGCCACGACAAGCGGTCGAGTAAGTCTTGGTGGACGGGCGCTCCGCTCTCGGGCCGCGAAAGGCAGTTTGCGGCCGACCGATATGCCGCTTCGGCGAATTCGACTCCGATCATCGGGCGATGTGTGGTCACCTTCGCTTCGGCGGCGATGCGACTGGCAATGCTGTCGCGGACATCCCCATCTGAGAGGGCAATGGCGGTGAGTCCGAAAAGAGTGTCGAAGAGCTGAGTGATGTGGGTTGCTCGAACGAGAGCATCGACATAGCGATCGACAACTTCGGCGCCAAAAGCGATTGCCGAGCGCGCCGCCGCGGCGGCGAGCCAGACGGTACGCTCACGCACAAGAGGAAACGTCGGAGTCCAGTTCGTCCAGGTAAACGACTTAGCCATATCCGAGAGCCAAGGCGTTGCCCCCGACCCGCTGCAAAGGAGTGTCAGATGAGCGACCGTGTGAATTAAAGCATAATATCTCTCGATCACCGTTTCTTTGCCCGACATGTCTTCGACCGCCTCGGCAAGTGCGGAGGCGCGCCAGGAGTCCAGCTCTTCGAGAGCGCGAGCACAGAAACGATAAGCGGGCCTTTCAATGAGAGGGGCCCAGCGATCCAGGCGCAGATACTCGTCGCGGGAGGGGAGAACACCCGGGAAGAGGAACGGCAAGATCGCGGCGCTGACGGTCTCGGTGATCCTTGGACGCGCCCGCTCGATCATACTCTGGAGCTCGACGCTCTGCGCGACCAGATGATCGAAGTTCGTCGCAGGCTGAATCTCGGCAGCCCGCACGGGATGAATGCTTCCGTCGGGTCGGAGCTGTAGGCCCGCGGAGCCGACCGGAAGTTCAAGATTCAATGGTTGGTCGTCGGGACAGTCTGCGTGCCGGCGAAGTTTCCGGCGAAGCGCCTGGTCCTGATCCAGGGTCGACGCTATCGCGATTGCGGCGACCACCTCGTTGATGTCTCCCATTGCTTTGGAAAGGTCTTCGATACGGGCGGGGCTGGTCATTTAGGGGCGGCCGAAGAAGCGACTGTCGGGCGGTGAGTGGGCCATGGGGCGCAATCCGGCTTTGGCGCGCCAAGCCGAGATGACGATGGCACCGGAGACGGCCGTTAATGTTCGAGGTTGACGGCGCCGCCGAGGTGAGCATCGCCGGAACTCGCCTCCCGGCTTTGGCGCAACTCTTCTTTTAGCCGTGCCAGTTCCCGCTCCAAGCGTTCGGTACGGTCGAGAGTGTAGTCGAAGCCTGTGTAGTCGAGCGCTTGGAGCCAGGCGCCGACCGCGGCGAGTTCGCGGCGAAATTTTCCCTGCTTGGGGATCGGATGGATTGCTGTGTCGGCCATCGGAAATCTCCTCGTTGCGCGATGCCGGGCTCGCCCGCCCGCAAGCCCCAAGGCTTGACAGGTTCGCATATCCCAGTCTTTATAGCTAGCCAACTGACTTGTCCCT
>WNFI01236942.1_pt1 | contig 10032 bp, 9 predicted proteins | sample 5400471 | NCBI WGS metagenome assembly WNFI01 (sample SAMN13153348, study PRJNA577476) | soil metagenome | isolation source: 100 cm saprolite on Douglas fir-dominated hillslope | place: USA:California | collected 2013-09-17
AGGCCGTTGATCAGTTTGAAGAGGCGCCGGTCGATCCCTGCCGGCGCCGGAGGGGCGACCACCACAGCTACCGCACCCGAGTCCACATGGACGGCAACCGGGCCCGCCGCGATCACCCTCTTTCCGGCCGTGGGTTCGGCGCCCGTTGGCTTACCTGTCAAGGTGTTGACCGGTTTGCGCCGGTTGGTGTGCTTTCGCTGATCGCCCGAACATCCCTACGCGAGGTATATCAGATGCTGCAAACAGCCCTCAGACGAATAACGGCTCGCTCTTCGCACGGTCAAGCATTGCGGCCATGTGCGCATCCGCAGGCCGCTTCTCGAAACGTTCCGCGGCATCCAACACCAGGGGCAGGAGGTCGACGTCACCCGCGGTGTTGAGGAACATCCCCGGCCGCCCGAGCACCCACCAGACCGCGAGATCAATATCCGCCTGAGCCTCGAGCGGTTGGTACCAGGTGGTGCGCGTGTGTTCCCTCCCCAGCCAGGGCCGCAACGCGATCGACTTGATCGTCTGCACGGCGACTTTGCGCTCGGTGCACGTCTTGACCAGCGCCTCGAAGTTCTCGGCGTAGTACGGAAGCTGCATCGTCACAAAGTTGTAGGGGAGGAGCACGGAATCGAAGTCGAAGCGCTCGAGGCTGCGGCGATGGTTGGCCGCGATCTGGGCTCCGTGACCCGTGACGCCGATGAATCGCACGAGGCCCTGGGCGCGGGCGTCGACCGCGGTCTCGATCACTCCGCCCGGGCTGAGCGCGATGTCCCACTCGATGGGATCCGCGAGATTGTGCAGCTGCCACAGATCGACGTGGTCCACGCCGAGCCGGTCGAGCGACCTGTGCAAATCGTCGCGCGCGTCTTTCGCGGTTCGCGCATCTGTCTTGGTCGCGAGAAAGAAATGCCCCGGCTCGCGCTTGAGCCACGGGCGGATGCGCAGCTCCGCCTCGCCGTAGCTGGCCGCGGTGTCGATGTGATTGACGCCGTGCCGAAGCAATACCTCGAGCGTGCGATCAGCCACGTCCTGGCTCACGCGCGACAGCGCGGCCGCGCCGAAAAGGGTCCGACTGCTTTGGTGTCCCGTGCGCCCGAAGCCCGCTGTCTGGATCGCCATACGCCCTATCTCGGTATAGCACCGCCGGGGACCGCGCGGCCAAGCGAGAAGCCGCTCGCGATCTCCGCCGTGAGGGCGAGGATCTCCTCATCCGCCGCGCGAGAGATCTGGCCCCAATCGAACACGCCACCCGTTTTGAGATGCGGGTCCTGGCTGATGCGCAGGCACGCTCGCACCCACTGCCGGAAGTAAAGCTCCATGCCACCCACGTCCACCTGGGTGTCCTTGACGACACGGTTGATGACGACGACCGCCCGCTCGCGCACCCAGTCCACGCCTCGGCCGTCGGCCACGAACTCCAGCGTGAACGCGCCGAGCTCTGCACCATCCAGCTCCGCCGGTGCGACTACGACAAGCTGGTCGCAAACCCGTTCGAGGATGTACTTCGTCGTGTCGTCCAGGAGGCCCGTCCCGAGGTCGAGGACGATGATGTCGAAATAGCGCTCGAGCACGCTGAACACGCGCCGGTAGTCGTCCTCGCCAAGGGCTTTGCGAATCGTTGGATCGGTCGGTGCGGTCATCACCTCGAGTCGCGACTCGGGCACGTGGGTCGTGAAGCGATGAAGCATCGGCAGCGTGAGGTCCTGGTCGCGCTCCACCTCGGGACCGTCCAGGAAATCGATCAGATCTTTGATGGAACGATCGTGATGGGTTCTCACCCGGCTGCGAAACGTGCCGTGGTGAGGGTTGCACTCGACGGCGATGATCCGGTCGGTGCGGAGCATGCCCATACGGCTCGCGAGCAACAGCGCCATGGTCGACTTGCCGACGCCGCCCTTGGCCGAAGCCACCGCGATATGAGCGGGAGGATCGAGGGCCGGCGTTCTGGCCTCATCGAGCAGGCGCGCGTGCCGGAGCTCGGCCTGGCTTGGACCCAGGTTGATCCGGCCCCCGCTCAGGTCGTAGAGCCGGCGGGCGACGCCATGGCCTGGCGCGGACACATTCGATTTGACGTACCGCCCCGGCATGAACCTCGGGCCTTCGGCTGCCGGTGGAACGACCGCCGCGGGCTCGGAAGCGGGCGAAGGCGGTGCGGAGTCGGCCCCGGCGTCCAGGGAGACCGCCGCTTCCGCAGGCTGCGGCAGCGGTTGCCAGGCATGCCCGTTCCACCACCACTTGCCATCGGCGCTTGTCAGTCGCATGGGACGAGCTTATACGGTGGGATGTAGGCTGATTCCCGAATGGCCGACATGAGCCCGGAGGACGCACTCGAGGTCGAAGCGGACCGCCGGCGCCGCGTGACCGGTGCGTTTCGCCTGGGGTCGGAGTCATCGCCTCGCAAGCCGTACGGGCCGTCATCGGCCGCGCAGCTTGCCGCTGGCGTTGCGATGGCAGTGGTGATCATCCTGGTCGTGGGCGTGTTCGCGATCGCCCACCGCTAGGTAGCGGCGGCTGAGTCTCCCGCGCTGAACGCGACCTGCACGAGCGATGGCCGTTCGTGCCGCCTCACCAGCACCCCCCTGCCCGGCGGCTGCTGGGAACTCCGCGACGAGCCGAGAATCGCGCCCTCCTGAGGATCCCCGCTCAGCAGCAGACCGGGAGTCCCGAGCTCCCTCAGCCGAAGCAGGAACGGCTCCAGCACCCCGCGACTCGCACCCCCGGTACGCCGGGCGATAAGAACGTGCAGCCCGACATCCTTGGCCTGGGCCAGCAGCGGCAGCAGCGGCAGCAGCGGGTTGCCGCTCGGCGCGGCCACCAGGTCGTAGTCGTCCACCACCACATAGACCTCCAGCAGCGTCCTGCGATAGTCGACCACCAGCACCTGGACGTCATTCGAAGAGCGCGCGGGCATCAGGCCGAGCAGGAACGTGCGCAGCACGTTGGTCTTCCCCGACTCGCCGTCTCCGAAGACGAGGAAGTGTGGATCGCCTGCCACGAGGTCGACTCGGACGACTCCGAGGTCTCGTTCAGAGACTCCAATCGGGATGCCTCGCGCCGCGATGCCCGCCGGCTCGCCCAAATCATCCAGCGCGATCGAGTGGGGCAGCACCAGCACCGGTCGAGCGCGTGGACCGCTCCAACCTGCCGCCACGCTTGCGACGAGATCGTCGACACCGCGCTGCAGGTCGAGAACGTCGAGGCTGCCGTCGATGCGCGGCAGCGCGATTTGAAAATGCAGGCTGTCGACCGTGATCCCGCGGCCGGGCATGCCTTTGGCCACGTTTTCGGCAGCCTTGCGATCGATGGCCGATTCGGTCGGATCGTTGAGCCGGAGCTCGAGCCGGCCACCCACCGATTCGCGCAAAGACGAGCGAACCTCGACCCATCGATTGGCTGTGATCACGAGGTGCACCCCGTAGCCCAGCCCGCGCGAGGCGATTTCCTGGAGCGGTCCCTCCAGCTCTTCGAATTCCTGCCGCAGCGCCGGCCAGTTGTCGATGACCAGGAAGACGTCGGCCCACCCATCACCCTCGAGCTCGTTCCTCCCGCGCCGGGAACGCAGCGCCTCCGGCGAGTCGATGCCGGCGGCCTTGAATCGCGCCTCTCGCTCGTCGAGCATCGACGCGACCTCGGCCACAGTCCGCCGCACGAGCTCGGGGTCCTGCCGCCCGGCGACCCCTCCTACGTGTGGCAGCCTCGCGAGGCCGGCCAGCCCGCCGCCTCCATAGTCGATGCAGTAGAGCTGCGCCTCCAGCGGCGTGTGCGTGAGCGCGAAGCTGGTGACCAGCGTTCTCAGCAAGGTCGTCTTGCCACTGAGCGAGGCGCCGACGACCAGGAGGTGGCCGGCGGAACCGGACAGGTCGGCCACGAGCACGTCGCGGGACTGTTCGGCGGGCTTGTCTATGAGTCCCAACGGAACGGAGAGTGGAGCAGCCGCGCTGACGATCGAGGAGAGGCCCACCCGTGACTCGAGAGGCGGCAACCACACCTGGTGCACCCTCGGAGCCGCATCGCGGAGACGCGACACCACCACGTCTAGCAGGGTGGGCCCCGAAGCAGTCTGGTCTGGGGCACGCGATGCCTGCGCAGCGGGTTGATCGCCGACGAGGCGGAATGGACGCGCACGGGGTGGTCCGGCGACGGTCTCGGACGGCCGGACGTAGACCTCGCTGACCAGCGCGGCGCGAAACCGCTTGTAGACCGTCGTGCCGACCTTCAAATAAGCGGATCCAGGCAGTGGCGGCAGCTCGTATGCATCCGGAACGCCGAGCACGACTCGGCTCTCGGCGGCACTGAACGTGCGCAGCGCAATCCGGTAGCTGAGGTGTGATTCGAGTCCGCGCAAGCGGCCCTCGTCGAGCTGCTGCGACGAAAGGAGCAGGTGCATGCCCAGGCTCCGGCCCAGGCGGCCGACCGCGACGAAGAGGTCGATGAAATCGGGACGAGACGCCAGCAGCTCTCCGAACTCGTCGACCAGCACCAGCAGGTATGGCAGCGGTGGAAGCGCCTCTCCTTGCGCGAGGCGTTGATGGTAGGCGCGAAGCGAGGGCAGGTTGCCGGCGGAGCGCAGGAGCTCCTGGCGGCGCCGGATTTCGCCGAACAGCGCGGCGTGCATGCGATCGACCATCGCGAGGTCGTTGGCCAGGTTGGTGATCACGCCTGCCACGTGGGGAAGCTCCTGGAGGCCGGCGAAGGCGGCGCCTCCCTTGAAGTCGACGAGCACGAAAGCGAGCAGGTCCGGCGGGTGCTTCAGGGCAAGCCCGGTGACGATGGTGCGCAGCAGCTCGCTCTTGCCCGAACCGGTCGCCCCGATGACCAGGCCATGCGGCCCGTCCCCTCCCAGTGATCGCGTCGTCGAGGTGGCGAGCGCCAGGCTCTTCCGACAGGCGCAGAGGCGCCAGCCGGCGCGCCACAGCCTCGGCGGCGTGCTCTCCGAGGCGGTCGGCCCGGCCCTCGAGCGCCGGACCGGGCGCCCGGAGGACCTCGATGCTGAGCCCGCCGGGCGTAACAAGAACGCGGACGTCAACCTCGCCGGGCTCGTCAACCGGTCGGTCGCCGAGTGCGACCAGCGTCGTCCGGCACGGCACGCGGCGGAGCAACGTAACGGCTTCTAGCGCCGGCGACACGCCATCGGTCAGCACGACCAGCCAGGGTCCTGAGTCCAGGAGGTCGTCCCCGGTCTGAACCTTGCGCGCGCGCGCCACCCGGGAGGACAAAAGCGCATCGAGCTCGGCCGGATCTTCGATCACGCCGGCCGCCAACTCACCGTTTGGTTGAAGGTGCGGGAGCCACTTGATCCACTCCCAGTCCGGGGCTGCAGCCGGTCGGGCGCAGAGCAGCACCCGGGCTTCGTTCGGGGCATGCAGGACCGCCAACTGACAAAGGAGCGCCCGAGCCACGTCCATCCGAACGGGGCGCGGGCCGAGGATGCTGACCACTCGCGCGTCACGAAGATCGACCCCGAGCGTGTCGCCGGCGACCCGGCCATGAGCCTGCACGAGCTGTTCAGCCGCCGCGACGCAGACCGGATCGGAGATCTGCGCGGGACCTTCTCGAAGACGCCCGCTGGGCATTCGCCGTGGCCTGAAGCTCCGAGCGCAGGCCGGCAAGGTAGTCGAGGTAGGCCGCGCGGGCGGCTTGAACCCGACGCCGGGCCGTGAGGCGCTGCTGGACACCCATGCCGACGCCCATCCCGATCGAGCCCAACATGAAGAGCAAACCGCTCGCCAGGAAGAGCGGCTTCGGATTGTTGACGATGAAGAGCATCCCGCCCAGGCTTCCCACGACCGGGAAGACGTACTGCAGCCAGCCCGCGGCCCCGGCAGGCGTCGCGTCAAGGCGGGGTGCGGCCGAAACCGTGATCGTGCCTTCCGGCACCGAGGGCGGCGTCACGCGAGCCGTGCGTCGGACCAGCTGCGTTGGAGGTCCGGCAGTGAGCGTCATGGATTCGTCACACTTGGGTTCCGCTCAGTCTAAGAAAGCACCGGCCGAGGTGAGTCATGGACAGCGTCGACGCAGTCTGTCGCGTAACGGTCGTCGGGTCCGCGCGGCGGCTGGACGTCACACTGCCGGTCGGCGTTCCGGTGGCCGACCTTGTCTTTGACCTCGTAGAGATGATGGGCGAGCGCGATGGCGAACTGCCGGCGCGCTGGGCGCTGGTCAGGGTTGGAGGACAGGTCCTGGATCCCGAGCGCGCCCTGTCCGAGCAGCGTGTCACCACCGGAACCATGCTCTTTCTCCGCGACATCACCCAGGAGGACCCACCGCCCGCGATCGACGACTACGCCGCGGCGGTGGCCATCGTCGTCGATGCCCAGGGCGGCCGCTGGACGGCGGCGAAGCCGCCGCCGGCGCTCGTCTGGGGCGCAGCCGCGTGCTGGCTTGCGGCCGGCCTGGTCTTGCTGGTGGCCGGCGACGGGCAAACGCGCGCAGCGTTCGGCCTGGCGGGCGCCGCGATCGCGGTCGCTGCCGGACTGGTCATGGCGCAGCGCCTGGACCGCCGCTCCGCCGGAGGCCTGATCGCTCTCTCGGCCATACCGCTGTGGGCCGCGGCGGGAGCCGGGCTCGCCGGCCTTGCCAATGCCGGCGGTACGGCAATCGTGGCGGCGGCTCTGGGGTCGGCGGGAGTGGGCGCGGCGATTGCGGTCCTGGTCGCCGGCGAAACCATCCTGGTCGCAGCGGTGGGCGTCACCACCGTCACGCTCCTTCCCGCGCTCGTGCTCGGTGTTTGCACGGTCGTGGGCGCCGGGCCGGTAGCGGCCGCAGCGTTTTTGTGTCCGATCGCTCTTGGCGGCCTCGCTCTTCCGCCGCGTCTGGCAGTTCGGCTGGCTGCCGTCGACGACCCCGCGCCGGGGTTGATCGGAGTCCGGGCCAGGCGGGCCCGACGGCTGATGGCGGCGATGCTGATCGCGATCTCGGTCGTGCTCGCCGGCTCGAGCGCGATTCTCGCTGTATCGGGCGGGTGGTTTGCATGGGGCCTGGTCGGAGCGGCCGCGATCGGTGCGGTGGCTAAGGCGCGACACTTCCGGTTCAAAGCAGAGGTGGTTCCGCTGCTGGCTGCCGGCATTGCCAGTCTTCTGCTCCTCGAGTACCCGTTGGTCGTCGCGCTTGCGGTCGGCTCGAGGGGAATCGGCGGGGCGGCGGCCATGCTCACCGCCGACGCGCTGATCCTCGCGCTGGCCAGTGGCGCCGTACGGCGATGGGACCTGTCGCCGCAACTTCAACGCCAGCTGGCCAGGGTCGAGGCAATCGCCACCGCCGCCACGGCGCCGCTGGCCCTAGGGGTGCTGGGCACCTACGCGGCTGTGGCCCGGCTCGTCCACGGGTTCAGCTAGGGGCCTGGGCGCTCGCGATCAGGATCGCCGCCAGCTCCCTCACGGACTCCTGCCACGAGGAGGGCGCCTCCGGCCACGAAAAGCCTCGGGTTTTGAGCCGCAGCGCCGTCTGCGGCTCATAGGCAAGGGTGACGAGCTGGAGGCCCGAAGTCGCCGGCCTGGCTCGCGAGCGCCGCGGGGCCTGGTTCGCGACCACCGCCACCGTTCGACCCTGACGCTGAATCGCCTCGATCGCGGGGCGCAGCTGTTCAAGATCCCCGGGCGCCGACGTGCCGATCAGCACCACCTGGTCGGCCGCCACAAGCGCCGCTCGATTCACCGGCCGCTGAAAGCCTGCTCCGCAATCGAGGATCACGATGTTGTGCAGGTGGCGCAGGTGCTCGATCAGCCGGCCCCAATCCGCGTCGGCGGGCTCGCCAAGCTGGTCGGTGGGTGCCGGAAGGACGGCGAGCGTGGGCGTGAGCTTGACCAGGGCGGCTCGAACCTGCTCCGGAGTGGAGGTGGCCCTGAGCAGGGCGCGGTACTTCGCGCCGGGGGGACCGCTCTCAGGTGCTATCCAGTGACTGAGCGCGCCCGACTGCGAGCACAAGTCGACCGCCACGACCTGGTCACCTCGAAGCACAGAGAGCAGCGTCGCCAGCAAAACGGCGACGGTGGTCGTGCCGGCGCCCGCGTGCGCCGACATCACCGCGACCACCGTGCCGGCGCCGAGGCGAGGAGCGGCGATGGCGTCATCGAGCGTTCGCCGGTAGGCCGCATCGCCCATGCGCGCGGTGTCAGGCAGTCGCCGAGTGCGCTGGAACTGAGCTCTCAAGCGCCGCGCAAGCTCGGCGGCTGAGAGAGGATCGGGCAATGACTCGATTTGCTCAGGCCGGACGGGCGCTACAAGCTCCAGCACCGCGCCTGGAAACAGGCCGGAGTCCCCGACCGTGCTATCCCCTCGTAGCGGTGGTTCGCCCATCGGCGCCAGGCTCCAGCCTGCTGGATCGGAGCCGGCTTCGCAAACCTCGAGGAGGCCTGGCATGAGGTCATCGACCCGGGCCTGCTCGGAAACCTCCAGGGTGTGCCTCCCCGAGGGGCTCTCCACGATCACAACCAGATGTCGAGCGGACCCGGTCCTGGCGCTAGTGCGTTTCAAATTCGTCTGTAGGGCTTAGCATGAAACGAACGCTTAATGGTGGCCTAGTCGGGGTCTCTCGAAAGGAGGATATAAGGATGAGCGGAGGCGGTTCTAACTTCCGTACCGAGCTGTCGACCATGCAGGCGGCTTCGCAGCACGTTTACGACGTCAACGCCCAGATCCAGTCCCAGCTGAGCAACCTCCTCGCACGCCTCGACCCGTTGATGGGAACCTGGCAGGGCTCGGCGGCGACCAGCTTCCAGGTCCTCAAGGAGCGCTGGCACCAGGACGCGACCCAGCTCAATGCCGCGCTGCGGGCGATCGGCGACGGGCTGGTCAAGGTCCACAGCAACTACCAGGCGACCGAGGAGACCAGCCAGCAGAGCTTCACCTCGATCACGCGCAAGCTGGGAGGCTGATATGAGCGGGGACGGTCACATCCTTGTCACCTTTGGGGCGGTCAACGAGGCCGCCATGGACACCGACGGCGTCGCCTCACAGATCGCCGGGCAGCTGAGCGACCTCAAGGCCTACCTGGCGCCCCTGGTGGGGAGCTGGTCCGGCGACGCCTCCAGCGACTTCCAGGCCTTGCAGGCCAAGTGGGACGCCAGCGCCAACGACCTCAACCAGGTCTTGCGCCAGATCTCCCAGTCGCTGCGCACCGCAGGCGACAACTATTTGAATACGGAGCGGGCCAACAAGCAGATCTGGAGCTGAGACGTCGAAGCCAGGACAGACGTCCAGTGTTCGCAGCGAATGGGAGGCGTTCTGGCGGGAGGCCGATCAGACCTACCAGGATGCGAAGGACAGCCAGGGAGCGCTGCTCGCGCTGTTCGATCGATATCGCAGCCTGCGTCCAGACGAACGCAAGGTGGTCGATGGCCTTTTGGCCGAGAAGCTGGCGTCACCCGACGAGAACGTCCGATTCGACGTCCTGGCCATCGTTGGAGAGTTCAACATCCGTTCAACGGAGCCGCAGCTGAGAAGCCTCGCTGCTCGACTGGAGGCTGAGATGACGCCAGGTGCGCCGTTCGAGCTGGCCAAAGTCAACAGGACTCTGAAGCAACTCCAGAAGTCTTCTTGAACGACCGGAACTGCCTGGGTCGCAGACGGGCAGCTTTGGAAGATCGGGTACTTCGAGCGAGGCAACTTCGACCTTGAATATGAGACGGCCGACGCAGATGAGGCGGTCTCCTACTTCGTCGATTGGGTCACAAGAGGGGAACGCCGCACGCGGCGGGATGCTGCAGCCACCAAGGCGTGGCTCGAGCGCAACGGGATGCAGCGACCTTAAGCTCCCGCCGCACGGCTATCTCGACATCGCTTTCAACTTCGCGGACGGCTGAGCCCTGGGGACTACCGAGGGCTGAAACCCCGCGTTTGCAGGGCCCGAAAGCCATAACACGGCATGGCGACAAGCCCCGGCGAAGACCTTACAAATAGTGCATCCCTAATCGGAGCGACGTGCTCCAAACCCTCCAGGGCTCGCGGCGGCACCCCCCCTGCCGCCGGCGGGCCGCTGGTGGCGCTCTCCCAAGCCCGATTCCGCAGCGCCTATTCTTGCCGCGTGACAGGCAAGCGCTTCTC
>WNFI01300475.1_pt1 | contig 10032 bp, 11 predicted proteins | sample 5400471 | NCBI WGS metagenome assembly WNFI01 (sample SAMN13153348, study PRJNA577476) | soil metagenome | isolation source: 100 cm saprolite on Douglas fir-dominated hillslope | place: USA:California | collected 2013-09-17
TCCAGGGCTGTGCATTGTCAATCATGCCGGGATAGCGCTCCGCAAGGGCGTTGACGATCTTGTCAAACATCTGGCCACGAGGTTCGCCAATATACCGGCTACTAGCCTCATGAATGACCTCGGGATCAAAAACATAACGAGACACGATTTCATTGCTCCCTGCCAACTGGCTTCAAAGTTACAATAGGAAATGCCCGCGCTGTTCGCGTGCGATACTCGGCGTACTGTGGACGAACCGCCAGAAACTTTTGCCAAAGGCGATCATACTCTTCACCCGAGACCACCTCTGCAATTACGTCGTAGTGGTGGCGCCCGGCCTGAACTTTTGCATGCGGATTGGCCGTGAGGTTCAGGTACCAGGCTGGATGCTGGGCCTGGCCGTTGTTAGAAGCGCATACAACCATATTCTGGCCATCTCGCACGTAGAGCAGCGTATGGGTGCGCGCCTGGCCGCTTTTGCGCCCGGTTGTCTGCAACAAAAGCATAGAATACTTCCACTGCCGGCCACCGATCCTGCCGTCTGTCGCGCGATAGACCCAGCGGGTCACTCGATCCACAAAATTGATAAATGAAAGGGGGAGTCGCATAAAAGCCAAAAGCCTCCTTGATTTTTCATTGCTCAGTTTTTTTGAAAATGGGAAGCCATGATTAGTCAGCTTTCAGCCAGCTTGCATCCGCAGCCGCATGGGGCGAAGCGGCGACGATTTGCATCAACTCGATAGGATTGCCATCGGGATCTTTGAGCCAGTACTGCCAGTTATGATCCAATCCCTGCGCTGGTTCGCCGACAATCGGCAGACCACGAGCCTCCAGGTCTTTGAGTGTGGAGGCAAGGTCGTCAACGAGCAGGCACAAGTGGTTATACCCAACGGGTCGTGGTTCATGCTCGCCCGACCCTCCTGGAAAGAGTTCGATGAAATGACCGGGCGCGATCTGGATGTAGACAATCCACGGCGAAGGGGTTCCTTCACGGTCCAGCTGGAATGCTCTCCGAAAACCCAGTTTGTTGCAGTAGAAGTCCAGTGAGCAATCCAGATTGCTAATAGTAAAAGCTATATGTCCAATGCCTGTGATCATCGCGTTTCCTTCTTTCAATATTCGATTTGAACATGATTCTGATTCTATCATGCTCTGAGGCATTACGATAGGATACAAAGAAAAACAGCAGGGCTATTTAATTCTCCGTCCGAAAGAGTAAACAAAAGGATCGTGACCTGTTAAACTGCAAGACGAGCATCAGGAGCGCCGCGCGCCCTGGATGGGTGGCTAACGAGATGGATGCGATTGCAATCGGGAAACCGCAGGCAAGCGGCGGTCCTCCATCCTCCTCGTTTCTCACCCGTGGATGTTGAACCGCGCTTGCCTGCGGCCTGGGTTGGGAATGGCCCGAGCAGTTTATGCTCTCAAGCAGTCCTTTATCTCCCAGCAACCTCGATCTGGTCAACAGCGGGAAAGACCTCGGTTGCGAAGAGATCGAAAGGCTCCAGGTCAGTCACGTTGGGCATATTGACAAGAGCCTGGTCAATCCCCATCGCCGCCAATTCGCGGAAATAGGCAATTGCGGCTGCCGGGGTCAAGCTATTATCCCGGCCATCCCTGGTGAGACGGATCGTCCCAAGGGTGGTTTTCTCAATATCCGTATAAGGGCGGCCTACGGTCTGGCAGTGCTCGCGCAGAACCCCGAGCTTGCGCTGCACTTCGTCTTGCCCCAGGCGCAATGAGAGATTACAGGCATCGCCATACTGTGCGACCAAACGGAGCGTCTTGCGCTCACCCGCCCCACCAATCAAGATCGGCGGGTGCGGCTTCTGGACCGATGATGGCGCATTCAACGGGCGTCCAAGCTGATAATGTTTGCCCTGATACGGCTTCTCGTCTCCTTCCCACATCTGGTGCGCGATCTGCAAGGTCTCCTCCAGACGTTCAAAACGCTCGGCGGTGGGAGGAAAAGGCACTCCCAGACCAATGTGCTCCTCTTCATTCCAGGCAGCACCAATGCCGAAATAGGCGCGTCCGTGAGAGAGTACATCCAGGGTGGTGACCGTCTTGACCAGCAAGCCCGGATACCGATAGGTAACGCCCGTGACCATCGTTCCCAACTTGATCCGGTTGGTCCGCCCGGCGGCAAAGGCCAGAGCACTATAGCCTTCCAGCATCTCGTGCTCGGCTGGCCCCATCATGGAAATCTGGAAGAAATGGTCCATGACCCACAAACTGGAGAAACCCGCTCGCTCTGCTCGCTGCGCAATCAGGGCAAAGGTATCGCCGAGGGATCCTTGATCCGTAGACCAGGTAAAGTTGGGGACTTGTAATCCGACACGCATGGTATATCTTCTCCTCTGATTATTCAAACGTGAATACGTCTTTCCTACGCAATAGGATACACCTTAGAGTGCGCTCGAAGTCAAGGAGGGAGCAGGTCTATGGAGAGATGTTCCTCGCGTGATGATGGTCGTTCAGACCCAGAACAAAACGCCTCTGCAGCAATTCTGTGCCTCCCTCCCTTTTTGATGATATTAAATAAGAAGATTTTTTCTGAAAGTGTTTACACCCTCGTATGAGTAAACATGGCATAGAAAACTCATTTTTGTCAAGGCTATTCGCGAGAATTCCTCCATAATCTATGATTTTTGGTTTAAAATTCCCTTTTCGAAGTCTCTGATATGTAAAAAAAATGATTTCTGTGTAAATTTACGGTACTCATCTTGACATTTTGTTTGATACTCGTGTATAACAAGGAGACAGAAGATGGATGTGTTCTGAAAATTTACACAGAACGTCACACAAGTATTTGGAGAAGAAAAGAGGGAACTATGCGCGTTGTCGTTACTGGCGCGAGTGGCCGCCTTGGTCGGGCTGTCGTCTCGCTCCTCCTCGCCCAAAATATGGAGGTTATTGGGTTGGATAAACAACCCGGCAAGAGTCCCGGGGTCAGAATGATTGGCCTGGATTTGTGCAATCTCGGCCAGGTCTTCGGGGCCATGGCAGGTGCTGAGGCCATTGTCCATCTTGGCGCAATCCCATCTCCGGGCGGACGGCCCCCCGAGATGGTCTATCACAATAATATTATGGCCCAATTCAATGTCTTTGAGGCTGCTGCCAAGCTCGGCATTCGCCGCGTGGTGAGCGCGTCGAGCCTCTCCGCTTTTGGTTTTCCTTTTCAGCATCGTTGGTCGCAACCCCTCTATTTCCCGCTCGATGAGCAGCATCCCCTCCTGCCTCAGGATTCCTACGGACTCTCGAAGGCCAACGGCGAAGAGATCGCTGCCGCGTATGCGCGCCGGGGTGCCGGCTCCTCCGCCAGCTTGCGTATCTCCACAGTTCTCGATGACAGTGATATCCAGGGGTTTTTAGAGATGGTACGGTTGCATCCAGATCGCTCGGCCCCCGCTCTCTGGTCTTATGTCCACGCTACCGATGTCGCGCTGGTCGCTGGTTGATGGCACTCACGCCGCAGAAATGCTTGGCTACCATCCACAGTATCGCTGGTCTGATGCTCTTAATCTGCCAGCGCTTTCTGACAGCAACACCAACTCTCTTCCGCTCCAGGAGACCAGCCATGACAACAGTTTCTCCCTATCTTCAGGGCACGAATCTGGTCACGATGAATGAGCATGATCTCTTCCTGACCAACCTCCCAACATTTGAGCACATGCAAATCTCGTTGAAAATCAGGTCTTTGCCTCCTGTCAGTACTGTATTACCAACCATGACGCCCTGGCGATGCTCGATGATACCGCACACTCTGATGGGTCAGGCTGCAGCCTTTCGCGATACCTTCGAGCAGTATTGTGGCGCAGCCTCATCATAGGATGAAACTCCGCAGGCGTTAAGAGCGCTCAACTAGTTTAATGTAAAAGGATGATTGTATCATGAGTTCCGTTACGATCAGGGATATACGTACAATTCTGACCATGCCCGATGGCTCGAATCGCCTGGTGGTGGTGAAAGTGGAAACCTCGGAACCAGGACTCTATGGCCTGGGCTGCGCAACCTTCACCCAGCGTCCTCTGGCGGTACGCAGCGCGGTGGAAGATTATCTGAAGCCTTTCTTACTCGGCAAGGATGCGCACAGGATCGAGGATCTGTGGCAGACGATGATGGTCAATGCCTACTGGCGCAATGGTCCGGTGCTCAATAACGCGATCTCCGGTGTTGATATGGCCCTGTGGGATATCAAAGGCAAACTGGCAGGTATGCCCGTCTATCAGTTGCTTGGCGGCAAATGTCGCGAGGCCGCCACCGTCTATCGCCACGCGGATGGCCGTGAAGAGTCGCAGGTGCTGGAACACGTGCAGGCCCTGATGGAGCAGGGATACCGCGCGATCCGTTGCCAGATGGGCGGCTATGGGGGCGTGAAAGCGACTGCCTCGCGTCCAGAGCAGTCTTTGCCCGGCGTCTATTTCGATCCCGCTGCCTATGCGCGTGGCATCCCTCGCCTCTTCGCCTATTTGCGCGAACATCTCGGCTACGAGGTAGAGCTGCTTCACGATATCCACGAACGCCTGACGCCCATCGACGCCATTCAACTGGCCAAACGCCTGGAACCTTATCAACTTTTCTTTCTGGAAGATCCCCTGCCGCCGGAACAAACTGGCTGGTTTGAACGGCTGCGCCAGCAGTGCGCGCTCCCCATTGCCATGGGCGAGCTCTTCAATAACCCACACGAATGGGTGCCGCTGATTACCGCGCGGCTGATCGACTTTATCCGCGTCCACATCAGCCAGATCGGCGGTATCACGCCCGCCCGCAAACTGGCCTTGCTCTGCGAAACCTTCGGAGTGCGCACTGCCTGGCATGGCCCCGGCGATACCTCGCCCGTCGGGCACGCGGCCAATCTCCACCTGGATTTGAGTTGCCATAATTTTGGCATTCAAGAGTGGTCAGGCTTTAGCGAGGCAGTCTACGAAGTCTTCCCAGGCTGCCCACAGGTCCGCAATGGCTATCTCTATCCCAACGAACGGCCAGGTCTGGGCATCGATATCGACGAAGTGCGCGCGGCACGCTATCCCTGCACCGATGGCCCACCCGACTGGACACTTGCGCGCTTGCCTGATGGGACAGCAGCGCGGCCTTAGAGAATTGGTTCAGGCTTAATACATCACCATCCCACCTGTCACATTCAATGCCTGCCCGGTCATATACGACGCGTCTGCTCCGGCCAGGACAGAAGGAGTGCGAGACAGGTATAACTAGGGAGATGGACTGAAAATGACTGTAAATTTGCAAGTTATTTACACAACCACACCAAGATACGATAGTAGAGAGGGAAAACTCTGAAAGGAGTGCGCGTCTTCCTCCCTATAGCTCAAGTCAGGGATTACTGCGCGCGAACATTGATGAAAAAGAAAAAAATCGAAACGAATGGCGTAAAGGAACTCGCACAGCATACTATCTGGGACGTTGCTCAACAGTCAGGTGTCTCAATCGCGACCGTTTCGCGTGTCCTTAATGACAAACCCCATATCGCTCCGACCACGCGCCAGAAGGTCCAGGAAGTTATCGATGCCTTGGGCTATGTTGGGAAAAATCCTACTCTCCTGGAAAAGACTCCCCTGCGCTTGATCGGCCTCACCTCTGCCTCGATGCGCAGTGGTGAGTACGCTGAGATTCTCGTGGGCATTATCGAAGCGTTGCACGCGCAAAACGCCCGGCCCGTGATCTGCCCTATTCCCTACCGCCATAATGTCGGGATGAGCCTGCTGGAGCGTGTCATGTCCGAGACGACCGAAGGTGCCCTGCTGCTCGGCACGACCGACGACGATGAAGAGTTGGTCGCCGCCTATGAAAGCGGATTCCCCCTGGTGGTCATCCATCCTGCCCGCTCCGTCAACGCCCGCTTGCCAGTTGTGGCAACCTCACGCTGGAGTGCCGCGCGAACGGCCACAGAACATCTACTCTCGCTAGGACACCAGCGCATCGGTCTGCTGATGGCACGTTTTAGCCAGTATTCCAGCCTGTTCAAGTATGACAACGCCGACAGCATCGCTGGCTACCAGGCGGCTCTGTTGAGCGCTGGCTTGCCCACCCCCACTGAGTTTATCTGCGAATCTGAACGCAATACGCTTGAATGTGGCTTTCAGGCGACCCTACGCCTGCTCTCACTTCCCGAACCACCCACGGCGCTGCTGGCTTTAAGCGATCCACTGGCCATAGGTGTGCTCCAGGCGGCGCGCGCGAAAAATGTAAACGTTCCGAAACAACTATCGGTGGTAGGTTTTGACGATCTGGAAACCGCTCGTGTCACCTTTCCTGAGTTGACTGCTATTCATCAGCCCTTTCAAGAAATGGGCCGCGTTGGAGTCGATATGCTTTTCCGCCTCCTCAACGGCCTGACGCTCGATGTCACCCGCGTAGAACTTTCCGCCCGCCTGACCGTGAGAGATTCGACATCTCCTCCAGCTAGTCTATGATTATAGCCCTGGCGTTCTGTCAGAACTCAAACCATATCCTGGCTGAGTGGCCACATGTCTTCTCTTCATTGCAGATTGACCCACTCGGGAGATCTGTTTCTTCAGCTCATCATTAAAATTGAGGATGAATCAAAGGGGACCGCCGATCCTGGCAATCCCCTTCCTTAGCCACTCGGGCTGCCTTTACGGATAGGAAAGGACGCACCCGCCTGCGTTACTATTGAACGCGTTGCTCCAGAGCGACTGGACGGCGAAGCTTCCGGTGCTGAGAGTGATGTTGGCTGAGGCCCCCTGACCAGAACTGATCCAGGCGCACTTGTCACCGTTCTCGCTTCCGCTGCCGTCGAGCCAGCCACCATTGGGGAAGATGTCGGTTTCGGTCTCGGCGAACTCGTGGCCACCAACAATGGTGATCCCGTCGGTCAGGCCCGCCGAGCCCGCGTTCACGAAGTTGGCACCGCAACTGGCCCCAGCATCCGTAATGTAGGGCATGTTGGTATAGGCAACGTTGCCGTAGCTCGAACTCGTCGAACTGTGCCAGGCGCAGTATTGGGTCCCGAACCCGCTCGCGTTGTTGCCCGTCGCGGTATTGATGACATACTGCACTGTGGTGTTGGACGCCGCGGTCGTATTGCCGAAGTGGGCCGCGGCATTGATCGCTTCGCTGGCGAGATTCGACTGGCTCGGCCTGGAGGGTGCCGCAGAGGCATTGTCATACCAGACCCCGGCCAGCACGCCTTTGGGGTTGGCGGCAGCAGTGCCTGCCCCATTGCAGAAAATCGTGCCGCTGCTGACGCCTTCGCAGTACTGGGTCACCGAGTTGTTCCAGCTGGAGCCACCGACCCCATTGAAGAAGTTCTGCTGAATAGCCGCTTCGCCAGAGGGGTCATTGCTGTTCCACTGGGATCCCCAGTAGACTAAATAGACCTTGTCGGGACCGGTTTCGACACCCACGCCATTTGTGCCACCATGGTAGCTAAGATTATTCGAGCCACCGCCGCAATTATGGTGACAGGCGTTTTTCACTTTGAAGATGTGGATGGGGGGAAAGACTTGTCTGCTTGCGCTCACAGGACTGAGAGAACTCGTGAGGGTGATCGCGACGGCGATCGCCAGGGCTAACATGACGACAACGTTTTTTTATCATAAGGGCCAGTATACTATACTGTATCCGATAATGTATAATTTCATTAAAAACAAAATATTACATATAAAAATTAAAAGACGCATAATGCTTCTCTTGTGAAGATTATCTGCAGATTGTTAAAGGGCTGTCTCCAGAGGAAAGAACAATCCCTTTTATCCCGGTTTTTCATCGCCTCGATCAGGCGTGTTGCTTTGCCTCAATGTACGATCGTCTTACATTCCGCAGATGGCTGGCGAGAGTACTTCGGCAGATGTCCTGGCAAAGCCGCGCGAAAGCTTGATGCTCACGGCTTCTGCCGTGAGCAGGCCAGGTGGGAGGCAAAAGAGAGACGGTTTACTGACGAGATGAAAGAAAGCCGCTTCCGTCTCTCCGCCGCGTGACGCTTTCGCACACTGAGCCAGGAGGAATTGCCTTCTGGGGCTGGTCTCTCTCTGGCTCATCTCTTGCCTGCTAATGATGAGGCGTTGGGGTCGCGGATGGTTTGTTGCCGTGCGGGGTCGGGGTGGCCGATGGCTTGTTCCCATTGCCGTGCTGGTTGCCGCCAGGAGCGCCCTCGATGCCGATCGCCGTAGTTTCCGCTGCGGTGCCATCGGGGTTGAGCATGCCTAGACTGTGAGGATGCTGCTCGCTGGTCCACTCCACCACAAAGACCAGCTGCCCATCCTGCAGCGTTCCGGTCGCTTCGCTCACCGTGCCGTTTACCAGCAGGTGCGCCCCCGGTTGCAGATCGAGGCCCGTGAAGCTCACCGTGGCACGGTCACTCGGGTGAGCTGGCAGCGTCAGCGAGACGCGGCTCAGGATCGGAACTGTGTCTCCCAGGCGAGCCAATTCGTCGGTGGTGGCCAACTGCTCCGGCAGCGCCAGTCGAGGGAGCTGGGTGCGCAACACCTGGATGGCGTCGTGCTTCACGCTGGCCAGCTCGCCCGTCAGTTGCGTCTGTTGCGCACCTTCCGGAAGTTTCTTGATGGCGGCCGCTGCTGTCGTCACCTGCTGATCCAGGTCGAGGAGCGCCTGGCGATAGGCACCGGCATGGGCTGTGTCAGCCAGCGAAGGGAGCGTCTTGAGCTGAGCCCGCGCGAATTGCAGGTCGAGGCCAGCCTGATCCGCCGGACTGCTCATCTGGAGCTGGACATGCTGCTCCCAGCGTTTGACTCCGTAGAGCGGACTGGCGGGATTTGTGATCTGAGCCGCCAGCGCCAGCACGCTGGTACTCAGTAGACATACCAGCACGCAGAGACCCAACACCGCACTCAGGGCCGGGCGCGCACGCAGCAGCGCGAAGAGGGAGCGTCGCGTGCTCCCGCGCTGAAGCTGGAGTTGGGCACGGCGGCGGAGTAGGCGATGTTCCAGTTGCCTGGCGAAATCAGGGGTGACCTGGAGGTGATGTGCCTGTTGCAGGCGTTGGGCCAGGGCCACCAGGTCCTCGACCTCTGAGTCGTGCTCCTGTTCTCTTCCAGGCACCATGAATCCACCTGGATGCTGCCCACCCAGCCCATGGCACCGGCGGTCCAGTTCGATCTGCTCAAGGCGGTCGTTGAGGCGTTCCTCCAGCGGTTTCATCTCCCTTTCTCCTTCTTCTGGTGCTGCCATGCAAGCAGGGGACGACGTGGCTTTCCCAACAAACGCTGTAAGCTCTGAAGCGCGCGAAATTGCAGCGCCTTCACGGCGTTGGCTTTCTTCCCCAGCATGCGCGCGACTGTCTCCACATCGTATCCCAGCAGCAACCGGCCCACCAGCACCTGTCGCTGCTCTTCGGTTAACTGATTGATGGCCTGGACCACCGTCTGCCAGTCTTCCCGTGCCTCTGTCCACTGCACAGGATCAGCCTCCGGATTGCTCCCCAGGATGGCCAGAGGCTTCGCCTGCGTCTGCTCCCAGCCGTCATCTGACAACGAGAGGTGTACAGGCTGCTTCGCCCGCGTGCGATAATACCCCGCTACCGTTACACGTGCGATGCGCAGGAGCCACGCGCTAAAGCCTGCCTCATCCTGTGCTCTGAGGCGATAGATACCCTCGACCATCTGTACAAAGACGTCGGAGGTCAGGTCTTCCGCCGTGCTCCGGTCAGGCACACGCGCCGCGATATAGCCAAAAATGCCGGGCAAGAAGCGGTGATAGAGCGCGCTCAACGCCTCGGCGTTGCCTTGCCGGGCGCGGTCCAGGACGTGTTCTATCGCCTCCATCAATCCGTGCCCTCCTCTTCGAGAAAAAGAGATCTCATACGACAACAGTTGCCCATTCCCCCGCTGAGGTTACGGGGAAGCAGGCTAATTGTAGCAGAGAACGTCCCTGCCTCAAAGTATTCCGCCATTTCTCCTAGCACGGTTGAGGCCATAACTGGTGGTGCTTTTGTCGGCCTCAGATCAGGGACGGGAAGTGGGAGACGTTAACATCGCGGGCTATTGCTGCTTGCCGTTGCCGTGGACCCCTCAAGTGACCAGCTCACCATTTGGTGCTTGAAAAACGTCAGTT
>WNFI01685279.1_pt1 | contig 10032 bp, 7 predicted proteins | sample 5400471 | NCBI WGS metagenome assembly WNFI01 (sample SAMN13153348, study PRJNA577476) | soil metagenome | isolation source: 100 cm saprolite on Douglas fir-dominated hillslope | place: USA:California | collected 2013-09-17
TCGCGCCAATCCTGACATCCAAGATTGAGCAGCAGCGTCGCGGCGTCCTTGCGGGGCATGCGCGCGGTGCACTGGATGATCCATTCTTTCAGATCTTCCGGGCAGTTTCTTGTCACGGTACTGTCGATGAAAGCGCGGGCGAATGCCTCACCGTCCGGACCCGCCAGCGCATTGGCGGTCTCCCATAAGGCGGCGGGTGTGTACATCGATCCGGCCGCTTCACGTTCCTCGGGAGTCCAGGCGGGATTCGACGTTAGCATCGGCGATTGGTCGATCAGGACGATCTTGCCGAGGCGATCTGCGCCGAACAGTTCCCAGTAGGCCCAGATCACCGTGCACCCCATTGAATGCCCGACCAGAGTGATATCGTCCGCGTTCGCGGCGACGAGCGCTTCGCGCAAGTCCTGGGCAAGGCGATGTATCTTGAGACCGAAGTTCACCTTCTCCGATTCTCCGTGGCCGCGTAGATCGAGCGCGATCACGCGGTAACGATCGCTTAGACCTTCGATCTGAAACTTGAATTGCTCCGCAGTTTGGGAGATGCCGTGAACCAGAACGACCGGTTTTCCCGCACCGGCCTCCAAATAATGCAATCGAACCCCATCATTTGTCCTGAAGTACTTCGAAGCAACTTTGGTTTTCGACGCGACTGACATTCTGCTTGGCCCTTCCGGTGAAGAACATGGAAGTGGGCCAGGCACATAACAAAATCATTTCATGATCTCGCGACTGAGTTACGGCCGTAACAAAGCTCGAATCATGACTGCTTGTGGTGAGAACCAACCAGATTGCTTGTGGTGAGCTCGTAGGGCGGGTTAGCGATAGCGTAACCCGCCATCATGAGCATGACACGGTGATAGGATTTGGCGGGTTACGCTATCGCTAACCCGCCCTACAAGTTATCCCAGCGGCTTCAGGCCCGCTTCGATCGCGGCGCGACGCGGTTCCAGGAACGGCGGCAGGGCCAGTTTTTCGCCGAGTGTTTCCATCGGCTCGTCGGTGGCAAAACCGGGGCCGTCGGTGGCGATCTCGAACAGGATGCCGTTGGGCTCGCGGAAATAAAGACTGCGAAAATAAAACCGGTCGATCTCGCCGGAGTTGTGGATGCCGAGCTCGCTCAGCCGCTGCGTCCAGGCGTGATATTGTTGCTCGTCCGGGGTGCGAAACGCGACGTGATGCACGCCGCCAGCGCCTTGCCGCGCCATTGGCAAATCCTTCTGTTCGATCACATGCAGCTCCGCGGCCGGGCCGCCCTCGCCCATCGCAAACACATGGATCGGCGCATCGGCATCAGGAGCAGCATAATCGCGTGCGCGGCGCATGTTCATGACGCCGGTCAAGACCCGCTCGGTGCGGGCAAGGTCGTGCACGTTCAGCACGATCGGACCGAGACCCCGAATCTGGTGCTCCGCCGGCACCGCGCTCTTTTCCCACGGCGAGGCTGATCCCGCCCCGCCGTCATCGACCAGGACCAGCCGCTGGCCCTCGCCGTCTTCGAACGGCAGCGTCAGCCGGCCGTCGACTTCGGTAACGTCGCCGGTGTGGGCGCCGGCTTTCTTCAGCCGATCCCGCCAAAATCCAAGACTTTTCTCGCCGGCGACGCGCAAGCTGGTGCGCGAAATGCTGTTGCTGCCGCGCCGCTCAGGCGCCGCCGGAAAATCGAAAAAGGTGAGGTCGCTGCCGGGATTGGCCTTTCCGTCGGCGTAGAACAGATGGTAGGCGCTGACGTCGTCCTGATTGACGGTCTTCTTCACCAATCGCATACCGAGCAGGCCGGTGTAAAAGGCCAGATTGTCGCGCGGCTTCGCGGAAATCGCGGTGAGGTGATGAATCCCCGTCAACTGCATTGAAATATCCTTTTCTTTCGCTTTCGAGAGGAACTCAGCGGCAACATTTTGGCGTCATTTCGGTTCATGTAAGATGCGACCTGAAGACTCGCCACCAGTACGCTTCGTGCCCTCGCTACATAAGAAGACATCGCCTAACATGAACCGACCGATTTTGCTTGTTCTCGCCGTGCTGCTGGCGCTGTCGTCGCCAGCCTCCCGGTCCGCCGCCGAAACGCCCGCAGCGGTGGATTTGCGGATTCTCGCCATCAACGATTTCCACGGCTACCTGCGGCCACCATCCGGCGGCATTGCGATCGCCGATCCCTACGACAAGACCAAGAAGATCACGGTTGCGGCCGGCGGCTCCGAATACATGGCGACGCTGGTCAGGCAATTGCGCGCGGGCGCCAAGAACAACATCTTTGTCGCCGCCGGAGACCTGATCGGCGCCAGCCCGTTTCTGTCGGCGATGTTTCACGATGAGCCGACGATCGAATCGCTGTCGATGATGGGGCTTGCGGTCGCCTCCGTCGGCAATCACGAATTCGACGAGGGCAAGGACGAATTGCTGCGGATGCAGAATGGCGGCTGTCACCCAACCGACAAATGTCAGGGGCCGCACCCGTTTGCCGGCGCCAAGTTTCACTATCTTGCGGCCTCCACGGTCGAGAAGGACACCGGCAAGACCATCTTTCCAGCCTACGAGATCAGGGAATTCGACGGCATTCCCGTGGCCTTCATCGGCCTGACCTTGAAGGGCACACCCGACATCGTCTCGCCCGTCAGCGTCGCCGGCCTCGAATTTCGGGACGAGGCCGACACGGTGAACGCGCTGGTAGCAGAATTGAAGGCGCGCGGCGTCGAGGCCATCGTCGTGCTGATCCATGAAGGCGGTTTTCCGACCGGCGGCTACAATGAATGTCCTGATATATCCGGGCCGATCGTGGATATCGTCAAAAAATTCGATCGCGCGGTCGACGTCGTGATCAGCGGCCACACCCACAAGGCCTATGTCTGCAATATCGACGGGCGCCTGGTCACCTCGGGCGACAAATACGGTACCATCGTCACTACGATCGACCTGAAGCTTGATCCCGTCACCCACGACGTCATCAGCGCCAAGGCCGACAACGTCATCGTCCGCACTGACGCCTATGCCAGGGATCCGGAACAGACCGAGTTGCTGGCATCTTACGACAAGCTTGCCGCACCGATCGCCGACCGGCGGGCGGGGTCGATCACGGAAACGCTGTCGCGCGTGCCCGACGATGCCGGCGAGAGCGCGCTTGGCGATATCATCGCCGACGCCCAACTGGCCGCGACCCGCACCGACAAAGATGGCGGCGCCGTGATCGCCGTCACCAATCCGGGCGGCATCCGCACTGATATCGCGAAGAAGCAGGATGGCGCGGTGACCTATGCCGATATCTTCGCCAGCCAGCCGTTCCGGAACCAATTGGTCACGCTGACGCTGACCGGCGTCCAAATCAAGACGATGCTGGAACAGCAATGGCTCGATCCAAAGCGCCCACGGATCCTGCAGGTCTCGAAGGGATTCACCTACAGCTGGGATAATGCAAAACCGTATGGCGAGCGCGTCATGGCCGATTCCATGTCGCTCAATGGCGCGCGCATCGATCCCGCGCAAAACTATCGCGTGACCGTGAACAATTATCTCTCCGTCGGCGGCGACGGTTTTACGGTGCTGAAGGAAGGCAAAGCCCAGCAATTCGGCATCTATGACGCCGATGCGCTCGATGCCTATTTCAAGGTGAACAGCCCGTTATCAGCGGGCCAGCCGGATCGTATTACGCGCGTGAACTGAATTGGCCGCGCGATAGGCGTGGCATGGCTCTTTCCGAGCGAGCGATCGGCCCCTAGATTAGACCCTTCACGAAAAGCGCGCTCGACGCGCCGGGAAATGGCATGACGCTTCTTGTTACGCATCGCTCGAGCCTCGATCATCTGACGCCGCCGGGGCACCCCGAACGCCCCGATCGGATCCGGGCGATCGACCAGGTGCTCGGCGAAAGCCGCTTCGACGGCCTTAAGCGCGAACAGGCTCCCGAAGGCTCGCTCGATCTGGTCACGCTTTGCCATAACGAGGACTACGTCGAGGAACTCCGGCATATCGCGCCAACCAGCGGAATGATTTATCTCGACGGCGATACCTCGATGTCGTCAGGCACCTGGGAGGCGGTAATGCGCGGCGTCGGCGGCGCCGTTGCCGCTACCGATGCGGTGATGTCGGGCACTCATCATAATGCGTTCGTCGCGATGCGCCCGCCGGGCCATCACGCCGAGATTGCAAAACCGATGGGCTTTTGCTTTTTTGACAACGCCGCGATCGCCGCGCGCCACGCCCAGCGCAAATACGGCATCGCCCGCGCTGCCGTGGTCGACTTCGACGTCCATCACGGCAACGGCACCCAGGATATTTTCTGGGCCGACAAAAGCGTGATGTACTGCTCGACGCACCAGATGCCGCTGTTCCCCGGCACCGGCGCCCGCAGCGAACGCGGTGAGCACGACAATATCGTCAACGCGCCGCTGGCGCCGGAAGACGGCAGTGCCAAATTCCGTGCCGCGCTCGAAAATGTGATCCTGCCGCAACTAACGAAATTTGCTCCCGAATTGATCGTCGTCTCCGCGGGCTTCGACGCGCATTACCGCGATCCGCTGGCCTCGCTCAATCTCACGGCGGAAGATTTCGGCTGGGTCACGCGCAAACTGATGGATATCGCCGATTTAACCGCGGGCGGGCGAATTGTCTCGGTGCTCGAGGGCGGGTATGATCTGCAAGGCCTGAAAGAATCGGTCGCGGCGCATGTCAGCGCGTTGATGGGCGCGTGAACGGCGCCACAATAAGCCCGCATAAATTCATTTAAGTCCGCGCCGGGACCAAGGGCGCATCCGGGAAAGCGATATGGCGGAAAATACCCAAGGAAACAGCCAAGTCGACGTCAAAAAGCTGAGCTTCGAGCGCGCGATCGAGGAGCTTGAATCGATCGTCAAGCGGCTCGAAGACGGCAAGGTGCCGCTGGAGGAATCGGTGGCCATCTACGAGCGCGGCGAAGCCTTGAAGCGGCGCTGCGAGGAACTGCTGCGGCAGGCCGAGGCGCGGGTCGACAAGATCACCACCGACGCCAACGGCCAGGTGACCGGTACCGAGCCGCTCGACGTGCAGTGACGACGTGGCCGCAGGGGAGCAGATCCACGTCGCTCCCCGGCAACAGTAAGGAATATTATTAGGCGAATTCATCGCCAGGCGACCCCGCAGAGGGCCGAAATAGCTCTTGGCCCGCTACGCGGCCTGATATAGTCCCGGCGCTAGGCCCGGGGATTATAAGTTAAGTGCGCGTTCAGCACCGCCATATCATCTATGTGCAGGGATACGATCCGCGCGGCCTTGCGCAGTATTACCGCATGTTTCGAACCGAACTGCGAAAGTTTGGCCGGCTCTATCAGCTCAATGCCACCATCAGCCGTCCGCAAGTAACCCCCGACGGCGAGACCGCCTCCTGGACGATCGAGACCAAAGCGGGCGACTGGCAGACCCGCACCAGTTACGATTTCCTGCGCTGGGAGGACCTAATCCAGCGCGACCTGGCTGCGCCGATCTGGGGCACGGTTTTCCACGCCATCTGGATCTATTGGCGCCTGGTCTTCAGCGGCACAATTGCGCGATTCTGGAAGGCGCATTGGCGGTTTGCGACCTTTATTACCTACCCGCATTTGATGCTGCTGGCCGAAGCCCTGTGCGTCGCGGGCGTCGCCTTCGGCTTCGAAAAGGGGCTCGAAGCGCTCGGTATTCCCGAGCTGTTCAGCATAGCTGCCGCGGGCGCGCTGTTTGTCGCCGTGCTCGGTACCATCCTGAAATACACGGAAAACCTGACATATCTGCTGTATCTCTTGTCGGACACGATCTGGACCTGGGAATTCTCGCACCGCCAGCGGCCGGAATGGGACGAACGCATCGACCGATTTGCGAAGTACCTCGTCAATGTCGCGCGGGAGAGCGACGCCGAGGAGATCGTCGTCGTCGGCCACAGTTCGGGATCGTTTCTGGGCGCTGAAATTCTGGCGCGCGCGCTCAAACTTGACCCGGGCCTCGGGCGGCATAAGCCGCGCGTCGTCTTCCTGACGATCGGCGGCAATTTCCCGATCGTCGGATTTCATGCCGTGTCGCAGGATTTCCGCGATCACCTTCGGCTCTTGGCGATCGAGCCTTCGATCGACTGGATCGACTGCCAGTCGCGCAAGGATGTGATGAATTTCTATCGGTTCGATCCGATCGCCGGCCACGGCATCGACGCCGGCCCTTCAAGGCGCAACCCGACGATCGTCACGATCCGGTTCCGCGAAATCATCAAGCCCGAGCATTACAACCTGTTCCGCTGGAAGTTCTTTCGCGTCCATTTCCAGTTTGTCATGGCCAACGAGCGGCCCCACGCCTACGATTTTTTCATGATCGTCTGCGGGCCGATCCCGTTGACCGAGCGCATGGCGGTTCCCGAGGCGGCGCTGGCGATCGCGACCGGCGATGATGCGGTGCGAGAATGGGCCTGGAAGCGGCTCGAAACCGCAGCCTCAAGCCGCCCGGATGCTCCCGATTTAGGCGAGATGGAACCATCGGCGCGGCGCCGGGGTTAGGATCGGGCTTTCGGCCGCCCTCACCGAAGGCAGCTGACGTTGCCAGCGGGTTGGCTTTGGCTCCGCCTTTAGTGTAAAGCTTTAGGGGCTATGGGCTGTTGAAGGCGCGCCACCGCTGTTTTCCTGGGGTAGCAAGCAATTGAAATAGCTGACAAAAGTTTCTGAGAGGGATGAAATCGCTGAAGGTGATATAGATCACATTGAACGATCCGGATCGCATCTAAGCTTTCAAATCAGGCTTCGGCCTGCTCAGGTGAAATCCGGCTTCTGGGTTTCCGCTGCGTAGAACCTGCGCAACCCATCTCACGTCGGGCTTAAGCTTACTAAGGCTTGGGTCCCGACATGCAAAATTGGAATATCGCCGTGACCGCATTCAGTAAGACGCCGCTTCTCGATACGATCCGCACCCCGGCCGATTTGCGCCGGCTCAAGGTGGAACAGGTCCGGCAAGTTGCCGACGAACTGCGCCAGGAAACCATCGATGCCGTCTCGGTTACAGGCGGGCATTTCGGCGCCGGCCTCGGCGTCGTCGAATTGACGACGGCGCTGCACTACGTGTTCGACACCCCGCGCGATCGCCTGATCTGGGACGTCGGCCACCAGGCCTATCCACACAAGATCCTGACCGGCCGCCGCGACCGCATCCGCACGCTTCGCACCGGCGGCGGACTGTCCGGTTTCACCAAGCGAACCGAGAGCGATTACGATCCGTTCGGCGCCGCCCATTCCTCGACCTCGATCTCGGCGGCGCTCGGCATGGCGGTGGCGCGCGACCTCTCCGGCGGCAAGAATAATGTCATTGCCGTGATCGGCGACGGCGCGATGTCCGCCGGCATGGCCTACGAGGCCATGAACAATGCGGGTGCGATGAATTCCCGGCTGATCGTCATTCTCAACGACAACGACATGTCGATTGCGCCGCCGGTCGGCGCGATGTCGGCCTATCTGTCGCGGCTCTATTCCGGCAAGACCTACCGCTCGCTGCGCGAAGCCGCCAAGCAGCTCGGCAAGCATCTGCCGAAAGTGCTGGCGGACCGCGCCAACCGGGCGGAAGAATATTCCCGCGGCTTCATGGTCGGCGGCGGCACGCTGTTCGAGGAACTCGGCTTCTATTATGTCGGCCCGATCGACGGCCACAATCTCGACCATCTGCTGCCGGTCTTGAAAAACGTACGCGACATGGAGGCTGGTCCGATCCTGGTCCATGTCGTGACGCAAAAGGGCAAGGGCTACGGCCCGGCGGAAGCTTCCGCCGACAAGTATCACGCCGTCGTAAAATTTGACGTCGCGACCGGCGCGCAGGCGAAAGCCAAGCCGAATGCGCCGGCCTACCAGAACGTATTCGGCCAGAGCCTCGTCAAGGAGGCGAAGAAGGACGACAAGATCGTCGGCATTACCGCCGCAATGCCGTCCGGCACCGGGATCGATATTTTCGCCAAACGCGGCTATGACCAGGTGGTGCACGACGTCGCGATCCAGAGCCTGCCGGTACGTTTCGCGATCGATCGCGCCGGACTGGTCGGCGCCGACGGTGCCACCCATGCCGGCTCGTTCGACAACGCCTATCTCGGCTGCCTGCCCAATTTCGTTATCATGGCGGCCTCCGACGAGGCCGAGCTGGTGCACATGGTGGCGACCCAGGTCGCGATCAACGACCGTCCGAGCGCGCTGCGCTATCCGCGCGGCGAAGGCCGCGGCATCGAGATGCCGGAAGCCGGCGTCGCGCTCGAGATCGGCAAGGGCCGCATTATTCGCGAAGGCACCAAGATCGCGCTGTTGTCGTTCGGCACGCGTCTGGCCGAATGCGAGAAGGCGGCGGACGAATTGGCTGCCCACGGCCTTTCCACCACCATCGCCGACGCCCGCTTCATGAAGCCGCTCGACGTCGACTTGGTCCTAAAACTCGCGCGCGAGCATGAAATCCTGCTCACGGTCGAGGAAGGCTCGATCGGCGGCTTCGGTTCCCATGTCATGCAGACGCTGGCCGAACACGGCATGCTCGACAGCGGCTTGTTGAAGATGCGCTCGATGGTGCTGCCCGACGTGTTCCTCGACCACGACTCGCCGAACGCGATGTACGCCCGCGCCGGCCTCGACGCCAAGGGCATCGTCGCCAAGGTGTTCGAAACGTTCGGCAAGGATTTTAAGGTCGAAACGGTCAAACTGGCCTGACGATCAAACGCTCTGGGAAATCTCCAGTTCGGTGGCTTCATCCTTCGAGACGCCACGCAGAGGCTCGGCTCCTCACAGGATGAGGTCTTAGACCCTCATGGTGAGGAGCGCGGCAACCGGGCGTCTCGAACCGCGAGGCCACGGGCTTCAATCAACAATGAAAATTTATCTGGCCGGACCCGACGTTTTCCTGCCCGACGCCGTTGATATCGGACGCCGCAAGGTCGAGCTGTGCAGGCGTCACGGGCTGATCGGGCTCTATCCGCTGGACAACGCCATCGACCTTGCGGCCAACGATGCCTCTTTACGGATATTTCGCGGCCTTGAAACCATGATGATCGAAGCCGATGCCATCATCGCAAATCTCACGCCGTTTCGCGGACCGGGCGCGGATCCCGGAACGGTCTACGAACTCGGCTATATGGCCGGGCTTGGCAAGCTCTGTCTCGGCTATTCCAACGACCCCTCGACCTATGCCGAGCGCGTGCGCAAATTCACCGATGTCAATGCACATGATGGACGCCTGGTCGATGCGCTGGGTTTGACCGTCGAGGATTTTGGTTTGAGCGACAATCTGATGATGATTCACGCGCTCGATCTGCATGGCTGCGCGCTGGTAGCGCCGCGGCAGGCGCCCGCCGACATCTGGCATGATCTCGGCGCGTTCGAGACGTGCGTGCGCATGGCGGCGGAGCGACTGGCGGCTGCGCAAGCGCGTCCGTCGAATTGAAATTGGCCAAAGGCGAACGGCGTATGTCCCCTCCCCGCAAGCGCGCGGACACTTTGCTGGTCGAGCGCGGCCTGTTCGAAAGCCGGGCCCGGGCCCAAGCCGCGATTGAAGCCGGCCTCGTCACCGCCAATGACAAGCAAGTGACAAAACCATCGGAGAGCGTTGCCGCCGACGCCGTATTGCAGGCGCAGCCCGCGCACCCGTTCGTGTCGCGTGGCGGTGTCAAGCTTTCGGGCGCGCTGGAACAATATCCCATCGATATCGAGGGTCACGTTTGTGTCGACGTCGGCGCCTCCACCGGCGGCTTTACGGAGGTGTTGCTCGCCAACGGCGCCAGCCTGGTGTTTTCAATCGATGTCGGGCGCGAGCAGCTGCATCCATCGCTGCGCGGCCATCCCAAGGTGGTTTCGATGGAGGAGACCGACATCCGCGATTTTGAAGGCAAGCGCTTGCCCGCGCGGCCGGATGTCGTCGTCATCGACGTCAGTTTTATCTCATTGAAAGCCGTACTGCCGGTAGCGCTGTCGCTGGCGGCCGCGCCGATGCACCTGCTGGCACTGATAAAGCCGCAATTCGAGGCGTCGCGAAAGCATTCCAAGCGCGGCATCATCCGCAACGCGATGGTGCATCAGGAGATCTGCGACGACA
>WNFI01180383.1_pt1 | contig 10031 bp, 8 predicted proteins | sample 5400471 | NCBI WGS metagenome assembly WNFI01 (sample SAMN13153348, study PRJNA577476) | soil metagenome | isolation source: 100 cm saprolite on Douglas fir-dominated hillslope | place: USA:California | collected 2013-09-17
AAATCCTGAGACGACGACCGGTGGCAACGCGCTGAAATTTTACGCGTCGGTGCGCCTCGATATCCGTCGCACTGGGCAGATCAAGGATCGCGACGACATCGTTGGCAACGCGACGAGGGTGAAGGTCGTCAAGAACAAGGTCGCGCCGCCGTTCAAACAGGTCGAGTTCGACATCATGTACGGCGAGGGCGTGTCGAAGGTTGGTGAGATCCTCGATCTTGGCGTCAAGGCCGGCCTGATCGAGAAGTCAGGCGCCTGGTTCAGCTACGACTCGGTGCGCATCGGCCAGGGTCGCGAAAACGCCAAGCTCTACCTCAAGGAAAATCCCGAGGTCGCAAAGCGCATCGAAAATGCAATCCGCGGTCGTACTGAGGAAGTCGCCGAGGCGCTGATGGTTGGTGCCGATGATGACGAAGGCGGGATCGCCGCAGAATAAGCTCCCCAGCGACGGGCGGCGGCTATCATCTCGCCGTCCGTCATCCCTTTACGAAACGCCTTTAATTCAGGCGAGATCTTCAGGAATGCAGACTGGCAGCGCTTCACCGCTGTAAATTCGAATTGGCGCGAACAGTCGCGTGGGTTCCGTCAGTACGATAGCGACGAAGCCGGTAACCGCGCACGCGGCCGTTCCGACCAGAAACGGCACGGGCGTACCGTCGAACGCTCCTCCGATCAAAAATCCGATCGCTGCCCCGCCGATCGTCCAGATTACTCCCTGAACCGAGGATGCAGTGCCGGCGATCGCGGCCATGTTGGTCATCGCGAGCGTGCTGAGATTTGAAGAAGTAAAGGCGAAGCAGCACATGGTCAGTGCCTGAAGGATAATGAAAGACGGCAACGTCTCGGCCCCCGCAAGCGCAAATCCCGCATGAACGATCGCGATGAGGGCAAAGCAGGCTGCAGCCGCGTGACCCACACGCCTCAAGCCAAAGCGGCCGACCACCTTCGAATTGGTCCAGGATGCAAGCGCCATGGGCGCGGCAACGGCGGCAAAAACGAGGCCGATATAGCGACTCTCGTGAAACGCGTCGGCGACAATCTGCTGGATCGATGAAATGTATGCAACCAGGCCACCCGAACTGACGGTCAACGCCAGCGTGTAGCCGCGCGACAGGGGGTCCTTGAGGCTCGCGCGAACGGCGGCCGAAATTTCGCCAAACGCAAGCGTGCGCCGATATTCGGGATGCAAGGTTTCAGGCAGGCGAAGGCCGGACCAGCAAAGCATGATCAAGCCGTAGGCAGCGAGCACAAGAAATATCGCCCGCCACGGCGCAAATAACAGGATCAGTTGGCCGATATTGGGCGCTAGTACCGGCATCAACATGAATACCATGAAGACGAGGCTCATCACCCGGGCCATGGCTTCTGCTTCGAAGAGGTCACGGACCATCGCGACGACCAATACGCGCGTAACCGCAGCCGAAGCGCCCTGGCAGACGCGCGCAGCAATGAGAATTGGAAAGCTCCAGGCGATTCCGCAGAGCAGCGCAAAGCCTGCATAGAGCGTGATCCCGGCAGCGAGGATCGGCTTTCGCCCGAAGCGGTCGGCAAGCGGCCCCCACAGGAGCTGGGTCGAGCCGAAGCCCAGAAAATAGGCGACCACCACCAGCTGGCGGTGGTTTTCCTCGACCACACGGAGCGACCGGCCAATTTGGGGCAGCGCAGGAATCATTGCATCGATGGCGAACGAGTTGAGCGCCATCAACGCGGCGAGCATCAATGTCATCTCGCGCATGCCGGGGCGCTTTACGCCATCTTTGAAAGCTGATTCGAACATGTCGGGAGCCCTTGCGCCTGCTGGCCGATTGGCTCCGACCATGCAACAGTGGGCACGACTTAAAGGGGGCCAACGATGATCCGAACCCAATTTCATCGCCGTCGATTCCTTCAAACCGGCGCCTCATTTGCCGCCGCAATGACCCTCCCATTGGAGGGCCTGCTCGCGCAAGCTTCCTCTGAGCTGGCGCCGATCACCCTTCCGCCGCCAATCACCTCCGCCGAACGGCTGCAGCGCCTCGCCACAGCTCAAAAACTGATGGCGCAACATGGAATTGGCGCGATCATAATCGAGCCAGGCGCAAGCCTCGATTATTTCACCGGAGTTCAATGGTGGCGCTCCGAGCGACTGACTGCGGCAGTGATCCCGGCCAGTGGCGATGCCATCATCGTCACTCCCTTTTTCGAGCGGCCGTCGGTTGCCGAGAGCTTGTCGATTCCAGCGGAGATCCGAACCTGGAACGAAGACGAAGAACCCCTGAAGCTCGTTGCCGATTTCCTTCGGGAGAAAAAGGTTACTGTGCTCGGCCTCGAAGAGACCGATCGTTATTTCATCGTTGATCGGCTCGCACCATTGTTTCCGGGCGCGCGGATGATGAGCGCCAATCCAGTTGCGCGTGGCTGCCGTTTGATCAAATCGCCCGCTGAGCTTGGCCTCATGCAGGCGTCCAACGACATCATGCTGGCCTCGCTTCGCTATGCCGGGGAGCGGACCCGTGAAGGTATGACGCCCGCCGACATCGATGCGATGATTGGAGCAGCGCAAAAACGGCTCGGGGGCACCTATGATGGCGGGCTGGTGCTGATTGGCGAGGCGTCAGCATATCCACATGGCAGCCACAAACCTCAGATCGTGCATCGCGGTGACATCGTGCTGATGGACTGCACGTGCGCAGTCCACGGCTACCAGGCCGACATCACCCGAACGTTCGTGTTCGGCGCGGATCCAACCCCTGACCAGCGCAAGCTTTGGGACCAGGTTCATAAAGGACAAGAGATCGCCATCGCTGCCGCAAAGCCCGGCGTTCCAGCGGGGAGCGTGGATGATGCCGTTCGGCGCGTTTACGAAAACTGGGGTTTTGGACCTGGCTACCGGCTTCCCGGCCTATCCCACCGTACCGGCCATGGGATTGGCATGGAGGTCCATGAGCCCATCTATCTGGTCCACGGCGAGACGACTTTGCTTGCCCCGGGGATGTGCTTTTCGGACGAGCCCGGCCTCTATGTTCCAGGAAAATTCGGTGTCCGGCTCGAAGACTGTTGGCACATGAGCGAGAGCGGCCCAAAGTTCTTTACGCAGCCGCCGCCAAGCATCGACCATCCCTTCGGCTGAACTGATATCTTAAAAATGATCACGCCTGTGCTCTATACCCTCAACATGTGAGGGTGCAGGGGCGGGCTCGATGTTTGGCGAGCGCTCACTTTCAAGCTCCCTCTCCCAGCGGGCAACGACGCACGACGCGACCGCGTTGCCAACGACGTTGGTCGCGGACCGGCCCATGTCGAGGAAATGGTCAACTGCAAGGATCAGTAACAATCCGGCCTCGGGAATTTTGAACATGCTCATGGTTGCAGCGATGACGACGAGACTTGCTCGCGGAACCCCGGCCATGCCTTTTGAGGTCACCATCAAAACCAGGAGCATCAAAGCGATCGAGAGCTTCGAGCGTTCTGGGATAAGCGGCCTCAGATGACGCGGTCGAAAAGGCAAGGACGACCGGATCACGAATGTAGCGGACCAGGTGGCGGGTTCTGGGACCGACAATTATGAATGCTGCGCCGATGAGCACCGCCCAAAGGATGATGAGACCAAGGTAAAAACTGCCAACAAACTTGCCGAGGGTCGCAATGATGTGGGGACCGCGCTCGGCAAGTGCGCTTGTGACTGCGGTAAACACTGCAAAGGGCGCGAAGCGCATCACATAATTGGTGACTTGCAGCATCACCTTCACAAGCGCCTCGACGCCAAGGACGATCGGACGCCCTCTTTCTCCTACAGCGGTAAGTGCGACACCGAAGAAAAGTGAGAAGATGACGATCGGCAGAATTTCGTTGTTGCTCATCGCCTCGAAAATTGAGGCCGGCACAACGTGGCTCACGAAATCTTTGAGGTTGAACGCAGCAGTCGCAACTCCGCTCGCGGCGCTCGGTGGCGGCAGTGGAAGGTTCAGCCCGATGCCTGGGTGGAGGAGAGTTACGAGGATCAGGCCGAGCGTCAAAGAAACGAGACTTGCTAGAATGAACCAGGCAATCGACCGGACGCCCACACGCCCAAGTGCGGCGATGTCGCCCATGTGAGCGATGCCCGCGACCAGGGTCGAAAAGACCAGCGGAGCGATGATCATCTTGATGAGGCGAAGGAAGAGCGTAGTGACGATGCTGAGATAATCGGCAATCGATTTCAGCTGCGCAGCGCTCGCCGGCGTGCCGTCATCGATTGCCGAATTGATCGCCCAGCCGGCGATCACGCCGAGCACAAGTGCGATCAGAATATATCGGGTCAGTCGCTTGGCCATAGGTCCCCTCGTTACATCGACCCAAGCCGGTGCTCGGGTCGGCGTCAAGCGCTTCACATCGGCAATGGCGCTGGCTAGGGGCTGGCCATGGCCGCAGATCATGCTTCACCGTTAGGCGTCCTCGAGTTCGGACGCGCAATCCTTCACGACGAAGCTCGGGCGCTCGACGCGCTTGCCGACACACTCGGCGAGCCGTTCGAGCATGCCGTTCATTTGATCATGGAGTGCAAGGGCAAACTCATCGTCAGCGGCCTTGGCAAGTCCGGCCACGTCGGACGCAAGATCGCCGCGACCTTTGCATCGACCGGAACGACAGCAGCATTCCTTCACCTTGCAGAAGCCATTCACGGCGATCTTGGAATGGCGTCTCAAGGTGACGTTGCAATTCTGATCTCACAGAGCGGCGAGACGGCCGAACTTGAGGCCGTGATCGATCACTTCGATGGTGCGCGCATTCCGATTATCGCCATAACTGGCCACGCAGGAACGATGCTTGCCGAGGCGGGGACTGCGACATTGGTGTTGCCGCATTGGCCGGAGGTCGGTCCGGAATCGGTCGCGCCAACCACGTCGACCACGATGAGCCTAGCGCTTGGCGATGCGCTGGCAATGACTGTGATGCGTCAGAAAGGATTTACACGCACCGACTTTGGGCGATTGCACCCGGGGGGATCGCTGGGTGCCCGCCTTCGCCCGGTGCGACGTCTGATGCATGGCGGAAATGCGCTGCCGCTGACGGGCGAAGGCAGTTCGATGCACGATACGGTCGTCGAAATGTCGCAGAAGAGGCTCGGCATTGTCGGCGTCACCGATTCTTCCGGCTACCTTATCGGAGTGATCACGGACGGCGACCTTCGGCGCAATCGTGGTGAATGATGACGGCAAGGGAAAGAAGCCGGTCGGCGTTCTCCACATTCACGATTGCCCCGCGGCGAGATGAACACGATCATCCTGATCCCGGCGCGATATCAATCGTCGCGCTATCCAGGAAAGCCGCTCGTTCCACTAAGGGGCGCAACCGGCTTGGCAAAGCCGCTCATTCTGCGCAGCGTCGAAGCCGCGCGGCGGGTACGAGGTGTCTCGGCCCTATTTGTCACGACCGATGATGAACGAATTGCCGATACCTGCAAAGCGTTGGACATTGGCGTCATCATGACCTCAGCCACATGTCGCAATGGCACCGAGCGGTGCGCTGAGGCGCTCGCTTCGCTGCAGCGACCCGATCTTGTCATCAATTTTCAGGGTGACGCGCTGCTCACTCCGCCAAGCTTCGTCGAAGCCTTGATCCAGCGCATGCAAGATGACGGCGCGGCCCTCGTTGCAACCCCAGCGATGCGGTTGCGAAGCAGTGAAGTTAGAAGGCTTCTGACCGAGGAAGCTGCTGGACGGGTCGGCGGGACGACGGTCGTGACCGATGCTCGGGGCCATGCGCTTTATTTCTCAAAGCGATTGATACCCTATCTGCCTTCGCAGGCGCTCAAGGGTGAAATGTCGCCGGCCAGGCTCCACGTTGGAGTTTATGCTTATCGTCCAGGAGCCCTCGAACATTATGTCGCAACCCCGCCAAGCGAACTCGAAATGCTCGAGGGCCTGGAGCAGCTGCGCTTTCTCTTTGCCGAAATGCCGGTAGCCGTATCCGAGGTCGAAACTCCGCCTTTTGCGCTTCGCGAACTCAACAACCCTGAAGATGTCGTACCAATTGAACGGGCACTTCTTACGGCGGGCCTTGAATGAGCGTGCTCGACGCGCTCGATCGAAGATACCGCCTGATCCTGTGCGACATTTGGGGCGTCATCCACGACGGAGTGACGCTCTATCCAGGTGCCGAGCAGCGGTTGAGACAGTGGCGCAATGAACGGCGGAGTGTTGCGCTCATCACGAATGCCCCGCGCACTTCAGAAGCGGTCGAGCAGCAACTCGCCCGGATCGGATTGGCGCGCGACGCCTATGATTTTGTCGCGACAAGCGGCGAAGCCGGAATTGAAGCGCTAGGCGCTCTTGGAAGGCCGGTCGGATTTGTCGGAACGGTGGACGACCGAGTGATTCTTGAGGGAAGGGGCATAAGAATTGCACGCGATGAGGACTTCACGGATCTCGCCTGTACGGGGATCATGGAGGGCAGGCCTGATCCCGAAGACTATCGTTCCGATCTTGAGCGCTGGGCCGACAGGGATGTCGAAATGCACTGTCTCAACCCTGATCGTCTGGTGATCCGTGGCGGCGTTGTGGAGGTCTGTGCTGGCGCAATTGCAGATCTTTACCAGGGATTGGGAGGCCGGGTTACCTGGTACGGAAAGCCGCACGAGGCGATCTACAAGCACAGCTTACATCGTGCCGGAGACCCGCCCCGAGACGAGGTCATTGCTATTGGCGATGGGCTTCAGACGGACATGCTTGGTGCTGCGCGCATGGGCTTTGCAGCCGTCTTTGTTAGCGGCGGAATTCACGCTGGCGAACCGTTCCCGGACGACTTCGGCCGGAGGAACGGGCTCGATGATTGGGAGCCCATCGCCGTAGTTGACGGGCTGCTCTAGAGCGCGACCGCTTCTGGCACTCCTGGCAACGTCGTGACGAACTGTGGCGCCGAAAGATCCGGCGAGCGGCCTTCGAGCGTCGCTCGGACCGCTTCGATGGCAGTTTCTGCAGGAAAGATATCAAGCGAGCCAGACTTTGGCTTTTCAACCGTCCCAACGAGACCGCGAGAGTCGAGATCATTCCAGAACCTGTCCAGTTCACGCATGCGGAACGGTCGGCCTCTAAGGTCGCCGGCAAATCGCACGAACCTCGCGATCAGGTCCGGCTCTAGCCGAATGAGTCCGACTGGTTTTCCAGAGGCGATCGCATCCGACACCATCGAGACGCTGTCGCCGGTAACATGGATTTCGTCCGCTGCCTGGAGAAGGACTGGGTAGCGTGGGAATGAATTGGCAACGACACCAGCGGTGCCAAGCGCCTCCTTGGCGGCCGACGCCAGAGCCGGTGACGTCCTGGGGCTCGTGACCGCGACCACTGACCCGCCCTCGATCTTGCACTTGTCGTGCAAGGTCCGAATGGTGTTGGTGAGAAGGCTCGGATCAAAGCGCCAAAGGGACGTCTTGCCGCCAATGACGAGTAGGCGGCGAGGGCGCGCAAAGGAGCTGAGCCACCGCTCTTCAAATTTGGTCGGCTCGACTTCGCTCTGGTTTGTAATGGTAATGGGAAGCCGGACAACGTTGGCAGAGTCGCGGACTGCATATTGCGTTGTCGTGATCACCAGGTCGAACAGGCTATGGGACACCATCGGATCCCCGAGCCTGACTATCTTACTTTGCCCGTAGGATTCGCGCTGTATCAGGCGCGCGACCGGGACGCTTCGCTGTCCGATCCCGAGTACAAGCGAGGGCCAAGGTGGAGCAATTTCGCGCCGGACTTCTGCGTCGAGCCCCGCAGTCGTGACACTTCGACAGACCGACGGCCAATGCGCGAACCATCTGTAACTCATCTGGATCGTCCGGTATGGACGCCGGAGCCCGTCGGCGAGCGCCAGAAGCTGATTGTTGTCGCCCTTGTGAGGCCCGAGTAACACCCAGACATCGGCGCGTAGCGTCATAGCCAAGGGCCTAACGGCCCTGACTTTAACGTTTCATGACAAAAGCATTGCACTTTCACTGATACAGCTTCTTCGACAAATAGTTCCGCTGAGCTCAGATGGGCACTGTTGATTTAAAAGCATTCGGAACGAATTGGAATTGACGAGGCTCTTTCCTCACGATGAATTTAGATCAACGGCCGGCGTTGCAAGACCGACGGTGTTCGTCCGCGGCAAGGCAAATCATTTTGGGTGGATACGTCTATGTTCGCGGCGCAGCTGAACCATCATCGCGCCGGTATTGATGACGTTCGCAAGAACAAGCGAGATTGCGGAACCGACAATGCCAAATTTCAACGAGAGCGGCGCAATCGTAACGAAGAATGCGAGGCTACCGAGCAGTTTGGCCCGGAGCGGCCCGTCGGACCGACCCAGAGCGTAAAGCATCGGGGACAGCGGGAAGCTGAAAATGCCCAAGAATGGGATCGCCGTCAAAATGACGAGCGGGGCATAGGCGCCAGCGAAATCCTTGCCGAAAAGCAGGACCATTAGTGGTTTGCCACCGATGATCATCAACACGATTGCGAGCAGCATCACAATGCTGACGAGCGCGGAGCCGCGCATCATGAGTTTCCATGGCTTGTTCGATGACAGGTCCATTCGCATGACTTCCGGGTAGAAGGCCCGGCCGAGCAGATCGGACGGTTTTTGTGCGCCTTCCGCGAGTGTGGAAGCGACCCGAAACAAGGCCGCGCCAGCAGGGCCAAGAAGACCGCCGACCACCAGTCTGCCAATCGGTCCCCAGACAGCCTGGACGCTGGCCGCAAGATTGACATCGATCGCAAACCGCCAGGCACCTGGAAGAACCGTTGGCCTCAAAGTTGGCCTGATGCCCTCAAGAAGGCCGTTTCGCTTGAGCTCGCGCCAGCCAAGAAACCATGGGTAAACCTGCCCTGCGAGGTCGGTGACGTACCAGATGCCGACATAGATGGGGAAAGTCGCGCCGGCAGCGAATGCGGCGCCCGCAAGGATCGCCCGCGAAATTGGCATCAGCGTGTCTGACCAGCTGATGAGATCGAAGCGATCTAGCACGCGCAGCACGCCGTCGGGTGTCGCCGAGCCCATGATTGGCAGCACTGTGCAATAGAGCATGGCAAGCCAGAGGTAGTCGGACCTGATCCCGGACCACTGACCGATGAACGGCAAGAGCGCAGTACCAACGACCAGTCCTGCGACCCCACTGACGGAATCGAGCGCGAAGGCAAATCCGGTCGCGACCTTGAAATGTTCTGGATCACCGTGGGCAACGCCGTGACCGCCATAACGGACGATCAGCTGCCACGACTGGAACTTGGCAATTCCGCTTATTGCTTTCACGTAGCTCGTAATGAGGACCAGCGTTCCAAAAAGGATCACGCCAAGCCCGCGACCGGCAAAGGCAAGCGTTGCGACCCCGCACAGCGCCGCAACGATTTTCGACATACCAAGATAGCTGCTATTCCTCAGCAGCGACCGGAAATGCCGATCCTTTAGCCAATGCTTCATCCGGCCGCCCGACTAGACGAGCGGCCGGTGCCTGTCGCTTAAAATTCTCAGCTCAAGCGGGCTCCGGTACACACTGCTGAATCACCTTATCCGCGAGCGGGCCGTTGAGTTCGGCCAAGTGGTCGAACTCGGCCTCGTAGGTCGCAAGACCCTGGCTTTGGGAGCGAAGTTCAGCTTCGAGACCGGAAAGCTCAGCCTCGGGGATCAGCGCCTCGATCCGGTCCCAGCCGGTCCAACCATCGCGGGGTCCCATGCCGAGCATCTGCCCTCGCCGGCCGGCCACGGCCGAAGTGATCCGGCTGGTCGCGTTGGATGGGCAGACAACGGTGAGCTTGTGCATCGGCTCAAGAAGGTGCGGGCTTGCTGCAGCGAGCGCTTCTTGCATCGCAATTCGTCCCGCCAGCCGAAACGCGAGTTCGGAACTATCGACGCTGTGATAGCTACCATCGACCAGCGTGACTGCACAATCGACGACCTGGAAGCCGAGCGGCCCCTTGCGCATCGCCTCAACCACGCCCTCCTCGACGGCCGGAATCCATTGTCTTGGCACAGCGCCGCCGTGGATCTTTTCCTCGAAGACAAATCCCGAGCCTCGAGGCAAGGGCCTTATTTCGATAATCACGTGA
>WNFI01487150.1_pt1 | contig 10031 bp, 7 predicted proteins | sample 5400471 | NCBI WGS metagenome assembly WNFI01 (sample SAMN13153348, study PRJNA577476) | soil metagenome | isolation source: 100 cm saprolite on Douglas fir-dominated hillslope | place: USA:California | collected 2013-09-17
GGTGGAACGCGAGAGAATTGGAAACGGGGCAAGACTTACGTCGATCCAGATCGCCCGCCGAAGACTAGCGGCCGCCGTTTTTGCCAGCGGGGTTGGAGAAAAACTGCCCTTTCCAGACGTGTGCTTCGATTTTGTTGCGATGAATCAGGTGATGGAACATGTGGCGGACCAGGCGGCGGTGCTTCGCGAGGCAACTCGCGTGGTTCGCAAAGGGGGAGCGATTTATGTTGCCTGCCCAAACTATTTACGCTTTTATGAACCGCACTACAAAATTCGATGGCTGCCACTCATGCCGAAGGCTCTTGGCCGGCTTTACCTGCGTGCCCGCGGACGCAGTCCATCGATGCTCGATCAGCTGACCTATACCACCAACCGGCGCTTGCAGGACTTGTTTGCGGCGCTCGGGCCGGAGTACGAGGTGTTGGATCTTCATCGGGAACAGTTTTTGAGGAAGCGAGCCGAAAAGTCATTCGCGTCGCGATCCACGCGCGCGGTGGCACGACTGTCGCGGCTGCCAATGTTTGGGCGAGCTATTCTGTGGACGATCTTGAAATATGGATCGGTTGCAGAAGGCGGTTGCGAGATGGTCATACTGCGCAAACCGAAGGGGACGGGCGAGTGAGCCTGCTCGCGAAGGTAGTAGAGCTGGACTGGCGCTCGGCGAACGGCCCTACGATTTTTACAGCTTGGAAACTGCCGAGGATCTCGATACGTTGCGCGCGGTGCTAAAGCGGCATCACGATGCCAGCGGGCGCAATCCTAACTTAGGGATGAATTTTATTGTGGCGAACCTTGATTTCGCCAAGATGAGTGCCGATGATTTTCAGCAGATTCATCTTCTGCCGCTGGCTGAGGGAGTGCCACAATGCTGGCGCCGCCCCGGTCTTCTTGAAGGATATCGGGAAGGGATCGCGGATGGAGTTTTCACCGCGGCTTTGCATGGAAGCACGCACTTCTGCCGCTCGGCGATGGAGCGCGAGTTGGCTCATGACGGCGAGCGGGCCAGCTTGGTCCGTACGCTTTGGCAGGCCGGCACGCCATACATTCACTGGCGAATGCCGTGGATCGGTTACGAGTATTGGGATCCTGGCAAGCCGGAGGACGAACGATTTCTATCCGCAGATGAGCAGTTGGCCTTGATTGGATATAGCGTTGGGGGATTTGCGAAGTTGTTTGCGACGCTTCCGCGTTCCGCCTGTGCTCCCGGGTACCGTGCCGATGACAATACTCACCGGGCATGGGCGCAACACGGAATCCATGTGGCGCAGAATGGGCCGGGGACGCCCCTTCCGCCTCACTTCGATCGCCATCAGATTCTGAATCTCTCACGCACGGTGGAATTTGAGCCTTGCACCGATAAGGCATTTTCGGTTGAGGCTTGCGTGCGACAGGCAGAAACCTGCTTTGAACTCGGTATTCCGGCGATAGTATCGGTACACTCAATCAATTTCCACTCCGCGGTGAGTGATTTTCGGAGCCGCACACTTCCACGGCTGGATGAGTTTTGGTCGCTTCTCGAAGCCGCACACCCCGATCTGCTGTATCTTCACGACGAAGATCTCTACCAATTGGTCAGCCAGGGCCGCTATCAGGCGGAGCAGGGAACTGTGCAGGTTAACGTGACCAGGAAAAATTTCACCCGGCCGCAGTTCGCAAAGCAGTGGAAGACTTGATGCGAGCCTCGAAATCGATCGTATTGATAACGGTGGATTGTCTGAGGGCCGATCATGTCGGCTTCATGGGCTACGAGCGCCCAACGACGCCTTTTCTTGATTCGATCGCTGGTGAAAGTTTTGTTTTTCCGGCGGCGATCGTCGGCGGAGCGCCAACCTATTATTCTCTCCCTACAATTTTGGCTTCACGATATCCGCTGGCGATGGGACGCGATGTGCTAGGGCTTGCCCCGGAAGAGCCGAACCTGGCATCGGTTTTGAAGGAGCATGGATATGCTACCGCGGCATTCAGCGCCGCGAATCCTTATATTTCAGCCCGTTTTGGATACGAACAAGGGTTCGATACGTTTCGCGATTTTCTTGAAGAGCCGGCAGCCCACTCTCAGGATGTATCTGCTGCGATTCCGTCAAAAGGATGGGCCAGTCGATTGAATCGAGTGTTGCAAAGATCCCGGCAGGCCCTCGGCCCTTTGGGAACTGCATATGACGAGCTTTATTTTCAATATTGTCAGCGGTGGGCGACTCCGCCGGCGAAGTCGCTTGATGCACTGAGGCGATTTCCCGCTGCCGATGTCATCGTCGATCACGCGTGCAAATGGCTGGCATCGGTTGGCGATGCGCCGTTTTTTCTCTGGCTGCATTTGATGGATCCCCACGCACCCTACTACCCAACAGATCAGGCGCTGGCGCTGATGGGTTCCCGCGTCACACCGTTTCGCGCACGTTATCTGAATTCCTACTGGAACCGTGGCGATCTCGGAGCCGGGCGGCTGGCTCGTCATCGCGATGAAATTGTCTCTTTGTACGACGCAGGGATTCGCTGGGTAGACGTGCAGATGGAGCGCCTTATTGGAACGCTGCGCACGTCGAAGACATGGGACAACTGCATTTTCACTCTTACGGCCGATCATGGGGAGGAATTTCTTGATCATGGAGGCCGTTTCCATCCTCCGTCGCGGCTTATGGACGAGTTGATTCGTGTTCCCTTGTTGATTCGCGTGCCCGGCGCGGGGAAGAAAGAGATCTCAAATTCTCCTTTTAGCTTGATGCATCTTGCACCCACGTTGCTGGATGCGGCGCAGATTCCGAGTTCCGCGAGCTTCCAGGGGCGCAACTGTTGGGAACAAGTGCGCACAGGAACGAGTCTGGATTCAGTTGCGATTTCCGAATGCGTTGCGGGATGTACAAATCCTTTTCGCCCAGAGGGTCGCCTTGGTCCGCGAGTGCTATCGGTTCGTGAATCACGCTTTAAGCTCATGCTGCACTTCGATCCTGCCGCTGAGCATCTCTACGACCTGGAGGCCGATCCCGGCGAGCAGGCGCCGCTTGCTCCTGCGTTCCAGAAGCCTGTGCGGCGACGTTTGCTGGAAATTGTGGGCGAACATCTCCGGCAGTCTGCGAGTCAACGCGACCAGCAAGTGCGTATGCGGGTGCGGCTGCGTGAACTTCAGCTAGAATGGAAAAAATCAGCAGACAAGGCTTCATCTGTACTTTCCCAGCCAGGTAGTGACTCGTTTTTGCCGCCGACATGATAACAGTCTTTACCCCCTCATTCGCCGATGAGGTCGACAGCAATGCGCAGAACCTGACAGTCAAGGAGGTTGTGGCGCGGCTGTCGCCCGATGAATTCAAGGTGGTGATGTTTTATGAAGAGCCGCCGGATCCGCGTATCCTGGCGCGGCCCAATACGCAGTTAATACGGTGGCGCCGCCGGGGCAACACTTTGCGAACAATGTTGCGCTGGCTCCTCCAGGTTCCCGACGTATATTTTTTTCCGCGGGAGGGCCCCCTGGACACGGCATTTATTAAACTCCGCAGCCGTCTGGGAATGAAGACGGCTCTGATTACGTATGTAGTTTCGGGAGGTTTATACAATCCCGAAACTCCGCGTCCGACGCTAATTCGCAATGTGCTTCAGGCCGATTCGGTTTTTGGCAACTGCGAGTACTTGAGCAAATTAGTTCAGCAGCGCATGGGCGTGGAGGCAGGAGTTCGGTACGATGGAATCGACCGGCGCTTTTACTATCCTTCGCGCAAGTCCGCTTCAGATCGACTTACGGTGCTCTTTGCTGGTTCACTGCGCCCGTACAAGCGCGTGGATCTGGTGGTTCGTCAAGCCGCGCAGTGGCCGAAGGTTCAGTTTCGCATTCTCGGACGCGGCGAAGAAGAGCAGAAGTGCCGTGATCTGGCCAGAGAGTTGGGTTGTTCGAATGTAACGTTCGTCGGACATTTGCCTTCCGCGCAAGTGGGCGAAGAGATGCGCCAGGCGGATATTTTTTTCTTTCCCAGTATTCTAGAAGGACATCCGCAAGTGCTAGCTCAAGCGGCAGCAAGTGGGCTGCCGGTGGTCGCGATGAATGTTTATCGGCCTGAATTTGTGATTCATGAGAAGACAGGATATTTGGTTTCTTCCGATGAGGAACTGACAGAAAAATTGGGTTTTCTGATCAATCAACTGGAGCTGCGCCGATCCATGGGCGACGCCGCGATCCTCCACTCGCGGAAGTTCGACTGGGATCGCCTCACGCTACAGTGGGAGGAAGCCTTCGTGGAAGCCGTAGCGAAGCGCCGGAAGCGATGAGCAGCGCGGCACCGATACTGCGGGATAAGAGACGCGACCTACACGTTCTGACTCTGACGCCTTTTTATCCGGCGACAGAAGACGACGCCGCGGGCTGCTTTGTATCAGAGCCGATTGAATCGCTGGCCAAGGCCGGAGTCAGGAATTCGGTCTTTGCCGTACAACCTTTCTATAGGCTGAGGGTGCAGGCGAAAACGTCGGATGTGTCCACCGAGTGGCTTCGGTATTTTTCGTTGCCCGGGAATTTCGGGCTTCCTGTTGCTGGCGCTTTTTTATTTGCGCGGGCTGTTGGCAATGTGCGCGAGTTGCACCGAATACATCCGATCGATGTGATTCATGCGCATGCCCCGCTGCCTTGCGGACATGCTGCCATGCTGTTGGGTGCTGAACTTGGGATTCCGTACGTCGTCTCGGTGCATGGGCTCGACGCATTTTCTACAGTGCAAGTGACGGGCCGCGCGGGCGAATGGTGCCGGCGTATTTCGCAGCGCGTTTATCACTCGTCGCGGCGAGTGATATGCATCAGCGAGCGTGTGCGCGAACACGTGCTGGAAGGGATGGGGAAGGGCTGTCGCACTTCGGTCGTCTATAACGGCGTAGATCCGGAGCTATTCTCTCCCCGCGAGCAGACTGATTCCAATTCACTCGTGATCCTTAGTGTGGGAAATCTTATTCCGATCAAGGGGCACGAACTACTGGTGCGAGCAATCGCTCCGCTCGTCTCCGAGTTTCCGTTACTTACGCTGGATATCATTGGTGACGGACCGGAACGTCCACGTCTTGAGAAGTTATCTCAGCAACTGGATTTGAGCGGACGGATTCGCTTCCTGGGGCGCAAGTCACGCAGAGAAGTGGCAGACGCCATGCGGCGATGCACGCTGTTCGTATTGCCAAGCCGCTATGAGGGGTTGGGCTGCGTCTACCTGGAGGCAATGTCCGCGGGTAAGCCTGCGATCGGTTGCCGGGGACAGGGAATTGCCGAAATCATTCAGCATGGCTCTAATGGATTTCTTGTCGGGGCTGACAATGAAAAGGAACTGACGCTGGCTTTGACCATGCTTCTTCGCGACAAAGTACGCCGTGACAATCTCGGTGCGGCGGCGCGAGATACGATTTTGGAGCGGCTCACGCTGGAACAGCAGGCAGAAAATCTGCTGCGTATCTACCGCGAGACGTCGGCATGAAGCGCAGGGTGACGATCATCACGGAGATCATTTCTCCTTATCGCATACCTCTGTTTAATGCTCTTGCAAAACACCCGGCGGTCGATTTGCACGTTGTATTTTTGGCGGAAACCGATTCCCGGCTGCGTCAATGGCGTGTCTACAAGAACGAGATAGAGTTTTCTTACGAAGTGCTGCCGTCGTGGAGAAGCCGAGTCGGCAAGCTTAACGTTTTGCTGAATTGGGGATTGGCTCGAGCGTTGCGGCGCGCGTCGCCGGTCGCGATCGTATGTGGAGGCTATAACTATTTTGCTTCGTGGCAGGCGCTATGGTTGGCGCGCTCCCGCGGGATTCCGTTTCTGCTTTGGTCGGAAAGCAATCTTCAGGATCTTCGCCGTGCACACAGAGTAGTGGAGTTCTTGAAGGACCAATTCCTGCGACGGTGCAGTGGTTTTGTCGTACCTGGTCGGGCTGCGCGGGAATACCTCCATGCCCACGGGATCAAGGACGAGTCGGTGTATGCGGCTCCCAACGCGGTCGACAACGATTTGTTCGCCACTGCCGGCGCCGAGGCCCGGCAGAACGCGGAGGCTATGCGCTCCAGTCTGAACTTACCCGACCGCTACTTTCTTTTCGTGGGGCGACTGGTCCGCGAAAAAGGAGTTTTCGATCTGGTATCTGCGTATGCCAAACTGAATGAGAAAGTTCGGCGTTGTATGGGACTGGTTTTTGTTGGCGACGGTGAGGTTCGGGCTCAACTTGAGGAGCAAGCCCGCGCTATTTCACCAGGGGTGATAAGATTCGCTGGCTTCGCTCATCGTGAGCAATTAGCCGCTTATTATGCACTCGCCGAAGTGCTGGTTCTGCCGACCTATACCGATACTTGGGGATTGGTGGTGAATGAAGCGATGGCTTGCGGCTTGCCCGTGATCGTCAGCCGGGTGGCGGGATGTGTAGCCGATCTGGTTGACAACGAGTGGAACGGATTTCTGCTGGCGCCTGGAGATGCATCGTCGCTCGCTGTTGTGATGACGAATTTATCCGACAGACCAGAACTCTGCGCAACGATGGGAGCGAACAGTATGAAACGCATATCACAATACACACCGCAAAGCTGGGCAGAGGGACTAGTGTGTGCGATCGAAAATGTTGGAGTCGAACGTGACTGACCGAATCCCGAAAGTCTTGATGATCGGTGTCGGTGTTTTGTCGCTGGGATTGGTGTATCTCGCCTATTCGCGGCCCGGCTACTTTGCCAGTCCGGGTTCTTTGGGGGTCGTGCTGCTGCTCGAGTCTCTGATTGTCGCTCTCTGGATGTACCGCAAAATCTTTTTCCCGCTTCTCATTGTGGTGTTTCTTTTAGCGGGCGTAGATCTGCCCCTCGGGAGCATTTGGACCGCGGCGCGTTGGTTCTGTCTCTGCACCGGCGCGCTGGCTGGCGTTGTTATCGCGCTCAAAGACCGCCGGCTTCACTTCGGTGCGCTGCATGCAATCGCATCATTCGCTGTGCTTGCGGCCTTCGTTTCGGCCGCGGTCTCGCATTTTCCGGCTGTCTCTTTCTTGAAGGCATTCAGTTTGTCGCTGCTTTTTCTTTACGCCGCTACTGGCGCCCGGTTAGCTGTGCTGGACCGCGAGAATCGTTTTTTCCCCGGACTCATCACCGGATGCGAGATACTCGTTGCCACCAATGCCGTTTTCTATCTGCTGCTTGGACTGGAGCCGATGGGTAACCCCAACTCTCTGGGCGCGGTGATGGGAGTTGCGGCAGCACCGATCCTGCTGTGGGGAGTTTTGGTCGCGACGCAGGCGTTCGCGCGCCGGCGTCTGCTGCTGATGTTCGCAGTTTGCATGTACCTTGCCTATTACAGCCATGCCAGAGCTGGCTTGGCCGCCTCTGTGGTTTCGTGTGCCATTCTGTGTTTGGGATTACGGAAATACAAATTGCTCTTGCAGGGAGTGGGTCTCATCCTCATCCTGGCGGCAGCATCCGCAATTCTTCGGCCCGAAGCTTTCTCAAACACGATTTCGTCTTTTACCTCTGATGTCGTTTACAAGGGCGGCGAGCGCGAACGTGGTTTGCTCGCCTCGCGAGATTCTCCCTGGCAGGAATCGCTAGACTCCATTCGCAAGCACTTCTGGTTCGGGACCGGCTTCGGCACCTCCGATACAGGGCAGGACGCGAGCGAGCATCTGGGAAATTTTTCATCGACTAGCCGGGTATCGGCAGAGCATGGCAGCAGTTATCTTGCCATCACGACCTGGGTGGGGTTGCTTGGCATGTTTCCGTTCCTGCTGCTGTTGTTCGTTCTGATAAACAAGATTGTTCGCACTATCATCGCGATGCTGCGTACGCAAAATGCTTTTGATCCAGCCGTGCCGCTCGCGATGGTGCTACTTGCCGGGCTGATTCACGCCGCGCTGGAAGACTGGCTGTTTGCTCCCGGCTACTACCTCTGCGTGTTTTTTTGGAGTATGGCATTTGTGTTTTGGGATCTGGCTCCATCGGCCGCATTGGTTCTTCCGCGTTTTGTTTTCTCTGCGCAAGGCAAGGCAGCAGACCATGCTTTAGGCGGAATTGTTTCGAGCCGATGACGCGCTTGTTCATTAACTTCCTCGCTGCGAGTGCGGGCGGAGGGCTTACTTATCTGCGGAATGTGATTCCGCATCTTGCTGCCAGACCGGACGTAAAGGTCACGGTCGCTCTTAGCCTAAGGCTTGAGGAAGAATTCCGAGCCTATCCAAACGTGGAGATCGTTGTATTGGAAGCTGCTGCGGTGCGCAGAACTTGGTATGAGCAAGCAAAGCTGCCCCACTTGATTCGCAAGAGTCGTGCCGATGTGCTGGTCTCAGCGGGAAACTTCGCGCTGAGAAAATCGCCAGTTCCACAAATTCTACTGTCGCGAAATTCTCTCTATACCTCCACCGACTTCTATCGCGATTTGCTGCGTCGTCGCGAGTATCGCTTTTGGCTCGATACCAAGCTCAAAGGTTTGGTCGCCCGAAGGTCGATTCACTGGGCCGACGTTACGGTTGCGCCCACCGAAGCGTTTGCCTCTGACTTGCGCCGGTGGACGGGCATGCCGGTCCGTACCATTCATCATGGGTTCGATCACGAAGCTTTTCGCTGCGACTATAGTCCGCTTGCGTCCGAAGTAGAGGAGAAGTTGCGCAGCGCCGAAGGGTCGGTAAAATTGCTTTTTGTCAGTCACTACAACTACTACCGGAACTTTGAGACCCTCATTCGCGCATTACCTCTTTTACGCAATCGCTTGCCTGGCCGCGCACTCAAACTCCTGCTGACTTGCAAGCTGGCTCCCGGAGAGAACCCCGGCGCATACCAGACGGCGGAAGCTGCGAAGCTGGTAAGGGATCTGGAAGTCGACGACATGGTCATCGAACTTGGGGCGATCCCCTACCAGCAACTCCATCAGATCTATCGCCGATCCAATATCTACGTGACACCAGCCTATACTGAGACGTTTGCTCATCCTTTGGTTGAAGCGATGTCGAGCGGGCTCCCGGTGATTGCTTCAGACCTCGATGTGCATCAGGAAATCTGTGGAGACGCTGCCCTGTATTTTCCTCGGTTCTCCTCTGAGGAGTTGGTCAACCGCATTGTAGAGATTGTTTCTTCGCCTAGTATTGCCGCGCAAGTGTCTGCAAACGGCCTCGCTCGTTCCGAGGCTTTCAGTTGGGACAGGCATGTCAGCGAATTGGTGGCACTCTCTGATTCGCTTATTTCCGCGGCCAGGATCAAATAATTGCCACTTTTCGCGAGCTTGCTTTCATCACTGCGCTGGCGACTTCGGCGATCGCCTGCTTAGAAAGCTCAGGGTATAGCGGGAGCGAAAGGACTTGTTCGGCAGCGGACTCCGAGCGTGGAAATGCTCCGCGCGTGTAGCCGAGATCGGCATAGGCAGGCTGTAGGTGTGCGGGGAGCGCATAGTGCACGCCGGTCTGAATTCCTTCCCCCTGCAAGGCCGCCTGCAAGGCGTTTCGATCGTCGCTGCGCACAGTGTAGGCATGATAAACGTGGCGAGCCCAGGGCATTTCTGCCGGTAGTACGAGGCCCGAATCCGCGAGCAGCGCGTTGTAGTGGGCCGCGTGAGCGCGGCGAGCTTCGGTCCACTGCGCCAGATGGCGCAGTTTGACGCGCAGAATTGCGCCCTGCAAACCTTCCATTCGGTAGTTGTAGCCGCGCAGCACGTGATGGTATTTACGATCCTGTCCCCAATCCCGTAACTTGCGGATGGTGTCGGCATGCTGGGGATTGTTAGTCGTGACCGCGCCGCCTTCTCCGTAAGCGCCGAGATTCTTGGTGGGATAAAAGCTAAAGCAAGCGATGTCGCCGATACTGCCTACCGGACGGCCTTTATACTTCGCACCATGAGCTTGCGCGGCGTCTTCAATCACGACTAGATTGCGCGCCCGAGCGATTTCCATGATCGGGTCCATGTCCGCGGATTGCCCGTAGAGATGAACAGGCAGGATCGCTTTCGTGCGCGGCGTGATCGCTTTTTCAATTGCCGCCGGATCGATAGTGAAAGTTTGCGGATCGATGTCGACCAGCACAGGGCGCGCACCGGCGTAAAGCACGGCGGCCACGCTAGCAAC